>Ga0306925_10004833_pt1 | contig 12261 bp, 12 predicted proteins | sample flu12Cox44000176_FD_203755 | JGI IMG/M metagenome (GOLD analysis project Ga0306925, IMG submission 203755) | Lab enrichment of tropical soil microbial communities from Luquillo Experimental Forest, Puerto Rico - flux8day.12C.oxic.44.000.176 (v2)... | ecosystem: Environmental > Terrestrial >...
ATATACCCCCTGAGGGTATTTTCTGCAAGAGACGGAGTGAACGATGATTGATCAGGAAGCTGGCAGTTGCGAGGCGATCCGAGGCAATCGCTTGGGACGCTCGCATGCCCTTACCCATGACCCATCGTATTGTGGGCAGGTTGGCCCTTTTTTGTCCGCGGCTGGCGATCGGTTGTCACTCGCAACCTCAACATGTTCACGCTGATTGCGATGGGCACCGGCGTCGCCTGGGTCTACAGCGTCATAGCGACGGTTCTGCCGGGTTCGTTCCCGTCCGCATTCCGCAGTCACGACGGTGCCCTCGCCGTGTATTTCGAGGCCGCGGCAGTCATCACCGTCCTCGTTCTTCTCGGGCAGGTACTCGAATTGCGCGCGCGTGAGGCAACCTCCGGCGCCATCAAAGCTTTGCTGGATCTTGCTCCGAAGACTGCTCGACGCATCTACTTTGACGGCACCGACGAGGAGGTGCCGATCGAGATGCTGCAGCCGGGCGATCGCATGCGCGTGCGGCCCGGCGAGAAAGTGCCCGTGGACGGCGTGATCGTGGAGGGAAGATCATCGTTCGACGAATCGATGGTCACAGGCGAATCGATGCCTGTCAGCAAGGACGTCGGCGCGAAGGTCATCGCCGGCACCCTCAACCGCTCCGGTGGCTTCACCATGCAGGCCGAGAAGGTCGGCCGCGACACGATGCTTTCACAAATTGTCCAGATGGTCGCACAGGCGCAACGCTCACGCGCGCCGATTCAGCGCCTGGCCGATCGGGTTGCAGGCTGGTTTGTGCCAGCCGTCATCGTGGTCGCCATGGCAGCATTCGCAGCATGGGCGGTCTTCGGCCCCGAGCCACGCTTTGCTTTTGGCCTTGTCGCTGCCGTCAGCGTGCTGATCATCGCCTGTCCCTGCGCCCTGGGACTTGCAACACCGATGTCCATCATGGTTGGCGTCGGCCGCGGTGCACAGATGGGCGTGCTGATTAAGAACGCGGAAGCACTCGAGTCCATGGAGCGGATCGACACGCTGGTGGTGGACAAGACGGGTACGTTGACCGAAGGCAAGCCAAAGGTTGTCGCCGTCGTCCCGACCGCCGGATATACCGAGGCTGAGGTGCTGCGGCTCGCAGCGAGCCTAGAGCGCGCGAGCGAGCACCCGCTCGGGGACGCCATCGTGAACGAGGCCAAGCACCGAAACATTCAGATCACCAATGTCCAGGATTTCGACTCACCGGCCGGAAGGGGTGCCATCGGAGTAGTCGAAGGCAGGAAGGTGTTTCTCGGCAACGCGGCGTTCCTGCACTCGCAGGGGGTGGACACCTGCGCTCTGGAATCCAAAGCGGAACGGCAGCGCGGCGACGGCGCCACCGTCATCAACATGGCTGTCGACGGGAAGCTGACCGCCATCATGGCGATCGCGGATCCTGTGAAGCAGTCGACACCGGAAGCGCTGCGCGCCCTTGGCGCCGAAGGCGTGAGAGTGATCATGCTCACCGGCGACAATCGAACGACTGCGCAGGCCGTCGCACGGACCCTTGGAATATCCGATGTGGAGGCCGAAGTGCTGCCCGATCAGAAAAGCGCAGTTGTCTCCAAGCTGCATAGGGAAGGACATGTCGTGGCGATGGCCGGTGACGGCGTCAATGACGCGCCGGCTTTGGCCGCAGCCGACGTCGGCGTTGCGATGGGCACGGGCACCGACGTGGCAATGGAAAGTGCCGGCATCACTCTCCTGAAGGGCGATCTCAGCGGCATCGTACGCGCGCGACGTCTCTCGCGGGCAACGATGCGGAACATTCGTCAAAATTTGTTTTTGGCGTTCGCGTACAACGCGGCCGGAATCCCGATCGCGGCCGGCCTTCTCTATCCGACCTTTGGCGTTCTGCTGTCGCCCATCGTTGCCGCAGCGGCCATGGCGCTCTCATCAGTGAGCGTGGTCGGCAACGCGCTCAGGCTACGAACCGTGCGGATCTGAAGCTGGTGTGACCAGCTCGACGGGTTGGCGGCCAACCCGGAGAGCGACAGCGGCGCAAGCGAACCCGCAATGGCGAGTGCCAGCATGATCCACTGAGTGGGCTTTTCCGGGCCGGATCAACCAACCTCGCGACATCGGCCGACGTTTGATCCTGCCAACAATTGCGCCCAGTCCTTCCTGGGGGCGCGCTGGGGGCTGGGGGCTGGTTGGAAATAATTTGCAGTCTGCGTAATTAAAGTTTTAGCCGCAGCGTATTGCATTTCAGGAGCTGAGAACGAAAAGGCCAAGATAGGTGAAAGACAACATGGACTCCCAAGTCGCTAGAGGCTGGACGTCGGGCTTAGGGCCCGGCCCCAAGACAAGCGTAACACGTGGACTTGCTGTCCTGCTCTCGGTCGGCGCAATTGCGACAGTCGCCTACTTCACCGCCAGCACATGGGCGATTCGCCACGACAGCATCACTTTCTATGATGCATCACGCGACGATCGTCCCGTCGCGGTCGACATCGCCGTGCGTCGCGATAAGCAGATGCAGGCCAGCGCTGGCATGATCAGGCTGCCGGTGGCAGTGGTCAATCACGGCAACACCGTCAAGCACACCGAGTATTCGTTCCTGGCAAACCTCATGGCCGCGCACGGCTATCAAGTCATCAGCATCCAGCACGATCTGCCGAGTGATCCGCCCATGGTAACCAAGGTCGGCGAGCTCTATGTCGGACGCCTCACGCAGATTCAGCGCGGCGTTGCTAACATCCGATTTGCAGTCGAGGAAATGCGGAAGGTCCAGTCCAACGCCGACTACGACCATCTCACGGTGGTTGGGCATTCCATCGGCGGCGACATCACCATGTACTTCGCCAAGCAGTATCCTGACGAGATCAGGAAGGTCGTGACGCTCGACAATCTGCGCGTGCCCTTCCTTACCTCAGGCAAGTTCAAGATTTTGACCTTCCGTTCGAAGGATCCCCAGTTCAAGACCGACCTCGGTGTGATCCCGAGCGAGGAGGAGTGCGAGAAGGCCGGCATCACCGTGGTCAGGACAACCTTCCAGCACAATGACATGCGCGATACCGGATCGCAGGAGGCAAAGGCCTCGATCCAGGACATGCTGGACAAGTTCCTTGCGGACGCCGACCGCGAGCAAGTGGCCAAGCCGGTCGAAGCCAGCACGTCCAACATCCTGGACCCCGGGCCCGTTGCGCCTTACGTGCCGGTCGGTAGGGAAGCCAAGGCCGCGAACGCGCTGACGCATTAGCGTATCGATGCCGGCTTCGGGGGCGGGTGAAGACATGATTGCGAGTTATCCGTCATCCCTTATCAACCAGCAGCGGTCCCATAGGTTCGCGGAGAGCTTGACAGTCGCGCAAGGCACGCATCGCGGGACCCGGTGTGACGTTTTCAGGAAGATGTCGGACTAGTCTGAACCGAGAAAGCCAAGGCTAGCCTTCATTGTCCGAGCTGCCGTCTCGATCCGAGAGGATCTTTACCGCGAGAGGGACGTCATCGAGCCACGCCGACCTCATCGCTTCGTGCACAAGTGCGCCGACGGCACGCGAATACGGCCTTGCCTTCACCGTCGTCAGGCTTACTTCCCGCCAGAACTCCGGATTGACCAGCGGCCTGGCAACGACGTCCGGGTTCGAGATCGAATATTTCGGGAAGAAGCCAAAACCGAAGCCGCTTGCGATCATGGCCAGCACCCAATCGTCCCGGTCGCTGCGATAGACGGTTTCGCAGTCGACGCCGCGGGCGTCGAACACACTGTCCACGACGTCGTTGAACTCGCAGAATGACCACTGCACGTAGTGCTCGCCAGCGAGATCCGATATCTCGATCTGGGGGCGCGAGGCCAGGCGGTGGCTAGGCGGAATTACGATCATCATCTGCTCGCGAAATAACGGCAAGTGGTTCAAGCGCTAGTCGGCAGCCCGGTCGGGGCGGCAGTAGATCGCAACCTCCGCCTTGGAGGAGATGAGCTGTTGTTCGATCGATTGTGCCGTGCCGTCGATCAGTTCCAGCTTGGTGTCTGGTCGAGCTCTGCGAAACCGGGCGAACAGCTCAATCAGCAGCGCCGGCGCAATCGTACACATGATCGCGAGGTTCAGCCGCATCGGTGCCTTGGATGTGTAGTCCTTGGCCTGGCGCTTCGCGACCTGCGTCTTGTCCCAGGCGTCCTGCAGATAGGGCTGTACGAGCCTGCCCAGCTCCGTGAGATGGATTCGCGATCGTTCGCGATGAAACAGCTGACCTCCAAACTCCGTTTCCAAAAGCTGGATCGCTCTCGTCAGCGAAGGCTGGGTGACGTGGCACCTCCGGGCCGCCTGTGTGAAGCTCAAACGCTCACATACCGCAAGAAAATATCGAACCTGATGCATTTCCATGCGCGCTTCCTGTCGGATGCAGATGGCTGCTATTTCGATTGAAGCGTCACGACAGGCGACCACGTTTCATCAGCGCCCGATTGCTCGAGGAGCTTGCAGCGGTCGAGCATCAGTTCGGTCGGCCGGTCGTTCGGGCGTTCGCGTAAGACCGTTTCGAAACAGCGAATCGCGCCCGAGAAGTCGCGCTTGCGATATTTGAGCAAGCCCTCCTCGTATAGCGCGATCCATGCCGGGCGCGGAGTGCCGCCGCTTGCTTCCTGCACCGAGCCAATCAGTTCGTACACGGCAAGGCCCTCGGTCTTGCCGTAGACGGCAATGCGATCGATCTCGCGCGTGATCATGACGTCGTCGACCAAGCGCTTTGTCGCGGCGCCGATCAGAATCTGGGTCTCATAGTGCTTGTTGGCACCTTCCAGGCGGCTTGCCACGTTCACCGCATCGCCAATGACGGTGTAGTTCAGCCGCAATTCGGACCCAATATTGCCGACCAGCATGCGGCCGGAGTTGATTCCGATACGGATATGAAGCGGCTGACCCTGATCGTCGGCTAGTCCGGAGTTCTCAAGTGCGGTGCGGCAGTCGAGTGCCGCCCGGCAACAAAGTAGCGCGTGATCAGGCTGCGGCGTCGGCGCACCCCAGAAGGCCATGACAGCATCGCCGATGAACTTGTCGATCGTGCCGCCATTGGCGACGATGACATCCGATGTGAGGTCGAGATAAGCGGACAGCAGCGGCACGAGACGATCACCCATGCGCTCGGAGAGCCCGGTAAATCCCGCGATATCGATGAACATGACCGTAAGGTGCTGAATCGAGCCGCCCGGCTTGGCTTCAACGCCCTGGCGGAGCAAAAGACGGACCAAGTCGGCCGGGATGAATTTTCGAAAGGCGGACAGTCCGGCGGCCATCTCGGCGATGGCTCCGGACAGGCTCGATATTTCGGCGAGCCGCGACGGATGACGGCGCACCCGGTCCAGCGCAAAGTTCTCCACATGCCGAATCTCGCCGACGACGCGCGTCAGCGGCGCAGCGATCACCGAGCGTGCCAGCATCGCCGACAACGCCGCCGCGAGCAAGGCGCCCGCGGCGAGACCGATGATCAGCCGCCTCAGCGTGGTCTCGACCGGCCCCAGAAACTCGGCCTCGGGAATCACTGTAGCAAGCGACCAGCCGGGAAATGGCAATGGCGTCAGCGCCACCTCATAGGCTGAGCCATCGAACGTCAGCCTGCGCCGCCAGGCTTGCGTCCGCCCCTCATCGCCCGCGCGCGCCAGGGCCATTTGCGCCAGCGGCAACAATGCCTCTTGGCCATGCGCAGGATGCAGTTCGTCGGCATTCTTGTCCGGCGCCGCAACCAAATCCCCACCGCCGTCGAATATGAACGCCGTCCCGGTGCGCCCAACCTCGAGCTGCGACAGGAAATGCGAAAGTCTGGTGTATTCGATGATGATCGCAAGAACGCCTTGGCGCTCCTGGTAAACATCGATCGGTCCCGCATAGGCGATCGATGGACGCTCCCCAATTGGATGGTTGAGAACCTTGAACCATTGCGGCCCCTCGGCGGCGATACCAGTCTTGAACCACGCCTGGTCGCTGACCCTAAAGTCGGTCGACTCGAAGCGACGGCGCTCGAATTCAATATCGCCTGGGATCACCTCGTATTCGTCGACGCGGCGCTGACCGGGGTGATCCGTCAAGGAGATCTCCATCATCTCCAAGTGCCGATCGCCAAGCTTGTGGGCGGCAAAGAACGAGCCATCGGGCCAGCCGAAGGCCGCCCACGATATCGTCGCCTGCGACTGCAGTTGCGACAGAAAGACGAACTCGCGCTTGTCGGCCTCGCGCGTGTCGAGGACGTTCTGCAGGAAGAGGGTACGAATTGCCGTGTGGGCGGCGCGCGCCTCGTCCACGATCGCTGACACCTCCTTGCGAACGGCGGCGACGATCTGCTCGTTGATGGTGCTCGCGAGCTGCTGGCTGATGGCCTCAGCCGTTCGCCACCACACAAGGCTAGATACCGCGGCGGTCAGCAAAATAGCCATCAAGACGAGCGCTGACACCGCGAGACGGATGCTGATCGTCACCGGCCTTCCCGCTTGGCGCGGCCTAGGTCGATCGCGTTTTCGGTGGGGATCAGCGACCATCTTTGCCCTCTGTCCTCCGGATCCTCCTCGAAACTTCATTACGTAGGGCTCCAGCGTTCGTTACGCCGCCTTCGACGATGTTTTCGCCGAATTCAAGTCTTCGGCCTCTAATGCTGTCTGACTAACGTCCCCATAGAGACAAGGCATTGGATTTGCCCGCCGGCTTGTCCGCTATTGTGCCATACACGCTGTCGATTTCACCAGCCCGTGAGCGGTTGAAACTGTAACAGTGACCCTTCGCGCCACGAATGCGACAATGGGCCCTTCGCCTGTGGGCGATGCAACCCCGAAGAGGAGTTATCCATGTCTGCAAAGAATGTTGTCAGTTCGCTCGTCCTTGCCAGCGCCGTCACGACGGCGCTTGCGACAATCGCCGCCGCCGGTCCGCTGACAAAGGCAGAGGTCGACGCTGCCGTCGCCGCGAAGAAGGAGAAGTGTTTTGGCATCGCCCTCAAGGGGCAGAACGATTGCGCCGCCGGTCCGGGCACCACCTGCCAGGGCACCTCGACCGTCGATTTCCAGGGCAACGCTTGGAAGTTCGTTCAGGGCGGGACCTGCGCCAGCATCGAGCTGCCGAACGGCAAGCATGGTTCGCTCAAGCCGATCTGACGCGGTAGGCAAAAATGGCAGGAAGCGGAGAAGCACGATGAACGCAGCGAACGAGTCCGCAGCGCCGGCGACGATCCCTCTCCGCTTCCCGCATCCAATCGACGGCTTGGCGGGAACGAGCTTCAAGCCCGAGCATTTGGCTGCGATCCTCGATGGCAGACAGCGCAGCTTCTTCGAAGTCCATGCCGAGAACTACATGGGCGCCGGAGGACCGCCCCATCGCGCACTCGAAATCATCCGCCGCGACCATCCCCTATCGCTGCACGGCGTCTGCATGTCGATCGGCGGACCGCAACCGCTTGACCAGGCGCACCTGGCGCGTTTCCGAAGGCTGGTCGATCGCTACCAGCCGGATCTGGTATCCGAGCATTTGGCCTGGTCGACGCACGAGACCACCTACTTCAACGATTTGTTGCCGCTGCCCTACACCAAGGCGACCCTCGCGCAAGTCTGCGATCACATCGACCAGCTCCAGAACGTAATCCGCCGGCCCATCCTGCTCGAAAACCCGTCGACTTATGTGTCATTCAACGAGTCGACGATCAGCGAAACCGATTTTGTCGGCGACGTCGCCCGACGTACCGGCTGCAGCCTATTGCTCGACATCAACAATGTCTTCGTGTCCGCCACCAATCATGGCTACTCGCCGCTGCAGTATCTGTCCGACTTTCCGCTGGCCTGCGTAGGCGAGATTCATCTTGCAGGTCACGCCGAACAGGCCGACGACGAAGGCGAACTGCTGCTGATCGACAGCCATGACGGCCCTGTCGCGGATGCTGTCTGGAAACTGTTTCAGATCGTAGTCAGACAGTGCGGACCAATCCCGACGCTGATCGAATGGGATAGCAAGATCCCTGATTGGACGATCCTGAAAGCGGAGGCTGCAGCCGCACAGGCGATCCTCGATCGTTGCCAACTCATCACCTCGAGCGAGCATCATGCCGGAGCTTGAACAACAGCTACGCGCCTCCTATGCTGCAGTGTTTGCCGCGTCGCTGCTCGACCCTGGTCGCGCCACACCCTCCGTCGTCGCAGGGCCAGGCGGAAAGGCGGCCACTAAACGCTATAACGTGTATCGCAACAACGTTACCGTCAGCCTGATCGATGCGCTCGCCGCGACATACCCCGCGGTACAGCGGATTGCGGGCGTCGAGTTCTTTCGCGCTATGGCGCGCTGCCATGTCCGGGCTACGCCGCCCACCTCGCCCTTACTGTTCGAGTATGGCCGCGATTTCCCCGATTTCATCGAGCGCTATGAGTATGCAAGCCCGATGCCGTGGCTTGCCGACACCGCGCGGATCGAGTGCGCATGGCTCGATGCCTATCACGCAGCCGACGCCGAAGCGCTCACGCCGGCAGCGCTGGCCTCGATCCCGCAGCAAAAACTTGCCGACCTCTCCTTTATTGCGCATCCGGCGACGCGGATTGTCCGCTCGCGTTTCGCGGCGGTGACGATCGTCGCGAGCAATCGTGGCAATGGGCTCAAAGGCAGAATCGACGCGTCGATCCCAGAGGACGCGCTGATCACGCGCCCGGACCTCGACGTCACGCTTCGCCGACTCCCGCCGGGCGGGGCCACACTCCTCGAGAGCCTGATGTCAGGACGATCGCTCGGCGAGGCAACTGCCTCGGCGCTGGAGACCTCGCCGGATTTCGACATTGCCGCAACTATCGCAGGCATGATCGAGGCGGGCGCGTTCACAACATGCTCTCTTGGAGACGCACAATGATCACGCAGCAACGATTAGTGGCTGGCGACGGCCTTCAGCCGCTCGCCCTGTTGGCTGATAGGGCCAGCCGCCTGTTGCAAGCCGTTGCGTTGCCGTCCTTCGTCCAACTGGTGATGCGCCTGGCTCTGGCCGTGCCGTTCTGGCGCTCCGGCGTCCTCAAATGGAGCGGCTTCGGGAAACTCAGCGATACCGCGGTCACTCTGTTCGCCGACGAGTTCATGCTGCACCTGCCGGGCGGGCCGTATCATTTTCCTGCGCCGAGCGTGATGGCGTTCCTATCGGGAACGGGAGAGATGCTTTTTCCGGTCCTGCTGGTCCTTGGCTTGGGCACTCGCCTTGCGGCACTCGGGCTGTTGACTATGACGCTGATTGTCGAGCTCACTGTTCCCGATGGCTGGCCGATCCATCTCACATGGGCGGCGATTGCGCTCGGGCTCATGGCTTGGGGTCCGGGACGCATCTCCCTGGATCATCTGGTGCGCGGCATCTTTCGGCTGCCGGAGCGTGTTTGACGGTCAAGTGGAGAAAGGCTCTTGGACTTGCGTTGTCGTTCGTCCAGCAAAATCATCTGATCTACCCGACCTGCTGAGGGCAGTCGTCGAATTGCAGGAATACGAGCGTGAGCTACACGAAACGCGCCTGCCCGGCGAACAAATAGCCCATGCCTATACGCGCTGGATGCTGAGCAATGCAGAGGGCGGCGACGGGCTGGTGCTTGTGGCCCAAGACAGAAACGAGTTCGTCGGCTTCGTCGCCGGCTGGATCGAACACGAGGAAAATGTAGCGCAGACTGCGGATTCCAACAGGTTTGGATTCATCTCTGACATTTGCATTCTCTCAAAATATCGCGGCAAGCGAATTGCGAGCGAGTTGATCGAAGCGATCATTTCTCATTTCAATTCGGCCGGCATCACGCGTGTCCGGATCGGAGTGCTGGCGGCAAACCGCTCTGCGAGGCTCGCTTATGAACGTGCGGGCTTCGAGCCGTATGAGATAGTCTACGAAAAGACCCTCGTAAGATGAGACGACTTTGTGTGCTCGCAACGCGCCAAACGGCATAATCACAGGCTCGCGTGGCCTCCTTGCGCTCAACCGTGGCACAGCATCGGTCACACGAACGCTATGTCGAATGTCGATGACAGTGCAAACATTTTCGTAAGCCCGCGTCGCCTCTCGTTGAGCTTGATTGCTTCGGCTCCCTCTGGACGGCAGATGACAACGTGTCGCGCCAACATCGAAATCAGAACGACAAGGATCTGCCCCGATCGGGAGCTGCTACAAAGGAGCGCAAGGGCAACGTTACCGTCTGCGAGCTTCTGGCGGAGCCGACAACAGCGGCTAACAAGAACGCGGCGCCGAGCCGCTCCAGGACGATACCGATCTTGTGACGTCAGGCCGGGCGCGTGCCGGTGTAGATGATCGACCCGACGTGCTGTCCACGCAGCGCCGCGGTGAGCCGACCAGGAACTAACCCGTTCACGACTTGTACCCGCTCGATGTGCCGCGCGTTCGCCATGACCTCGAGGAGCGCGCGATCGAACGGCAGCGTGCCCGTGAGCTTGGCAAGTTCGGCTGCGCTCGTCTGCTTGAGCAACTGCGCCCGTTTCCCGTCGGCCCCGCGGGGATCGGTGGTGTATACGCCGTCCACGTCCTCCACGATCGTGAGACCGGCAGCTCCCAGCGCGTCGGCAATCAGAAATGCGCCGGTGTCCGCCCGATGGAGCGGGATGCGCGAGGTCGGAAACTCATGATGATGATACGGAGGAAATGCGCTCCCCACGACTGCGCGGGCCGCGGAGAGATGAATGGCGAGCTGGTTTGCGATGGTGGGGTGCTCGATATAGGAGACGCCCTCGGGCGCGAGCAGGCACGCAAGGATTTGGCCGTTCTGGCCGGCCTCGCTTGCGGCGAGCGGAGCAAGCGACCCGACCGGCAGGCCAAGGTCGAGGCCAACGCTGTAGAGGTGGCGGGCGCGGACGCCGGCACCGGTCAGGATGAGGAGACGGTGCTCGGGCAGAAGGGTCCGCAGCTCGTCCACCAGCGGGAGGATCGCCTCATGGCCGCGATCCATGATGGAGCGGCCGCCGATCTTCACTACCTGCAGCCAGGGGAGCAGCCGGATCGGGCGTGCGCCTGCGACGGGGCGGGTGAGATCGCCGTCGAGGAGAGTCTGGCGCGCGAGCGGCGAGGCGACGTGCTTGATCTGGTTGGTTTCAGCCATGACGATGTTCCACCTTTAGCTCGCAGTGATAACGGTGCCGACGTGCTCGCCGGCGAGCGCGCGAGTCAGATTGTTGGGAACGAGGCCATTTATGATCTGCACTTCGCGGACGTAGCGTGCCGAAACCAGCAGATCGAGCACCGGAAACTCGAGGATCGAGTCCTGCAGCCCCTTGGCCTTCATCTCGGCCGCCGAGATCTTTGGGATGAAGGCGGCGCCCTTCGAGGTTTTTGGGTTTGCTGTATAGAGGCCGTTTTCGTCCTTTACGTAGATCATCGCCTTGCAGCCAAACTGCTCGGCAACGAGGAAGCATCCGGCGTCCGTGCGGTAGGGCGGGATCAGGTTCTCGGTCGTCGGACGCATCCAGAGGCTGTAGGGCGGCATGCCGCTGAAGATGACAGCGTTTACCTCGGCGAGGTAGAGTGGCACAGCCGAGAGCCCGGCGCCGCTGACTGCAGAGATGCCATGCTTCGCGAGGAGCTGGCCCAGCATCGCCGCGTTCTGATCGGCAACCGAGGCGCCGAGTTGCGAGAGCACGCCGGCCGGCAGGCGAAGCCCGCCCGCGATCGAGTAGAGATGCCGGGCGCGGGTGCCTGCTCCTGTCCCAATCACGAGCTTGTGGACCTTGCGGGCAGAGACGATCTCGTCGACAAGCGGGTAGACCGCGGCGCGGCCGCGGTCGATGATGCTCTGTCCGCCGATCTTGATGACGGTGGCGCCGGGCAGGATCCGGTAGTCCGCCGCTTTGTCCACCGCAGCCATAAGCTCCGGATCGGTCAGCGAACGCTGCATGAGGAGCGCCTCGAGCTCCGCCGTGGTGTTTGCCATCAGGGACTACCTTTCCTTTTTCAATGCGTTTTGGCACTGCTCGGCGGACTTGCGAACCCAAACCGCTCTCCTAGAGGCCTACCTCCCGGGGCTGCGGCTCCTATTCACAGTCCGCGCCTTTCGGTAACCACCGCAATCAAAACTCTCCATCGCTTACAGACCGTGATTGAGGACTGCCACTGTGCAAGTGCTGGACTAAGCTCGGTGTTCGGCCTTGAAGTTTCGCGGTCCGTCGTAGCGATCGGTAAGACGAATCTCAAGGACGAAGAGACACAATCACACCGCGGCTGCGCCGCAAGCCGCATTGGCCGCAGCCTGCTCGTGGGCGCGGGTGTGTTGTTGCGATGTACGTCCGGGGGTGCCTCAATGCGTCATTTCGCATG
>Ga0306925_10004839_pt1 | contig 12254 bp, 10 predicted proteins | sample flu12Cox44000176_FD_203755 | JGI IMG/M metagenome (GOLD analysis project Ga0306925, IMG submission 203755) | Lab enrichment of tropical soil microbial communities from Luquillo Experimental Forest, Puerto Rico - flux8day.12C.oxic.44.000.176 (v2)... | ecosystem: Environmental > Terrestrial >...
ATGTTGTATTTCAGCTATTCGGGTCCAACGCTCGCGCAAGCGGGAGCGGCCCCCGCGGACCAGGATGCCCGCATGCGCGTCCTCCAGCAGCGCATCGATGACCTCAACAAGCAGGTGAAGGATCTCCAGGACCAGGAGGCGAAGACCTCCAAGACAGTGGCCACCGTCGACAAAGCCTGGAGCACGTTCATCAAGGGCTTCTTCGGGACGCTCGACGTGTCCATCGACTACACCACCAAGGGCATGGAAGACATGGTGGCCTACCACCTGGCTTGCACGGGCCCAAACGGCGGGCCGCCGTGCACCTTGGATCACAACAACCCCAAAAACGGGGGGGCGCCTCCGTACGGGCGGGTGAGCTGGATGGCGATGATGTCGAGCAACGGGTCCAACGTCGGCTATCGCGGCAGCCATCAGATCGGGACCTCGAGCGTGGACTTCATCTACCAGGTGTCAGCCTCGATCGACATGGCGGCTGCACCGGGCCTGCAGAACACCTGGACCAAGTCCTCGAACACCGTCCAGGGAGCGCTCGGGCTCGGCGATACCTTCATCGGCCTGCGCAACAAGCGCGGGGGACAGCTCAAGTTCGGCGAGATGTATTCGCCCTACAAGACCTCGACCGACCGGCTCAACCCCTTCGCGGGGATGCTGGGCAACTACAGCGTGGTGATGGGTAACACCGGTGGCGACAACCGCATCGAGTTCGGCACGCGCATCGATCACATAATCGTGTACGACTCGCCGACGTGGAACGGGTTCAGCTTCGATGCTTCTTACAGCTTCGGCCAGAACCCGGACCCATACAACAACATCACGCCGCTCGGATCGCCCGACTGCTCGGGATCGAACAACCCCGGCAGCGGCAACCTGTTCCTGAACTGCGATGACGGCGGTTTCAATTATTCGTACGGCGGCGACCTGAAGTTCGAATACGGAGGTCTGTACCTCGTTGCCGCCTACGAGCTCCACAGCCAGGTGGCCCGCAGCAGCGACGGCATCGGCTCGAACAACCCGATCTACGGGGCGATGGACGGGGTGGGCGATCTTTGCGGCACGGTGCCTCCGCCTCCCCCCGGGGGGTACCCCACCCCTGACGCGCGGCTCGACTGCGGAACTTTCCTTGCCTACCAAGCGGAGTTTCCGGGAGCCGCCGCCGTCAGCACACCACCGTACAATCCTGCGTACGATACGGCCGACGAATATGCGATGAAAGCTGGCGGCCAGTACCACTTTCAGTTCGGGCTCACCGTCTCCTATTTGTGGGAGGAGATGAAGCGCAAGGTTCCTGACTCCATGCAGTTCCAGAACGAGCGGCAGCGCAACGGGCAGTGGGCGGCCATCGAGTACGAGTTTTCGGGCGGCGCCAACCGTATCGCGTTAGGCTGGGCGCATGCCGGTGCATCGGTCGGCGACCCGGGTGGTCAGCACAACTTCGACCCGAACGGAGTCGGCAACAACACGTCGAACATGTACACGGCCGCCTTCTGGCACAAGTTCGACAAGCAGCTGACCTGGTACTTCAATTACGCCGTGACGGTCAATAACGTCAATGCGCACTACGACATCGGCGCCGGAAGCCACGGAATCAAGACCGACTGCCACGATGCGACGCACACGCCGTTCATCGACTACAGCAGTGCCGGTCCCACCACCTGGGGTGGCTGCCGTCCGCAGGGCTACTCGACTGGGTTGAACTTCAAGTTCTGACGCGGCCCCCTCGCGGCAGGCACCGCGAGGGGTTCTTCCACGGCGGGCGCCGCGCGGGATGCGAAGCGAACGCGGAACGGATCGGCCCACTCCTGGTGGCAGCACTGGGAGTGGCCGCTCTGGCCCGGCCGCCCGCCTCGGCGCAGTCGCCTGCCGCCACCTCACGCAGGCAGACGAGCAGCGAAGAGATCGTCGTCAGCGCAACCAGAAAAGCCGATGAGCAAGTCACCGAACGGGTGCAGAGAACGTTAACGGATGACCCGTGGATCTGCGCCGAGCACATCACTGTCGCGACCCGGAATGGCGTCGTGCGGCTCGAGGGAATCGTAGGAGATACCGGGGAGCTCTTCCGGATACTGCGCCAGTGCCGCAAGATTCCCGGCGCAAGGCGCGTGGTCAACGAGCTCGAAATGATGCACAACGACCCGGACGGGGGATAGTTCGATAGATTGTGATATACATCGAATGAGATGAAGAGGAGGGAACCATAGTGTTCCGAAAGATCAAGCGAGCGTCCTACGCGGCCGCTGCAGTGGCCGTGTCTTTTGGTGTGGCCGCGTGTGCGTCGGGTCCCGCCAAGACCGACGCGCAGGTGCAAACTGACAAGGTCTTGGGCGAGCGCGTGGAAGCCGCGTTGAATGCTGACAAGTCGCTCTTCGCGAAGCACATCACGGCTCACGCCGACAACGGCGTGGTGCGCCTCACCGGCTATGTCTGGGAGGCGTCCGACTTCGAAGAGGCCGTGTTCATCGCCGGGGGCGTCCCAGGCGTCACGCACGTGGTGAACGATCTTGAATTGAATCGCAACGGGAACGACAACGGGCCCGTCGCGCGCTAGAGCGTAGGTCCATTCCTGGAGCCGCGCGGGGATCGCGGTGGTATCGTTTTCCCAGCAGTGTGACGAACCCCTTCGCAATGTGATGAATGGTCCTGAATCGATAAGCCGCGAGCTGGCCCGATACCGATGCCGGCCGAGCCAAAAGGAGTCGGACTTGAAGGGCAGATCGAAAACTCAATGGACTCCGGCGCTCATCGCCGTCGCAGCGCTTGCAGTGGGCTGCGCCTCGGCCCCTCCGAGACCGCCCGTGCCGTCGGCGGCCGAATCGATGAGATCCGAGGCAGGTGCGACGGATGAGATCCTGGCGAATGCCATCTATTCGGAGCTCAACGCCAGCCCCACCTACTACTTCCGTCACGTCGATGTCGCGGTCGACAATGGCGTGGCCCACCTCAGCGGCTACGTCTGGAGCACGGATGCGATCTACGCGGCCCGCAAGATCGCCGGCAATGTGCCGGGTATTACGGGCGTCATGACGAGTCAGTTGCAGCTCGAGCGCAATGGGCGCGACACCGGCCCAGCCCGATAACCTGACATCGCAAATGCCGTCGACACCGAGCATGCGCCGAACACCGGCTCTCATCGCCGCCGCTGTCGCACTGTCGGTCTATGGCTCGTCCGCGTTACCGCAAGCAGCGGCGCCGACCGGCGAGCCGCAGCAGGCCGCCCCGAGTACCAGCGACGAGGGATTAACGAAGGCGGTGTCTTCGGCGCTGGATGCCGATCCAAACTATTACTACCGTCACGTCAACGTGCGGGTCGACAAGGGTGTCGCCAAGCTCAGCGGTTATGTCGACAGCTCTGCCGCGATTTATCGCGCGCGGTCGATCGCCAGCAAGGTACCCGGTGTCACCCGCGTAGAGACGAACCACCTGAAGATCGACACGCAACTTCGAAGATAGCCCGCATCGTCTGCGGCGCTCTGCCTGTCGGACCGCTCCCACAAGTGATCGGCGAAGCCGCCGGTCGCGGTCGGTCATCCCGGGCTTCAGACTCAGGCGATGGTACGGACAAGCTGGATTAAGATTGCCCGGTCCAGGGGCCCGCGAGGACTGCCGACGTGACCAGCACCGCCAAGGCCAAAGGCCTGTTCATGGACGAGGCGCCTCGTAGCGGAGATCGCCTCGTCCCGACCACCGAAGCCGAGCGCCGCGCACGAGAGCGGCTCGCCGCCTGCTATCGGGTGTTCGATTACCTGGGATGGACTGAATCGATCTTCAACCACATCACCCTGCGCATCCCGGGTCCTGAGACGCTCTTCCTGATAAATCCCTTCGGCCTGCACTACAGCGAAGTCACGGCCTCTAACCTTATCGCCGTCGACATCGACGGACGCCCGGTGCGGCCGGCCGCGCATCCGGTAAACCTCGCAGGCTTCGTGACCCATAGCGCGATCCACGGGCATATTCCGGCAGCGCACTGTGTCATGCACACGCATACCACTACCGGAAGCGCGGTCGCTTGCCTCGAAAAAGGACTGTCGCACGACACGTTCTACGGAGCGCAACTGTACGATCGCGTCGCTTACCACGATTTCGAGGGCGTGACCGTAAACGCGGACGAGCGCTCACGCATGGTCGCGAGCATCGGCGACAAACGGGTGGTGATCCTGCGGAACCACGGGCTGTTGACCTGGGGCGAGACGGTCGAGGAAGCATTCATGTGGCTGTGGTTGCTGCAACGCGCCTGTGACATCCAGGTCGCGGCCGTCTCCTGCGGCCGCCTGAAACCGCTGTCCGACACCGTGCTCGCGCAGACGCGGCTCCAGGCCGCCGGCGAACAGCCGGAAGTCTGCAAGGCGGTGTTCGACGCACTGGTGCGGAAGGTCGAGGAAATCGACCCTTCCTATCAGGACTGACGACTCAACGGCCGCGGGCGACGGCGCTGTCCTTAAACGCCGCGGCGAGCTCTGTCGCCGCGCGAACCAACAAGATCGTGTCGATTCCTACTGCAACGAACTGAGCACCCAGCGCGAGGTGCTTTCGCGCGATGGCTGGATCGGTGCTGAGGACGCCTGCGGCCTTGCCGGCATGCGTTCGCCTGAGCGTGGCTGGCTGGTGCCACAGACATGGCACCTGGACTTACGGAACAAGCGGAGATGCGCGCTGTCATCACGGCTGCGAGAGAGGATTTGCCGCCGCGCTCGCGCTCGCCGAGCGCGGCGCCGGGGCAGGCCGAGGTTCCAAGGAAGGAGTGGTGGTTTGCGATGGATCTCGATAAAGCGATGAAGAATCCGGGGGGTGCGTTCGGCACACCCGAGGCGTTGTACGAGTCGGGCGCACTCACGGCGGAGCAAAAGCGCGCGGTGCTGCTGCAATGGAAAGATCAACTGCAGCAATTGCAGGCAGCGGACGACGAAGGCATGCTCAAGAGCGGACCCGCCGCGGGCACCACGGCTGAGCTTCTGGCGCGGGTGACCAGTACCCTCTGCCGCATCGATGCTCAAGCCACCTGACGCCGCGGCCGCGGAGCTGTCAGGCAACCTCCGGCCTTACCTCCGGGGGACACTGCGCACAGCTGCGAGACCTCGGGCAATCGCGGCGCGCTCCCGGCTATTGATGGGCCAGACCAAATCGCAGGCAAGGCAGTAGGCGCTGATGGGCATCTCTGCATCGAGCCTGCATACGAGGCCATCAAGGGAATATCCCAGCTGGAGCCGCGGGTGGCCGCAGCCGGAGCACCAGGACAAGAAAGGAACCGACTCTTCGGTGGCGGCCGCTGCGTAGGCTCGGAGAATGCCCATGCCGTATACGCGTAGGTTCATGCCTCCAACGTACCCTCGTGCGACTGCACAAGGTCTGACACGATCCCGACATCTAACGTAGGCCGTCGCCTATTTCGCGACCATCGCGCTGCAGCAGCGATGTTGGTGTAAGAGCCAGCCCGCGTGCGATCGAGTACCCTGCTGACTTGGCGGGAAGTTGCCGAAGCGATGATGTACGGGAGTTACCTGGCAAACTCTGGCGAGGCGTTCTGGTTCTCCCTCTCGAGGCAGCTGGTGCAGGGCCGCGGAAGCGCGGGAGACTATTTCTCCTTGCTGGGGTCGTACCACACCGCCTCGATGTTGTTGCCATCCGGATCGAATACGAATGCAGCATAGTAACCGGGCGAATAGTCACGATAACCCGGCCCACCATTGTCCCGCCCCCCCGCGGCGATGGCCGCAGTGTGAAAGGCCTCCACCTGCTGCTTGCTGCTCGCCTGGAAGGCGACGTGTGCGGGCACGACCGTAGCTTCCTTGCTGATCCACAAGTCGGTGTTCTTGCCGTCGTTGAATCCCGCGGCTTCACCGTATTCCATGTTGTTGCGATAACCCAGTGGCGCCAACGCTACGCTATAGAAGGCCTTCGATCTTGGGTAATCGCTGACGGCCAATGAAGTGTGCGCAATCATGATGCGCTCCTGTAGCTGGCAGAGTAGAGCTGCAACAGTACCAGCTTGGCAGCCGGGCGAAGAAATTATGGTGGCTTGAAGGATGCAGTCGAGACCGTGCTGTGCGCTGATTCTGATCCTTCTCACGAGTGTGGCGGCCCCCGCGCGAGCGGCTGATCCGCAAACGTACCGCGTGGAGCTCGCGTCGACCGGTAACGGCTCGGTCGATTCCACGCTCAAGGCAACGTCGCAGTTGCAGACGCTGCGCACTTCGGCACCGGTCGATCCCTTCGGGCTGATTGCCCGCGCCCGGGGAGACATCGATCGCCTCAAAACCGTTCTGGAGAGCTTCGGCTACTACCAGAGCTCGGTCTCGATCACGATCGATGGACTCGCGCTCGATGAGCCGCAACTCGGCGATACGCTGATGGCATTGCCGAAAGGAAAGGATGCGCTCTGTCGGGTCTCCTTCAATCTTGGCCCCCTCTATCATCTCGGCAGCATCCAGATCGACGGCTCGGTACCTGACTCGGCGCGCAGCAGCCTCGGGCTCTCATCAGGCGCGCCGGCGGTCGCAGCTGACGTGTTGGCCGGCGGCGCGCGCCTGCTGACGGCACTCGAAAACCAGGGCTATGCGTTTGCCAAGGTCGATCCGCCGGTGGCACACGAAGACCCGAACCAGCACGTACTGAACCTGAGTTTCCACGTCGTGACCGGACCGCATGTCGCGATCGGCGAGATCCAGTTCCAGGGCTTGAAGCGTGTCCACGAGCAACTCGTCCGCAGGCGCCTGCTGCTACGTACCGGGCAGCCTTACAGCGCGCTGGCGGTCGAGAACGCACGCAAGGACCTGCTGACGCTTGGGGTGTTCTCCGCCGTGAGCGTGCAGCTCGCGGACGCACCCGATAGCGAGGGGCGGGTGCCCATCACCTTCCAGATGCGCGAGCGGAAGCGGCACGCCGTCAGCCTGAGCGGCGCCTACTCCAGCGATCTCGGCGGCAGCGCCGGCGTAACCTGGAGCGATCGGAACGTGCGCGGCAACGCCGAGCAGCTCAATCTATCGGCGACGGTGATAAACCTCGGTGGCACCGCGACCACGGGCATCGGCTATGACACGAGCGCCAAGTACATCATTCCGGAGTTCGCCCACCGCGACCAGGCGTTGCAGTTTGCCGTGGGTGCCATCAAGCAGTCGCTGCAGGCTTACGAGCAGACGGCACTCACCTCCGGGGTGACGCTGAGCCGCAAGCTCTCCTCGGTGTGGAGCGCAAGCATCGGGATCACGGCGGTGCACGAGACCATTACCCAGCAAGGCGTCACGCAGGTCTACACGTTGTTCGCGCTGCCGCTCGGCCTGCTGTACGACTCGACGGATCTCCCCTCCCCGCTCCTGGATGCGACCCACGGCCTGCGGGCCTCGCTCAGTGTCGCTCCGACCCGCTCTCACGGCGAACCCAACACCACTTTCTACGTCACGCAATTCACCATCGCGGACTATCTCGATTTGGGCCGGCTCTTCGGTAGCGAGGCGGGACGCAGTGTGCTCGCACTGCGGGCGCTCCTCGCCACTGCCTTGGGTGCCACCGAATCGGTTGAAACCATCGATGGGGTCCAGGTCACGGTCCCCGACCTGCCGCCCGACCAGCGTTTCTATGCCGGTGGCAGTGGCACCGTCCGCGGCTATCGCTACCAGTCCGTCGGGCCTGAGTTCCCGGACGGCAGCCCCGTCGGCGGCACGGCACTCAGTGCGGTCAACGTCGAGTTCCGGCAACGCTTCGGCAAGAGCTTCGGGGCGGCACTCTTTGCGGATGCGGGCGAGGTGGGCGAGAAAGGGTCGGGCCTGCTGCACGGTGGCCGCTGCAGCGCCAGCACGCCCTCGCAGAGCACGGTCAATTGCTGGGCCCTCGGGGTCGGGGGCGGTGTGCGGTATTACACGCCGCTCGGAGCCTTGCGGCTCGATCTGGCGGTGCCCACCTTCCGGCGCCCCAACGACGACCGATTCGAGGTCTACATCGGCCTCGGGCAGGCGTTCTGATGCGGCGCACCTGGCGAATCATCGGCTGGACGCTCGGTGCAGTGCTGACGCTCATCGTGGCGCTCTGCGCGGCGGTGCTGATCGCGGGCAACACCGCGCGCGGGCGCGTGTTGATCGAGCGGGCAACGGCTCAGCTGTCGAACGGGCACGTGCGGCTTTCGGGTCTATCGGGCTCTTTTCCCGCGGCCATCGATCTCAGGCAACTGCAGCTCGCCGACCAGCAGGGCGCGTGGCTTACCGCGGAGGGCATTTCGCTGCGCTGGTCGCCGCTGGCGCTCCTCGGACGACACCTGAACATAGAGCGCCTGCAGCTCGCGCGACTCGCCATCGAACGCCGCCCCGCGAGCGAGCCATCTCAACAGGGAAGCAACTCCCGGCTGCCCCACATCGATATCGGGCAGCTGTCGATCGACGCCCTCGAGCTGGGTGCCGAGCTGACAGGGCTGCGCGCCACGCTGTCCGTCAAGGGCACGGCGCACGTGGTATCGCTGTCCAACGCCACTCTCAACCTCACCGCGCGCCGCATCGACGCCCCGGGTGACTACGAGGCGAGGCTGCGCTGCGACCCAGCGCGAGTGGACGCCACCCTGAAGCTCGATGAGCCCGCCGGGGGTGCGCTCGGGAGCCTCTTGAAGCTGCCCGGCCTCGGCGCGCTCTCGGTCGATGCGGATCTCACGGGTCCGCGGCAGGCAGAGCGCCTCGAGGTCAGGGCTCGGGCGGGAGAGCTGCGGGCTCTCGCACAGGGGAGCGTCGATCTCACACGATCCGCGGCGGATCTCGTCTATAGCCTCGACGCGCCGGCGATGCGCCCGCGCGAGGGGCTTGAGTGGGAGCGAATGGCACTCCAGGGGCGCTGGCAGGGCGCGCTCGATGCTCCGCATGCGGATGCGCAAGTGCGCATCGACCGACTGCAGATTGGCAGCGCCGGGCTCGAGACGCTCAGCGCAACCCTGAACGCGGACCGTGGTGACCTGGCGGTGCATGCCACGGTGGCAGGTCTGACCGTTGCGGGGCCAGAGCCGCGACTGCTGGCGAAGTCTCCGCTGCGTGTCGACGCCACGATGCGACTTGCCGACGCCTCACGTCCGCTGCAGCTGACGGCCGACCATCCCCTGTTTTCGCTGCAAGCGCACGCCGTCACGGCCGGGGAGCTCAGCGCGAGATTCGACCTGCGGCTGCCCGATCTCGCCCCGCTCGCTGCCATCGCCGGGCAGAAATTGGTTGGCAAGGCTGCGCTCACCGGAACGCTCAAGCAGAGCTCGGCAAAGACTCAACTCGATTTGGATGCTCACACGGAGCTGGCCCAGGGTGCATCGCTGGTGGCTTCGATGCTGGCCGGTGCCTCGCACCTACGGCTCGCGGCCACACTGACGGACCGGACCGTCGAAGTAGAGCGCCTGATGCTCGATGGGCGGGCCCTCGCCGTCTCGGTAAGCGGCGCTGCCGAGCGAGGGACCGCAAACGCTTCAGCTCCCCTGCAATCGCTGCACGCGCGTTACGAAGCCAGTGTCACGAATCTTGCGGTGGTCTCACCCGCGCTCGAGGGCACACTGAAGCTCAGCGGACAGGTCGCAGGACCCATCAACTCGCTCGCGAGCGAGGCACAGCTCATCTCGAGCCTCTCCATCCGGCAGGCACCACGTGAAACGATCGAGGCAAGCCTCAAAGCGCATGGCCTGCCCTCAAATGCCAGCGCCACGCTGGAAGCGCGGGGTCGTCTCGGAGGCGCGCCGCTCGAGCTCGATGCGTCGCTCGAGCGCGTGGCGGGCGATGCATTTCGCCTCACCGTGCGCCGCGGCGAATGGAAGAGTGCGCGCCTGGAAGGCGATCTGATCACGGCCGCGAACACACCCGGGCATGGCCTGCTACGCCTGCGCATGGAACGGCTCGAGGATCTCGAGCCGCTGCTCGGCACGAGCCTCAAGGGCAGCGTCTCGGCGAGCCTCGCCCTGCGGGCCGTCGGGCGCCGCACGCATGCGCAGTTGCAGCTCGATGCGAAGGATATCGTTGCGAGCGGCATACGGGCGGATGGCCGCCTGACCGCGGCTGGGCCGTTGGAGGCCCTCGCCCTGCAGTTGAACGTGCGATCGCCTGACCTGCGCGGTGAGCCCGGAAGCCTCGACACAGCCGCGCAGCTCAACTTCGCCGCTCACGAGCTGCGCCTCACGCAAGCCGAAGCGCACTACCACGGTCAGACGTTGCGGCTGCTCGCGCCCTCAGTGGTGGAGTTCGCCGACGGCGTCTCCGTCAGGAAGCTCAAGCTCGGGATGCAAAATGCGGTCGCCGAGCTCGACGGCCGGGTATCGCCGGCACTCGACCTGCAGGCGTCCATACACCATGTCGATGCCGCGCTGATCAGCGCGCTCGTGCCCGGTGTTCTCGCTCAGGGAACTCTCGATATGGAGGCGCAGGTTCGGGGTACTCCATCGACACCTTCGGGTCTGGTGAGGCTCACTGCCGCCGGGCTGCGGCTGGCCGGGGCTGGAACGCGCGATCTGCAGGCACTCGATGTGCATGCTACCGCCCGGCTCGAGGCAGATAAGGCGCAGCTCGATGCCCAAATGACCACCGGCAGCGCCTCGCAGCTGAGGCTCACCGGTAATGCGCCCCTCACGGCCAACGGCACGCTCGACCTCAAACTCACCGGAAAACTCGATCTAGGATTCATCAATCCCGTGCTGGAAGCTCGCGGTGAGCGTGCTTCGGGTACGCTCGCGCTCAACGCGACGCTGAGGGGTGCGCTGCGTTCGCCTGAGCTTGGAGGAACGCTGGATCTCGCGAATGGAGATCTGCGTGACTACACGCAGGGCGCACATCTCTCCAGCGTCACGGCCCACCTGGTGATGAGTCAGGACACCCTGCGAGTCGAGAGCCTGACAGCGCGCGCGGGACCCGGCCAGCTCTCGATGAGCGGAACGATCGGGGTCCTGCAGCCGAAGCTGCCGCTCAGCCTCCGGCTGACTGCGAAGAATGCGCAGCCCATCACGAGCGACATTCTCAACGTGAATTTCAACGCCGATCTCAAAGCCGAGGGAAATTTGCAGGAGCGACTCGATCTCTCCGGCACGATCGACCTGAACCGTACCGTGATCGGCATTCCGAACGCCCTGCCCCCGGACGTCGTGGTGCTCGACGTGCGCCGCCCGGGTCAGGCGCCAGCTCCGCCGCCCGAACGCAAGCTCGTGATCGGCCTCGATCTGAGACTCCACGCGCCGCGCGAAATCCTCGTGCAGGGACGGGGACTGAACGCCGAGCTCGGGGGCAATCTGCACATCACCGGCACCACCGCCAATCCTAGCGTCAGCGGTGGGTTCGAGATGCTCCGCGGGACGTTCCTCCTTGCGAGCACGCAGTTGAAATTCACCAACGGGCGGGTCACCTTCACCGGGCCGGGACTCAAAGGCAAGATCGACCCGGCACTGGATTTCACCGCGCAGACCACGGGCACCGATGCGACCGCCACCCTGCACATCACCGGTCTCGCCGACGCGCCGCAATTCGAACTCAGCAGCACCCCGCCCTTGCCACAGGACGAGATCCTGGCGCGACTCCTCTTCGGCGAGAGTGCTTCGCAGCTGACGGTACTGCAGATCGCGCAGATCGGCGCCGCCCTCGCCTCACTGAGCGGCGTTGGCGGAAGCGGACCTAACCCGCTCGCCCGCGTGCAGAAGAAGCTCGGTCTCGATCGGCTGTCGGTGAGCAGCGGAGGCAGCACAACCGCCTCGGGAGGCCAGAGCTCCGGTACCACGGTCGAGGCCGGGCGCTATGTCTCAGACCGGGTTTACGTCGGCGCGAAAGAGAGCACCACGGGCTTCACCCAGGTGGAGGTCGATGTGGATATTTCCAAGCACCTGAAGCTGCAGACCCGGGTGGGTAACGGCAGCGCGACCACTCAGGGAGTCACGCCGGAGAACGATCCGGGAAGCAGCGTTGGGATGGTGTACCAGTTCGAATACTGAAGGCGGCTGCGCTACGCCTGCATCGCGCGCGGGGTCCGATCCCGTACCAACGCCCAGTTGATGAAAGCGGCCGCAACGACGGCGAGGAGGATGAGAGACTTCCCAAAATCGACCCGTGTCAGCAGCAGCACGCAAATCGCGATACCCAGAACCGGCAAAGTCAGTCCGCCCGGCACTCGGAAAGCGGCCGCATCCGGCTGCCGGCGCCGCAACACCGGCACGGCAAGGCAGATGCCGGCGTAGTACATGACACGCGCTACCGAAGACAGCGTCACATTCCACGAGAAGCTGCCAAACTGCGAGAACACCCACACGAGCACCGCAAACAGCAAGATGGAAA
>Ga0306925_10004844_pt1 | contig 12249 bp, 12 predicted proteins | sample flu12Cox44000176_FD_203755 | JGI IMG/M metagenome (GOLD analysis project Ga0306925, IMG submission 203755) | Lab enrichment of tropical soil microbial communities from Luquillo Experimental Forest, Puerto Rico - flux8day.12C.oxic.44.000.176 (v2)... | ecosystem: Environmental > Terrestrial >...
CGCGTTGAGCTTGCGCTCCCAAGCACGCCAGTCGAACTCACTCTCCCAGTAGGACACGAGGCGCCGCAACCAGTCCAACTCAGTGCCTTGGCCCCAGCCAATGCCCGGTACCTGGTCGGGCCATCTTGTATGGCGCAACCGTGCCCGCAGATCGTCGAGCACCGCGTCGGCGACATGAATCCGAAACGGGTCCACTACGACAATTCCATCTCAGCACGACCAGCTCACAAGTTACTTCTCGATGATAGTCGGCAGCGAAAAACGATTCCAGTTCGTTGGTCAGCTCGAGGCTGCAACCAGGTCCCAACTTGCGGTTTCCTCGTTACTCATCCTGGTGGCGCTAACCCGTCGCCCCGATTTCAGGTCCTCCGGGAAAAAATGGCCAGTGCCCGGGTTGCCAGGTCCCAGTTGGCGGCGAAAGTGGCGAAGGCAGGGGGCAGATTGGGGCCGACGACCCCTGGGACGATAAACACCAGCCCGAGGAAGCGGAAGCTGTGCAGAGTAGCGATAGCGCGCTACACTGCCACGAGGTCCATTGACTTGAGCTGAACATGATGCACACGCGGAAGCAAAGTCGCCGAACCTGTGGCATCAGCCTTGCGCAGATGGTCAGGGAGATCGCGACCTACCTGCGGGGGTGGCTCGGGTATTTCGGTGACTGTCAGACGCCTTCGGTGCTGCAGAGTCTTGGAGGACGACCGATCGCACCCCCAATCCCGATTGGCCGCGCCGCACTCACTGCCGCGTGCGCTATACTTGCCGTACAGTTCGCCACCCACAGCGGCGAGTGAGGTCGCGAATTTCCTAACAAAAATGAACGACAACAAACTATCCAACGGCAGTACTGCTCCGCTCGGTCTCTTTCTCGGGCTCGGAATCGTATTTGGCGCATGGATTCTCGGCGCCCAAGTCAAAGCTACGCGTCTCAGCGATCGCTATGTCACCGTCAAAGGCCTCGTCGAACGCCAAGTGAAATCGGATCTTGCCATTTGGCCCATCAGCTCCAAGGAAGCCGGCGACGATCTTGCCTCCGTCTATGCCCGAACCGAATCTGACAAAAATACCATCCAGCAATTTCTCACCCAGCAAGGCATCCAACCGTCCGAAATTGAGCTCGGCGTGGTCCGCGTGGTGGATACGCAGGCCAACGAATTTGGTGGCGGTCAGCGGGCTCCGCATCGCTACATCATCGAGCAGCAGATCACCGTACGCACTTCTCGTGTCGAGCAAGTGGCTGCCGCTGCACAAAAAACCATGCAGCTCGTGCAAAAAGGTATCGTGCTCAATAGCAATCCCGGACAGGGCCAGGGCATCACCTACAAATTCGCGGGGCTCAATTCCATCAAGCCCGACATGATCACCGAGGCCACGCGCAACGCTCGCGCAGCCGCTGGCCGCTTCGCCGCCGATTCCGGCGCCAAAGTTGGTGGCATTCGCCAGGCCAATCAAGGCGTTTTTGCCATTCTTTCTGCCGATCAGGGCAGTGACACCAGCGAACCAGGCGAATACGCTGGCGTTGCTTCTGCCGACACCAGCTTGCGAAAAACCGTCCGCGTCGTCACTACCGTCGAGTACTACCTTGACAGATAGACCGTCGTGGATGCGCACTACGCGCGTGCGAAAGCCTGGGGGCGAGGATTCTGGAGGAGCCGCATGAGACCGAGTATGAGGAACATCAGTACGCGGCTAAGGATCTGGATGGACACCAATGGCCATTCTGCAACGATCTTCAGCGTTTATTCTTTATCGCCAGCTTTCATTCACATCGCAGTGCTAGCATCGGATCGAGAGATGACGCGCGGTACGCAGGCCCAATGCTGGCGGCAATGGTCACCAACGCCATTCCCACTAGCCCGACGACCAAGGTCAGCGGATCGCCTGGTTGCAATCCGAAAAGAATTGCTTTGAGCAAACGAGCCCCGGCGAGTGCCGCGGGTAGGCCCAAGAGCGTACCCAGCGCACACACCACTAGGCTTTCGCGGATGATCATCCAGAGCACCTGCTCCCTCTGAGCTCCCACGGCCATGCGGACCCCGATCTCCGCCGTACGACGCACGACTTTGCATGCGAGTGTGGCGTAGAGACCGGTCGCAACGAGCACAACCGCGAGCAGACCAAAGAACGTCGCCAGCCGCGCGAACAACCTGTCCTGTGCCAGCGACTCGGAGAACTGTTCCTCCTGAGTTTTCGGCTGCAGAAGGGCGAGATTGGGAGCGAACTGGTTCATCACGTGCCTCACCTCCTGCAGCAGCGCATTCGGATCGCCTGCGGTGCGCAATTCAACCTGCATCGAAAGAATGCCAGGCACCTGTGTGTACGGGAAGTAAGCCATCGGACGCTTTTCCTCGCGCACTTCCGTGTATTTGCTGTCGGCCGCTACTCCGACGATTGTGTACCGCTTGGCGTCCGCCCTGTCATCGAACGAGACCAGGTGACCGATCGCCGTCGTATCCGGCAGATAGCGCTTGCAGAACGCCTCGTTGACGATTACCACATTAGGCGAGGAGCTCGTATCAGCGTCGTTGAAGTCGCGGCCCAGGAGTATGGGAGTTCCAAGGACGTGCAGAAACTCAGGTCCGACCGCGTTCCAACGCATCGGCGCCCAACCATTGACTTTTGGCCGTTGTCCACCGACGTACGCGTCGGTGTTGCTGCTCCATCCCTGGCCCAGCCGCTGACGCATCACTGTCGTGGATTTCACTCCGGGGACCGTGCGCAACCGCGTGAGCAACGCCTGGTAAAAGCGTTCGGCCTCGGCATCGTTATGTATCTCCTGCTGTGGAGTCAGCCCAAAGACCAGCAATCCCCCCGCGCGCATTCCCAAATTGAGATTTTCGAGATTCCGCAAGGTCTGTACTAGTAGCCCGGCGCCAACCAGAAGCACCAGGCACATCGACATCTGCAGTGCGACTACCTGTTGTCCGCCGCGGTTACCGGAACGGTCTTGGTAGGCGGTCGCGTTCGAGGTCTTCAGCGCCAAGCCGATAGGCACGCGGACGGCGCTGCGCAACGGAGCCAGTCCAAACACCAACACTACTAGCACCGACACTGTAAGTGTAAAGATCAGCACGCTCGTGTTTGGCGCCAGGCTGCGATCCAGCAGCGACCAGCGTGCCAGCGCCTTCGTCGCCCAGATCGCGAAAAGCCATCCTAACGCCGCGCTGCTCGCCACCAGCAGGGTGCTCTCAGCCACCAACTGCACGAAGATCCGCATTTGGCTTCCGCCCAAGGCTATGCGTAAGCTGAACTCGCGCTGGCGCGTCGCATTGCGCGCCACTACCAGCATGGCGACGTTCCCTACGGCGATCACCAGGACCAGCGCCACCATTCCCATCAGCACACGTAATGGCTGTTCAAATGCGCTGCGCATGCCTTCCATGCCGTAGGTATCGGTAAACGTCAGGACCGGCGGCTTGTCGTGTCGGGCGATGTCTTCGGCGCTCAGTCCGTCAATCGCGGCACGCTGGAAAATCGGCGTAAGATAGGCGAGCGCCTGCTTCGGTATGATTCCGGGCTGCAGCCTGCCAATCGTCAGCAGGAACCACCACTTCGATCCGTAAAGATTTGTTTGATTGTTATACGCGGTTCGTCCTCGCGAAACACCCCAAGGCTTGATGTCCTCGCTGATCTGAAATGGAACCCACACATCCGTCGAGCTGCCGCGATCCAGCCCCACGAAGTTCGGTGCTGCAACACCGACGATGGCAAACGGCACCCCCTTGATGAAAAACGTTTGGCCGACGACAGCAGGATCGCGGGCGAAGCGCCGTGTCCAGTAGTCATAGCTCAGGATCGCGACCTGTGTGTGTTTCTGCTCGTCTTCCAGATTGAACGTGCGTCCGCGCACCGACGGCACTCCCAATCCCGAAAAGAAGTTGCCGCTCACCATGTCAGCCTTGATCTCCTCGGGCTCGGTTCCGAAACGGGCCGGGACCCCTCCGGTAGTCGAAAGCGGGACCCAGGCCATCAGACCGGCAAAGACGCGCTTCTCCGGTCGGAGCGCCTACCTGCATGCGCATCGAGGTGTCGCCGTATCCCGTTTGCCCACCCGGACAAAATCCGACGTGTGCAGGTAGACCAACTCCTGCGGATTGCGTACCGGCAACGAGCGCAACAAGACCGCGTCCATCACACTGAATACGGCCGTGTTCGTCCCAATTCCAAGCGCAAGCGTTACTGTAACGACGGCAGTGAAGCCCGGAGTCTTCCGCAATTGCCGCACCGAATAACGCAACGCCTGCAAGACCTCTTCGATGAAACTCGACATCTAGGACATCTCGTTAAAGAAGTCTGAGAGGGGGCGAGCCGGGACTAACCTATTGCTGTGGGTTTAGACGTGGGTTGAAGTGGGTTGTTATCAGCCCGCGTCGCTTGGCGACAGGGCGTTGTATAAGCAGGTAACCTGTCAGCTTTGATCGGAGGACGGTCGGCAAACCCGGAAGTTGAGCCCGTGTTCCATGCTGGAGGCCGCCTCAATTTACGGGTTGCTCGTCATTCGCGCAAGAACAGGTAGGCGCGCGATACATTTAGACATCGCGAAAGAAGCGAACTACTCGGCCCTTAGCGTCTGCGCGGGTTCTGTGGCTGCGGCGATCCTGGCCGGGATGACGCCCGCCAGCAAGGAGGCCAGAGCCAAGACCAAAATGGCGATCAGCATCACCGCAAGGTTTACGCTTTTGATCTCATAGAGCTGGTTCTGCGCAATTCGCGCGCACAGCAGCGCTCCCGGAGTCCCGAGGGCCAATCCAAGGATCGTTTGGCCCATGGCACCCCGCATCACCATGGCAATGACACCGACAGGTCTCGCGCCCAAGGCCATCCGGATTCCGATTTCCGAAGTGCGCCGGGCCACGGTATAAGCGGTGACACCGTAAAGGCCGATCGTTGCGAGGAGCAGCGCCAAACAGCCAAACATTGCCGTCACTTGAGCGATCAGGCGGTCATGGTTGAAGCGGTCGGCGATCTGTTGGTCAAAGGTCTGGAATTTAACGAGAGCCAAATTGGGATTGATCTCCGCCAGCGTTTTCCTGGTTAGCTGTTCCATATTGTTGATGGGCCACTGAGTTTCCAGCACGAGCGCTCCGGCATACAGACTAAGGTCCTGCTCGATCGGACTTTTGGCGCTGGGAGGCCGCTGAGTAATCGGGACAAAATACATGCGGTGGTCTTTCCACCGCACAGTGGTATACACCGTGTCTTCCACCACGCCGACAATCTCGTAATCTCCGCTGGCCTCGGGAGGAGCCGGCGAGCCGAAGTGGCGGCCAATTGGATTTTCTCCCTTGGGGAAGAAATCTTTCACGAACGTTTGGTTGACGACGGCGATCGTGTGCGCTGCCGACACATCCTGTGGCCCGATTCCACGGCCCATAAGCACGTGCGTGCCTACGGAGTCGAAGTATTCGGGGTTGGCTTTGATGAAGGAAGCGCCTTTATCGGTGTACGGCTGCCCCTGTACCCGCACCCCGTTGCTCCAGTTGTTTTCCTCCATGGGCGTGTAGTTGCAAATCCCTACTTTGCTGATGCCTGCCAGTTCGTGAAAGCGCTGTTCAATCGTGCGGTAGACCGCCTCCAGCTCGCTCGGCGTGTACCCGGCTCCTTGCGGATTGATGTGCGCGATGTAGCGGTTCTTGGAGTCCAGCTTCAGGTCCGTCGCTTGCAATTTCGTCAAGCTCTGCGCAAAGAGTCCAGCTCCCACGAGCAAAACCAGCGAGAGCGCCGCCTGCAGCACCACCAAACCCCGCTGCAAAAGCGAAGCGCCGGTGGTCGTTCCGCGCCCTCCGCTTTTTAATGCGCCTGCCGGGTTGGTTTGAGAAGCCATCCACGCCGGCGCCAAGCCAAACAAAATGCCGGTCAGCAGGGAGAGGCCGCACGCAAACCCGAGGACAGCGATCGAGGGGCGAGCGTCGAGGGTAATCGCATCGGCGCCAGGAAACGCCAGCTTGCGGAGCACTTGCGCTCCCCAATACGCAACTGCCAGACCGGCGATTCCTCCAAGCCCTGCCAAGACCACGCTTTCCGTGAGGAGCTGGCGAACGACTCGGTTTCGCGCCGCGCCCAACGTTACGCGGAGGGATATCTCCAGCTTGCGCTGCATCCCCCGCACCAGCAGTAGGTTGGCAATGTTGGCGCAAGCAATGAGGAGGATGAGCGCGGACGCTCCCATCAACAACTGCAGATTCGATTCATACTGCTCACGAAGGTCCTGAATGCCTGCGCCACCCGGCGTCAAGACTACGTGCGTTTTTTCCGGCAGGGTCTTGTCCGGCTCCGTGGCAAAGGTATTGGTTTCTTTCATCCAGTTCCTTACTAATCCGCTTATTTTTTCCTGGAGCGGCACGAGTTGTGTTCCCGGCTTCGCGCGCCCGATCATATACAGCCACTGCGTGTCCGGATTGTGGACATACGGTGCGTTGGAAATGATCGTATGAGTCTCGATCGGAAAATAGAAGTCCGGCGGCGTGGTGGACAAGCGATCGCCAAAAAATCCCTCTGGCGCGATACCCACAAGGGACACGGCCCTGGTGTTAATCCAGAAGGTGCTCCCGATGACCGCTTGGTCGGCCGCGTAGTCGCGTTGCCAAGCCGCGTAACTCATGACGGCAACCATCGGAGCGCCCTTCACGTCATCGGAGCCAGTGAGCAATCTCCCCGCTGCCGGTTTCAGCCCAAACGTTTCGAAATAGTTGCCGGAGACAAATTCGCCCATCACCGAGCGTGCGTTCTCTTGCGTTTGATCTCGCCGCGCAGCCACCGGCCGGTACGCGAAGCCGGCCTGCATCGCGGCGAGCTGCTCAAACTCCGGCACATACTTTCTCAGCCTTTCGTAGTTCTCTGTGGAGAACAGGCTGTAGTCGCCATTTTCGATCGCGCCGCCGTTCACGCAACAATCGCTTGTATCGCCAAGGCGCACTAAGGTTTTTGGATCGGTCACCGGCAGATTTCTCATCATGAAAGCATCCACCAGGGTGAAGATGGCGGCATTGGCGCCGATGCCCAAGGCGAGCGTCAGGACTGCGGTCGCAGTGAATCCCGGAGTCTTTCTGAGTTGACGGAGTGCGTAACGCGCGTCCTGAAGGAGTTGCTCGAGCCAGGTCCAGCCCCACGCTTCGCGAGTTTGTTCCTTGATAAGGCTCTCATTGCCGAAGGCACGATGGGCGGCATAAGTTGCCTCTTCCGGCGGCACGCCTTTTTCCCGCTGTTCTTCTTCTTCCAACTCCAGATCAGAACGCAGCTCCCGATCCAAATCCATATCGCGGTTCTTGAGCTGCCACCACCGTCTCATCTCAACTCTCCTCTGCCGCAGGCCACATCACTCGTGCAACAGCTTCCGCCATTTGTTTCCACTTCGATTCTTCAAGAACAAGCTGCTTTTTGCCTTTCTCTGTGAGTCGGTAGTATTTGAATTCGCGGTTCCGATCTGGAGCCGTTTCCCATTTGGAGACGACCCAGCCCCTTCGCTCTAAGCGGTGCAGGGCGGGATACAATGAACCGTGCTGCATTTGCAGGAAGTCGTTAGTGGTCCTCCGAATGTGTTTCCCGATCTGGTGACCATGGGCAGGTCCATAAAGGAGCGTTCGCAAGATAAGCATGTCAAGTGTGCCGTGAAGAACCCCGGTGCGCTCTTCTGTTTTTGCCATGGAAGACACTCTACCCTAGCGATGGTAGAGTGTCGACTATCGGAATGTCAAGTTGGCGGCCACCCTGACCACCCTGAACCTGAGTGAAGACTGCGGCGGCTTGTCAGCAAATGCGGTGTCGATCATGGGGGTCAACTCCCGGATTGTCTTTATCGCTGCCCCAAGTGTGGAGGACATGAAGGTCATCGAGTGGCTCACCGCTGCCGACATCCAGCTCCGTTCTCCACCAGTGGTGACCGCTCCGGCATGAAACGATTCTTTCTAACTCAAATCCTTTCGCGTGCTTCACCACGCTCCCTACCTCTGTATCTTGCCGTTGCATGGATCTCTTCTTCCAGCTTCTTCAGCCAAGATCATCGCGATACTTTTTTGTCATGGCCAGCTTTCTGGCACTTCGGGTCGTGAATGGCTCTTTGTGGCACAGTCCCGGCACACCTTAACACCACTCCTTCCCACAATTGAATTTCCATAGGGCCCGCGTCCACCGCAATCGCCAGCGGCCACGTGCTAACGACTTTACCGGACGCGCGCAGAACTCTTCGCTGCGCTCACTCCTCAGGGACAACGCGCATCCGGTAAAGTACTAACGTCACCCGGGAACAAACACACCTAAGAAAGGGAGTGACAAGTGTATCTATGGCCGTAAGAAACTCAGCCTAGCGGTTCAGGTCTTTGATAAGGACAACGTCTTTGGTGATGTGACCGCGGAGAAGCGCCAGGGTTCTGCCGTCCGGCGAGAAGGAAAAATCGGCAATCCCTTCTAACGAAAACTGGGTGAACTGCTTCGGTGCACCTCCCGCTAGCGGTTGAATCCAGATGTTTCCGGCACTGCCGTCGAAGAGAGGCCAAGCAAGACCCTTGCCGTCCGGCGTGAAATGAATCCGACTGCGCAGGCGGGGATCCGTCTCGAAGGTGTAAAACGGAGTGCCGCCGTGAGCGGGAATGACCGGGATTTTCAGGCAGTAGGATTGTAGAGTTTCACCCTCGGTATAATTGAAGGCGATCAGTTTCCCGTCCGGTGAAAACGTTGGCCGGTAACCGTTCAGGTCGCTAACCTTTTGAGGTGCCCCGCCCTCGACCGAGATTTTGAAGACTTGTCTCGGTCCGTCGTCATTCGAAGCATAAGCAATCCACTGGCAGTCGGGGGAGCATGCGGGTTCACCAGCATAGTAGCCCAAAGTGAGTTGCTTCTTACTTCCGTCGTTCAGATTGACGCGAACGAGATTATTGCCTTTGCCGAAATCCAAGGTGGGAACGATCAAGTAGTGGCCGCAGACGGCTGGGTCGAAGCTAGGAAGGCTGCTGGTAAACGGTAGCCCTAGCTCTGCCGCCGAGGGGTTGCAGCTGGTAGTCGAATCCGGAGTAGGTAAGGAGACGACCGTCGGGAGTCCAATCGACATAAGGCCGCTGATTCTTGGCCAGGCCGAGTTGATGGGCTTTGGGAGTGGCATTTCCTTCTGCAGGCATGACCCATACGCCGAGGCTGCTTTCCTCTTGCACAGTAGCTAAGGTCTTTCCGTCGGCCGTCACGTCCAGCCCGCTGGGGTCATAACTGGTCAGATCGTTGGTGATGGGAACGCGAGCACCCGAAGGATAAGAGAGGAAGCTCAGTTGAAAGTTGGCGGGATGCGCCAGCGTTGCGTGCGAAATGACGATACCTTTGCCGTCCGGCATCCAACGAACGGCTTCAACATCGCCATGTCAGTAGAACTGCGCTCGGGCCCAGTCACAATCCTAACGGCTCCCGTCGCAACGTCCACGGTCTGAATCGATTCTTCGCTAGCATTCAGAATGACTGCCATGGCAACAACCTTGCCATCCGGCGACCAAGCCCCAGTGGGCTGAAAAGCCTCCGGAGATTTTCGTGTAGCTAGGACTTTTTCATTGCTGCCGTCAGAATTCGCGATGACGAGTTGCGTTTCGCCGCTGAATGGACGGCTACGTTGAAAAACAAAGCGCGCACCGTCGGGCGAAAGACTTATGGAGCTGTCTACGTCTGCGAGTACGAAACGGGTTTCGCCTCCGAGGACAGGTGCACGAGTGCGGAAGCCGCGTGTGCTTCTCGTTGAAAACGAGTCAAGGCTTGCGAATCGTTGGCTAACTCGTCGGGAAGGAACTTAAGCCCAACGAAACGATGGAGGCGCGTATCTTCCGCCTTGTAAACGACACCCATCCCGCCGAGTATTTCAAAAATGCGGTAGTGCGAGATCGATTGTCCAAGAAAGGACGGCGGTGCTGGCATACTGCGGTTATCGTATTGCGCGCGGCGCGGGCGAGGCAACAGAAAAGCTGTTATGGCCGAGCGATCTGATTGAGCCGCCTTAATACGCTCGCCGCTTTCTTGGCTCGCCGTTTCTTCCAGTCCTTCGCAGCGGTGCCGCGTGTTCGGTCCGACAGAAAGGCCCATTCGGGATTCGGCGCGGCATGTTCTTGCACAGCCTGAAGCCACGCAGCCGCAAATTCTTTGAATGTAGGAGCTTTGCCTCGCGTCCAGAACTCCCTGGCTAGAATTCGCGCAAGAGCTCCGTCACGAAACTGCCCGTTCGTCAACTCCTTCATAAGGGCGATCATCTGCCGGTTGGACTTGTCATATCGTCCGTAGAATACGCGGTCATCCTGCGTAAGCTCCGCGGGCGGCGGGTCGAAGCAAACAATCCTCGCGTTAAAACGAGTCTGCTCCGGAATCACTCCTTTCTGCAGGAACGCCCGGATCCGGTTCAGGACGACACCCTTCCGGTCTTCCTCGTTTGTGGTTCTCGTCGATCCATCTTCCGTTTCAAGAGTGATCCTGTAGGGAATCGAACGGCGCTGACAAAAGGATTTGATTTCTGCCATGTTCAAATAGTTGAGGTCATCCAGTAACTGTTCCCGCTCTTCTTTCGGCAGCTTGGCTAATAGTGATGCGGCCATGGCGTCGGTCCGTCTTTCTCTTGCAAAGTTGCGCAGACGTACTCCATTTCTCAGACGGACTATTTTGTCATGAAAGCTGCTCAGGCAAACTTCGAGCCGTGCCCGCTATGGGCGTGTCAGTGTGAGGGTTCGGCCCCGAACAAGTGTCAGTGGCCGTATAGTCGGCAAACCGCAAACGCGCGCTGAGCAGCGCGTTGTTCAGGAGGGTTGAAGTCCCTCTGGCGTTCAAATGAGGGGCGCCATATCCAAGAAGCGGGGTTCGTAGCCTCGCTGGCCGGAGAAAGTGGAAGGTATGGAGACGTCTAAACGGGCACGAAGGCGAAAGCTGGATACGGCCAAGACCGACCTAAAGCCACCGCTTGCTGTACTTCGGAGGGCAGGGTGTCTTGTGTCGAGAAGACGGGAAAGCGTCGTGCTGTACGGAAGATGAAGGAGGGCCCTTGGAGCGGCCGACAAGGCCGCAAATCTGGAAAGGTGAAAGTCCTTTCTCCGTCAATTGCCTGTATCGGACGGATAGCATATCCAGTGCGTGCGGAGGTGACGAAGCACGTTCTGCCTGGAAGTAAAAGTCTCGGCCGCCCTGCGAAAGCGGCAGCGGTGGGAGCGATCTGGGAGACAAGCAAACTCAGAGGCTTGAACGTAAGAAATGTCCGATGACAACCTCGAAACTTCACCGCGGAAAAATCGCGTTCGCGGAGGAAACGGGAAGCCGACCTAAGAAGGGTCTCTAGGGAAGGCCGACGACACTGGGGCAGAAACAGGCAAGAGCACTCGGTGGGACCGTCGGGGTTGAGGGCCAGGCATCTGAGGAAAGATTTGCGGAGATAACGTCGGGAAAGAATCGGTTCCCAGCAGGGGTGCTCGCAGCAACCTGCAAGGACCTCTGGAAATAAGTGTGGACCACGAAGTCCGGAGGAGGGAGCTGGTTTGGCGCATGAGCTCGTAGGAGCGATGAAGAAGGGGTAATGCCCTTCGAGGTGGTGCTGGACGCCACCCTGTTGCGGGTAACGCTTGTAACAGGCAAAGGAGCTCTGGGCACTTGGCGGTCCCAGCATGGTCAACGAGGGAACTCGGAGGAGCCATGATCCTAAGGACGAGCTGCGAGGTAAACCGGAATGGTTTGGGGTGTATGCGAGCGAGCGCTTAAGCCTCATTTGTTATCGGAAAGGCCTCGCGGGGAAAGCCAAGGTCAAAACCGGAATCGGGAAATCCGACCTTCCGGGATTGCAGGGGGGCCCGGGGAAACGTGACTTTGTCTCTCCTGACAAAGGGCGCGCACCTCCGCTCTATCCCGACCGAAGCCGCCCTGTAGGGGGAGGCTCCAAACAGCCATAAGCTGCTTCGGTCAAAAGCCGCGGTGGTGAACGTTATGGTTAAAAGGCGTGACATTGATCACGTCATGTGAGGATTAGAGAGACGAACGGAAGCAAACCTCTGGTAAGGCATCCGCGCGTGTAGAGACCCGATCTAGAACGCGGACAAAACACGGACAATCGGCCTCCAAACACGAAAAGGGCTTCCGGCTGGAGTCACCGAAAGCCCTTAGTTCTGTACCTCTTAAATGGTTGCGGGGGTCAGATTTGAACTGACGACCTTCGGGTTATGAGCCCGACGAGCTACCAGGCTGCTCCACCCCGCGTCATTGATATTACGCGACTTGCCGCTCTTCTGCAACTCACGGTGCTTCTATGGCAGGAGT
>Ga0306925_10004845_pt1 | contig 12249 bp, 11 predicted proteins | sample flu12Cox44000176_FD_203755 | JGI IMG/M metagenome (GOLD analysis project Ga0306925, IMG submission 203755) | Lab enrichment of tropical soil microbial communities from Luquillo Experimental Forest, Puerto Rico - flux8day.12C.oxic.44.000.176 (v2)... | ecosystem: Environmental > Terrestrial >...
GCAGGCTCATGCCGTATCGGGATTGTCCGATCGCGGCCTGTGCGCGCGATTCAGCCAGATGCGTTTGCGTGGGAATTCCATGCTCGATGGAGAGACGCACGCATTGAGCCAGAAAATCGTCGGAGCAGTGCAGCGGGATGGTCGGTCCGAGCGCTGGACGGATGTATCGGCGGTCGAATCGCCAGTTGGCAAGAATTTGTCCGCAAGCCTCGAACGTCGTCTCTGTCGACGCCGCGCCGGCGCTGCCGAACCGCAAGCGCAAATCCTCTGGCAGCGCGTCGAGCAGTCCGGGCAGCGCCTGATAAATGGTTCGGTCTGCGATCATCGGCGCGATCACCGCGCGCATTCCCGCATCGCTGTAGGCCTGGCCGATCGCCGAAATGCCATCGACCGACGGCGCCGGGAACTCGAGCGAAAGGTCAAAACACGCGGTGCAGCCCTTTCTTATCATCTCGGCGGCCGAAAGCGCTGCGCTGAGATATTTGTCGTCGATCCCGCGCGAGCGCGTGCTTGCTCCTCCTCCCGTCAAGAACATTTCCAGCGAAACCTTGTCCTCGACACCACCGCGATTGAGTGCGCCATGAGAATGCGTGTGCGAGTTCACCAGCCCGGGAATCAACAGGCGATCGGTGGCCGAAACCGGCTCGGCATGCTCCGAGACAGAGAAGCCCCTGGCTTCTGTTGCGACAATCAGCCCGTCCTCGACCAAGATATCCTGCGGCAGCGCACGGCCGTCGGCGTCAAGGACGAGGCCGCCACGAATGACGGTTTGACGGCCGGTCATGATGCCCGATCACGCATTGAGTCAAGCAAGCCCGGGATAGGTTGCCTTGTCGAAGAAACTCGAGCCTGCGACATATTTCCGCCCCGGCGACACGTCGGGCTTTTCCTCGCCTTCGCCACCGGACTCGAATGTCAGTTCGAGTTGAACGCCGCTCGGATCGTAAACGAATAATTGCCACAGGGAGGTTCCCGGCACGACGAATTCGCGCCAGTCGAGCCGGGCAGCCTTGAAGCGTGAAACATAGGAGCGATAGCCAGAGCAGGACAGCGAAACGTGATCGATTGCCGCGGTTCCTGAAAGCGCCCTGCCCTCGGGTCCCAGCGCGGGACCCCAGGCATAAACGTGAATGATGGCGAGTCCTCCGGGCTGGGTGCAGCCAAGCCACGCGCCCGGATAGCCGAAATCCGGACGAGGAAATTCGCGAAGACCGATAATGTCGACCCAGAATTTGCGCGTGGCAGCCAGGTTCTCGGTCTTTATCGCAATGTGAAAAAGTCCGTGAACCGTGGCAAGCGGCAGAGCCCTGGTGTCGGTGGCCTCGGCGGCTCCAGTCATGGCGATCGTCTCCTCTTCAGCCTGGTTGCAGCGGCAGTCCGACATCGTTGTACAGCGACTGGAGCCGGTGTCGAAACGGCGCTTCGTTCTTGCGCCGGCTTCCCGATACGGGATCGGCGCCTTCCAGCATCGTATCGGTTGCTTCAAGCGAGAACTGCATCACAAACCGCATTCGCTCCTTTCGCAACCGTTCTATTTCCTCCAGCCAATTCTGGACGTCGCGCTTTCCCTCGCCGTGGCGGCGCCGGATCAGCGCGGCCGCCGCGGCCGCATCCTCGATGGCTTGAGTAGCACCCTGCCCGAGTGTCGGAACCATTCCATGTGCAGAATCGCCGAGATAAAGCACGTTGCAGTCGGCGGCCCGATAGAGCACGTCGTGCTCCTGCATGCGAGCCCAATGGGTATCCGCCACGTTGGCGCAGACATTGTCGATCAGCCAGCGCGCCTGCGCACCCGGCGGCGAAGAACGCGGTGTAAAGGCCGCGCGCAACGCGTCGGGAGTTTTCAGGCGTGAAGGGATTTCCGCCTCGGGAGAAATCGGAAAGGCGCAGGCGATATAGACATGACCGGGCGGCACGCGGAACGCCAGAAGACGATTGGGGCCATTGAACCATTGCTCATAGTCGTCGATCAGTCCGTTCGACGTGTCACCGACCAGAAGGCGGGAAACCGCGATACCGGTATAGCTGACCTTCGGCTCGCCGGAGACGACGCGCCTGACGCGGGAATAGCGGCCATCGGCAGCAATCAAGAGATCGATGCCGTCGATCCGATATGTCTTTCCGTCCTGTGCCCAGGCGACCGTTACCTTGCGGTGATCGGAGCCATCGCGGCTGACGTCCGTGACGTCGCAGCCATAACGCACGAGAGGTCCGGCAGCTTCGCGCAGCACGCGGTAAAGTTCCGACCAGCGAATGCGCCAACCGGCGCTCTCGGCCACGTCGGCGAGCGGCAGATTGAACAGTTCGGTACCGTCGGTGAGCGAAATCCGCCAGCTCGCCCAGACGAAGCTCGCCTGCGTGATCGCCCCGGCAAGCGTGGGGTCGACCAGCTTCAGTGCCTTCACCGCGTTCGGGCCCACGTTCAGGCCAGTGCCGGCTTCGGAATGATCCCCTTCCGCGACCCGCTCGAGGCACAGCACCTCCAGGCCCTCGAGCCTCGAAAGGCTCCGAGCCATCACACAGCCGGCAACGCCGGCTCCGATGATCACGACCCGCATCAGTCGTCGGCCCGTTGTTGTGAGGCAATGACCGCGATCAGCCCGCCGCCGTCCGGCCCCTGATGTTCGGCGCCGCCGGAGACAAAAATGCGTCCGTCACCCACAACGCCGGCGACGAGACCCGCGACCGCGCCTCGAACGTGCCGCTGCGCGTTGATGTCGATATCGTCAAGCATGGTGTGGCGATGCCCTCGGACCTTGCCACGGCGATCGGGTTCGCATTTCACCAGCACGCAGGCGATTCGGCCAGCCGTGACCGGCGCAACCTGCGGCCGCGCCTCGATATCGAGATCGGCCAGCACGTCCACGATCGCGCCGATGTCCAGCGCGTCGCTCATCGAGCGATGGGCTATACGGAGCGAACCGCCCCAGGCTGAACTGTTGCCGAGCACGACCACCTCGTTGCATTCGACCTCGATGCCGGAGGAAATGCTGGCGCGCGGCGACTGGATGGAAAAATCGCTCAACAGCGATTCATCGTCAAAGTCGCCCGGCGCGATCTCGTTCAGTGCAAGCGCGACGCCAAACGCGCCCGCGGCGCGGGCAAAAGCCATCGAGCGGTTGGGATCGCTGGTGCGCGGCGTCTTTCCCGCGGCGATGGCGGCAGCAGCGCGCCCTGCCGTCACGCAGGGGCATTTGACCTGCACGAAATGCACGTCCTCTGGCCGTTCGATTCCGGCGCTTTCGATTCCCCTTCGCACGGCGGAAGCGACACTCTCGACATGGGCGCGCCGGCCCACGTCTTCGGCAGCCATCGGTTCGCTGAAAGCGGTGCCGATCGCAAGGGCGGAGTGAAATCGACGTTCGGCCGTTGTCTCGTCCTTGATGCAGAACACGCTGTAATGCGGACTCATCACGCCCTCGGTGCCGCCCGACAGCACGCAGGGGATTTCACGGATCAGCTGTGTCGCTGGCCTGTTCAGATATCTCGATAACAGCGCCATCAGTGTCTGCGTGAAATAGCCGCGGGTGAAATCGTTGACGCCACCGTTGCCCTCGGTCTTGCCGATGATGGCCACCACCTCGGAGGCGCGAATCATTCCGTTGCCGATCAGCTCTTCGAGCGCAGAAAGATCCGAAGGATTCGCCATTGAAAGCCGGAAGACGCGTGCGGTTCTCATGTGCCGTCCTTGCTCAAGAGCTCGTAGAGCCTGCTCGGGCTGAGCGGGATTTCCAGGAGTTCGATCCTTTTACGCGCCAGGTCGAGCGCATTCTCGATTGCTTGGGCGAACAGCGCACCGACCGGGATTGCGCCGGCTTCGCCCGCTCCCTTGATTCCCAGCGGATTGAGCGGCGATGGTGTCGCGGTGTGGCCGAGCTCCATGCGCGGAATTTCCAGCGCGGTCGGCAGCAGATAGTCGGCGAGAGACGCATTGAGCAACTGGCCCTGATCGTCAAAAGCCAGCTTCTCGTAAAAGGCGTTGCCGATGCCTTGCGCGACGCCGCCGTGAATCTGGCCGGCCAGAATCATCGGATTGATCACCGTGCCGCAATCATGCACCACCACATATTTGAGAATCTGCAATTCGAAGGTTTCGGGATCGACTTCGACCACCATCGCATGGACGCCGTTGGCGGTGGTTCCGCTCGGCGGTCCGAAATATTGCGTCGACTCCAGTCCGGGTTCGGTCCCCGGTCTCACCGCACCGCGCATCGGATTGGCGCGCTGGGCCAGCTCGCTGAGCCGAATGAATTTTCCGGGAATGCCTGTGATCGAAACCTTGCCGTCGGCGATCACCAGATCGTCTTCCGAGCACTCGAAGACCTCGCCGGCAAGCTTCAGGGCCTTCTTGCGCACCACCTGCGAAGCCTCGCTGATGGCGTTGCCAGCCACGACGGCCCCGCGACTCGCAAAGGTTCCGGCGCCCCAATAAAACTGGTCGGTGTCGCCCGTGACCACGTCGACCTCGGTCACATCGACACCGAGCTGGTCGGCCACGATTTGCGCAAAGCTGGTGAAATGTCCCTGTCCCTGCGTGCCGATGCCGGTGACGAGGCTCACCCTGCCGTTCGACTGCACCTGCACCTTCGCGCCCTCGTATGGGCCGACGCCCGTGCCTTCGACATAACAGGCGACGGCGATGCCGACGCAGCGACCCTCGGCACGTAATTTTGGCTGTTCCTCATTGACGAATTTTTCGTATCCGACGGCGGCGAGCGCCTTGTCGAGCACCGGCTCGTAATTGCCGCTGTCATATTTGAGCGGTGCAAAGTCCTGGTAGATGATCTCGTTGTCGAACGGGAAAGCGTCCGGCGGAATCAGGTTGCGTCGCCTGATCTCAACCGGATCGATCCCGAGTTCATGGGCGGCAAGATCGAGCAGCCGTTCGATCACGAACACGCCGTGTTGACGGCCGGCGCCGCGATAAGGCGTGACGATCGGCAGTGTCGTGAAGACAGAGGTGAACGTGCTGTCATACGCCGGGATCACATACGGGCCGAGCATGGTGCACTGGCTGTTGATCGGCACCGTCAGGCCGTACGGATTATAGGCGCCGTTATCGTGCAGAAAGACGTCCTTGACGCCGAGAATGCGGCCGTCCCCGGCAAGCGCGATTTCCGCATCGTGGATCTGGCCGCGCTCATGCGTGGTCGCCACAAAATGCTCCAGCCGATCCTCGATCCACTTCACCGAGCGGTTGAGCCGCATCGAAATCCAGGGCAGCGTCACCTCTTCCGGATAGAAGATCATGATCTTCGGCCCGAATCCGCCGCCGATAAACGGTGCGATCACCCGCACCTGGCGCTCTGAGAGGCCGAGAATCGCTGCCAGCCCGTTGCGCACGAAGACCGGCGCCTGCGTCGTGTCCCAGATCGTCATCTGCTGGCCACGCGCATTCCATTGCGCCACGATCCCGCGCGTCTCGATCGGCGAGGAGATGCCGTGCTCATATCGAAAGCGGCGCTTGAGGACGAGATCGGCGTTGGCGGCAGCGCGGCGATAATCGCCCTTGGCCTGGCGGACGTGAGAGGCGAGGTTGGACCCGAGATCGTCGTGAACGATCGCCGCTCGCCCTGCCACCGCGGCTTCGAGGTCGACGACGGCCGGCAGGGTTTCGAGGTCGACCACGATATCGTCAAGCGCGTCCTCGGCGATATAGCGGCTTTCTGCGACGATGACGGCGAGCGGCTCGCCGGCATAACGGACCTTGTCCCTGGCGAGCGGCACCTGGGTTCTGACATGGAAGACGATGCCGGGAATGGGCGGCGGCGGCACCAGCAGCGGGCCGGGCTGCCAATAGGCACCGAGATCGCCTGCAGTATAGACGGCCACGACGCCAGGCCGTTTGAGAGCAGCGGATACGTCGATATGCCGGATCCTGGCGTGCGCGACGTTGCTGCGCAGAAACGCCGCATGCAGCATGTTTGGCAGTTCGACGTCGTCAATGAACAACGCCTGCCCGGTCAATAGCTTCCTGTCTTCATTGCGTTTGACCGGGGCACCGAAAAAACGGGTGGTCATGGCGCGGGCGCTCGCATCATTTCGGCGGCCTTGAGCATGGCGTCGACGATATTTTGATAACCGGTGCAGCGGCACAGATTGCCCGACAGCGCTTCGCGCAGCTCCAGCTCGGACGGATCGGGATTCTCCTTCAGGAAGGCCGTCATCGTCATCAGAATTCCCGGCGTGCAATAGCCGCATTGCAACCCGTGATGTTCGTGCATCGCTTGCTGAAGGGGATTGAGTTCGTCGGAAGCACCAGTGAGGCCTTCGACGGTGGAGAGTTCGTGACCGTTTGCCTGCACTGCAAACATCAAACAGGAACGCACCGGCGCCCCGTCGAGCAGGATCGTGCAGGCGCCGCAAACGCCGTGCTCGCAGCCGACATGGGTACCGGCAAGCATCAATTCGTGGCGCAGAAAATCGCTTAGCAGCATTCGCGCTTCAACGGTGCGGCGATATTGCAGGCCATTGACGGAGAGCTCGATGTCGTGCCGGTCAGGCTGCATGGGCGATCCGATTGCACGCCATGGCGATCGCACGACGGGTGAGAATTTCGGCAACGTGCCTCTGGTAGCCGGCACTTGCATGGATGTTGCCGGAGGGCGCGATTGCCCTTCGAACATCCGCGGCGGCAGCCGCAATCGTCCTGTCCGTGCAGCGCTGACCCACGAGCGAGGAGGCGGAGTGGCTGGCGTCAACCGGCGTCTCGCCGACCCCGCAAAATGCAAGCCGGATCCCCGAGCAGCGGCGCTCCTCATCCAGCGACACGATGGCCGCCACGCCCGCCAGGGCAAAGTCGCCGCGCCGTCGCGCCACTTCCATGAACGAGGCTCCGGAACGCGCGCCTGCCGTTGGAAGGACGATCTCGACCAGCATTTCCTCGGCCTTGAGATCGGTCCTCAGTGGTGCGACGAAAAAATCGTCTGCGGCAAGTTCGCGCTCGCCACTCAAGGATTTGACCCGCATCCTGGCTTGCATCGCCACCGCAACGGCCGGCAGCTCGGAGGCGGGATCGGCATGGCAGAGATTGCCGCCGATGGTGCCGCGATTGCGGATTTGCGGATGGGCAATATGAGGAAGAGCGTCGGCGAACAGGGCGCAGGCTCTCGGAAAACCGGGGTCCCTTTCCATCGCGCGATAGCGCGTAAGCGCGCCAAGGCGGATCGCTTGCGCATTCGAGCAGTCGATCGAAGCAAGCTCGGTCAGGCCGTTGATGTCGATCAGCACGGCAGGCCGTGCGAGGCGAAAGTTCATCGCCGGGATGAGGCTCTGGCCGCCGGCGAGGAAGTGTGCCTCTTCGCCGTATTCGGCCTTGAGGGAAAGCGCCTCCACGAGCGAGGAGGCCGCGATGTATTTAAATGGAGCAGGTTTCATTCGCGCCCGGCGACCCCACCTTTGCGCCCGATTTTCCGAACGCTGCAGAGCGGATTATCATTCGCAAAGGCGCGCAAGTCAAAAGCGGCACGCGCCCCCTCTGCGCTGGAATGCAGCGAAGAGGCGCTCGACCTGCCATCCGGCTGCGCAAACATTGTGCGCACCGCGGCCGCAAGGATGACGAATCCTTCAAAACCCTCGTGCTTCAGAGCCCGAGCCGATCGCGAATTCTCCCATAGAGCACGACGCTCTTCACGGCCACGGGCCACGACGCGTGGAACCGAATCGGCTTGATGCTTGTGATCGGCATATCAATTTCGGCCGTCTCGCCGCCGATCAACCGCCTTGCCAGTTGCGGTCCCATTGCGCTCGCGAGTGCAACGCCGCGGCCATTGCAGCCGAGATAAACCAGCGCGCCCGGCGCCGGCTCGTGCACATGGGGGAAGTGATCGGCGGTCATGGCGAGGCGGCTGTTCCAGGCATGAGTCCATTTGATGCCTTCAAGGACAGGCCAAAGTCTTGCCGCGTAGCGCACGAGATAGGCGACCGCCGACGGGTCGCTGATCCAGCGCATCGGGCCGCGGCCCCCCATCAGCAGCCGATTCGATGCATCGAGCCGATAGTAAACGGTGATATGACCACTTTCATACAGCACGGATCGCGTCGGCATGACCTGTCGCGCGATTGCTTCGGACAGCGGCTCGGTCGCCGCGATGGAGCTGAAGATTGGCACGATGGTGCGGGAGAGACCCGGCCAGAGATCATCGGTGAAACCGTTGGTGGCGATCAGCACCTTTTCCGCCCATACCACCGCATGGGGGGTCTCGATGCGCCATCGTCCGCCTTCACGGCGCAGCGACATCGCCGGCGTTTGTCCATGAATTGCGGCGCCCGCAGCATGTGCCGCGCGCGCAAGACCACGGGCGAAGCTGAGCGGCTGCACATCGCCGCCGCGAGAATCGAACATGGCGCGGATATATCGATCCGTGCCTGTCACCTCACGGAGTGCGTTGCGATCGAGAACGGCGACCGGCATTCCGCGCCGAATGCATTGTTGAGCGGTGGTCTCGACGGCGGCCGCGTGTGATTCGTGATAGGCTGCGCGCAGTGTCCCGTTTTGCCGGGCTTCGCATGCGATGGCGAGCCGGCGGATAAGTTCGAATGTGAAAACCGGGGTGTTATAGGCAAAGGCGATCATGCGTCGACCGAGGTCGGCGCCGAAAGCGGCCTCGACCGCATCGGGATCAAGCTTCAGCCCCGGATTGAGCTGGCCGCCATTGTTGCCCGACGCGCCCCAGCCCGGCTCCCTGGCTTCGAGCACGATCGTGTCGGTGCCCTGCTCAACGAGGTGCAGCGCGGTCGAAAGTCCGGCAAAGCCGCCGCCGATGATCGCCACCGACACATTCTTGTCGACGTCGAGCGCAGGGGTCGCGACGGGCGGCGCGGCGGTGTCGGCATAGAGGCTTGGCGGCAGGGCGAAAGACTTTTGATCCACTCGCGTATGATCCGGCTGATTCTCGTCATAAAGGATGCAGGATTCGGCGCAGGAAATCCTGGGTTCGCGGATGCTGGGGCTGATTGAGAACGGACCTCGCCGCGCCTTGCTCGACAACAACGCCGCCATCAATGAAGAGCACGCGGTCGGCGACTTCCCTCGCGAATCCCATCTCGTGGGTGACCACGATCATGGTCATACCGTCATCGGCAAGCCTGCGCATGACGGAGAGCACGTCACCGACGAGTTCGGGATCGAGCGCCGAGGTCGGCTCGTCGAAGAGAATCGCCTTGGGCTGCATCGCGAGCGCACGCGCGATAGCGACGCGCTGCTGTTGGCCTCCTGACAGCTGCGCCGGGTAAGTATCGGCCTTTTCGGCGAGCCCCACTTTTGCGAGCAGCGCCCGGCCGCGATCAAGCGCCTCGGCACGTGGTTCGTTCTTGACGTAAATCGGACCTTCTACGACGTTCTCGAGTGCCGTGCGGTGTGGAAACAGGTTGAAGCGCTGAAACACCATCGACACCTGTGTCCTTATGGCGACGATCGAGGGAGCACGGCTGTCGACCCGCGCGCCCTCCACCAGAATGTCACCGGCATCGTAGCTCTCCAATCCGTTGATGCAACGCAGGATGGTTGATTTGCCCGAACCCGAGGGGCCGATGATGCAGACGACCTCGCTTTTCTCGACGGAGGCGGCGATGCCTTTGAGCACTTCGAGCGGACCAAAGCGCTTGTGGACGTCGCGAAGCACGATCATCGTTGCCCCGCCTTCTTCTCGAAATGCCGAACCAGCAGGATGAGCGGGATGCTCATGGTGAGATACATCAGGGCCACAAGCGTGAAGACACTGGTGTTCTTGAAGGTCGAGGACGCGATCAGCTTACCCTGGAGCGCAAGCTCGGCCACCGTAATGGTCGAGGCTTGCGAGGAATCCTTCAGCAGCATGATCATGATATTTCCATAGGGCGGCAGCACGATGCGTACCGCCTGCGGCAGGATCACGCGGCGCATGGTGAGCCACCAGCCCATACCTATCGCTTGCGCGGCCTCGACTTGGCCCTTGTCGATGGCCTCGATGCCAGCGCGAAAGTTCTCCGCCTGATACGCCGAATAGGCAAGGCCAAGTCCGAGGATCGCCGCTTGCAGCGCGGTCAGGGCGATGCCGAAGTCGGGCATCACAAAATAGAGGTAGAACAACAGGACGATGATCGGGATGCCGCGGATCAAATTGATCAGGCCCGCGCTCAGCCCGGCGAGGGTGCGCACGCCGGAGACGCGCAACAGCGCCCAAACCAGGCCGAGAACGGTCGACAGGATCAGCGAACCAACGGTGACGACGAGGGTCAGCCCTACGCCCTGCAAAAGGATCGGCAAAAATTCGGCGGCGTCACGAAGGAATTTTTCCATCGATTCAGGTCGCGCGCTAGTGGTCTGATTCTAACATTCGCTTCCCATTGCAGCACACACCTTTGCGAATGTCAGAATCAAAAGACCACCAGCCAACGCAAAATTCCAGTGGAGTCCGAGATTTGACATTCGCCTTGAGAGCCCGTGGCCGGGTGACTGGCGAATGTCAAATCCACTCCACTTGCGCCGTCACGCACCCTTCGCGTTGAGGCCCCATTTGCCAAGAATCTTGTCAAGCGTGCCATTCGCCTTGAGTCTGGCGAGCGAGGCATTGACCTTCGCCAGCAGTTCCTGATCGCCCTTGCGGATTCCGATGGCGACGGTGCCGACGATGGTCGGCTTGTAGGAATCGACCAGACGAACTTCCGGAAAGCTGCCCTGCTTGAGGTTATAGGCCAGGATCGGATAATCGGCGTAGCCGGCCTTGAGACGACCGGTGTTCACGTCGCGCAAGATGTCCGGAATGGTGTCGTAGACCTTGACCTCGCTGAACAGCCCGGTCTTTTTCAGCGCATCGACAAAGGCGGTGCCGACCTGTGCCCCCACAACTTCGCCCTTCAGATCTTCGGCCGCGACATAGTTTTTCGTGTCGGTCCTGGGCACGATGAGCCCCTCGCCGTAAGTATAGACTGCATCCGAAAAGTCGATCACTTCCTTGCGCGCCGGCGTCGCGAACATCGCCGCAGAAATGATATCGATCTTGTTCGATGTCAGCGAAGCAATCAGCGTGGAGAACTGCATCGGCTCGATCTGGACCTGAAATCCGGCATCCTTGCCGATCTCGGTGACGAGATCGACCATGATCCCTTGAACGCTATTGGTCTTGGTGTCGAGAAAGGTAAAGGGCACGCCGGTCGGCGTCGAACCCACCTTGAGCACCGGCTGCGCCGACACCGGCGCCTCGGCGAAGAGCACAAGCGCCGCCGCGGCGGCCTGAAGCAGACGTTTAAAAAGCATCGCACCCTCTGATCGTTCCGGAACAGACTGGCGTATTTCGTCTGCATCGTCGAGAGGCGCGAAGTCGCCTTTTTGCGAGGTCGGCGACCACGGGTGGCGGCGAGAGCGAGAGGGTTGCCAATTTTTATCGCGGTGCTGTCCAGCGCCACGCGCAGCTCGCCCTTGTCATCGTTCGGCGCGCTATCGCACGCTGAATGCCGAAATCGGTGCCGAGGCCCATAAACAGCTCGAGGAAGGCAATCGAAATCAGACTGAACGAGCCTATCCCAGCGGGCCTCAGCGCGGCCGTCGTCGCCAGCCAGCCGGGCCAGAAGAGGCCGCGGGGGCACCCGCTGTTGCGATGCAAAACCCAAATGGTCTGATTGTTATCATATGATAAGGGTCAACCATGCGTTTTACGAATATGTTCCATGACAGGAACCCAGACTTGGGCGAGCGCGTTCCAAAGCCGCCAGCGCCATGTGGAACTTGCGAGGGTCCCAATGGAAGCCAACGACCTGAAGTCGATGGACGCAGAGGAGCTGTGGAGGCTTCATGAAGAGATAACTGCACGGCTGGGGACCAGGCTGGTGGCCGAGAAGGCCAGGCTTGAGGAACGGTTGCGCAAGCTGCAGTCGCAAGGGTATCGAACGCGCCGCCCCTATCCGAAGGTTTTTCCCAAATACCAAAATCCAAAAAATCCCGCCGAGACGTGGTCGGGACGCGGGAAGCAACCGAGGTGGTTATCCGCGCAGATCAGGGCGGGCGGGAAGCTGAATAATTTTTTGATTGCCTCGGAAAGCCGCCATCGGACTGCATAAGGCGTAGCAGGCCTGCGTAGCCTCAAGGATACCGCATTTTCAGCCGGGCCTTCTGCTCAAGTTCGGCGAGCGTCGCCAGCCTTTGTCGGATAGACAAGCGGGCTATTTTGCGCGCCTGCGCCTGCGAAAGATCGATGCAGCGCGTTCGATTTTTTGTACTGCGCTTCGATGAACGTCTGATCATCAACGCAATAGAGCCGGCGAAAGCAGGAT
>Ga0306925_10004848_pt1 | contig 12246 bp, 10 predicted proteins | sample flu12Cox44000176_FD_203755 | JGI IMG/M metagenome (GOLD analysis project Ga0306925, IMG submission 203755) | Lab enrichment of tropical soil microbial communities from Luquillo Experimental Forest, Puerto Rico - flux8day.12C.oxic.44.000.176 (v2)... | ecosystem: Environmental > Terrestrial >...
CCGGGTTGACCCGAACCGCGGCGCAGCCGGCCTCGATCGCCGCGAACACGTACTTGGGCTGGAAGTGGATGTCGGCGATGACCGGGATCTGGGACTTGCGCGCGATGGCGGGCAGCGCGTCCGCGTCGTCCTGGGACGGGACCGCGACCCGGACGATCTGGCAGCCGGAGGCGGTCAGCTCGGCGATCTGCTGCAGGGTGGCGTTCACGTCGGCGGTCAGCGTGGTCGTCATCGACTGCACGGTCACCGGCGCTCCCCCGCCTACCGGCACCGAGCCCACCATGATCTGGCGGGACGTCCGGCGCTCGGCCAGCGGCGCGGGCGGCGTCTGCGGCATACCGAGGTCAATACTCATGAGCCCCATCCACTTGTAGGCATCCCCGAATCCCTCGACCCCGCCCATTGAACCATCACCCCGCTAACAGGAGGTTACAGAGGCTGACAGTGACGTCGGAGTCTGGGACACGGAGGCGGTCGATGGTGCCGTCGTACCAGCTCTAGGTAGCACGATGGCCCATCGACCATGCTAGCGGGCGGGCGGGGGAGCACCGACGTGGACGGGCAAATGGGGCGATATCGGGGGAAGACGGATGTCGGGTGGAGCTGGGCCGGGGCGCGTTAGCCGCCGGGAAGGGTAAGCGGGTTGATGATGTCGGCCAGGACCACGGTGAAGCTGAACAACACGATCACCACGAACAGGCCAAAGCTGACCGGCACCAGCTTGGCCATGTCGACCAGGCCGGGGTCGGGACGGCCGCGCAACCGAGCCAGCCAGGCGCGGATCCGCTCGTAGACGATCACGGCGATGTGGCCGCCGTCCAGGGGCAGCAGCGGGAGCAGGTTGAACAGGCCGAAGAAGATGTTCAGCGAGGCGATGAGCAGCAGTACGAAGCTGACCTTGGACTGCCAGCCCAGATTGGAGGCCACCTCGGTGCCGGTGATCTGGGCCGCGCCGTAGATGCTGGTGACCTGGCCCGCGGCCGTGTCCGCCCGGTTCTTGGCAAACAGCTTGGGCAGCGCCTTGGGAAGCGTCGAGGCGGCCTGCCCCGAGCCGACCACCACCTGGCCGAACGTCGTGCCCGCATACTTGATCGCGCCCAGGGGACTGGGTATCTGGAACAGCGTCGCGGGCCCGACGCCCAGGTAGGAGCCGCTGCGGCCGGTGACGCTGGCCGGCGTGATGCGCAGGGTGACCAACTTCCCGTCGCGGCGGACGGTGATGGTGGCCTCCGCCCCCGGCGGGACGGCCCGGATGGCGTCGCCGAGCTGGGTGAAGTTGCTCACCGGGTGACCGTTAAAGGCGGTCACCGTGTCGCCGACCCGCAGCCCGGCCAGCTTGGCCGGGGAGGACGGCGCGTGCGAGCCGCAAGTGCCGTTGTCGTAGGCGGTCAGGCTGGTGGGCACGCAGCGGCTGATCGTGCCCAGCTCGGTGACGTTGTTGTTGGCGATGCCGATGGTGAGGGCCAGCCCGAAGATCAGGACCAGGGCCAGCAGGAAGTGCATGGCCGAGCCGGCCAGCAGGACCAGGATCCGCTGCCAGCCCGGCTTGTTGCGGAACGACCGAGGCTCGTCGGCCGGGTCATCGGGATCGTCCAGCGAGTGCATGCCGACGATCTTGACGAAACCCCCGAAGGGCAGCGCCTTGATCCCGTACTCGGTCTCGCCGCGCCAAGTGGACCAGATCGTCGGGCCGAAGCCGACGAAGTAGCGGGTGACCTTCATGCCGAACTTCTTGGCCAGCACGAAGTGGCCGGTCTCGTGCAGCATGACGGAGACGAGCAGGGCGACGATGAAGATGACCCAGCCGATCAGGTCCATCCGCTCGTCCTCCTAGCAGTTCAGTTCCCGTGCCCGCCGCCGGGCCCACGCGTCGGCCGCCAGCACGTCCGCCACGCTCGCGACCGTCGCGCGCGCAGCGTCATGCTCCGAGAGTATCCGGGCCACCGTGTCAACAATCCGGGTGAAGCCGATGCTTCCCGCCAGGAAGCCGGCCACGCACTCCTCGTTGGCGGCGTTGTAGACGGCCGGCGCGGTGCCGCCGGCCGTGGCCGCCTCCCGGGCGAGCGCGACGGCGGGGAACGCGGTGTCGTCCAAGGGCTCGAAGGTCCACGCCGCCGCCGACGACCAGTCCAGGCCGGGCGCGGCGTCGGGCACCCGATCGGGCCAGGCCAGGCTCAGCGAGATCGGCAGCCGCATGTCCGGCGGCGAGGCCATGACCACCGTCGCGCCGTCGGCGAACTCCACCATCGAGTGCACGATCGACTGCGGGTGCACCACGACGTCGATCCGGTCCAGCCCGAAGCCGAACAGCAGGTGCGCCTCGATCACCTCCAGGCCCTTGTTCACCAGGGTGGCGGAGTTGACCGTGACCAGCGGCCCCATCTTCCAGGTCGGATGCGCGAGGGCCTGCTCCGGCGTGACGTCGGTCAGGGCGTCCCGGCTCCAGCCGCGGAACGGCCCGCCGCTCGCGGTCAGCACCAGCCGCCGGACTTCGGCGGGCCGGCCGGCCCGCAGGCACTGGGCGATGGTGGAGTGCTCGGAGTCCACCGGCACGATCTGCCCGGGCTTGGCCCGGCTGGTCACCAGCGGGCCGCCGATGATCAGCGACTCCTTGTTGGCCAGGGCCAGCGTCCGCCCGGCCTCCAACGCGGCCAGCGTGGCCTGCAGTCCCGCAGCCCCGGTCACGCCGTTGAGCACCACGTCAGCTGGCCACGCGGCGACCTCGCAGATCGCATCCGGCCCGGCCAGCACCTCGGGCATCAAGCCGGGGCCGGGGGTGGGGGTGGGCCTGGCGTCCGGCCCGGCCAGCACGTCGGGTAGCGGGGCGGATGCACCACGATCCGTTCGGTACATATCAAGAAGATCGTGTAGTGCGGCCTCTAGCTGCGTCGCGGCGGCCGGGGTGGCCACGGCGACCGCCGCCGGCCCGAACTCGGCGGCCTGCCGGGCCAGCAGGTCCGCGTTTCCGCCGCCCGCCGCGAGCGCGACGACCCGGAAACGGTCGGGATTGCGCCTGATGATGTCCAGCGCCTGGGTCCCGATCGAGCCGGTCGAGCCCAGGATCACCACGTCGCGCGGCCGGTCGGAGAGGGTCACCGCCCCATTGTCCGCTACCGGGGCGGATGGCCGCGCCTCCGCCCTGACGGGCGCGTCGGATGCGGCGCGGGCCGCCACCCCCTGGTACCGGAGGCGACGGCCCGCGCTCAGGTCAGGCGTGGTGCGCCAGGGCGGCCGCAGCGTCGATGACCTGCTGGCACTCGCCGGTCAGGCGATTTGCGCCGTTGATTGTCTTATCGCTGAAGGCCGCCGCATTCAGGGCGTCCTTGATCTGGATGCCCAGCGTGTCCCGGATCTGGTCAAGCTCGGCCAGCGTGGCGTTCACCGCCCGGTACTCGGCGTCGCCCGCCGTGCTGGATTCGACGGCAGCCGTCGAGGCCTGCAAGGTGAAGTTGCCGAACTGGCCGACGCTGGAGTTGAGCTGCTTGTAGCAGGCCCCCAGGCTGGCCACCTTAGGACGGCTGAGCGCGTGGTTCGGGTCGGCGAGGACCTCGGTGATGACCCGGCCGTCCTGGATGTAGTCATCCGTCAGGCCGGTCAGGTACATCAGGGTCGGCCGGATGTCGGTCTCGTCGGCCCAGGTGCCCGTGGTTCCGCTGTCGGCCACCACCTCCTGGCCGCTGTTCGGCCCAGCGGAGTTCGGGCCGGTGTTCGGCGCCTGGCCGTCGAGGCCGAGATTCTTGACGCCGGGGCCAGCGAAGCCGACATAGTTCGTGTTGATCTCCGCGGCGTAGGCGCCGTGGTCGTAGGCAAACGCGGTGTTCTGCGAGACGCACGGTCCGGTGCAGGTCGTGCCGAGGTTTTGCCAGAAGTAGTCCGGCTTGCCGAACAGCGCGAACGTCGGCGTTCTGGCCGGGTCGGCGTTGACCATGTGCAGGATCGCCTCCTCGACCGGGTCCGCGATCTCGTTGGTGATCTTCTGGACACCGCCCGCGTACGGGTTGTTCGCCGTCAGGCTGGACACGTCGCGTTCCAGCGTGCGCACGGCGGGGACGTTCGGGCCCGGGTCACCGGTGACGTAGAACTCCGGCGCGGTGTCATTCTCCAGGCTGAACGGAGTGGTGTTGTTAGCCTGGGTGGCGAGCAGGCCGGTGATGTTGCCGCCCAGTTCGCCGAATGACCCGGCCGGGTAGGTGCACAGCACGTCCGGGGTCACGGTGGTGCCGGTCACCGTGGCGCCGTCGCAGTTGGCGGGCGTGGGCTGGATCGACCGGCCGATATTGGCGCCGGCCTCGTGATCGCCCTCGTCGGAGCTGAGAATGAACTCGGTGTTGGCCGGGGTGATGCCGTCGGCCGCCAGCCGCTTGAAGAACGTGCCGAACGCGGCGTTGTAGTACTGCGCCTGCGCGATGTAGCACGCCGAGCCGCTGCCGAGCGCGGCGTTGGAGGGTATCCCCGCGCATTCGGGCAGGCCAATGCTCTCATTTCCGTGGATGTCAGCCATGTAGCCGTTCACCACCGGGAGGCCGACCTCCAGCATGTCGGCCACATAGGCCAGCGTCTGTGAGGCGTTGATGGGACCGAAGCCGGGGAAGCCCGGGTGGTTGGTGAGGAACGCGCCGTTAATCTGATTGCCGTTCAGGTCGACCAGGTTGCCCGCCGCGTTCGTGATCTGGAAGCCGTTGCGGGACAAGTTGGGGGTGCCCGCGCCGAGCTGCGGGGCAACGTACCTGTGCCCGAACAGCCCCTGGAAACCGCTGTACCCACCCGGCTCGTCCGGCAGCAGGTCGGCCACGGCGGTCGGTGACGGGGCGGTCTGCCCGAACTTGACCCCCTGCGCGGTGGAGCAGAACTTGCTGCCCTGGGCGCAGTGCACCCCGATGCCGACGTAGTCCGCGGTCTCCGCGTCCTTGAACCTATCGGGGTCGGCCGCGAGCTGCTGGGCCTCCGGCGAGTTGGGGCCGAATACCTTCGGGATATCGACTGCGGTGTTCTCGAGTACCTGGTTGGCCGTGGCCACGTCGCCGACGTTGCAGCCGGCCCTGGTGAAGGGCACCCAGGGCGCTGGGGTGATGGTGTTAGGGGCCACCGCGGGACGGGCCGTGGCTGGCGGCACCGGCGAGTACACCATGCTCGGGTTGGTGTCGGCGGCAGGGCTCGGCGGGGAGGCTTCGTCGAAGACCGGATCGGTCCAGTACGCGAAGGAGCCCGCGAGGTTGGTGGTGTTGAAGCTGCCACCCGGGCCGTCGGCGTTGTAGGCCTGGTAGCTGTTGGAGATCGGCATGCCCTGCCGGTCGCCGTACAGGCCGGTGTACGTGGTCAGGATGTCAACAGCGGTGTGCGCGATCAGCGGGGTGTGGTTGTTGGACAGGAACGTGCCGTTGTTCTCGAAGAAGTGCAGCAGGTTGGGCATCATCTCCAGGTCAGACGGGACGTTCGGGTTGTCGCGGAAGTAGTGGACGTTGTCGAAGGTGAGCTCCACGACGTGCTTGACGCCGTGGCCCAGATGGCATGTCGACGCGCTGTCGTCGGCGATCGTGGCCGTGCTTGCGTGCGTGGTGGCTGCGGTGGCGCTGCCCGGGGCGGCCAGCGAGGTCCCGGCCAAGCCCAACGTGGCGAGCATGGCCGCCGAGCTCGCGGCCGCCGTGACGCGGAACCAGGTCGCCCCGCGCCGACGCGCGTCCCGTCCTGTCCTCATGAGCGTGTCCTCTCGAACGTGATACGCGAGCCGCCAAGCCGACTCCGCGCGAGGCCACGATGCCACTGTTTCCTGCAGTCTCATAAGAGGCTAGCGCGTGTCTTTTTGTGCAATTCTGGCGAAATAGATCTCCGCATTCTTGTGCCAAGCTCCGAAAACGGGGCGCGGTCGGTCCCTGCGTGATGACTCAACTACATTAAGTAGTAGCTACCTGGCGTGCCGTACTCCGCCTGCGCCCGATGACGGTCGTCAGGACAGGGCCGAGATCTGGCGGGCCAGGGCGAAATCGTTCGCGGTCAGGCCGCCCGCGGAGTGGGTGCTCAGTGTCAGCGTCACCTTGTTCCACGCGATCGCGACGTCGGGGTGGTGGCCGGCGCTCTCGGCCAGGTAGGCGACGGCTCCGACGTACAGCAGGGCGTCGCGGAAGTCTTTGCGGGTGGTAACTGTGATGATCGAGTTGCCCTCGCGGGTCCAGGCCGGGACGGTGGCGAGTTCGGCCGTGATCTGAGCCTCGGTGAGAAGTTCCATGGTTCCGGCATACCATTCCCAGGTGACGTCATCGAGGCAGACACCGCTATACCAGGTGCACGAGCGGCTCGGCGCGGTCATGACCTCGTTCGCCGGCTGGCAGATGCCGCTGCGCTACGGCAGCGAGACGGCCGAGCACCAGGCGGTACGGCACGCCGCCGGGCTGTTCGACCTCTCGCACATGGGCGAGATCCGGGTTAGCGGGCCCGGAGCCGGGGCGGCGCTGGACTACGCGCTGACCGGGCTCTTGTCGGGACTTCGGCCCGGCCGGGCCCGGTACACGATGATCTGCGCGCCGGACGGCGGCGTGCTCGACGACCTGGTCGTGTACCGTCAGGGCGAGCAGGAGTTCCTGGTCATCGCCAACGCGGCCAACACTTCTGTGGTGTTCGATGAGCTGCGCTCGCGTTCTTCCGGGTTCGACGCCACGGTCACCGATGCTACCGACGACTACGCGCTGATCGCGATCCAGGGGCCGGCCGCGGCCGGGATCCTCGGCCCGCTGGCCGGACTGGACCTGGATGCCCTGAAGTACTACGCGGGGGAGTTCGGTGATGTCGCGGGCCGGCCGGCCTGGGTGGCCCGTACCGGGTACACCGGTGAGGACGGCTTCGAGGTGTTCAGCCGGCCTGCGGACGCGGTGGCGATCTGGGACGCGCTGGCCACGGCGGGCGCGTCCGCCGGGCTGGTCCCGGCGGGGCTGGCCGCCCGCGACACGCTCCGGCTCGAGGCGGGCATGCCGCTGTACGGCAACGAGCTCGGCCCGGATCTGACCCCCTTCGAGGCGGGCCTGGGCCGGGTGGTGAAGTTCGACAAGCCGGGCGATTTCGTCGGGCGCTCGGCGCTGTCCGCCCGTTCGCTGGCTGGTCCGCGCCGAGAGCTGGTGGGCTTGACGCTTCAGTCCCGCCGGGTGGCCAGGCACGGGTTTGCGGTGTCGGCGGACGGCAAGGAGGTCGGCACGGTCACCAGCGGCGCCCCGTCCCCCACCCTGGGCCACCCGATTGCTATGGCCTACCTGACCGCTGGCACGGACGCGCATGATGCTGTACTTACTGTCGGCATCAGGGGCGAGGCCGTCCCGGCACAGCTGACGGAATTGCCGTTTTACTCCAGGAGTCGATAACGATGAGCATCCCAGCCGAACTGCGCTACACGCCCGAGCACGAATGGGTGTCCGTCGAGGGCACTTTGGCGTCGATCGGCATCACTGAGTACGCGGCGCAGCAGCTTGGCGACGTGGTCTACGTGTCCCTGCCCTCGGTCGGCACGGCCGTCACCGCCGGCGAGCCCTGCGGTGAGGTGGAATCGGTCAAGTCGGTCAGCGACCTGTACTCGCCAGTGGACGGTGAGGTGGCCGAGGTCAACACCGAACTGGAGGATGACCCGTCGCTGGTCAACACCGAGCCCTACACGGCCGGGTGGATGTTCCGGGTACGGGTGGCCCAGGACGGCAACGGGGACGCGGCCCTGCCCTCCGACCTGCTGTCCGCGACCGAGTACGAGGAACTGACCAAGAGCGCCGGCTAGCCCGGGAACATCTAGCGCCTGCGGCGGCGCACCAAGAGCAGGATGGCAACCCCGACGCCGACCACGACCGCGGCCACAGCGGCGCCGACCATGACCGGGTCGATCTCGCCGGCCCGTTCGCGGAACTCGTCGGCGGCCCGCTCGACATTCCGCCTCGGGCTCACCCGGTCGGAGATGGCGTCAATGGTGCGCGCCAGTTCCGCGCGGGTGCGGTCGATGTCCGCCACCAGCGTGCGCCGATCGACGGGCTTCGATCGGGGCTGCGCGTCAGCCATTGCGTGCTCCGTTCCGGCCAGGCTTGTTCGGTCAGGCTTTCCGGTCAGGCTTTCCGGTCATTTTCTGGTCAGGCCGCCTATTTTGTCAGACGACGGTGACCTTAACATCGCCTGGCCGCCCGGTAGCGTGCGGTGCCCCGGCTCGCATCAGCCTCAGCCGTCGCTAGGGTCGCGGTTGTCCGGCGACGCTGCCGATAGTGCCCTTTGTCCCGTTATCACGGGCTGCTCCCGCCGTCATACCCGATGATCGGCAAAGTCTGAGTTTAGGCAAATTCATGAGAGCGTCACCGGTGCTGAATTATCCTGCTCAAGGACCACGGACGGGGACCACGAGCGGCGTATCCGGCGCAGGCTGCTCCCCTTCCCGCAAGGAGAGTGAGCCATGACGGCCAGACGTAGACGTGGCGCGGCACTGCTGGTCGCGGCCGCGACGGTGGCGTTCGCCAGCGGATGCTCGAGCAGCGGGAGCGCGGGAGCTCCGCCCAGCGTGGAGAAGCCGGACCTGAACGTGGCCGTAGTGCCAGCCCTGGATTCCGCGGGCTTCTTCGTCGCGCTCTACGAAGGGCTGTTCGCGCGAGAAGGGCTGCACGTCAACTTCACGCCGGCCACCAGCAGCGACACAGTGATCAGCGCTCAGGTCAGGGGCCAGTACGACATCACCGGCGGCAACTACGTCTCCTACATCCAGGCCGAGGCCGCAGCCCAGGCCAAGCTGGACATCTTCGCCGAGGCATCGGTGATGGAACCGGGCACCCAGGGCATCTACGTGATGCCGGATTCCAGGATCAAGTCCCTCGCCGACCTGAAGGGCAAGACCGTCGCGATCAACGCGCCCAAGAACATCCTGTACCTGCTGGCCGCCTCGGTCCTGGCTGAGCACGGGCTCTCCGCGAATTCGGTGAAGTTCGTCACCAACATCCCGTTCCCGGCGATGCCCGCCGCGCTCAAGGCCGACAAGATCGACGCCGCCGTGCTGCCCGAGCCGTTCGCCAGCGTCGCGGAGCAGGCGGACGGAGCGGTGCCGCTGGTCGACCTGGACCAGGGCGCCACCACGAACTTCCCGGTCGCGGGCTACGTGGTGACCAAGCAGTGGGCCGAGAAGTACCCGCGCACGCTAGCCGCGTTCGATAAGGCGCTCGAACAGGGCCAGCAGATCGCCGACACCAACCGGGCCGCGGTCGAGCAGGCCATGGAGGACCTGCCGATGACGCCGGTGCCGCTCGGCGTGTCCAAGCAGATCGCGTCGATCATGACGCTGGACAACTACCCGTTCAGCACCAGCTCGCTCGACACCGTGGACAAGGTCCGGCTGCAGCGGGTGGTCGACGTCATGCAGCAGTTCCTCAAGTTCGACTCCGCGTTCAACATCAACTCGATGCTGACCGGCGGCTGACGCCCGCACCATGGTCCGTGCTGACCGTCGGCTGACGTCCGCACCATGGTCCGTGCTGACGTCGGCTGACGCCCGCACCATGGTCTGTGCTGACCGTCGGCTGAGGACAGCGATCGGTCAGGATTCGGCGATCCGCCGTTCCAGGAACCGTTTCTCCGGAGCGGTTCGAGCTAGGCTGAGCGCGCGCCGGAAGGCAGCCCGGGCCTCGTCCGGGCGGCCGAGCCGCCGCAGCAGCTCGGCCCGGGTCGAGTGCCAGTACTGGTAGTCCGGCAGGTCCAGTTGGTCCACGATGGCCAGCGCGGCGGCCGGGCCGTCGGCTTCGGCCACCGCGACCGCCCGGTTGAGCCGGATCACCGGCGAGCCGGTCAGCTCGGCGAGCTGGCCGTAAAGCACCGAGATCTGCGGCCAGTCGAGCTGCTCCTCGGCCTGCAGGGAGGCGATCGCGGCCTGGATCGCGTACGGGCCGGCCGGACCCGCGACCCGGGTCAGGGCCCGGTCGAGGACGGCGCGGCCCTCGGCGATCTGCCGCCAGTCCCACCGCGACCGGTCCTGATCGGGCAGCAGCACCAGGTCCTGGCCCTCGAACCTCGCGCCCCGGCGCGAGTCGTGCAGCAGCATCAGCGCCAGCAGGCCGAGCACCTCGGGCTGGCCCGGAAGCAAGGCGGCCAGCACGCGGCCGAGCCGGATCGCCTCGGCCGCCAGGCCAGGCCGGTCCGGGTCCCCGTAACCCTCGTTGAAGATGAGGTACACCACGGCTAGGACCGCGCCGAGTCGCTCGGGCAGCCGCGGGCCGGACGGCACGCTGAACGGGATGCCCGCCACCTTGATCTTGGACTTGGCCCGGGTCAGCCGGCGTTTCATCGTCTCGGGCGGGACCAGGAAGGCCCGCGCGATCTCCTCGGTAGACAGGCCGCCCACGGCACGCAGGGTCAGTGCGACCTGGGCCTCGACGGCCAGAGCCGGATGGCAGCACATGAAGATGAGCTCGAGTCGCTCGTCCGGGATGGCGGTGGTGTCCATGCTGTCCCTGGTTTCCAGCTCGGCCGCCAGCAGGTGGAGCTTGCCGGCCAGGACGCGGTCGCGGCGCAGCCGGTCGATGGCCCGGCGCCGGGCCGTCGTGACCAGCCAGGCGGCGGGGTGGTCGGGCGCGCCCTCGGAGGGCCAGCGCTGCGCCGCGATCGCGAAGGCCTCGGCCGCGGCGTCCTCGGCGAGGTCGAAATCACCGAAGTAGCCTATCAGCGAGGCCAGCACCCGGCTCCACTCATCGCGGAAGACCTGTTCTATCAGGGCTGCTCCCCGTTCGGCCTAGGCCTGGTCGGTCACGACCGGGCGGATCTCCACCGAGCCGCCGAGGCGGACCGCGGGGATCCGGGCCGCGATCTCGGTCGCCTGGTCCAGATGGTCGGCCTCGAGCAGATAGAAGCCCGCGAAGATCTCCTTCGTGTCGGCGAACGGGCCGTCGGTGACGAGCAGGTGATGGTCCTGGAGGCGAACGGTGGTCGCGGTCTCGACCGGATGCAGCGCGGCGCCGCCGACGATCCCCGGCAGGTCTTTCAGCTCCATGTACTCGCGGTGCACGGCTTCCTGCTCGTCGTCACTGAGCGCTTCGGTCACTTCCGGCCTGGTGTAGATCAGCAGGGCGTACTGCATGTCCGGCTCCTTCCCGCGTGGACCATCTTCTCGCGTGTGACGAACAAGGGCCGCCCGGGGGGACAGCGGCCCCGCGATTTATAGTTCCGCGTATGCGCGGCTGCCCTGACCGGGACCGGCTCGCCGTATGGACCTACGAGGAGGCGGGCGAGCAGATCCCGAGCGGCGACCCGTCGGTCACCGACGCCGAGCGGGCGGCTGCCGGCCGGGAGACGCTCGCGGAGCGCTTTGCCGCGGCGCTGCCCGACAACCGGCAGCGCGCCGCCTCGCAGTACGCCGCGGCGGGGCTGCCTGACGGGCAGGACATCATGCGCGTCTGGCGGCCGCGCGATCCGGCTGAGCTACGCGCCCGGATGAGCGAGCCGCCGCTGGCCGTCTGGTCCGAGGACGACGTCCTGCATGTGCTGTGGCAGGGCCAGGCGGACGAGGTCCAACTGTGGGGCGGGGTGCAGCCCCGGCTCTGGCCGGTCGCGGGAACCGATGACCTGTGGGAGGCATCGCTGCGCATCCGCCGCCTGGACGAGGCGGTGATCAGCCTGGTGGTGGCGTCCCGGCAGGCTGGCGGCGACTGGCCGACCCAGCTATCGGACGTCCGGGTCTGGCGCGGCCCGCGGGCTCCCGTAGTACCCGTCGCGGAGCCGCTGCGCGGCGTGGTCGAGGAGCACACCCTCCCGAGCCAGGCGCTGCGCACCGAACGGCAGCTTACGGTCTACCAGCCGCCCGACCCGGGCGGGCCGGTGCCGGGCTGCCTGCTGGCCGACGGGGAAGCGGTACGCGGGTTCGCCCCGGCCCTGGAATCGGCCATCGAGGCCGGCGCGGTCCCGCCCGTCCGGCTGGTCGGCCTGCACAACGCCCTGGGCTTGCTCGATGCCCGGTCCGACCTGCGCGCCCAGGAGTACCTGCCTGGGCGCAACCGCAGGCGCTTCGACGCCCACCTTCGCTTCGTCACCGATGAGGTGATCCCGTGGGCCGATGAGCGGTTCGGCCCGGTGGCCGGGCGATGGGTCGCGGCGGGCTTCTCCAACGGCGCGGTCTGGGCCATCGCGGCCGGGCAGCGGCGCCCGGACCTGATCGGCGCGGTGGCCGCGTTCAGCGCCGGCGTCATCCCGCAGCGGATCAGCGGCCCGGCGCGTTCGGCCCGCATCCCGCACTACCTCGCGGCGGGCACGCTCGAGGCC
>Ga0306925_10004849_pt1 | contig 12246 bp, 7 predicted proteins | sample flu12Cox44000176_FD_203755 | JGI IMG/M metagenome (GOLD analysis project Ga0306925, IMG submission 203755) | Lab enrichment of tropical soil microbial communities from Luquillo Experimental Forest, Puerto Rico - flux8day.12C.oxic.44.000.176 (v2)... | ecosystem: Environmental > Terrestrial > Soil...
GGCGCGGTTCTGGCGCGCGGTCGAACGAGCCGACATGATCAAGACCGACAACGAAGCGCGGATCGACGACCGCGAGCGCGAGGCCGCGATCATCGCCGACATCATCAAAACCAAGACCGCCGACGAGTGGGAAGTCTATTTCCAGGCGCGCCACGTGCCGGCCGCGCGAGTGCGGACGATGGCCGAAGCCCTCGTCGACCCGCATTTCGCCAAGCGCCGCGTGTTCCATAAATTTGATAAGGTACCCGGCGTCGACGGCCCGCTTGGGGTGCCGCTCGCGGCGTTCAAGTTTGCGCATGGCGTACCATCGATCGAGCACCCACCGCACGAGATGGGCGCGGACACCGAGGCGGTGCTAGCCGAGCACGGCTACAGCGCCGGGGAGATCGCCGGCTTTCGCCGTACGAAGGTGATCTGAGCGCCGGCAGGCCCTTCTCGAGATCGGCGCGCGCCTCTTCAGGGTCGCCTGGCCGCCGACGATGGGTTCTGCGCTCCGCCTCCGGCTGGATTTACCGGGGGCGCGAGAACCCCGCCCTTGACCAGCGCTTCGCCCACGCCAAGCAACTTCTGGAATGGTTGGAAACCACCACTAAAAATCGCGTCACAAAGGCTCTCCAGATATGGATTCCTACCCGCTGAGACCCGCGATGGATCCCCGTAGTTTACACACACGGTAACTAGCGCGTCCGGGCTATAGCCTAGGTTCAAATAGTCTTCGTTCATCCGCGCCAGAGCCAGGGCCGCTGCGGATGAACCTCCCGCCGTTGGCGCGGTCTGGGGCGGCGCGGGAGCCGGTGGGATCGGAGCCGGTGGGATCGGAGCCGATGGGCTCGGAGCCGGCCCGGCGATCACAGGAGCGGTGGTCGCCGGATTCACGGTCACGCTCACGGGTGGACTCTGTGCCGATCCGCTGGCCGTGGTTCCGGCCGCGCCAGTGACATCCTGGCCGAGGAACAATGTCGTCATCAGCTGCCCATATCGGCTGAGAACGAGCGCATAAGCATCGGCGCCAATGACGCCGTTCGCATAAGCCTCGCAGGCACGGAATAGGCCGTCGCGCAGACCAAGAAGCGCGGTCGAGCGGCCTGCCAATGCCAACGCAGCTTCTGCGGAAGCGCCCCCTGCCGCAAGACTGCCGGTCGCCGTGCCATTCCCGCCCGACCCACTCAGCTGAGCGGCCGTGGACAACGCCTTGGCCACGTCCGGGCTCGGCTCGGTGCAGATGATTGGATTGGGCGAACCGGGACGGTTGCGCTGGGTGATCATTCGGACATCCGCGGTGGTGAATGTCGCCGGTGTCAATGACCAGCTTTGCGCAAATCCTCGTGCGACGTCGTCCTCCAGGAAACTGCACCCGGCTAGGACCAGCGCGGCGAATGCGGGCACAACGTATCGCATCGCAGCTCTCCTCATAGGAGCGCAGGTTGGGTAATTGACGGGATATTAACGCGACAGTACCGCGCTTGACGAGAGCAGAACCTATCGGAAATTCCGGCTGGTGATGACGATGTCGCGGACATCATAGCCCGGCATCCGTTCGGGCAGCGCGAAAGGCGGTTTGCGCAGTGGCCGAGGCTCGGTCTCGCCGGTACGCTCGCGCAAGGTGTTGAGCCGCGGGGTCAGATCATCGAGACGGTCGGCGACGACATGGATGACGCTTTCCTCGCGCTGCAATTTGCCGGTGCAGCGCAGCAGTGTGGCGCCGAGTGCCGCACGGCGGAAGCGCTCGAGAATAGCGGGCCAGACGATCAGGTTAGCGATCCCGGTCTCGTCCTCGATCGTGATGAAGACCACACCATTGGCGCTGCCGGGACGCTGGCGGATCAATACGACCCCGGCGATCGCGAGCCGCCGGTCGACCGGCAGATGGGCGAGCTCGGCGGCGGTCACGAGACCCTCACTGGCAAGCTCCGGGCGCAGAAAGGCGAGCGGGTGGCGCTTCAGGGTCAGGCTCAGGCTCGCATAATCTTCGACGACATGCTCGCCCAGCGGCATCTCGGGCAGCAGTGCCATCGCCCGCACCTCGCTCGCGGAAGTCTCTCTCTCCACCCCAGGAGGCGGTGAGAGTCGGGGTGAGGTGGGGGATTCCAGAGGCGCTGGCTCCCGCTCACCCTGCCCTTTCCCCCCAATGTTGGGCGGGGGTTCTTCTTGAACGAAGAGTGGCAACGGCGGCTCACCGAGCGCTTTCATGGCCCATAGCGCGCGGCGGCGGTCGAGCCCGGTCGAGCGGAAGGCGTCGGCTTCGGCGAGGCGCTCGAGCGCGCCGCGGCCAAGCCCGCTGCGCCGCCACAATGCCCGAGGATCCGGGTATCCCTCCTCTCGTGCAGCAACGAGCTGTTCCGCATCAGCCTCGGCAAAGCCCTTTATCTGGCGAAAGCCGAGGCGCAGCGCCCAGCGTGGGCTGCCATCGTCATTCCCGCGAAAGCGGGAATCCAGGGAGCCAAAGCCTGGACGGTGGCCCTGGGCCCCCGTTTTCACGGAGGTGACGAGTGGTTCGAGTGCGCAATCCCAAAAGCTGTGATTGACATCGACGGGACGCACCTCGACCCCGTGCTCGCGGGCGTCGCGGACAATCTGCGCCGGCGCGTAGAACCCCATCGGCTGGCTATTCAGCAGGGCGCAGGCAAAGACCTCGGGGTAGAAACATTTGATCCAGGAGGAGACATAGACGAGCAGCGCGAAGCTCGCCGCATGGCTCTCCGGAAAGCCGTAGGTGCCGAACCCTTCGATCTGGCTGAAGCAGCGCGTCGCAAAGTCGCGCTCGTAGCCGTTCGTGACCATCCCGGCAACGAATTTGTCGCGGAACAGATGGATGTCGCCATTGCGCTTAAAGGTCGCCATCGCGCGGCGCAGCCGGTCGGCTTCTTCCGGCGCGAAGCCCGCGCCGACGATCGCGATCTTCATCGCCTGCTCCTGAAAGAGCGGCACGCCCATAGTCTTGCCGAGGACCTGTCGCAGGGCCTCGGAAGGGTAGTCGACCGGCTCGCGCCCGGAGCGGCGGCGCAGATAGGGGTGTACCATGTCGCCCTGGATCGGACCCGGCCGCACTATCGCGACCTCGATCACGAGATCATAGAATTCGTTCGGTTTGAGCCGCGGCAGCATCGTCATCTGAGCGCGGCTTTCGACCTGAAAGACCCCGAGCGAATCGGCGCGGCTCAGCATCTCATAGACAGCGGGGTCCTCGGCCGGGACCGTCGCGAGATCGAAACGGCGACCGTAATGCTGCTCGATCAGCACGAAGGCCTTCCTGACGCAAGTCAGCATGCCGAGCGCCAGGACGTCGATCTTCAGAATGCCGAGCCGGTCGAGGTCGTCCTTGTCCCATTCGATGACGGTGCGGTCCTCCATCGCCGCGTTCTCGATCGGCACCAGCTCGGACAACGGCCCGCGGGTGATGACAAAACCGCCGACATGCTGCGAGAGATGCCGTGGAAAGCCGACCAGCTGTGCTGCCAGATCGAGCGCCTTGCGCAAGGTGCGGTCGGTCGGGTCGAGCCCGGCCTCGCGCACCCTCAAATCGGCGATCGGGTCGTTGCTCCAGCCCCAGACGATGCCGGCGAGCGCGGCGACGACATCGACGCTGAGCCCCAAGGCCTTGCCGACCTCGCGGATCGCCGAACGCGAGCGGTAGCAGATCACAGTGGCCGCGAGACCGGCCCGGTCACGGCCATATTTGTCGTAGACGTACTGGATCACCTCCTCACGCCGCTCATGCTCAAAATCGACATCGATGTCGGGCGGCTCGTTGCGGGCGGCGCTGATAAAGCGCTCGAACAATACGTCGATCCGTGCGGGATCGACCGCGGTGATGCCGAGACAGTAGCAGACGACCGAATTGGCGGCCGAGCCGCGGCCCTGACACAGGATGCCACGCGCCCTCGCAAAGCGCACGATGTCGTGGACGGTCAGAAAATAGCGGGCGTAGTCGAGCCGCTCGATCAGCTGCAGCTCGTGCTCGATCAACCCACGGACCTTGCCCGGGATACCACTCTTATCGTCATTCCCGCGAAAGCGGGAATCCAGCGCCCTGAGACGGATCGCTTGCCCCTGGACCCCCGCTTCCGCGGGGGTGACGGAACAAAACCGTTCCCTAGCCCCCTGCCAGGCGAGCTCAGCCAAGCGCTGCTGTGGCGTCTGCCCTTCGGGGACTGGCTCCTCGGGATATTCGTAGCGCAACTCGTCGAGGCTGAACCGGCAGCGCTCGACGATTTCGCGGCTGCGCTCGACTGTGTCCTGATGGCCGCGAAATAGCCGCGCCATCTCCTGCGGCGGTTTCAGATGGCGCTCGGCATTGGCGGCGAGGCGATAACCGGCTTCACTGATCGTGCAGCCCTCGCGAATGCAGGTCAGCACATCCTGCAATGGGCGCCGCTCAGGCTGGTGGTAGAGCACGTCGTTGGTAGCGACCAGCGGCAATCCGGTGGCCTCGCCGAGAGCCGCGAGACGGGCAAGGCGCCGTGCATCATCGCCGCGATAAAGGTGGTGCGCGGCGAGATAGGCGCGGTTCCGGAAATCGGCTGCGACCCGGGCGGCGAAATCGGCCACATCCGACCCCCACCCTGACCCTCCCCCGCAAGCGGGAGAGGGAACGGGAGGAGGTAGTACGACGACGATTTGACCATCGCTGCGCGCTACCAAATCGGCATAGTTGAGGTGGCATTCGCCCTTGGGGGCGCGGCGCTTGCCGAGCGTCAACAGCCGCGTCAGGCGACCATAGGCGGCGCGGTCCTCAGGAAAGGAGAGCAGGCTCGTGCCATCGGAGAGATCGAGGCGACAGCCGACGACGAGGCGGATCCCGACCTCTTTTGCCGCTTGATGCGCGCGGACGATGCCGGCAAGGCTGTTATGGTCGGTGATCGCGATCGCCGAATGCCCGAGTGCCGCCGCGGTCACCACCAGCTCGTCCGGGTGCGAAGCACCACGCAAAAACGAGAAATTGGTAGTGACCTGCAGCTCTGCATAGGTCATGACATCAGCGCCTCAGGAAAAGACGCCATGGACAAACCAGCGCGGCGGGTGGTCATGGCCGTGCAGACCCATCCGGAACAACCAGAAGCGCCGCCCCTCCTCGTCCTCGACCCGGTAATAGTCGCGGATCGCATCTACAGCGCTTGATCCTTCGGGCCGCCACCATTCATCAGCGATCCGCTCCGGCCCGTCGGCTCGCGTTACCCGGTGCCGACGCCGCCGCCACGCAAAGCGGAATGGCGGGTCGTCGGGCAACAGCCAGAACGCTTCGACCGGCTCCGGCGGGTCGAACAGCCGGATCGGCCATGGCGGCCGTATCTCGTCATCCCCGCGCAAGCGGGGATCCAGGGATCCGGGCACCGGAGCCGGGTGCCTCTGGGCCCCCGTTTTCGCGGGGGCGACGGAAATCGGAACGTAGACCGAGGCGCGCTCCGGGATGTGGCTTGCGCGCGGATCGAGCCGCGACAATGCAGCGAGCCCCAGCCGGTTGCCGAGCCGGTCGAGAAGCAGGGCGATGCTGTTCGTCTCGTTGGTAGGGGCATGGCCAGCCAGGCCGATCTGCTCCGGAGGCAGCGGCTCGACCATAAAGGCGGCGAGGATCACGTCTTCGATGCCGAGACCGGGATCGATGGTGTCAAGCCGCTCTTTGAAGAGCGCCGTGAGGTGGCGCTGATCACGGCTCGGACGAGCGGTGCCGAGCCGGATCCGCTCGACCCGGCCATCGACACGGTGGAAACCGAGATCGAGCCGCCTTGCCCCGGCTCCCTCCTGCGCCAGACGGGGTATGAGATCCTCGACCAGCCTTTCGGTTGCCAGCAGCAAATCGGCGGGATCGGCAACCGGCTCGGCAAAGCTCAACCGCACCCGCCGGGTCGGTGCTTCGCCCAATGGCGACAGCGGTTCCGGCAGATCGCCCTGCGCCTGATCGAGCCGCTGCGTCACGATTTGACCGAAGCGGCGAGCGAGCGCATCGCGCGGCATCGCCGAAAGATCGCCGACCCGCTTCAAGCCGACCCGCCGCAGCCCTTGAGCGGTGACCAGGTCGAGACGGAGCGCCTCGACCGGCAACGGGGCGAGGGCGGCGCCACAATCTCCCGGTGGCAGGATGACAGGGCTCTTACCCTCCGCAAAGCGGGCCGTCGCCCAGGCCGCACCCAGCGTGTCGGCAATCGCGATACGGCCGGCGAGGTGCCGGCGATCGAGCCGGGCCATCAGATCGGCGGCGAGTGCGGGCTCCCCGCCCCACAGATGGGCCGAGCCGGTGATCTCGACACGCACCCCGTCCGCCCCGTCGGGAGCGGTCCATGGACTGTAGCGGCCGCACCATTCCGCCAACCGTCGGAGCGCCGCGATGTCCTCGGCCGGCTCTGCCGCGGCAGTGGCGAGGCCCGGGAAAAAGGAGAGCGCATCCGCCAGCGGCATCCCCGGTGCCAATCCGGCCGCCGCCGCAGCCGGATTGACCGCGGCGAGCAGCCGACGGCCGGCAGCATCGACGACCGTGGCGAACGGGACCTCTTCAGCCGACGAGCCGGAATTGTTGCACCGGGACAGGCGGCGCCGGTCGATCGGCCAGTGCTGAAGCCAGAGATACATGACCCGTCGCATCGGCTTCCTCCACTTCCCAGCATACCGGCTCGCCGCCGCGGCAGCGCAATAGCTCGATCCGCCACCGCGGATGCCCTACTCCGGGTTCTCCTAGGGTAGGAAGCGACGGCAATTCGGCGATCCGCCAGCGAGTCACCGCCGCATTCGGCAGATTGCGTTCGCGCGCCGCCTGCCCGCCATCGCGCCAACGCCGCAGCAGAAAAGCGGTGATGCCGGAGCGTTCCGCGGCGAGCTGCAGCCGGCGGCTTGCGACTGCAGCGAGCGTTCCGACTTCGCCGACCACCGCGGCGATGCCGGGAGCGCGCAGCCCCTCCTCCAACGCCCACAGGATCTCGGTGTCGCGCGGAGCCCGGACCAGCACAAGCCGCGCGGGGTCGAGCCCGTGGGCGGCGAGGCCGGGCCCGTAAAGGTCCGGGCGGGAGAGGCACCACAGCACTGTGCCGTCCCCCGCCGAGCTCTTCTGAGTCGTGAGCCGACCGAGGATGCCGGCAACAAAGGCGGCGGCGAGTGCGCCATCCTCCTCGTCACCGCCCACCCCATAGATTTCGTGCAACGCTCCACGTGCCAGACCACCACCTGGCAGCAGCTGATCGATCGCGGCTATGCCAAACGGCAAGACCCCATGGACCGCCGCGGTCGGCCTCTCGATCCGCCGGATGCGCTCGCGCAGCTCAGGAAGGCGGGCTCTCCAGTCAGTCATGTTCTATATTCGTTCTCATCTTTATTTTTGTCAATGGCAAGCCACGCTTGCCGGGGCATAGCGCCATGCCAAGGCTGCATTTGACTCGGTTCCAAGGCCCGGCCCACGCTTCCGCCTCAACATTGGACGAGGTTTCATCGCCACCTTTTGGGAGAACGCCATGAGCGGCAACGGTCATTTGAGCCCCGCGCAAGTCCACGCCAAGGTCAAGCATCCGATCGTCGACGGTGACGGCCATTGGGTCGAGTTTCCACCGGTCTTCGCCGAGAAGATGCGCAAGGTCGGCGGCGACAAGGCGGCCGACGGCTTTCTTGCGCCACGGGGTGCCGGCGAGGGGTTGAAGATGACCCCGGCCGAGCGGACCGAGCGGCGTATTGCGCAGCCCAATTTCTGGAACCGGCAGGGCGAAAACACGCTCGACCGTGCGACCGCGATGATGCCGAAGCTGCTCTATGAGCGCCTTGACGAGATCGGCACCGACTTTGCCGTGATCTATCCGACGGCCGGGCTGGGACTGCCGCGCATCAAGGATGACGAGACGCGGCGCGCGGTGATCCGCGCCTACAACATCGTCTCGGCTGATTATTTCCGCGACTTCAGCGACCGCATGACCCCGGCGGCGGTCATCCCAATGCACACTCCCGAAGAGGCGATCGCAGAGCTCGAATTCGTCACCAAACAACTCGGCTCAAAGGTCGGCATGTTCGGCAGCAACCTGCCACGGCCGGTCCCCTCCGCCGCGGCAGAGGATGACGAGTCACGCCGCTTTACGGTGTGGTACGACGTGCTCGGCATCGACAGCCCCTACAACTACGACCCGGTCTGGGCGAAATGCGTCGAGCTCGGTATCGCTCCGACCTTTCACAGCGGCAGCAGCAGCCAAGGGTTGCGTCTGTCGCCGACCAACTTTGTCTACAATCACATCGGCCATTTCGCCGCGGCCGGGCATGCCGTCGCCAAGGCGATTTTCCTCGGCGGTGTGACCCGCCGCTTCCCGCAGCTCAATTTCGCCTTTCTTGAAGGCGGCGCCGGCTGGGGCGCCCAGCTATTCGGCGATCTGATCGAGCATTGGGAGCGGCGCAACGCCAAGGCGCTGGAACGCATGGACCCGGCAAAGCTCGACCGCAAGCTCTTGATGGACCTCGTCGTCAAGCACGGCTATCACGACATGGCCGAGGCATTGCGGGCGCGCGACGGCTATCCCAACTCCGAGGCGCATTTGACCGGCGGGCGCGACGAGCTCGACGATTTCGCCGCCTGCAAAATCACCCGCAAGAAGGATTGGATCGACCTCTACGCCAAGCCCTACTACTTCGGCTGCGAGGCCGACGACCGGATGAATGTCTGCGCCTTCAGCCGCGCCAACCCGTTCGGCGCTCAGCTCAACGCAATCTACAGCTCCGATATCGGCCATTTCGACGTGATCGACATGCGCGACCCGTTGCCGGAGGCCTGGGAGCTGGTCGAGGACGGGCTGATCACCGAGGCCAATTTCCGCGACTTCACCTTTACCAACGCGGTGCGGCTGTGGGGCAAGCAGAACCCGCGCTTCTTCGAGGGCACGGTCGTCGCCAAGGAAGCCGCCGCGGTGCTCGCCGAACCGACCCTGCGCGCCGCTGCCGAATAGTCCGGAAGCGTCTCGCTTAAAGGCGCGGCGTCCAGGGAGCGGTCGCGCCTTTAAACCGCTACGCGGTCTGTTTCTGCCCGGTTTCCGAGGCGCGCATTATCATGTCGAGCAACCGGTGGCGCGTGACCGCGGCATCGAAGCCGGGGGTAACGGGGTTGCCGTCGCGAATCGCCGCGCCGAGCCTCGCGTAGAGCTGCGCGACATTGTAGGGGTCTTCCGTCGGCACTCCTTCCGGGACCCAGCGGTATTTGCCGGGAACCGGCAGCTCGGCGAGAGCGGCACCGGCGCCGCGCGCGCCCTTCAGCACCAGTGTCTGGCGCTGCATCGAGTTGCGCGTGGTCGGGGTCAGCATGAGGTCGCCTTCCTCGCCATGGATCTCGAACAGAAAGTGGGTGCCGCGCGCCATGCCGCCGCGCACCTGAAACGACACGACCGCACCATTGACGGCAATGCCGCTGACCGCCACTTGGTCGGGCACGCTCTTGGTCACCATCTCGCCGGTTTCGGCGAGCGGGATACGGTCGCGCTGGCTGACCGCAAAGGCGGACAGCTCGCGGAACTCGCCGAGGCAGTGGCACAGCGCATCGATCGTGTGGCCGCCGGTGATCGTCAATAGATTGGCGCCATTGGCGCGGTCGGCTTGATAGCCGCGGTCGATCGTGGCACCCCAGTTTGGCGCGCAGCCGACCATCGTCGCCGACAGCACCCGGCCGACATAGCCCTCGGCTATCAGGTCCTTCAGGTAATTGATCGGCGGCGACATTTGACCCTGCAGCCCGACCGTGTGGCGGATCCCTCTGGCGTTCGCGGCATCGCACAGGTGGACGGCCTCGGTGGTGTCACGGCCAAGCGGCCATTCGCAATAGACATGCTTGCCGGCCTCGATCGCCGCCATCACCGGCCGGTAATGGTCGGGCACTTTGACGCTCACGGTGACCAGGTCGACATCGGGATGCCGGGCTAGCTTCTCGCAATCGGCAAACGCCAGCCGGGCGCCTAAATGCCGTGCGGTCGCCTCGGCGGATTCTTGACGCGTCGTGCACACGGCGGTGATCTCGAAATCCGGCAGCGCCTGCAACGCCGGGATATGCGCGACCGAGGCAAATCCGCGCTGCGGATTGGCCCCGACGATGCCGACGCGGATTTTATTGCTGCTGGTGGCCATGATTTCCCCTCACTTCCTCTGGGCGACGGCGCTGCGCGGGTTGAGGCTCTGGATATGCCCGCTCTCGGTTCCGGCCGTCGGGTCGATGACGGCATTGATCAGCGCCGGCTTGCCCGAGGCGAGCGCCTCGATCAGCGCCTTGGTCAGGCTCGGTGTGTCGGTCACGTGGTAGCCGGTCCCGCCAAACGCCTCGATGATCTTTTCGTAGCGGGCATCGCGCAGCAGCCCGGTCGGCGTGTAGCCGGTACCGGCAGGGTCGCCGCGATAGACGCCGTTATTGTTGAAGATCACCGTCGTGACAGGGAGCTCGTAGCGGCAGATGGTCTCGATCTCCATCCCGCTGAAGCCAAAGGCGCTGTCGCCCTCGATCGCGACGACGGGCTTCCCGGTCACCGCCGCGGCCCCAATGGCATAGCCCATGCCAATCCCCATGACCCCCCAGGTGCCGCTGTCGAGCCGGTGACGCGGCTTATCCATGTCGATGATGTTGCGGGCAAAGTCGAGCGTGTTGGCGCCCTCGTTGACGACATAGACATCGGGCTGGGTGGCGAGCGCGTTGCGCACCGCGCGCAAGGCGCTGGAAAAATTCATCGGGCTCGGGTCGGCGTTGAGCCGCGCGGCCATCCGCTCGATGTTCTGCTGCTTGCGCTTGCCGATCTCGTCGAGCCAGGCTCGCTGGCGCTCGATCTGGCCGGGCTTCAGCAGAGCATTGAACATTCCCATGGCGGATTTGATGTCGCCGACGACCGGGGCGGCGATCGCCTGGTTGCTGTCGATCTCGGTCGGCGAAATGTCGACCTGGACGAAGCGGGTGCCCTGGGACCACAGCGGCGGGCGGCCGTGCGACAACAGCCAGTTGAGGCGTGCACCGGCCACCAGCACGACATCGGCGTTGCCGATCGCATAGGAGCGCGCGGCGGCGGCCGATTGTGGATGATCGTCCGACAGCAGGCCCTTGGCCATCGACATCGGCAGAAATGGGATGCCGGTCGTCTCGATAAACGTCCGGATCTCCTCGTCTGCCCGCGCATAGGCGGCGCCCTTGCCGAGGATTGCCAGCGGGCGTTGCGCCGACGCCAAGAGGTCGATGGCGCGCGTGACCGATGCCGCTGACGGATATTGCGGCGGCGCCGCATCGACGACCTTGACCAGGGATTTCTTCGCCGCCTCGACATCGAGTCCGGAGCCAAGCACCTCGGCCGTCAGGTCGAGATAGACGCCGCCCGGGCGCCCCGAGGAGGCGGCGCGGATCGCCCGCCCAATGCCGATGCCGATGTCCTGCGGGCGGTTGATGCGGTAGGCCGCCTTGGCATAGGGCCTGGCGGCGTTCAGCTGGTCGAGCTCCTCGTAATCGCCCTGCTCGAGATCGACGATCGCCCGGTCGCTCGACCCGCTGATCAGGATCATCGGGAAGCAGTTGGTCGTGGCGTTGGCGAGTGCCACCATCCCGTTCAGAAAACCGGGAGCCGACACCGTCATGCACACACCCGGCTTCTGCGTCAGATAGCCGGCGATTGCGGCGGCGTTGCCGGCTGACTGCTCGTGGCGAAAACCGAGGTAGCGGATGCCTTCGGCCTGCGCCAGGCGCAACAGATCGGTGATCGGGATGCCGGCCACCCCATAGATCGTGTCGACCCCGTTCAGCTTCAGCGCCTCCACCACCAGGTGAAAGCCGTCCGTCATGTTCTCAGGCATATCCTCTGCGCTCATATCAGCCACCATTCTCCGCGCTGCGCACTCAGGCGTTCTAAGTCAAACCCGCAGAACTTCGGAAGCAATTCGTAGGGCGGTCGAGTCGTCGGGCGGTCGAGCGCACCGCAACCTGCTATTCGTTTCGTCGCCGGCTTGTTGGTGTCAAGCCGCGACGCTCGATCCACAGTGTTTGCATTTGCTCGCGGCCGGGTCCAGGTCGTCGGAGCGGCACGCCGGGCAGGTCTTGGTCGGGGCCGGATCGCCGAACACCATCCTGCCGAATCGAGCCATCACGGCCTTGTAAGGCACAACGATCAGGAAATACACGACCGCCATGAAGATGATGAAGTAGATGATCGCCGAGATGAACGCGCCGAGGTTGAGATACGTACCGTCGCCTCCGCCGCCGACCAGCTGCCAGCCGAACCCGGGACCCTTCACGCCGCCCTGGGCCGCCGCGATCAGCGGGTTGAGTGATGTTATCGG
>Ga0306925_10004855_pt1 | contig 12240 bp, 9 predicted proteins | sample flu12Cox44000176_FD_203755 | JGI IMG/M metagenome (GOLD analysis project Ga0306925, IMG submission 203755) | Lab enrichment of tropical soil microbial communities from Luquillo Experimental Forest, Puerto Rico - flux8day.12C.oxic.44.000.176 (v2)... | ecosystem: Environmental > Terrestrial > Soil...
GAACGGGGGCGGCGATCCCGGCTCGCGCTCGTTCACCCTGCGTGGCTACCTGTATCAGGTGAGCGAGGACGCCTTGCCCGCCGGGGTCAGCGATGCGTGGGTGCCGGTGCCGCCCGATCAGGCGCGCTTCGGCTTCACGGTGATCGGGCCGGTGCGGCGGCCACCGCCGCTTGGCGTGCCCGCAGCGCCGGCGTCGTGGGACCTGCGCGCGAGCCCGAACCCGTTCCGGGACGGCGTGCGCATCGCCGGCCCCGCGGGCGCGCGCCTCACCATCGCCGACGTCTCGGGGCGGATCGTGGCGCGGCTCGCGATCGGCGCCGGCGGCGGCGCGGCGGCGTGGGATGGCCGCGGACCCGCGGGCCGGCCGGTCCCGCCCGGCATCTACCTCGCATGCTGCGAGGCCTGCGGTCGCGCGCGAGGATTGAAGCTCGTCAAGCTCGACCAGCGCCACTAGAGCCGGGCACCGGCGCGGGCGGGATGCGGCGAGCACCCGCCCGCGCGGGGCGCGCGCCGTTGTCGGGGCTCGCGGGCCCATGCTAGGCTCGCCGCTTCCCGCTGCCGTTCCCTCCCTGCCGAGCCGAGCTTGAGGAGTCCGCGTGACCATCGAAACCGGCGCATCCGATCTCAAGGCCGTCGAGCAGCTCAAGATCGCGCGCGAGCGCATCCTCGGGGAGCTGCGCAAGGTCATCGTCGGCCAGGACCAGGTCGTCGATCAGCTCCTCACCGCGCTGTTCGCCAACGGGCACGTGCTCCTGGTCGGGGTCCCGGGGCTCGCCAAGACCCTGCTGGTCTCGAGCCTCGCGCGCGTGCTCGACCTCAAGTTCAGCCGCATTCAGTTCACCCCCGACCTGATGCCGACCGACATCACCGGCACCGACGTCATCGAGGAGGACCAGGCGTCGGGCAAGCGCAGCTTCCGCTTCATCCAGGGGCCGGTGTTCGCCAACATCGTGCTGGCCGACGAGATCAACCGCACCCCGCCCAAGACCCAGGCGGCGCTGCTCCAGGCCATGCAGGAGAAAGAGGTGACCGCCGGCGGCCAGACCATGCGTCTCGCGCTGCCGTTCTTCGTGCTGGCGACCCAGAACCCGATCGAGCTCGAGGGCACCTATCCGCTGCCCGAGGCGCAGCTCGACCGCTTCATGTTCAACGTGCTGGTCGACTACCCGCGGCAGGACGAGGAGGAGAAGATCGTCGCCACCACCACCTCGGCCTACGAGGCGCGCCTCGAGCGCGTGCTGGGCGCGGCCGACATCCTCGAGCTCCAGAAGCTCATCCGTCGCGTGCCGGTCGCCGACCACGTGGTGCGCTACGCGGTGCGGTTGGCGCGCGCCACCCGCGGCCGCGGCCCCGGCGATGCGGGCAGTGGAGCGCCTGAGTTCGTCCAGCAGTGGGTGTCGTGGGGCGCCGGCCCGCGCGCCTCCCAGTACCTGGTGCTGGGCGCCAAGACCCGCGCGGTGATGGCGGGCCGCTACGCTCCCGGCATCGAGGACGTGCGCGCGGTCGCCCCGGCGGTGCTGCGCCACCGCATCGTCACCAACTTCACCGCCGAGGCCGAGGGCATCAAGCCCGAGCGCATCATCAACGACCTGCTCGCGAGCGTGCCGACCGAGTAAGCGGAGGTTCCCGTGGCCGAGGCCGTCGTCCCGTTGCGCCCCGCCATCGAGCTCAAGCGCCAGATCGGCCTGTACGCCGCGACCGCGATCACGGTCGGCAACATCATCGGCTCCGGCATCTTCCGCTCGCCGCACTCGGTGGCCCAGCACATCACCAGCTTCCCACTCGTGATCCTGGCCTGGGTGATCGGTGGCGTGCTGTCGATCTGCGGCTCGCTCGCGCTCACCGAGCTCGCGGTCACGCACCCCCGGACCGGCGGACTGTATGTGTTCATCCGCGAGGCCTTCGGCGACGGCCTGGCGTTCGTGTTCGGCTGGGCCAACCTGTGGGTCATCAAGCCGACCGTGATCGCCTCGATCACCAGCGTGTTCGCGCTCTACTTCTGCCAGGTCCTCCACCTGCCCAAGGGCGCCGAGTTCGCGATCGGTGCGCTCGCGATCCTGCTGCTCACCCTGATCAACTGGCTCGGGGTGCGCGAGGGCGCCGGCACCCAGTCGCTGTTCACCACCCTCAAGGTCATCGGCATCCTCGGCCTGTGCCTGGCGGCGTTCGCGCTCCCCGCCTCGCATCCCGCGACGCCGCTGACGGCGGCGGCACCGGCGAGCGCGCCGGCCGGCCACTCGTTCCTCCAGGCGCTGGCGCTGGCCATGATCTCGATCCTGTTCGCCTACGACGGCTGGACCGATTCGACCTACGTCGCCGGCGAGGTGATCGAGCCGCGGCGCGTGATGCCGATCGCGATCGTGTGGGGCACCTGGCTCGTGATCGCGGTCTACATCCTCACCAACTTCGCCTACTTCCACGTGCTCGGACCTGCCGGCGTGGCGGGCTACGAGGCGGTGGGCTCGGAGACCATCCGGCGGCTGCTGGGCGAGTGGGGGGCGCGCGCGCTGGCGGTGCTGGTCGCGATCTCGACCTTCGGGACGACCAACGGCGCGATCCTGACCGGGCCACGCGTGACCCAGGCGATGGCAGCCGACGGCCTGCTGTGGAACCCGCTCGCGCGCCTCGACCCCCGGCGCAGCACCCCCGCGCTGGCGCTGTGGATCCAGGCGCTGCTGTCGTGCGCCTGGCTGTGGGCGGCGCGCGGCTTCGAGGACGTCTCGGGCTGGTTCGTCACCACCTCGTGGCTGTTCTACGCGCTCACCACCGCCGCGCTGTTCGTGCAGCGCCGCCAGGAGCGCGCCGGCCGCATCGCGACACCCTCGTACCGCACCCCGCTCTATCCGCTCACCCCGATCCTGTTCGTGCTCGCCACCGCGCTCATCATCGCGAGCGACCTCCACGACAGCGGCTGGCGGGCGTGGGCGGGGGTCGGCATGGCGGCGCTGGGGTTCCCGGTCTACTGGCTGTGGAAGGGTCGCCGGAGCTGACTCCTGCATGACATCGGTTCACGAGTACTACTGCCCGCCGGCGCTCTACGACCTCCTCTACTCCGACTTCACCGCCGACCTGCCGCTGTGGGTGGCGGCGGCGAAGGCGGCGCCGGGACCGGTGCTCGAGCTGTGCTGCGGCAACGGGCGCGTGCTGGTGCCGAGCCGCGCCGCCGGCGCCGACATCGAGGGGCTCGACCTCGCCCCGGCGATGCTCGAAGACGCGCGCCGGAAGCTTGCCGCGCAGGGGCTCGAGGCGCCGCTCACGGCTGGGGACATGCGCGACTTCGCGCGGCCGCGCCGCTTCGCGCTGATCACGATCCCGTTCAACGCGTTCCTCCACAACCTGACCCAGGCCGATCAGATCGCCACGCTCACGCGCTGCCGAGCCCACCTCGAGCCGGGCGGGCGGCTCATGCTCCACATCTTCCATCCCGACCTCGAGAAGCTGCTCGAGCACGACGGCACGCCGCGCTTCCGCAAGGAGAACCCCACCCCCGATGGCGGCCGGCTGCGCGTCACCGACACCGGCCGCCTCGATCCGGTCGCGCAGCGGGTCACGATGGCGCGCCAGGTCGAGCGCCTCGATGCCGCGGGCTGTATCACCGAGACCCTCGATCTGAGCTTCGAGATGCGCTACGTGTGGAAGCCCGAGATGGAGCTGCTGCTCGCGGCGGCCGGATTCGGGGCCATCGAGGTCCAGGGCGGCTTCGAGGCGCCGCGCGCCCCGCGCGCCGGCGATCACCTGGTATGGACCGCATGGGCCACCTGAGCGCCGGGCCGGCAGGAGACCGGCTCCCCACGCCGTTCGAGGACCCGGCGCGTTACGACGCCCTGTTCGAGGATCTCGACTTCGACCGCAGCTTCTACGTCGCGCAGGCGCGCGCCGCCGGCGGACCGGCGCTCGAGGTGGCCTGCGGCACGGGGCGGGTGCTGATTCCGTGCCTCGAGGCCGGCGCCGACGTCGAGGGCCTCGACAACGAGCCGGCGATGCTCGAGCGCCTGCGCGCCAAGGCGGCGGCCCGGGGCCTGCGGCCACGGGTCCACCTCGCCGACATGCGCAGCTTCTCGCTCGCGCGCCGCTTCGCGCTGGCGTTCATCCCCTTCAACGGCTTCGTCCACTGCCTGACCACCGCCGATCAGCGCGCCTGCCTCGCCGCCTGCCGCGCGCACCTCGAGCCGGGCGGGAAGCTGGTCTTCAACACCTTCTTCCCGCGCATGACCGGCGAGCGCCCGCGCGACGGCGTCCCGATCCTCGAGCACGAGGCGCCCGATCCGGCGAGCGGCGGAACGGTGCGGATCTACGACACCCGCAGCCACGACTGGGTGGCGCAGGTCCAGCACTCGGAGATGGAGATCCAGGACCTCGATCCCTCGGGCCAGATCGTGGCGTCGCGCTGCTCGGCGACCGACATGCGCTGGACCCATCCGCCCGAGATGGAGCTGCTGCTCGCCGCCTCGGGCTTCGCGCGCTGGACCATCGCCGGCAGCTTCGGCGGCGAGCCGCCGAGCGCCGACTCCGGCCTGCTGGTGGTCACGGCGTGGCGGGACGGCGCATGAGCCCCTCGGGACCGCGCTCCGCATCGGGCGCCCAGCCCGACCGCGGCATCGCGCGCGCCGCCGGGTCCGACGCTCCGGGCCGGCGGCTGCTCGACCCCGAGGTGGTGGCGCGGCTCGCTCACCTCGACGTGCGGGCGCGGCTGGTGGTCGAGGGCTTCATCGCCGGCATGCACCGCTCGCCGTTCCACGGCTTCAGCGTCGAGTTCGCCGAGCACCGCCCCTACATGCCGGGCGACCCGCTCAAGAACCTGGACTGGAAGGTGTGGGCGCGCAGCGACCGCTATCTGGTCAAGCAGTACACCGAAGAGACCAACCTGCGCTGCCATCTGCTGCTCGACCTCTCGGGCTCGATGGGGTTCCGCTCGGCACGCGCGGCGATGAGCAAGTTCGAGTACGCCCAGTCTCTGTGCGCGGCGCTCGCCTACCTGATGCTCCAGCAGCAGGACGCGGTCGGGGTGCTGCTGTTCGGCGACCGGCCGCGCGCCTTCGTGCCGGCGCGGGCGGTGCGCTCGCACTTCGACGTGCTGATCCGCACCCTGGCGGGCGCCGCGCCCGAGGGGCGCACCCGGCTGGGGCCCGCGCTCCACGAGCTGGCCGAGCGCATCAAGCGCCGAGGGCTGGTCGTCCTGTGCTCCGACCTGATGGACCAGCCCGCCGAGGTGCTGCGCGGGCTCCAGCACTTCCGCCACCGCCATCACGAAGTGGTCGTGTTTCACATCCTCGATCCCGATGAGGTCGATTTCCCGTTCACCGACACCTCGACCTTCGTCGACATGGAGACCGAGGCCCGTCTGACCACCGAGCCATGGGAGATCGCGCGCCGCTACCGCGAGCGGCTGGCGGCCTGGACCGACCAGTACCGTCGCGCGTGCCGCGAGAACCTGATCGACTACGTGCGCCTCGACACCCGCACCCCGTTCGATCAGGCGCTGCTCGCCTACCTCGAGAAACGGGCGAGGCTGCTGTGACGATGCGCTTCGCGGCGGCGCTGACGCTGCTGTTCGGCGCCCTGGGGCTCGCCGTCTACCTCGACGTCATGGGCCACGGCCCCCTGGCCGGCGCGGCGGGGAACCACCTGCGCGCGATGAAGGACCGGCGCACGGCGCCGGCGACCGTCGAGCCCTTCACGCTCGCCGACTTCGACCGACTGCCCCACCGCGTCGCGGTGGCCGACTACTCGCTGCACGAGGGCCGCGGCGTGGCGATGGAGGGCTACGTTCAGCGCATCCTGCGCGCGATCGACGACGACTACCATCTCGAGATCACGCCCACGCCGCGGCGCGCCGGCGGCCCCGACACTCTCTACGCCACCGCCGAGATCACCCCCGGGGTGCGGGGCGAGGCGCCGCGCTGGCGGTACGAACGGCTGATCGAGGCGCTGCGCCCCAACCACGGGGGCGCGACGGAGTGGGACGGCGGCCCGCGCCGGGTGCGGGTCAGCGGCTGGCTCTGCTACGACTACCAGTACGACGCGCCGCCCAGTGCCTGGGCGCGGCGGCTCGAGGCGCCGCGGGTGAGCGGCTGGGAGATCCACCCCGTGACGCGCATCGAGCTGTGGGACGAAGCGCTGGGGCGCTACGTGGACTGCGCGCCGTGAGCTTTCTGAACCCGCTGTTCCTGATCGGCCTGGCTGCGGCGGCCATTCCCATCCTCATTCATCTCTTCACCCGCCGCCGCCCGCGCGAGGTGCGCTTCCCCTCGCTCGAGTTCCTCACCGAGGTGAGCCAGAGCGAGATCCGCCGCCTGCGGCTCAAGCAGTGGCTGCTGCTGCTGCTGCGTGCCCTGGCGATCGCGGCAATCGCGGTGGCGATGGCGCGCCCGGCGGTGCGCGGCAGCGCCGGATCGAGCGGTGCCGCGGCCACCAGCGTGGTGGCGCTGGTCGATCGCAGCGGCAGCATGGGGGCGCTGGGCGGCGGCGGCGGCACCATGGTCGGTGAGGCGCAGCGGGTGCTCGAGGACCTGCTGTCGACCCTCGGCCCCGAGGACGAGCTGCTGCTCGTCCCCTACGACCAGGCGGTGAGCCCCGCCACCAGCCGGCCGAGCAGCGACGTGGGGCGGCTGCGCAGCGCGATCCAGGCGCTGCGCCCCGGGGCGCGCGCCACCGACCACCTCGCGGCGCTCGACTACGCGGCGCGCGTGCTGGCCGGCTCGCACGCGCTCAACCGCGAGCTGTTCTGGATCTCGGACTTCCAGGCCACCGGGTTCTCGCGCGGCTCGGCCCCGGCGGCGGTGCGGCTGCCCGATGGGCCGTGGGACGCGACCCGCGCCTACCTGGTGCCGCTGGTTCCGCGCAGCCGCGCCAACGTTGGCCTCACCGACGCCTCGCTCGCCCCCACCGAGAGCGGGGTCGCGCTGTCGGTCGCGGCGGCCTCGTTCGGTGCCCACGCCGGCGATCTCGCGGTCGAGGCGCGCGATGCGCGCGGCGCGGAGCCGCTGGGGCGCGGCTTCGTCAACCTGCCCGAGCGCGGCGAGAGCGCCACCCTGCTGCCGCTGTCGCGGCTCCCCGATCAGGGCGGCGTGGTCACGATTCCCGACGACCCGCTGCCGCTCGACAACCGCCGCGTGTTCGCCGCCGGGCGTTCCGGCACGGTGCGCGTGGTGGTGCGCGAGGACGCCGGACCCTCCGCGCTGCGCCTCGCGCTCGAGGCCGGCAGCCCGGCCTCCGGGCTGGCGGTCGAGGCGGTCGACGGCGCCACGCTGCCAGCGCGCCTCGCCGAGGCCGACGTGGTGGTGCTCAACGACCTCGAGCGCCTCGGCCCCGTCGAGCTCCAGGCGGTGCTCGACTTCTATCGCGGCGGCGGCGCCCTGTTCGTGGTCCTGGGCGATCACGCCGACGCGTCGTTCTGGAATGGCTCGCTGCTCGGCGAGCTCAAGGCCGGCCGGCTCGGCGGCGCCCAGCGCGCGGCACCCGGCGCGGCGTGGCGCCTGATGCGCGCCGCCGCCGGGCACGCGGTGCTGGCGGGCTTCCCCGCGCGCCCCGGTGAGCCGCTCTCGAGCGCGCGCTTCGGCTCGATCCGCGAGATGAGCGCCGCCGCCGGCACGCGGGTGCTACTGGAGTTCGATCGCGCGCATCCGGCCCTGGTCGAGGCGCCGCACGCGCTGATCTTCGCCGCCGGGCTCGATCCTTCGACGTCGGACTTCCCGGTGAGCGGCGCCTACCTGCCGCTGCTCCACCAGTCGGTCAAGGTGCTGGGGCGCGGCACCGCCTCGGCCTCGCTGCTGCCGGGCGAGCGCTACCAGGCGCCGGCCGGGACCGGAGCCTGGCGCATCGTCGACGAGGATGGCCACGAGGTGCCGAGCGCGCTCGCCGCCGCCGGCGGCCAGGTGCGCAGCGCGTTCGCGGTCAATCCCGATCCGCGCGAATCCGACCTCGGCGCCGTCCCCGAGGCGACGTTGCTCGCGGCGTTCCCGCGCGGCCGCGCGCAGATCGTCCATCCCGGCGAGGGGCTAGCGCGGCGCGTGCGCGAGGCGCGCTACGGGCGCGAGCTGTGGTCGTGGTTCGTGGTGCTGGCGCTGCTCCTGCTGGTGGCCGAGACGGTGCTCGCGCGCTCGGGACTCGGCGATGCGCGACTGCCGGAGCCCGCAGGGGGATGATCTCCGGTGCTCACCCGCCGGATCCTCGTCACCAGCTCGGCGAGTTTGATCCGCTGCCCGCCGACGCGGTCTCCGGCGATCGGGAGCGCGCCCCCGTCGAATCCGACCAGTTCGTAGTCGCTGGCGTCGCCAGGGGTGAGCATGAGCAGCACGTGTTCGTATCGATCGAAGCCGCCGAAGCGGCTGTAGACACGCACCGGTCCCGCCTGCGGATTCCCGGCGACAACGCTATCGATCCTGACGTCGGCGCAGTGGACCCAGGTGCCCTGCGTGCGACACAGCGTCGCGCTGGGTTGGGTCGACCCCACGACAATGAGCGCGCTGCGCCGCGCGACCCCTTCGGGTGTCTGGCGCTCGATGCCGCGCAACACTGCGCGCTCCACCGGTGAAACGCTGCCCGGCGCGACCCTCGCGATGCCGCCGCCGAAGTGATCGGGATGCTCGGCGAGCACCCACAGCCGGTCGTCGCGCTGCCGCGCGAACACGATGCACTGCGGCGGGGAGTTGCGCGTCCAGGCCAGCACCCGGCGGTAGGCCAAGTCGCTGATGGTCGGGAAGTAGATGCGGAGCGGGGCGTTCAAGGCGTCGCCCTTGAGCCAGCGCCGGGGCTCAAATGTCATCCAGCGCCAGGCTGTGCCCTGGTCGTCGATGCTCTCGCGGACGGCCGACACCGCGCCGACGCCGATCGCGCGTGAGGCGCTGGTCGCCATGTCGATCTGGTCGTCTTCGCTGAGCGGCCGGATGGGCGGACGCCACGAAATCGCCTGCGCCGGTGGCGCCGTGGCCAGCGCCGCGGCTGCGAACAATCCCACGCACAGGGCGCGCACGGAGCGCGTCGCGACCCAAAGCTCAATGGCCCGAAGGGACCGCATGCGCACACCAGGAGGTCGGCGGAACGGTGGTGCCAGTCACAGGCTCGAGCCCGCGTGAGAAACGTAGGCCCGTGACGGGACCGATACAAGGAGGAACCGGGCCGGCACACCGCCATGGTTCGCGCCGGGCTGTGATTGCGCTAAGCTTGCCTCGTCATGCGCAAGGTCGTCGAGATTCTGATCGCCGCGCTGGCGCTCGCCGCCCTGACGGCGGGCGCTCCGAGCCCGGCCTCACCGCAGGATCGGCGTCAGGAGCCGCGCGACTACGTGCTGCTCGCCGAGGAGCCGCGCGATGGCTCGGACCTGATCGGCCGCCGCGCGCCGGCGTTCAGCTTCGAGCGCTGGCTCCGGAGCCCCGTGCTCACGCCCCAGGATCTGCACGGCAAGGTGGTGCTGCTGCGCTGGTGGACCGAGGGCTGCGACTACTGCGCCGCCACGCTCCCCGGGCTCGAGACCCTGCGCCGCCGATACGGGGCCAGGGGCCTGGTCGTGATCGGCGTCTATCACCCCAAGCCGCCACGCCACGTCAGCGACGCCCAGGTGCTGGCCGCCGCCGACCGCCTCGGCTTCAAGGGCCCGCTCGCGCTCGATGAGCGCTGGAGCACGCTCGATCGCTACTGGCTGACCGGGCGCGAGCGCGAGTTCACGTCGGTGTCGTTCCTGATCGACCGCGACGGCTTCATCCGCTGGGTCCATGCCGGCGGCGAGTACCATGCCAGCACCGACCCCGCACACGCGCGCTGCGACGCCGACTACCGCGGCCTCGAGAGGACGCTCACCACGCTGCTCGCGCCCAGCTGAGCCGCGGCTGGCGTGCTGCAAGTCTCGCAAACTCGCCCTGGATGAGGTCACAGCCGCCTCCGGTTCGGGCGCCTGATCATGCTTTGGCCTTGACACGGGAGCCCCGAGGGCTAGGCTCGATTCGTCCGCTGAACACGACCGGGGCTTCCTGGAGGCCCGTCATGCGGATGAAGCGCCTGCACACCCCGCCGGTCCCGTGCACCCTGGATCACGCGCGCCAGGCTCCCCGGCCCCCGCCTGCTCGCGAGCGTTGAGGCGGAGCTCTCCCCGACCGGCAGCGTCCCCGTACCCCAGGCCGGCAGCTCGAACCACTCGCCGGGCGCGCGTCCCCGTCACGCGCCTGTCGCGCGACGTGGGCCGTTCAAACGTGGTCCGACAAAACCCGACCGGGCTCCGATGTCAGAGTAGGAGTACGGGTCATGAGGAATCGCTTGCTCCTGGCGACGACGCTCGCGGCGTCGGCCCTGGTCGGGATGCTGCCGTGCGGGTGCAGCAAGAAGATCCACCTTCCGGTCGTCGTCGATCAGCGGCCCACCGTCCGGCTGACCGCGGCGCCGATCGCGGAGACCGGGCCGAGTGGCAAGCCGGCGAAGTACATCTATCACTACAAGCTCAGCTGGGTGGGCTACGATCCCGATGGCAAGGTCGACCACTTCCTGTACACCATCGATCCACCGGGCTCGCCGGGTGGCGGGGACGCCGGGGCGACGTCGGAGTGCGGCAAGCCGGTAAACGGCGACACCGCGTGGTGCCGCACCACCCTCAACGAAAAGGAGATCTTCTTCGCCGCCTCGATTCCGGACTCCATCGATCCCACCAACCCGACCGCCTCGCAGATCCATACTTTCGTCATCAAGGCGGTCGACAACAGCGGCGAAGAATCGCCTCCGGTGTACCGCTCGTTCTTCTCGTTCACCCAGGCACCCACCGTCCAGATCGACGCACCGGCGCCGAGCGGGCTGCTCTCGGCGCTCGTGACGCCGTTCGTCCTCATCCACTGGCAGGGCAGCGACCCCGACGGGGTATTCACCCAGAAGCCCATCAAGTACAAGTTCAAGATGTTCAAGGAAGGCGACCCGCCTTTTGATTTCCCACCCGACTCGTTGCGGCGCTACTACGCCCCCAACTTCTTCGGCTGGGACTCCTCGAGCGCCGACACCACCTCCGCGACGTACACGAACCTCGTCCCCGACAGCCGCTATCTGTTCGTGGTGGTGGGTTTCGACGAGGCCGGCGCCTACTCGCCGATCTTCTCGCGCTCCGAGAACATGCTGCAGATGTACGTGACGTACGCCAACATCAACGGGCCGATCATCACGATCTTCAACGAGTTCTTCAACTACACCTACGCGAGCGGCGGTTACAACACCGACCCCTCGCGCTACATCCACGTCGAGGTCCCGGCCCGACAACCGGTGCACTTCAACTGGGGGGCCGTGGCGTCGCGGGGCTCGCAGATGAAGCAGTACCGCTGGGCCATGGACATCGCCAACCTCGCGGACCAGACCCCGCGCAGCAACGAGCAGACCGACCTCAAGCACTGGAGCCAGGCCGGGATCGGCAACGTCTCGGCCACCGTGGGGCCGTTCACCAGCGACACCACCCACACGTTCTTCATCGAGGCCGAGGACATCAACGGGCTCAAGAGCCTCGGCATCGTGGCCTTCCACGTGATCGTGCCGACGTTCAACGGCGATCTGCTGGTGGTCAACGACACCCGCATGTTCGCCGACGAGAAGGTCGATCCTCCCGATCCGCGGTTCCCCGACAGCCTCGCGGCCCCGCAGGGCTCGTGGCCGAGCCGGGCGGAGCTCGACACGTTCCTGTTCGCGCGCGGCGGGGTGCGGTGGAAGATGACCCCCAACGGCACGCTGAGTCCGCCGGGCCTGTTCGCGGGCTACCGCTACGACTCCGTCTACACCAGGGCGGGCCAGACGAACGGCGTGGTGAGCCTCGCCCTGCTCGGTGGCTACAAGCACGTCGTGTGGTTCACCGAGGGCAATTCGGCAACCGGCAGCAACTCGATCCTCGGCCCGGGCGTGCTGTACTCGATGTCCCAGCGCGGCCACGCCAACACCCTGGCGGCCTACATCGCCCTGGGCGGCCGGGTGTGGCTGGCCGGCGGCACCTCGATCGAGGCCACGATGCTGCCGTGGGACGTGCCGACGAACAACTTCGACCCGCCGGCGGGCGTGACCAAGTACTCCGCGACCGGGATCTTCGGCAAGCCTGCCGAGCTCGGGCCCGGCCGCATGCCCTACGATCAGGGGCATTGGCGCAGCGACATCTGGCTCACCAGCAGCAACTCCGCGTTCCCTCACAAGTCGGTGCAGGCGGTGGGCGGCTATCCGGAGCGGATCGATCCGCGCTACGGGATCGTTCAGTCGCCGGACTACTCGCTGCTGCCGACACGCCTCAATGCC
>Ga0306925_10004861_pt1 | contig 12235 bp, 14 predicted proteins | sample flu12Cox44000176_FD_203755 | JGI IMG/M metagenome (GOLD analysis project Ga0306925, IMG submission 203755) | Lab enrichment of tropical soil microbial communities from Luquillo Experimental Forest, Puerto Rico - flux8day.12C.oxic.44.000.176 (v2)... | ecosystem: Environmental > Terrestrial >...
TCCTCGCGTGCTTGCGGGCACTCATATCTGGCCAGCGTCGCGCCTTGAAGGTGATGTACCATCTGGTGCACAAGAACTGATAGCTCTGCAGGGGCATTACCTGTCCAGTTTTCGGGCAAATAAATCGTTTTCATTTCGTCGTCATACACAGCAATCGACTTTTCACGATCGCGCGAGCTTGTCATCTCCTCAAACGGTGCCACTGGCTGCTCACCGGGGGAAACAATGTCCCGCGGCCAGTCCGACAACAAGGCTCAATAGCGAAGGGAAATGAGTGTCTCCGCCGCTGTGAGCTGAATAATAGGGTCAGGATAAGTTGCTCGCAGATAGAAATTCAAAGAAAGCCAGCGCTTGATGGCTTTGATCAAAGAGTGCGAAGGATATACACCACCCGAAGCCTTCTGAGTAAAATCGATCTTATAATCCGTTCCCGGGATTTGTACGTTCCTAAGCTGACGTGGATCAGTCGTCGTCATGGCTGAAGCGGAGGTTCGGCTGCCATTTTCGGCCCGGAGTGGGGCCGCAATAGCAAAAGCAGTTATAGCGACACCAAAAAGCGTGCTTTTCAGCATGGTCGCCTCCATCGGAGCCTGAGGTCGATCCATGTCATCGCAGCTGCATAATGTCTTTGAGCAAATCTTGATTTGTCCCTGTCGTTCGCCTGATTTTGCGCTCATCGCATGTAGGGCGCGGGCGTACACTTTTCGAAACTTGAGATAAGAACAAATCGCCGCGCCAACCGAAAATCAAGCGCATCTCAACCACAAATCAATTGCACGGCAAAGTCTTTCACGGGCATCTCTTTTTTAAAATTGTTTTGTGACGTCCGGTATGAACACAGAGCGAAGGTCGTTGCCGCTCAGCTGGCGGTCAGCAAAGATGGGGTGAAATCCAATTCTATACCGGCGCTACAGTGGCAAGCAGCTAGTCGTGTTGGTTGGGCAGTAGAAGATTCAGTCAGGAAGCCCAGCTTTTCGCAGGCCTTCTGCATACTTGGCGAGATGGTCCGGTCGACGAAGAGGAAACACTTCGTTCAGATTGGAGACACGCAACGAAGGAGCGAGTTCACGCAAGTGTGCCATTACTTTACGAGCTTCACTCAAGTGACCGGCGAGCGCATGGCTGGCAGTCAGAACGCGGGTGGCAGCTGCAAAGTTGGGCTGCTCGCGTAAGGCGCTGTTTGCCCATCGGATTGCTTCGTCATAACGGCCGGCAAGGAAATGGGCAAAAGCGGTCCCAACATGCATATTGTACAGGATGGGATCGAGTGGGCTCAGAAGCATTGCGCGCGCGTGGTGCTTGATCGCCAAGTCCAGCTCGCCCCGATAGGCCCTCACCCAGCCGCTGAGGTTCCACGCCGCCGCCAAATTCGGATTCAGGATAAGTGCCCTGTCAATGAACGCTGCACCGTTATCAAGGTCGCGAGCAAACCAAGCGAGGGCGTGTCCTCCCCTGGACAAGGCGACCGCGTTATCTTTGCCGAGCTCCACGGCCCGCCAAGCCAACCGTGCGCCTTCCGAAGTTTCTTGCGCGCCATCGATCACCCAACCATTGAGCTTCCGCCAGATGTAGCACCATGCGGCCATGCCATAGGCCGCGGCGAACCCGTGATCGAGCTCAATCGCCCTGTAGAACAGGCGCAACGCCTCATCGTTTGCAGCCCTCGTCCATTGATGGACGTTTGCCAGTCCGCGTAAAAAATTGTCGTATGCGTCGAGGTTCTGTGTCGGCTTGCGCTTTGCGCGCTCGATCTCGGCTTGCTCCAGCTTAGGCGAGATTTCGCCCACGACCCGCGCCGCGACCTGGTCCTGTAGATCGAAGACATCCTCAAGTCCGCCATCAAAACGCTCAGCCCACAAATGTATCCCCGCAGAAGCATCGATGAGCTGCGCCGTTATGCGGATGCGGTCTGTCGCCTTACGTACGCTTCCTTCAAGGACGTAGCGCACGCCCAAGTCCTGGCTTATTTGTTTTACATCAACGGACCGACCTTTGAATGTAAAGCTTGAACTGCGTGCTATCACGAACAGCCAACGCATGCGCGATAGCGCTGTGATAATTTCTTCAACGATGCCGTCGGAAAAATACTCTTGTTCGTGATCTCCGCTTAGGTTAGTAAAGGGCAGCACCGCAATAGCGGGCCTGTCCGGCAAAGGCAGGGTTGAGCGCGGCGCTTCTTGGACACCGTTGGTTGCCGGACCGGCCGATACCGTCTCACCATTCTCTAACTGTTGCACGTCACCGACAAAGCGGAAGCCTTTTCGGGCGATGGTTCGTATCAGCCGTTGGTCCTGGCCGTTATCGGCCACGGCCTTTCGCGCCGCGTTGATCCGACTGGTCAGCGTTGAATTCGATACGATCCGGCCGCTCCAGACCGAGGCGATGAGATCGTCCTTGCTGACGACCCGTTCGCGGTTCTGCACGAGGTGCACAAGCAGATCAAACACCTGCGGTTCCGCCGCAATTGGCTCGGCGCCGCGGCGCAGTTCGCGCCGCTTGGCATCAAGCATGTAATCTGCAAAGCGAAATTGCATCTCGCGCCCCCGAGCGGCATCGCCTCAACCAGAAATCAAGTGCATCTCAGTCACAAATCAAGCGCGCAGCAAAGCCTTTTACCCCTCCTTCGGGTATTCTCCCGCGCGACACTCAAACCGACGAACGGACTTGCAGCCTATGCTATCTTTTTTGTGTCCTGCCCGTTCATCCCGTCTGTCATCAATTTCGCAGATTGGTCCAACGAATAATTCCGAAATCAGTAATCGGAAAAAACGATGGTCTCGAAAGTGCCGTCTCACGCTTGATTCGGAATGCTTTTCGGCCAAGAGCGTGAACACCAAGCGGGTCTTAAAATTCCCGTATGACTGCCGTGCAAATATGGAACGTTTTTAACTGCACACTTGCTGCTTAGGTTTCCTTCCGCAGAAAAGGAGCCCGACATGATTTGCCACTTAATTAGCTATCTCAGGGCTAGGCAGAGATACAGAACTGCTCTCCAGGAACTGATGTCCCTCAGTGACCGTGAACTGGCCGATATTGGAATCACGCGCTACGACATTTCTCACGCAGTCCAATCCAAACTTAATCCGGCCTCGACTATCTGGCCCTAGGGGTGATGAAAGCACACTCTCTAAAACAAACGCGTAGCCACCGCTCTGTCGGCTTCATCCGACCGTGCCTGCCATCTCCGGCCCAGCTCCCTCCATCCGGGCCGGATTGGGTACACGAGATCAAGCATGACGGCTTCCGCATCATGGCACGGCGGGATGGCATGGGCGTGCGGCTCTACACCCGCAACGGTTATGATTTCGGCGACCGCTTCCCACGGATCGGCGAAGCGATTTCGAACCTCCCGGTGCGGTCCTGCTTCATTGATGGCGAAGCTGTCGTTATCGATGAGCGCGGCCTGTCGGTCTTTGACCTTCTGCGCTACCGACGTCACGACCATGTCGCCGTCCTTTGCGCCTTCGACCTGATTGAGGTTGACGGCAAAGACTTGCGTGGCGCTCCAATCGAAGAGCGCAAGCATGCCTTAGCCGAGGTACTGTGCCGGGAGCGTAACGGCGTCGTGTTCAACGTTCACTATGACTGTAATGGCGTAACCATCTTCAAGCACGCCTGCACGTTCGGCTGCGAGGGCATCGTGTCGAAGCGACTCGGTTCGCCTTATTGCTCTGGTCTGGTCGAGCACTGGCTCAAGATCAAGAACCCATCAGCGCCAGCGGTCAGACGCGAGGCGGAAGAGGACTGGGGCAACAAGCGATGGAGCCACCGGCTCCGATAGTTGTGATTTGACGATGCTGCCGCGATCGGTCATGTCCTTGCAGCGCCGAGACACGCTCGAAACTTTTCGTTGGCCTCCAAATCCTCGATCAATCGTGTATAGTTTCGAAGGCGAGTGTCATACCTCAAAAATGGTTCCGTACTTAACGGAGAATCGCTCGTCGCGCCGCTCGGCCAGGGACTAGCCCTTCTAAAATGGCTCCAGAACTTCCAAAGACGAAGAAGCGAGTTTAAACTGATACGGCACTGATTTTTCGTCGGGGGATTGTCAGGCAATTGCCCCTGGCGCAGCATCTGGCGATGGGTTCGATCATAGCCCGTCAAATCTTGTAAATCACGATACTAGGGCAACGCAGTCACCACTCACTCGTGCTACTTACAGAGCTCGTCGCGATCGGCCGAACGAGAAATTCCGTCAATACTGATCGGAAAAATCGGTGATGAACTTTCCGTCCATTCGTCATCTGCGTCACTTGATGGCGCTTCACGATCACGGCCATTTCAGCCGTGCAGCCGAAGCATGTAACGTAACGCAATCAACGTTAAGTGCCAGCATCAAAGAACTCGAGTCTGTGCTTCAAGCGCCACTCGTTGATCGCACCAAACGGCGCGTCATCTTGACGCCCATCGGCATCGAAATCGTCGAGCGCGCTCGTCGGATTCTCAAAGAGGTCGAAGAACTCGTAAACTTCGCAACCAGCTCACGGGAGCCACTTTCCGGAACCCTCCGTATGGGGACCATTCCGACGGTTGGTCCTTATCTTCTGCCGAAGGTGCTGCCAAATCTGCGCGAGACCTATAGAAACCTGAAACTCTATCTCGTAGAGGATCTGACTCATCGCCTGATTGATTTGCTGCACCGAGGCCGGCTTGATGTTGTGTTGCTCGCACTGCCTTACGATTGTGGGGCGGTAGAAACCGTTATCCTATTCGACGATCCTTTTGTGGTAGGATTGCCGCGAGGGCATCCGCTTGCAAAGCAAGTGAGCATCAAAGCTCAACGCTTATGGCGCGAGAATTTGCTGTTGCTAGAGGACGGTCATTGCCTGCGAGATCATGCCCTCGCGGCCTGTCGCCTTGCTGACCGGCGCGTCACCGAGGGCTTTGAAGCAACCAGTCTACCGACGTTGGTGCAGATGGTCGACAATGGATTGGGCACCACTTTGTTGCCGATCCTCGCTGTCAATGCCGGGCTGCTGCGGGGCACCAAGGTTGTCACTAGGCCCTTGCTCGGCGATGAGCCGATAAGAAAGATTGGTTTCATTTGGCGACGCGGTACCGGGCGTCGTCAAGAATTCAGTTTACTTGCCAAAGAACTTTCGGAGCGCGCGAGAGTGCATTCAAAAACCTCGCGGCAATAAGTCGGCAACGCCTCGTGCGGGCAATTGCAAGCCTTATTCAATGCAGCGGAACCAGCGGGTGTAGAAAAACGTTGTCGTTGTTTTCCGTTGGGGTCAGCATACTCCCTGATCGGCATTGAGGATGACTTTCGAGACCGTTTGCCCTTCAGTTTGCCCTTAGCAACGATTGCTGCATCATGTTACCTCACAGTAAAAGACGAGCGCCCGCAACATGCAACGCGCTCGCCGGATCAAGCAATCTGGGAAATAGGAGATTCGAGCGGCACGTAGCCGTCGGCTGGCAGGTAGCCGTTGATTTCGAGCCCAATGCAGATTTCAACCAAAACAGGTGTCGTCCAGGTCATGGTGTCCTCCCTTTGGACCTTCGGAAAGTTCATAGGGCCGTAGTCCAAACAATTAGTCCAACGAGTAATTCCGCAATCAGTGATCGGAAAAAACGATTTCGCGGCGAAATCGGAGGCCGTAAGTCATTCCCACACCGCTTCTGGGAGCTTCGCCAGCGCGGTCCGCCGCCGCGCGTGAGCGATTTGGCCGCCCGCAAGGTCAGCGTAATCAATTGGGTCAGTAGATAGCGCATCCATGCTTGGCATCGATCCAGTGAAGAGAGCGGACGGCTCGAAGAGATTTCCCCACTGCTTGGTTGCCGACATCGGCGACTGCTGGATTGGTTTGGTGCCCAGGCAGATTGCCCTGCTTGGTGATGCTGCCGAGCGCTCCTCCCGCCGGTCGAATGCCGATGCTTACTCGTCGCCGGCGCTATGAGTAGGCGGCACCTCGCCGACGACAACGTCTCAAAGCACGACGTTCACGTCTCGGCCGTTCTATTTGTCTAAAATAGACCAAAATGTCACCCCCGGACCAGAATGGCTTCGTTTTGTAATTCGCGACCCGGGGTCTGCCGATCGGGGCACGCCACTACTCTCACTAAAGTAGTGATATTTCCGGCGGGGCACAGAATGCGAGTGATACCGCCGCGCGCCGTGCTATTTGTTCTAAAGTAGCATGTTTTCTCTTGAGTAGAGACACGAAGCCGCTCAATTTAACGCATTGTAATTCTTTGTTTTTTTGAATTAAATTCAAAAACAAGCTGCGAGCGCGTCTCTGGCCGCTGGACTTCAGTTCTTCTTATGCTGGCGGTGCAGTGGCCGCTGTATACGGCCTCGTTGTGTATCGACTACCTGCTTCGGGCCGCTGTATATGCGCCCGCTGTATACGGCCCCGCTATATAGGCGCTCGCTGTATGCTGGCTCGCTGTATACGCGGGTTCGCTATGCGGGTCCGCTGTATACGGGTCCGCTGTATACGGGCCCGCTGTATAGGGGCCCGCTGTATAGGGGCCCGCTGTATAGGGGCCCGCTGTATACGGGCTCGCTGTATACGCGCGCCGTTGTATAGGCGTTCGCTGTATGCGGACTCGCTGTATAACGGGCTCGCCTTACACGGGCTCCGCCATATACAGGCTCGCTGTATGCGGGCGGTGCTTATACGCGGCTGCAGTATGGGGGCTCGCTGTACACGGGCCCGCTGTATACGGGCCGCTGTTTGCGCGCGTCTCGCTGCATACGGGCCCCGCCATATACGGGCCCCGCCATATACGGGCTCGCTGTAGACGCGCTAGCTATATGCGGGTACGGGCCCCGCTACGGGCCGCCTCTATGCGGGCTCGCCGTATACGGGTCCGCTATACGGGCGCGCTGTATACGGGTCCCGCTCTATACGGGCTGCCGCGCCATGGCGTGGGCGTAGATCGCCGCTTTGGTCAAGTTTGCCCGGCGCAGCAAATTGTCGAATTGCTTGGCGGCGTCATCGCCCGCAAGGAACAACTGTTATCAATCAGACTTCTTCTTCATCTTAGTCGCCAGCTCAACCATTCTCCGAATTGCCTCAGCACGCGATGGAAGGTCGGTCTGACCGCGCCGCCAGTCGTCTACAGCGCGCAAAAACTCCTCTGAGACGCGCATTTGAAAGAGGCGATCTTGGGGCCTTTTTGTGGGACGGCCACGAGGTCGTCTTGTCATTTGTGCGGTTTCTGTATTGATATAAATGGCATTAATATATACCCTGCAGCCCTGGGCTGGGCGAACACCCGAAGTTGCCTCAGCCCTAACCCAAGCTTACGGAGGCACCCCATGGCCCAGGCTGATCCCGTTCCTACCCTAAATCACGCTCCGAACCCAGACGCGCCCGAGCAGCAGTCCACGACGAAGCCGCGCCGTATTAGGGTCAAGCCCTCTGATCGGCGGTACTTCATCGGCGGCTCCGACGCTCGGATCATAATGGGCGATGACGAAGCCGCCCTCCTGCGCCTGTGGCGGGAGAAGCGGGGCGAAATCGAGCCTGAAGATTTATCGGACAATCTCGTTGTTCAGCTTGGCAATGCGACCGAGGATTTAAACCGGCGCTGGTATGAGGCCAACACCGGACAGGTGGTCGTCGATATTCAGAAACGGGTCCGGCATCCGGTGTTGCGCTGGATGGCGGCCACACTCGACGGCCGAGTTGAGGCCACCGGAACGGTGTTCGAGGCCAAGTTCATGCTGCCGTGGTCGTTCTCGGAAGAAGCCGCGGCCGAGAGATACATGCCGCAGCTGCAGCACAATATGTGGGTGGTTGCAACCAGAGGTGCTGTCCTCTCGGTGATCACGGGCGGCGGCAAATGGGTCGAGATCACCACCCATGCCGATCCGCTCTACCAGCATCTCGTTGTAACTGCCGAGCGCAAGTTCTGGCGTTGTGTCGAGAGCGGCGAGCCTCCTCGTCTATTCGGCGTCGAGCCGCCCAAGCCAAGGATCGCGGCGGTGCGGATCGTCGACATGAGTGGATCGAATTCGTGGGCGGAATTTGCCGGTCTATTCTGCAGCACACGGCATGCGTTTCTGGACCATGAGCGATCAAAGGCTGAGCTGAAGGCCTTGATGCCAGAGGACGCCAAGGAGGCGATCGGCCATGGCGTCCGCGCCAAGCGCTCGAAATCGGGCGCAGTCAGCTTCGATCTCCTCGAAGTGGAGGACAGCTGTGCAGCGGTGCAGTGAGACGATTGGCACGATCGCTGCAGCTCTGGCCAAAGCCCAAGCCCAACTCGTCAATCCGGAAAAGTCGCTGATTGGGACCATTCGATCTGACCAAGCCGGCGCGTCAGAGCGATCGTTTCGCTACGCGCCGCTCTCGAGCGGGCTTGATATCGTGCGCAAGACCTTAAGTCAGCATGAGATCGCGACCGTGCAGACCACCTCTATAGACGAGAGTGTCGGCATCGTGCGACTCAGCACAGTTCTGGCGCATGCCTCTGGAGAATGGATTGCGTCGGATTGGCCAGTCTGCGCGATTAGCGAGACAGCTACGCCACATCGGATGGGCGCGGCACTGACCTACGCCCGACGCTATGCGCTGTTCACGCTGGTCGGCATTGCCGGCGAGGATGATCTCGACGCGCCGGGTCTGCTATCGCCAGCGGCTCCAGAAGCCAAAGCAGACAGTCCATTCGGAAATAAAAAAGACCGCCTCAATGGCGGCCAAGGGCAGTCAGTTCAACAGGGCGCAGGTGGCCACCGCGCCAAGACGAGCTCAACTCCCTCGAGGGCAAAGCTTGACACTGACGCGTCCGCGGCTCTGCGGGAACAACTAACCAGCGAACTGAAGGATCTTAACTCGGCGGAAGAGGCGGCAAACTGGGCTCATCGGGTTATGAGGGCCAAAAACAGTTTGGCTGCTGCGGATGCTGAACGTGTCGAGCGATGTTTCCAGGACCGGCTGATGGGCATTACAACCGATGCTACAACTGATTCGATCAAAAAAGTCGAACAGCCGTTGCATCGCCCCGGTCAAAGCAAAAACCGCTCTCGATCTGCCATCGATAAAAGCGTGCTCGGTTCACCAGCGCCACGTCGCATTCGCGATAGGGAGCATGTGAAATCGGTTGCCAAGCAGCCGTGTCTAGTGTGCGGCCGCCGCCCTGCTGACGCCCATCACCTGCGCTTTGCGCAATCACCTGCACTCGGGCGCAAGGTCAGCGATGAGTTCACCGTTCCACTCTGTCGGGGCCATCATCGCGAGGTGCATCGTTGCGGTGATGAAGCCGCGTGGTGGAATAAGATCGGTATCGATCCGAGCGCGGCGGCGCGCGTCCTTTGGCTCAAAACACATCCGCTTCCAAGCGCAATTGATCAAGGCGGGTCAAAACTACGAAACGAAGCTAATTTGGAAGCTGGCTCATTATGACCTCGTACCGGAAAATCGAGGCTAACCGGCGCAATGCGCTCAAGAGCACTGGGCCGAAAACAGAGGCTGGAAAGCAAGTGTCACGCTGCAACGCCGTCCGTCATGGGCTTACAGCCGAGACAGTCTTAAGCGCACTTGAGGATCCCGAAGATTACAAAGCCTTCGAGGCAGCAATAACCGCCGACTATGATGCGCAATCAGCTGTCGAGCGTGAGCTCGTGCTGCGATTGGTGAGCATTCTGTGGCGTCTGCGCCGCGCCACGACTATGGAAACCGGACTGTTCGAGATTCAAGCTCAGCAACTGCATGACTATCGGCAGAACCGCGAGCTGCCTTCGAATTCCAGTGAGGTAATTCACACAATGTTCCGTCGGGCCGAATCCGCAAGCGGCGATGCAGCTTCACTCAGTGCTGTCAGCAACATAGAAATGCTTTCCGACTCTGAAATGAAAGCCTACGCTACCGCTGTTGAGTTCGCTTGTTGCTTTCTGCGTCTTGCCAATCTTCCCAACTTCGCTCTTGATCGGCTCAGTCGCTATGAAGCCACTCTTTGGCGCCAGGCCGGCCGAATTCTTCACGCGCTCGAAATACTGGATCGCCGCAAGCCGCAAGAGAGAAGGTGCCGTGCTTGGGTTGGAGCGGGAACTCACGTCGATTGCGAATGATGGCCGCCTTCGAGATCACACGTTTGTTTCGCCGCTATCTAACTCACTTCGAGTGCAGCTCATGGACACGCCGCAGTACGCCGAAGCATATCAGTACGTTTTGGCAGTTCCTTGACGCCATTGTTCCTGAAGAAACGCCGTGACGAACATTGGTATTCGTGCATCGAGTTGAGCCGGCCCACGTATAATGTGCATGTCACTAAGTTCAGGCTGCTGCTAGCTCCAATATGACGTATGACCCGGCGGCGTAGATCGTCGGCGTTCTGACGTGATATGAGTCGCCGTATTAATGCCACCGAGCAGCGATCGCGGGCGTGAATCCAGCCGGGATCAGCGTCAAGGTCATCGATGTCGTTCGGAATCGTGCAAATCCTGCACAGACTTTGACGGAAGGCTTGTAAGTTGAAAATCTTTAAAGTGGCACGTAACTATTCCTCGTTGTTGACTGCTTGTTTGATTGTTGATTGATGGTCAATTTATCGAATTGCGACAGGCCGAGACCAACGCAAGGCAATCGTCATAGCGCGTATAACGCCTTGATCCTGCATTGGTGAGGCGATAGCGTAGTTTCAGATTGCGTGAGCAAAGCGATGACCTCTTTCACCATTACGTCGTTGACGAATCATACCGGCGCCGAGGTGTCCGGCCTCGATTTTAGGAAGCCGATCGAGCCGCAAGACCGCGAGACCCTCAATCGGGCTTTCATCAACCATCACGTGCTGGTCATCCGGGACCAGCACTTCACGCCGGATCAGTTCAAATCGGCCACCGAGCTATTTGGCGAACTCCAGCCGCACGACAAGAAAGAGCATCATGTCCCCGGCCATCCTGACGTCTCGTATGTCTCAAACGACGAGTTCGTGAACGGTCGGCGTATCATCCCAGGCGAGACATTTCACACCGATCACTCCAACCATCCGCGGCCGCCGAAAGCGACCACGCTGTTCGCGGTTGCGCTCCCGTCACATGGCGGTGATACGCAATACGTCAATATGCATAGCGCCTACGACGATCTGCCCGCCGAAACCAAACAGAAGATCGACGGACTCAAGGCGCTACATGTATACCTCAGCAAATATAGTCCGCGCCCGCTCGGCCATTTGACCGAGGAAAGCCGCCGCAAGCTGCCGCCACCCGGAATTCATCCTTTGGTGCGTACCCATCCCGAGAATGGGCGCAAAGCGCTGTTCCTCAATCCGGTACGCATGGAATCGATCGTCGGGATGGACGATCAGGCGGCGTTGGCGCTGGTCGACGATCTGATGCGGCACGCGACACAAAAGAAATATGAGTATCGTCACAAATGGCGCCACGGCGATTGGGTGCTGTGGGACAACCGCAGCGTCATGCACCAGGCCAATCCCGATTACGACATGAACGAGCGCCGCTATCTCTACCGGCTCATGCTCAAGGGTGAAGCGCCGGCATGATAGCTGCCGCGCCAGATTCTAGTTTCTTCGCCGCTCTCGCGGCACCGCGGCAACTGTCAGCCGTTCGGTTCCACGCAGCACATCAAAAGCGACGCTGCGGCCGATCTTATCTCCGGTGAGCCCACGCACCAGATCGTCCGCGCCGGCAATGGTGACGCCGTCAAGCGCGACGATGATGTCACCGGGCCGCAAACCGGCGCGCTCGGCGGCCGAATCCGGTTCTACGGTGCCGATCATGACCGCACGGTCTTGGGCCAATCCGGCCGCGCGACGGCGCAGCGGCGGGATTGCGGTCTGTTGCGCGGCAATTCCGATGAAAGCGCGGCGCACGCGACCATGCCGCACCAGCTCACCGAGCACGAAGCTTGCGGTATTGGCGGCGACAGCGAAGCAGATGCCTTGCGCCCCCAAGATGACGGCAGTGTTGATGCCAACCACCTCGCCACAGGACGACACCAGTGGCCCGCCGGAATTGCCCGGATTGAGCGCGGCGTCGGTCTGAATGACGTCGTCAATCAGCCGGCCGTTGCGTGAGCGTAGGGAACGGCCAAGGGCCGAAACCACGCCGGTGGTGACCGTCGATTCGAAGCCGAGCGGATTGCCGATCGCAATCACGAGTTGGCCACGTTTCAAGCGTTTAGAGTCCCCCAACCGTGCCGACGGCAGGGTTGCAGGTTCATCGACGCGAATGAGCGCAAGGTCGGTATCCGGATCGTCGCCGACCAGTCGTGCGTGTAGATCCTGGCCGTCTGCGGTCGTGACTTCAATGCGCGAAGCCGCG
>Ga0306925_10004862_pt1 | contig 12234 bp, 25 predicted proteins | sample flu12Cox44000176_FD_203755 | JGI IMG/M metagenome (GOLD analysis project Ga0306925, IMG submission 203755) | Lab enrichment of tropical soil microbial communities from Luquillo Experimental Forest, Puerto Rico - flux8day.12C.oxic.44.000.176 (v2)... | ecosystem: Environmental > Terrestrial >...
CTTGGTTGTTACAGTTGTTACAATTTATCTGAAACGGCGTATTTGCGACGGTGTTATTGAGCACCGCGACGGCATCCGAGCCGTTGCCGAGTCCGCCGCACGACGGTCCGGCGGCAGGTTGTGAGCAAGTCCACGGTGCGAGGATTGTGCCATTACCCGGAACGGTCGTCCATACGATGCTCGTCTCGCCGGTTGCCGACGGTGTGGGAGATTGCGGTGTGTAGCTTTGCACTCCGTTCTGGCTCACTTGAATTTGAGCGTTTGCTATCGTGTCGATTCCGGCTTGCGTGAATCCGGAGTTTACCGGCGGACCGAGTGCTCCGTTCACGATGGGATATACCGCCGCGCCGTTCTGATTCGGCGGCACGACGCCTTGCACGTCGGCGACGGTGCCGGTGCTCGACGGCACGTTCGTATTTGTCGAGACGAGCGGCGACGTGACGGCGACTTGCGTGATGACGGCGACAATCTCGACGTTCGTCGTCGGACAAGCGGTCGTCGAGCCGACGATTTGAACCGCGACGCGAGGCGAGGAGATTGCCGTCGAGGAGACGTAGGCCGCGCCGCTCGGCGGAATGTTAGGCGACGCGGAGGCGACCGTCGAGCCGGTCGGACTCTGCAAAAGAATCGTTTGCCAGTTCGCGAGCGAGTTATTGAACGACGTGACTTGAGCGTCGGTCGCCGCGAACATTTGCAGAGTGAACCCGGCGGCGCAAGTGTTCGCGGTGTTGTTTGTGATGTAAACGCGGAGCGAGACGGTCGGATTCGAGATCGGCAGAATGAACGTGTTCGTCCCGGTCGGCGGCGCGAGCGAACTGACCGGCGTGTTAGGCGGAACAAGCTGCACGGTGTTTCCGGTATAGTTTATGGTCCGCTCTTGTCCTTGGTTCGTGCCTTGTCCGAGAGCTCCGGCGGCGAGGAGGAGCAAAGTCAAGGACGCGAAAAATAATTTTGAGATCATCCTCATGCGAACACTCCGAGAAACGGTTGCGCGAATTGCTTATACGGTCCGGTCGTGTCGGCTTGCACTCGCTCCGGGTGAAAGAAAGCGTCCCATCGAGCGAGTCCGACGATGATGTACTTGACCAGCCAAACCGAAAGCCAGCCTAAGAACATATAAAAGACGACTTCGCTCGTCCTCATAGGAACAACGCGAGGAGAATGAGCACGGCACCGATGATGCCGACCCACATCTCCGGCAAGTATTGACCGAGTGCCGCCGGATACAGAATCGGCAACGAGACTTGACCGGTCTTGGTGTTATAGGCCAGTGCCGCCGCGTCGTACACCGGGAGAGCGATGAACGCCGCGCCGGTCCAAAAGAGAATAGGTTTCAGCATGACTCACGCTCCGGGTGACGAGGGATAAGAATATCCGGAAGCGTTCAGCGGTGCGGTTCCGGTGCCGATTTTGTGCCAGTTCATGAGGACATAAATGACCGTCACGAATAGACCGGCGACGATAAGCCAGCCGAAAATCGGGTGCAAGTTCATCGAGTTACGAGCCTCCGTACAGGATTATTTGCGAGCCGCTCGGTGCCGTGACTTTGTTCGCGTTCGCGGCGTTTGCGGAGAAATAGAACACTCCGAGCAAAATAGCCAAGCCGATTGCAAGCCAGAGCCAGAGATGAGATTTTCCAGAAGCCATGCCGCCTCACTTCGCTCCGAGTTTCCAGTGCGGTTGATACACGTCGGACGCTTGACCGATTGAGCCTTTCGGCGGAGTTTCGGGTTCTGGCGGCGGCGGTTCGACCGGCTCGGCATCTCCCGGCGCGGTCGGTGTCGGTGTTTCGGTTGCCGGTGTTTCTTCATCGCTTTTCTTTCTGAACATATGATTCAAACCGGAACGAGAGGCGGAGCGATAGCTTTTTGCTGCACCCTCTATTGCTCCGCCGCGCCGTCTGGTCTGCCTCCTCTCTCTCTCATCCGAAAATCAGCAATTTTTGTCGCAATCGTAAACGAGCACTTCGCACTGTCCGCCTAGGTTCTGGCATCGCACATATATCTTGCCGGTGAAAAACGGATACACAACCGGGTCGTGAGGCGGTGTCGCGGTCGGCAAGATGTGACCGGCGGTCGGCAGGTTTGCGCCGTCAACGGTGTCGAGCAATCTCTGGTCGTCCGAATAGAACACGTCAACGCTCGATACGTTCTGAATCGAGAACCCTTTGCGTCCGAGTCCGGCATCGACGACTTTGAGCGAACCCGCAATCGGAACGTTGACTCTCATGCTGCCGCCGCTTTCCGCGAACCGAGCAACGTGAAAGCGACGAGCACGACGGTCGCGATTGCCGCAAAGGTTTGCCAGTTGATTTGACTCGGAGGAGTGTCCGCCGCTTGAGCGGAGTCGCCGGTCGGTTGATTGTAGCCTTGATTGAGATAGTCGCTCGCCGCGTAGTTACCCGGCAAAGCGGTGTTAGTGTTCAGCGGAGGCGAGAGCGGTCCGTATGGTGCCGGTCCTGCCGGAGCGTATACGTTGCCGGGAGTCGAGCGAATCGGCGGCGGCGGTGCCGGGAGGCTTCCGGTTTGTGTGACTCCTCCCGGCGGCGTGCCGTAACTCGATGGCGGAGAATTGGGTGCTTGCGGAAAAACGATCAGAGCCGGAGCAAGGTAGTCGTACCATGTCCGAGCGTAATTGATGAACGCTTGCAAAAAGCCTTGATAGTAGCAAGCGGCGTTGCACGTGTTCATGATGGTCGCGAGTCCGCTCTTTGCTTGGTTCGCGACTTGCGTCAAGTAAGCGACACCCTCGTCCGGCGAGATCATTCCGGAACGGACCGCCGAGTCGATGGCTCGCTTCGCTGAATTGAAGAAGTTTGCGACCGAGCAAATGGTCGCTTGTTCGTTCGCGACCGCTTGAGCGTGATGCGCGAAAATCGTCTCGATGCCGCCGACCGCCGCCGTGATTGCGGTCGAGATGCCGAGCGTTGCCGCGCCGCCGATGACTCCGACCGTACCGAGAATGCCGGTCACGCCGGACGCCGCCGCGCCGGATAACCCGGCGATTTGTCCGGACGTGATACCCGGCAAAGTCGGAGGAGCTCCGCAGTCACCCGGACTCGATTTGAAATAGATCAAGCCTCCGGCACGGAGCATCGCCTCGCAAACGATCGGATACGAGGCATTCACGCCGCGAGGAGTCGAGGAGGCGACCGCCGCTTTGATTGCCGAGACGTTAGGGTCAACGCCGAATGCCGCGAGCCCTTGTGCCGGAGCTCCGCAATTCTCGTATGCCGCAACGTCGGTATTCGGACAGCCGCTCACTAGCTGCCTCCGTAGTAATCGGGTTGCAGGGAATAAGAAGCGTCGGCGGTATTCGCTCCAGCGAGTCCGAGATAATCGAAAGCGGCACCGGTCGTCGCGGCGTAAGCGACCGCCGGGTCAACTTGCGGACCGACAAGAGCGTTCGAGTAATCGACGTAAGTCGCACTCGGCGGAATGACTGCCGGAGACGGTCCGGCAGGTTGCGCGGCGAGTGCCGGTGACGCGGCGTTTGCGGTTTGTCCGGCGGCGGTCGGTTGCGCCGAGCGAGTGCCGCCGAGCCATGCGCCGACGGTGTTGCCGAGTCCGGAGAGGACGGTGTTAATCGCTCCGGCGACTCCCGGCGCGGTCGAGGCGGCAAGGTATCCGGAATAGTTCGAGGAGGGTTGCGGAGCGACGACGCCGCCGGAACCCGGCACGGTCACGACGCCGCTTTTGATGAGTCCGCTCGACACCGCCCAAAACAAGAGAGCGGCGGCGGCGACGACGATGATGAGAACTGTCGTTTCTTCTTTCATGCCGGTAAAGTCCTCCTCAAAAATGTCCCGCTGTACGAGTACCGATTCTGAAAGCCGAGATCGTAAGCGGTGCCGACCGGCTGGAGAGCTCGTGCCGGTGTGCCTGCCGCCGGTGTCGTGGCAGAACCCGGAACATTTGCGACCGGCGAGGCTTGTGTGCCGAAAGTGAACGTCGTATCCGGTGTCGGTCCGGCGGCGGTATAAAAGGACTGGTCCGGACCGCCGAGCGGCGGAGTGCCGGGAGTGATTTGTCCGGCGAGTCCCATTGCGACCATTGCTTGCTGAACGATAGGTGAAGCGGTGTAAGCCGGTCCGCCTCCGCTCGCGACCGCACACGAGTCCGTGCCGCACGCGCCGCACCCGGCACCGCAACTTGCTCCGCCGCTTATTCCGCCGTTTGCGGCGCTTCCCACGACACCGCCTCCGGACGAAACTCCGTTTTTCTTCCAAAGCAAAAAGAGCACGACGGCGGCGATGACTCCGAGAATAAAATTGCCGGTTCCGTTCATGAGTCTCCTAACTGAGCACGACAGCAAAGAAAAACCCGATGCCGAGCAAAACGGCGATGAGGATATATTCCTGCGTCGAAAAACTTTGTCCCGGTGCCACGTTGTACCCGATGACGTATCCGGCACCGAGGATTGCTCCGATTCCAATAATATCGTTCATGCCGAGATGCCTCCTGCCGCGTCGCTTGCTTGAGGCAAGTAAGCCTCATATTTTCCGCTCTTGTACGTCGTCCACGGTGTGAACCCTCCGGCTTGAGTGTAGATAGCAAACGCCGCGTTCGCGTTCGTTTGAGGGTCGTATAACTTGGTGAAGTCCGGACCATACTCCGGATGAGCGTCGGAATAAATTTGCCAGAGTCCAAAAGAGCCGGTGCCGCTTCCGAGATTCGTGTCGCCGTGCGACCGAGGGTTGCCGGGAGGCACCGACTCCGCGAGAGCGATTGCGACCGCCGTCGCGAGATCGTTGTCGGTGAACCCGGCGTTCGCGGCGTATTGAGCGATTTGTGACGGCGAAAGATTCACGCCGAAAAGTCCTCCGAGGGTCGTTGCGATGCCGCCGAGCGGACCGGCACCGCCGATGAAAAACCCGGCGATGCCAAGTCCGAGCACGACGAGCAAAAGGATCAAGACTTCATCGTTCATAGGGATATACGCGGAGCGATGTATTTGACGTTAGGCGCAAATAAAATGATGATGATGAGCACCGCGAGGATACCGAGCACAATCCAAACCGGCTCAAGTGCCGACGTGAGAGTACCGCCGACCGTCGTGCCGAGATTTTGCAAGAGGCATCCTACGTCAAGCCAAGCCCACGACGAGGAGGCGCAATCGGTGACGACTAAACCGCCTGCCATAATTGCGCCTCCTCTTTCACCCCAAACGACAGACCGACCGCAAACTTACTGACCAGCACCCGGCACTCCGAGATACATCTCCTGCACTACCTCGGCAAAATTCGATGCGCCGCCGGTGAGCACCTGAGAGTCGAGCTCGAATACGCTGCCGCCTGCCAACTGGTCGCCGGGATAAGCGGTCAACGGGTTCATGCTGTCGAGGAAACTGAACACGAGATACCCTTGCGGCCATCTCGCGTCGAAACTGTAGGCTTGATATTCCTTGAACGCCGCGTTCAAGAAATTATTTTTGACCGGCTTGTTATCGACGATCAACTGAGTTTGCTGGAAAATCAAATCAGAGAGCGTCGCGTATACGGTGACACCGGCGGACGTTCCGGCTTGCAACGTGCCGGACTTGAGGAGAATGTTCGTCGTCTTTTGCTTCTGCAAAAGTTGCAACCGGGAGAGGGTCGCCGACGCGGAAGTGATTTGAGATTGCGGAACGTTCTGAGTGTTCCGAATGGTCACGGCGGAGGAGATGCTCTCGGCGAGTGCTCCGAGAATCTCATAGTTCGTGAACAAAAAGACTTGCGGAGAACCCGAGGCGGACTGGAAAGCGGTGAACGTAGTTGTTCCGCCGGTTCCGAGTGCGGTCTGGTCAGCAAAAGTCAAAAAAACCTGCAAGGTGTCGCCCCAATCTTTTTGCTGGTACAAATACGGGACGAGCGAGACTTTTGCCGCGACCGGTAACACCGGAGTCAACGGTATATCGTAGTGAACCTCGGAATCGTATGGAGAACCGGCGGTCGTTCCAATGAACCCGGTTCCGGCAGGATACCCGGCAGGAATATCAAGATTGTCGCATCGAGCGAGATTGACATAAGTGGTTCCGCCGCGAGGCTTGAACAATTTCGGCCATGCGAACAAATCCGCGCCGGTGAGATTGATGGGAGTTATCGCTTTGAACGCGGCATGAGTTCCGGTTAACTTGAAAGTCTGTATAAGATTCTGCAAACTTTCCGGAAGCACCGGCGACATGTTCGCGACCGTTTGAGCAATGCGACCTTGCCAGTACATATGAATCCGCTCAAGCGGTCGGTTCAAATTGATGGCTTTCGGAATGACGACGTTATTTAGGACCGTCCACGGTTGCTGAAAGAAAAACTCCGGTCCTTGATTACGTCCCAAAAGCGAAGCGACTTGACGCACTGTTAGCTGTGGAGGCATTTTTAGGTTGTTCCTCTCTTAGACTTTATTGATAAGCGGCGACGATGGGTTCGTCGCGAGCCAAGAGAAAGCGAACAAGCCGAGCAGAACCACGAGTGCCGAGATGAGAGCGTCCATTAGAAAGTGCATATCTAAATGGTTCCTTTCGTCCCGGTCGCTCGTAGCACAAACGCCGCGATGAGCGTCGCGACGAAAAGCACTAGATACGCCGTCCAATGAATGTTCAACTTGCAACCCTCCTCGTAAGTTACCCTCTAGCTATTCGTTCTCCGATTCTACGAGTCGGCGTTGCGGTGCCTCCGCGTAAACTTGTGAGCTCGGCGTTCAGCGCCGAGACTTTCTCGTTGAGTTTGGCAATCTCCGCGTCTTTCTCGGCGAGCCGCTCGTCGAGTTTGGCGAATGCTTTCGCCTTGTCGCCTAAGTGATAAACGTCTTGACCGTCGCCGGTCATCACACACTCACAAAAGACGCATCGAGTCCGAGGACCGGACCGAGCCGGTGCCGGTGTGGGGGTTATCGGAACTGTTAGAGGGTCGGTATTAAGAGGATCGTCCGGCATCGTCGAGTTTACCCTCCGCCCAATTTTTCAGAGAGTCGCGGAGTCGTTCCGCGTTCTCCCTAACAGTCGGAGGAGCGTCCGCGAACGCGCCGACCAGCATGTCAAGTTGCGCCGCCGCCTGTAGCAAGGCGGCACGCTTCATAGGGTCGATTGACGTGCTGGTGCTCATTCTCGAACGTATCCGACGGTCGGTTGAGACGAGAGAGTTACTCGCCAAGATTGAGGGTTTGCAACGAGGCGATATTGCTGCCGGGAATTGTTCCACGTGATGAACTGCCTGTCAAGCAAAAGTCGCACCTTGTCCGCGACTTCCGGACCGCACTGGTCCTCGATGATGGCGAGATCGGTCGGCAAGCGGACTTGAAAGAAAATCAAGCGGTTTGCGATGGCTCGGATGTTGGTGCTCACATCGACCGGTCGGTGACACGTGATGATAATGTCAATCGGTGAACCCTCGCGGGAGGACCGCAAAAGCCAGTCGAAGTCAAGCGGCACCGCTTTAGACTCAAGTCCGGCGAGCCTTGCCTCGTCCACGACAAAGCAAACTCTTTCGGCAGGGTTATCTTCAACCCAGTTTGCTAATTGATAGCAGACATGGGCAAAGGCTCGCTCGACTTCCGCACCGCGTCCCGGTTGCACGATGAGCTCCGCTTTTTCGTCGAGGAGCTCGTACACTTCCGAGGAGTCCGGAAGCACGTCCGGCGCGGTGTGGAACTGTCCGCGAGGGTCAAAGATGACGCGAGTCGGACACCGTTGCGCGAGATACGCCGCGAGCGTGCTCTTGCCTTGTCCGGTGAACCCGATGACGACGATTATCATTGCACTTTCGCGCCGGGTTCCGGTTCCGCCGGTGCCGGAGGACTCGGCATCGTAACGACTTTCGACTCCGCCTCCGCTCTCGCGAGAGCGTTGAGGAGCGTGACTTTCTGCAAAGTCATCGTCGAGAGGAGCGTCGCGAGAGCAATCTCGTCTTGCCATTTTAGGAACCAAGCCGAGCAATACTTGTTCAGCACGCGAGCGGTCGGCGGTGTGAGGAGCTCAACCTCTTGCGGTGTATAGGTGAACACTTGCCGGAATAGGTGCTCCGGCACTTTGGGAAAAAACTTAGGGAGGATTGCCGTCTCGATGGTTCCGAGGAGTCCGTACATTCCGGCGACCATTGCCGGATTGAATATATTGACCGTCGGTGTACTCTCCGGCACGAGTCCGAGTGCTTTCGCGGTCGCCGGGTCAGAGTACACTTGCCGGAGTTTCTCCCGCGTCGAGCTCCTCATGCTCTCAAAGTCAACGGTGCCGTCCGGGTTCAAAGCGAACGAGAGGCGCGGTTTCGCCTCCGGTTCCGGCGGCGGTACGCTCTCGGACTTCCTCTTGCCACTGTCAAAACTGCTAGCCTTTGCGGTTTTCATAACCCCGGATTGACTCACAGTGTTTTCCGTTTGACAAGTAAAAAGCGACGGTGAATCATAGGGGGTCGATTCACGAATCGGGTGTTCACTTTGCCCATTCACTTTTGACACTCGAAGCATAGACTCGAAACGCGAAAGAACCTTTCGCGAATGACACTTAGGGGAGGCACACTATCGCAAAAGCGAAACATCATTCGCGGAATGGCTTTCCGCCGAATGCACTTAGGCTAAACACACTCATCGAGTTTCTAGACGCGGCAATCGACACTCACTTTGTCGTCGGACCATTCGACGAACGAGGCGGCGTGATGATCGTCGCGCCTCCCGGCTCTTTCAAAACTACGGCAATCGAAACGGCGTGCGAGGCACACTCAAACGCGATTGTTTGCTCGGACATGAACGTCGCGCAATGGCTTAAAGTCAAAGATGAGTTTGTCTCCGGACGTTATTCGACTCTCGGTTTTCCGGAGTTCGAGAAACTGTATCAAAGGCACGCGAGCGTCGCCTCGAACATCGAGGGTATCATCCGAGCACTTGTCTCCGAGGGTTTCGGCACCGGACCGGGAGGCGACCCTCGAATGCCGCGCCTCAAAGCAAGAGCTCTGGTCATCGGCGGCATGACGACAAACTGTTTTGAGCGACACTATGAGGACTGGCAAAAAAGCGGTTTTCTCCGCCGCTTTATATGGTTGCTCATCTCGGTCCGGAACCCGGACGCAATCGTCGAGAGTATCCGCAAATGGGAGAGGCTCGACTTTGGCAAGTTTGTCGTCCGACCAGCAAACCGGCAAATCAAAGTCGAAGTCAACGAAAAGCGGTCGAGGCAAATCGAGAACGCGATGAAGTCTCAAGCCGGTTTGCACGGCACCGCTTACGTGCTGTTCAAGAAAATCGTCTCGGTGCTGGAATGGAAATACAACGGAGCATCGCCTCGCATCGACGAGCTCATCCGAGAGATGACTCCGGCACTGTCGAAAGACGGCGGTCGCATCGTGTTAGGTGAGCAACGAATAATACTAGGAGACAAATGACATGCTGAATTGTACGATTGCAGGTTGCAAAGAGTGTGCCTCCGAGCTCCTCACCGAGCCTCACATCTTGGCTCGCTGGCTTGTACTCCGAGCGTGCCGGTGCGGTGCTTATGATGGCAGACAGCAAAAGGCTTGCGACTGTCCCGGTCAAGCCGAGCCGTTTCCGATTCAATACTGGCCGAATCTCGACTGGTTTGCTCTCGGCGGCGTCGAGGAAATGACACTCTGTCCGGAGCACCGCGTTCTGGTCGCGCAAGAGATCGTCAAACAACGGACCGACGATGCCTCGATGGATTGGGGAGGAGCCGGTCGGCGGCAGTATCGAGGGAACATACATTAACTTACCAGAACCGAAAGGATGGTCGGTCACTTGCGACGTGTGCGAACGTCGCGGCGACGCCGTGCCGTGGCACTTTCGGCACGCGACGCCGTTCGTAGTTATTAAAGTGTTTAGGATTCACTTGGAACAAGAGCACGAGCTCGAATGCTATTTTTGCTTTCTCAAGTTTCCGAGCTTTCAAGAGCTCGCGAAGCATGTCACCGACGCTCACGTCTCAAGCGAAGCACAGCACGAGCGGGAGATGCGGGAGGCATGGCACCCAGACGACGACAGAGAGGAGAATCAAAGCATGTCACTACCTACACCGGGAGGAGGCAAGCGGGACGCGGAACGCGGCAATTCCGGCGCGAGTCGCGGAAACCGAAAGCCTCCTGCCGTTCCGTTCCTACGTGTCGAGGACTTGAACCCAGAGGAGAAAAACGTCGCGAAAATCCTCGCGGTTCAAACCCAAAACACCGGGTTCAACGATGTAATTGTCAAGATAGCACTCGGCGGTCGGTCGTACTTTTTTGGCTTGAAAGCGTCGAACCCGAATTATGAGGCATTGTTCAACGCTTTTGGTGAGAACGAGAACAAATGGGTCGGAGAGTCGTTCACGATTGGACTCAACTGGAACGACTTTTACGAGAAAAACTTTGTTCACGTATACGAGGCACCGGCACCGAAACAACGCGGCAGACCTAAATCCGAGGATTAGATCGACGCGAGTCACGCCGCTCGGCGGCGTGCTCCTCGCGGTGCTGCCGCACTGTAAGCCGACACACGTCATCTCGGATCACCATTTGACGTTAAGGACAAGGCAGACTCCGACAGCACCGCGAGGCGCACTCGATGGCTTACCGATACCGAGACACTCAAACCGGACGCTTTGCCAGTCGCGACACTTGGCAACGCTCAAAGGCTCACGGCGGCACTCGATACAAGCGGCAATTTTTCGAGCCGTCGCCGCGAGAGACGGCGGAGGAGCGAGCCGAGAGAGAGGAGGAGGAGACGGAGGAGCTCGCGGAGGAGTATCCGGAGGAGGAGTTCTTCCCAGACGAGGAGGATTATATCGAGGACGACGAGGCAGAATACGGAGGCGCATTTGACTCACCCGGCAAGAAAAAATGAATTTCCCGGCTCGTATCATTTGTTAGCGATGACCGATAACGACCGAGCGTTTTGGTACAAGCACCGCGAGAAATTTCCGGAAGCACTCGCGGAACCCGGACCGTATCTTTTCACATTCGCGGACCGGTACGCTTACGCTCACCGGCACAAGAAACAATCGACGACTCCCATTCCGCACCCGATTCCCAAAGAGGCGATTACGTGATGCCGAAACCGAGAAAGACTGAACGGACTTTGCCGGTGCCGGACTTGCACCGCGAGATTGAGTGCCAATTTTGCCGCGAGAGCATCGAGCGTTGCACGATGGCGATGCTCGAATCGAACCGGCGGTGCTGCAAACGTTGCAAAGGATGGGTGAGTCACTATGCCAAGACTCCCGCGACCGTCAACCGTTAGATTCCAAACTTCGCAACGCGGCGTCCGGTTCAAGACACTCGCCGCCGCTCGCGCCGACTTCGAGGCATGGCTCGACACCGGAGTCTCTCCTGCCGGTGCTGAAACGAGGGTTCACATATGGCAAAACAACCGAGAAAGAATCATCGAGGACATAGGGTCGGACCATCGCGGCGAAGCACTTCGAGCCGTGATTCGGTCCGCACTTCGAGCGGGACGACTTCAGATTCGAGAGACTCGGTAGAATTGAGCACCGCCACGACCGGCGACTTTTATTGTGCGATTTTGACACCGGACGAACTGCACCGAATTATCGAGGCATTTGCCACGTGCTTAGAACGCTCAATCTCGGACGAGTCCGCCAAGTGCTCTATATACGAACGCGGAAAGGATGGCACTTACTCGTTGAGCATAGTCGTAACCTTACCGCCGCCGAGACGGTGTGCTGTCAATTCGCTCTCGGTAGTGACCGACTCCGCGAGCTCTTGAACACGATGCGAATGCTCCGGCTCGACAACGCTCCGGAGTTTTGGCAAAAGCGGTTCAACATCCTATACAGCGAAAAACTGAGATGAGGAGGACGATGAGCATAATTTTACACGGCGAGATGAAAAGCGGCGGAAAGTTCCGGAGCATTCGAGGCACTCACTTTGTATTCGAGCCGGAGGAGTTCGACGAGCTCGACAAGTTCGTCCTCGATTTGAAAGGATGGCTCGACACCGCGACAGAATACGAGAGGCAGCATCGCGGCGTGAACAACGCTCAGTCGGCGGAGTATCATCGCGGAGCGAAAGAGGCTTTCGCGAGGGTATTCGGAGCACTCCTGCAAAAGTCGCTCGACGAGATCGGTCGGCTTATTCCGGAACCTATCGACCAGTACGAAAGTACCAGTGAGCCGCGTCCGGAGACTTTGCGAGAATTGATTGCGGAGTATCTCGCGACGACGGCGACTCAGTACGAGACGCCGGAGCAACAGACGCTCCGACACCGGATAACTTTGAGGATATATGACAAAAGTATGCCGTAAGAAACTCGACCGCAAAGG
>Ga0306925_10004864_pt1 | contig 12232 bp, 10 predicted proteins | sample flu12Cox44000176_FD_203755 | JGI IMG/M metagenome (GOLD analysis project Ga0306925, IMG submission 203755) | Lab enrichment of tropical soil microbial communities from Luquillo Experimental Forest, Puerto Rico - flux8day.12C.oxic.44.000.176 (v2)... | ecosystem: Environmental > Terrestrial >...
CTCAGACGGTGGTGAGTTGCGCCCGACGGGCGGCTTCGTTGGAGCGGCTGGTGTTGCGGCCGGCGACCCAGGCGCGCGAAGCCCTGACGTCGCTGCCCGGGGTGGGTGAGTGGACCGCGGCCGAGATCGCGCAACGGGCGTTCGGCGACGCCGATGCCGTATCGGTGGGTGACTACCACATCCCGAAGATGATCGGCTGGACACTGCTGGGCCACCCGGTCGACGACGTAGTGATGCTCGAGCTGCTCGAGCCGATGCGACCCCACCGCCACCGGGTGGTTCGCTTGCTGGAGGCCAGCGGACTGGCATACGAACCGCGGCGCGGGGCGCGCCTACCGGTGCAGCAGATCAGTCAGCTCTGACTCGCGATCAGCTTCGGGCGCGACGTTCGCGCTCGGCCGCGGCGGTTTCACGATCCAGCCGCTGGGTCTCGTAGATGGTGACGTTGGTGCGCGACATGACCAACGCCGCGATCCCGACGGCGAGGATGGCCCCCGGCACCACCGAGAAGGAACCCGTCATCTCCGCGACCATGATCATGATCGCCAGCGGCGCGCGCGCGACGCTGCCGAAGCACGCCATCATTCCCACCACCACAAAAATCCCGGGCTCGTGGGGCACCCCGGGCAGGCCGGACAGATCGCCCAGCCGCCAGATCGCGGCTCCCACGAAGGCGCCGATCACGATTCCGGGGCCGAACAGTCCGCCGGATCCGCCGGTGCCGATCGATAGCGACGTGGCGACGATCTTGGCGATCGGCAGGACGACGACGATCCACAACGGGATCGCCATCAGCGATGCGCGGTCGGCCGCCAGCTGTGCCCAGCCGTAGCCGCTGCTCAGGATCTGGGGGATCAGCAGTCCGAACAGGCCGACCAGGAGCCCGCCCAGCGCCGGCTTGAGCACCGGCCCGCCCGGAAGCCGGTGGGTGAGCCCCACCGTGGCGTGGAACGTCCGGGCGTACAGGTAACCGATCGCCGCCGCGACCAGACCGATCACCACGAACCACAGCAGCGGCCAGGCCTTCTCGAAGCGGTACTCGGCGTCGATGTAGCCGAAGAGCGGTTCGAAGCCGAGGAAAGCCCCGAGCACCGCATATGCCGTGCCAGAGGTGATGAAACCGGGCAGCAGGTAGCGGTAGTCGAAATCGTCGCGGTAGGGAAGCGATGCGGCAAGCACCGCCCCGCCCAGTGGTGCGGCGAAGATCGCCCCGATGCCGGCGCCGATGCCTAGCGCCACCGCGGTCCGGCCGTCCTCGTCGGACAGGTTCAGCCGTCGGGCAAGCAACGAGCTGAAGCCGGCCGAGATTTGCGCCGTCGGGCCTTCGCGGCCCGCCGAACCACCCGAGCCGATCGTCAGCGCACTGGCCACCATCTTCACCAACACCGCGCGGAAGCGGATGGCGCGGGGATCGCCGTGCACCGCCTCGATGGCTTCGTCCGTACCGTGGCCGGTGGCCTCCGGGGCCAGCTTCGCCACGATGAAAGCAGACAGCAATGCTCCGGCCGTCGTCACCAACGGAAGCGCCCACGGACGCTGAAAGCCGGCCGACCCGTGGCTGCCACCCTCCCCGACGGGCGTCGGGATGTGATAGCCCGCCAGATAGCCCAGCAGAAACTCTCCGGTGTATTTCAGCGCGACATAGAAGAGGACGGCTCCGAGGCCGGCGATGAAACCGATCGTGACGCCCAGCAGCAACCACTTTTGCAGGTAGCCCGACGCCCTGATCGATGCGCCGAAGTGTCCGCCCGCGGCGGCGGGCGGGGCCACTGCGGGCTGGGGTTCGTCCTCCGTTGGCTCGCTCACGAGTTGCTCACAAAGGGTGCACCCCTGCCCTAAGCGCCCCATGCACCGGCCCATCGTATGACACGCACAGGCGGGAATAACTGGACCGCAGTCCGGTTATATGGATAGCTCTTGATAAGTAAATAAGGAGGAAAACATGCCTGCTGTTACCGCAGACACGCTGACGTTGCCGCGGGTCAGCCCCGCCGCCCCCGCCGACACCGAACGACCCGTGCGGTCGATCTCCGCCGGCCCGCGAGGCTACGAGGGCGAGGGTTTCCCGGTGGTCCGCGCGTTCGCCGGGGTAGACACCGCCGCTCTGGATCCCTTCGTGCATATGGACCAGATGGGCGAGGTGGACTACGAGCCGGGGGAGCCCAGGGGCACCGATTGGCATCCGCACCGCGGCTTCGAGACCGTCACCTACATGATCGACGGCAAGTTCGCGCACCAGGATTCGCATGGCGGCGGCGGCCTGATCACCGACGGCGCGACGCAATGGATGACGGCCGGTTCCGGCATCCTGCACATCGAGACCCCGCCCGCCGAACTGGTCGAAAGCGGTGGGCTCTTCCACGGCGTCCAACTGTGGGTGAACCTGCCGAAGAAGGACAAATTCGCCGAGCCCCGGTATCAGGCCATCGAAGGTGGCGACACCAAGTTGGTCGCGTCCGAGGACGGCGGGGCGCTGGTGCGCATCATCGCCGGTGACATCGGCGGCCAGCCCGGACCCGGGATCACCCACACGCCGATCACCCTGGCGCACGCGACGATCGAAAACGGCGCCCGGCTCAACATTCCGTGGCGGCGCGACTTCAATGCGTTGGTATACGTGTTGTCCGGCAGCGGATATGTCGGTCCGGTCGCCCACCCCATTCGACAGGGTCAATTGGCCGTGCTCGGACCCGGCGATCGGATCACCGTGGGTGCCCAACAGACGCAGGACTCGTCGCGCACGACGGCAATTGATGTGCTGCTGTTGGGCGGACAGCCGATACGCGAGCCGGTATTCCACTATGGCCCTTTTGTCATGAACACTCGCGCGGAATTGGTCGAGGCTTTGCAGGACTACCAAGCCGGAAAATTCGGCAGTATTCCGCCGAACGCGTTAATGCCACATCGCGGTGCGGGTGGCACACTTTAACAATGCCGCCATCGGCGAGCCGCCGGCCGGGCCGTCCGCCCGCGGGGAAGGCAGATGACACGCGCAAGCGTATCTTGCACGCGGCTCGCCAGGTGTTCAGCGAGCGTGGTTATGAGGGAGCCACTTTCCAGGCGATTGCCGTGCGCGCCGACCTGACCAGGCCGGCGATCAACCACTACTTCTCGAGCAAGCGGGTGCTGTATCGGGAAGTGGTGAACCAAACCAACAAACTCGTCGTCATGGCCAGCATCGAACGTGCCGAGCGCGAGACCACGCTGATGGGGCGGCTGACCGCGTTCATCTCCGCCGCGGTGCTGGCGAATTCCGAAAATCCGTCGGCGTCGGCGTTTTTGGTTACCAATGTGCTGGAATCGCAGCGTCATCCAGAACTGAACACGACCGAAAACGACGCCGTGCGAATTAGCCGGGAATTTCTGATGCGGGTCGTCAACGATGCGATCGGGCGCGGCGAGATCGCGGCCGATATCGATGCCTCCGCATTGGTCGAGACCCTGTTGGTGGTGCTCTGCGGCGTGGGTTTCTATGCGGGCTATGTCCAGAACTACGAAGAGATGCTGGCCGTCACCGACGTGCTGCGGCAGCTTCTGGAAGGTGCTCTCTGGCGGCCGCAGTGACATCGCGCACAAAGCGCATAGGCTAACTAACTTACTCGGTAACATAGTCCCGACATGACTGATCTGGACGCCTCGTTACCGCCTTCACTACGGACTGCCGGTGACAGCTGGGCCATCACCGAACTCGTCGGCGCCACCGCGTTGGGCGTCGCCGCGGCGCGCGCGGTGGAAACGGCCGGACCCAACCCGCTGATTCGCGACGATTTCGCCCAGGCGTTGGTGTCGTCGGCCGGCCCGGCGTGGGCTCGACTGACCGACCCCGAGCTGGCCTGGCTCGACGGCGATCCTTATGGGCGACGCGCGCATCGACTTGGCATCGACTACCAGGCGATGCGCACTCACTTCTTCGACGAGTACTTCGAGAACGCCGTCGGCGCCGGGATTCGGCAAGTGGTGATCCTGGCCGCCGGGCTGGACTCTCGCGCCTACCGGTTGGGCTGGCCGGCGGGTACCGCGGTATACGAGATCGACCAGCCCAAGGTGCTGGAATACAAGACGGGAATTCTGGAACAGCAGGGCGCGCTTCCCACCGCCAGCCGGCGCGCGGTTCCGGTCGATCTGCGTGATGACTGGCCCGCAGCCCTGACCGCGACCGGCTTCGACCGCACCCAACCGACGGCGTGGCTCGCCGAAGGGTTGCTGCCGTACCTGCCGAGCGAGGCTCAGGACCGGCTGTTCGAAATCTTCACTGCGCTCAGCGCGCCGGGCAGCCAGGTCGCTATCGAGGCGTTCGGCATGAATTCGCGAAGCAACTCGCAGCGCTGGCTGCGAATGCGGGAGCGGCTGGGTCTGGACGTCAATGTCCAGGCGCTGACCTATCACGAGCCCGATCGCACGGATGCCGCTCAGTGGCTGACCGACCACGGCTGGCGGGTAGAGGCCGTGAACAACCGCGACGAGATGGCCCGATTGGGCCGCCCCGTGCCCGAAGACCTGGCCGACGAGGCCGTCCGCAGCAAGCTGCTGCGAGCGCATCTCGGCGGGCCGTCCAACTAACCGAGGATCGACCCAAGGAGCAACACGATGAGCTCACTGCGCACACACGACGACACCTGGGACATCAAGACCAGCGTCGGCAGTACCGCGGTGATGGTGGCCGCCGCCCGGGCCGTCGAAACGGAGCGGTCCGACGCACTGATCCGCGACCCGTACGCCAAACTTCTGGTCACCAACGCCGGGGCCGCCGTCTTGTGGGAGGCCATGCTCGACCCCGCCGTCGTAGCCAGGGTCGAAGCCATCGACGCCGAATCCGCGGCCCAGCTCGAGCATATGAGCAGCTACCAAGCCGTGCGGACCAACTTCTTCGACACCTACTTCGCTGATGCTGTCGCCGCCGGCATCCGCCAGGTGGTGATTTTGGCGTCGGGGCTGGATTCGCGCGCATACCGGCTGGACTGGCCGGCCGGCACCACGGTGTACGAGATCGATCAGCCACAGGTGCTGGAATACAAATCCGCGACACTGGCCGAGCACGGGGTGACGCCGTCGGCCGATCGGCGTGCGGTGGCGATCGACCTGCGTCAGGACTGGCCGGCTGCATTGCGTTCCGCCGGCTTCGACGCGACAGCGCCGACCGCGTGGCTGGCCGAGGGTCTGCTGATGTACCTGCCCGCCGAGGCTCAGGACCGGCTGTTCACTTTGATCGGCGAGCTGAGCCCGCCGGGAAGCCGCGTCTCGGCAGAAACCGCACCCGCACACGCCGAGGAGCGGCGACAGCAGATGCGCGAGCGGATGCTAAAGGTGGCCGACGAGCTCGGCTTGGAGGAGACCGTCGACGTCGGCGAGCTGATGTATCGCGACGACCACCGGGCGGACGTCGCGGACTGGCTCAACAACCACGGCTGGCGTGCTCGCGCGCAGCGCTCGACGGACGAGATGCGCCGGGTGGGCCGCTGGATTGAGAACGTCCCGCTGGCCGACGACACGGACGCATTCTCGGACTTCGTGATCGCGGAACGGTCGTAATGCCGCGTACCGCGGACGACTCCTGGGACATCGCCACCAGCGTCGGGGCGACCGCGGTGATGGTTGCGCTGGCCCGCGCCGCTGAGACGGCCAGCGCCGACCCGCTCATCCGGGACCAGTTCGCCGAACCGTTGGTGTCCACCCCCGAACTTGAGGGGGTTCGGGAGCAGGTCGCCGCTTGGTGGGCTCCGGAGCCTGATGCCGGCTCCGAGGATGAGGCGCCGGATTTCACCGTCGACTCCCGGCACATGATCAATTACCAGGCGGTGCGCACACATTTCTTCGACGCGTACTTTGCCGATGCCGTCGCGGGCGGTATCCGGCAGGTCGTGATCCTCGCCGCCGGTCTCGATTCGCGGGCCTACAGGTTGGACTGGCCGGACGGCACCGTCGTCTACGAGATCGACCTGCCCAAGGTGTTGGACTACAAGGCCGAGACGCTTGCAAGCCACGGCGCCACACCGGTCGCCGACCGGCGACCGGTGCCGGTTGACCTGCGCCACGATTGGCCCCAAGCCCTGCGTGACGCCGGGTTTGATGCGACGCGTCCGACGGCGTGGCTGGCCGAGGGGCTGCTGCCGTTCCTGCCGGCGGCCGCGCAGGAAGCGATGTTCGCCTCGATCGACCGGCTGAGCGGATCGGGCAGCCGGGTGGCGGTCGAAATTTTCGGGGTCGACGAGGAGAAGCGTCGCGAGGCCGAGGAAAAGTGGCAAGAGCTGCGGGCCAAGCGGCAAGCGCGCGGCGACGACACCTCCTTCAACCCCTTCGATCTCTGGTTTGACGACGAGGGTCGCCCCGACTGCGCCGACTGGTTCCACGCGCACGGCTGGGGCGCACGCACGGTCAATGCGCGCGAGGAGGCGCTGCGACTGGGCCGCGCACCGCAATCGGAGGAACGGCCGCTCACGAACAGCTTTGTGACGGCAACCAAGCCCTGACGGCTCGCGGTTGCGGTTCCCGCGAATTCGCCGGCTCGTCGGGAACAATGGTGAGTCGTTATGAGCAACAGCGGATCTGGCCAGTCGCAGCGACTGGTGGTCTTAAAGGGGCGGCTGATCGCCAGCCTGGCTTCGGCTTTCGTGATGGCCATCACCGGCGTCGGGTGGACGGGCTATCACACGGCGCTCGGCAAGATCATCATTTCCCACGTACTTCCGAATATCCCGACGCCGCCCGGCGCCGACCAGAACATTCTGCTGATGGGCCTGGACAGTCGATTGGATCAGAATGGTCGGCCGCTGCCGCAGGAGATGTATGAGGCGCTGCACGCCGGCGACGAGACCTCAGGCGGTTACAACGCGAATGTGTTGATAGTCGTGCACATTTCGGGCGGTGACGGGCCGGTTACCGCGGTGTCGATTCCCCGCGACGACTACGTGGACTTGTCGGGATGTCCGGGATCGGTGTGCCAGGGCAAGGTCAAGCAGGCATATGGGCTGGCGTATCAGCTGTCCTTGGATTCCCAGGCTGCCGGCAGATCGGGCGGCGCCGGCGCGACCGACCTGGCCGCTCGTGAGCAGGCTGCCCGCGAGGCCGGCCGCAAAGCCGAAATCGGCACCGTAAACGATTTGTTGGGTATCTCGATCGATCATTTCGTCGAGGTCACCTTGGGTGCGTTCTTCCAGATCGCGAAAGTCGTGGAGCCGATTACGGTGTGCCTCAACGCAGACACGGTGGACAGCTATTCGGGCGCGGACTTCCACCAAGGGGTTCAGCGGATTGATTCCGCACAAGCGATGGCGTTCGTGCGGCAACGGCGCGATGAAAACGACGGCTCTTTTACCGATTTCGACCGCACGCGGCGACAGCAGGCGTTCCTTGTGTCGTTGGTCAAGGCGGCTCGGGACGGCGGTGCTTTATCCAGCCTGAGCGCGCTTCGCAAATTGCTTCAGGTGGCGCGCGACAACGTCGCCGTCGACGCGGGGTTGGACCTCGTTGATTTTGCCTCGCGCGCTTCACAACTGAGCGAAAGACCATTGTCGCTCTACACCCTGCCGATCTCCGGCTTCGCCAAGGATCCGAATGGGTCGGACGTCAACCTCGTCGACGTTGCGACCATCCGGAGGATCGTTCACGAGCGTTTCTTCTCGGACACACCGGGTGCGCTGGATGCCGTGCCGTCAACCACCCAACCACCCCCCGCGTTGTCCGAACCCGTGGTTCTCGACGTCGTCAACGCCACGTCACGCGACGGGCTGGCGGCTGCGATCGAGGACGCGTTCGCCGTCCGCGGTTTTACCAAGGGCCGCGCCACCACTGCCGGGGCCCCAGCCGACGACAGCAGCATCGAATACGGCCCCGGGGCCGACCAGGGCGCGCGGGTGTTGGCCGATCAACTGCACCTGCCGGCGACCGCGAGGGACACCGTGTCGCCCGGAACCATCCGGCTCACCGTGGGAACCCGGTTCCCCGCGGGCGACTACCTGGCCCATCCCGGTGCCACGGCCGACGGGTCGGCGTCCGGACAGGTCAGCGCGGTGGCCGCCACCGGCGACGGTGATCGCGCTCCCGCGCCGACCGACCTCAGCGAGATGGCCGCGACAAGCATCCCCTGCGTCAAATAACTCCTGTACGGTGCACCGGAGTTTTCGTCTGGTCGGATCCTTTCTACTGCGCTCCCAACCGGATGGTTAGGATCGCGGTTATCACCGGTGAGTGGGCGCCCGCGACGCAGCGGGCAACTCTGCTCGGGAAGGACAACGATGACCACCGAATCGGTCGCACCGAAGACACAATCCACGAACGGATCGGCGGCCGAGCCGGCCGACATCCCGGCGACGGTGGCTCGGCTTCGCCGGACCTTCGCCACCGGCCGTACCCGCGACATCGAGTGGCGCAAGCGGCAGTTGCTGCAACTGGCAAAGCTGATGGAAGAAAACGAGGACGCGATCGCCAAGGCACTCGCGGAAGATCTCGACCGCAACGCCGCCGAGGCGTTCATCGCTGACATCGCGACCACAGCCGCCGAAGCGAAGTATGCGGCCAAGCGGGTCCGCAGGTGGGCCCGGCGCAAATACCTGCTGCTTGAGATGCCACAACTTCCCGGCCGTGGCTGGATCGAGTACGAGCCCTACGGCACGGTACTGATCATCGGCGCCTGGAACTACCCCTTCTACCTGACGCTGGGTCCGGCGGTCGGGGCGATCGCCGCCGGAAACGCCGTCGTGCTCAAACCCTCCGAAATCGCCGCGGCGTCGTCGCGACTGATGGCCGAGCTGGTGCCTCGCTATCTCGACCGCGATGCGATCGCATTGATCGAGGGCGACGGCATGGTCAGCCAGGAGCTGATCGCGCAGGGCCTGGACCGCGTGATGTTCACCGGCGGGACCGAAATCGGCCGCAAGGTCTACGAAGGTGCGGCGCCCCATCTGACCCCGGTCACGCTCGAACTGGGCGGCAAGAGCCCGGTGATCGTGGCCGCCGACGCCGACATCGACGTCGCGGCCAAGCGGATCGCCTGGATCAAAATCATGAACGCCGGCCAGACGTGCGTGGCGCCCGACTACGTGCTGGCCGACGCCACGATCCGCGACGAACTCGTCGACAAGATCGGCGCCGCGCTCACGAAGATGCGTTCCGAGGACGACCCGAGCGGGATGCGCATCGTCAACCAGCGGCAGTTCGACCGGATCAGCGGTTATCTCGCCGGTAACGACGGCAAGGTAACCGTCGGCGGCAAGTGTGACGCGTCAACACTGCGAATCCAACCGACGGTTGTCCTCGATCCCGATCTGGAGGGGCCGTTGATGAAGAACGAGATCTTCGGCCCGCTCCTGCCCGTGGTCACCGTCAAATCCCTTGACGAGGCAATCGATTTCGTCAACGCTCGGCCCAAGCCGCTGTCGGCATACCTGTTCACCAAGTCGAAGGAAACCCGCGAGCGGGTGATCAAGGAGGTGCCCGCGGGCGGCATGTTGGTCAACCATCTGGCATTTCAGGTGTCGACGGCCAAGCTGCCGTTCGGTGGCGTCGGTGCGTCGGGCATGGGTGCCTACCACGGCAAGTGGGGCTTCGATGAGTTCAGCCACCGCAAGTCGGTGCTGACCAAACCGACTCGGCCCGACATGTCGAGCATCCTCTACCCGCCCTACACCGCACGGGCGCTCAAGCTGGCTCGCCGGCTGTTCTAGCCTGCGGCCGGCCGGTGCCGGCGCAGACCCAATACCCTGAAGACCCCTATTCGCGTATAGGCCAAATTCCTTAACAGGAGAGAGGAACCTGATGCCCGGAGTGCAGGATCGTGTCATCGTCGTCACCGGAGCGGGTGGGGGACTGGGCCGTGAATACGCCCTTGCCCTCGCCCGCGAGGGCGCCAGCGTCGTCGTCAACGACCTCGGCGGGGCCCGCGACGGCACGGGCGCCGGCCACAACATGGCCGACGAGGTGGTCAAGGAGATCAAGGACGCGGGCGGCCGGGCGGCCGCCAACTATGACAGCGTCGCGACCGAGGACGGTGCGGCCAACATCGTCAAGACCGCGCTCGACGAGTTCGGCGCCGTGCACGGTGTGGTGAGCAATGCCGGGATCCTGCGCGACGGCACCTTCCACAAGATGACGTCCGAGAACTGGGACGCCGTGCTCAAAGTGCACCTCTACGGCGGGTACAACATCATCCGCGCCGCGTGGCCGCACTTCCGTGACCAGAGTTACGGCCGGGTCGTCGTCGCCACCTCGACGAGCGGGTTGTTCGGCAATTTCGGCCAGACCAACTACGGGGCGGCCAAGCTCGGCCTGGTCGGCCTGATCAACACGCTGGCGCTCGAGGGCGCCAAGTACAACATCCACGCCAACGCGATCGCCCCGATCGCGGCGACCAGGATGACCCAGGACATCCTGCCGCCCGAGGTTTTCGAGAAGCTCACACCGGATTTCGTCGCGCCGGTGGTGGCTTACCTGTGCACCGACGAGTCCTCGGACAACGGGGCGGTCTTCATCGTCGGTGGCGGGAAGGTGCAACACGTCGCGCTGTTCCAGAACGAGGGCGTCAACTTCGACACGGCGCCGTCGGTTCAGGACGTCGCCGCACACTGGGCCGAGATCACGGACCTCTCTGCCGCGCAAAAGGCCGGATTCCAGCTGTAGGGCCATGAAAGCCTGTGTGGTACAAAGGCTGTCCGGTCCGGACGGCATGGTGTACACCGATATCGACGACGTCAGCGGGGACGGCAACACCGTCGTCATCGACGTCCGCGCCGCCGGGGTCTGCTTTCCGGACCTGCTGCTGACCAAGGGCGAGTACCAACTGAAGTTGCCACCGCCGTTCATCCCCGGCATGGAAGCCGCGGGTGTGGTGCGATCGGCACCCAAAGGGTCGGGTTTCCATGTGGGCGAGCGTGTTTCGGCGTTCGGGATCCTGGGCAGCTACGCCGAGCAAGTGGCCGTTCCGGTGCCCAATGTGATGCGCAGTCCCGAGGAACTCGATGACGCCGAAGCGGTGTCGCTGCTGGTGAACTACAACACCGTGTATTTCGCCCTGGCTCGTCGCGCCGCGATGCGGCCGGGCGACACGGTGCTGGTGCTGGGTTCCGCCGGCGGGGTCGGCACGGCGGCGATCCAGGTCGCCCAGGCAATGGGCGCCAAGAAAGTGATAGCAGTGGTTCACCGCGAGGTCGCGGCTGACTATGTCGCTTCGCTCGGCGCGGACTTGGTGGTTCCGTTGTCCGACGGATGGGCCGATCAGGTGCGTGATTACACCCAGGGTCGGGGCGTGGACATCGTCGTCGATCCCATCGGTGGCCCGGCCTTCGACGACGCGATTCGTGTCCTGGCGATCGACGGCAAGCTGCTGGTGATCGGCTTCGCCGCGGGCGGCATCCCCACCGTCAAGGTCAACCGGTTGCTGCTGCGCAACGTGAGCGTGATAGGTGTCGCTTGGGGCGAGTATCTCAACAAGGTCCCCGGTTCGGCGGCCTTGTTCGCTTGGGGGCTGGGGCAATTGGTTTTCTTGGGACTCAGACCGCCTCCGCCACAACGTTATCCGTTGTCGGAGGGTAAGGCCGCGTTGCAGACCCTGGCCGCCGGCGGCGTGCTCGGCAAGCTTGTGCTCGAGCCGTAGCTCAGTTCACGCCCGGGTGCGGAGTTCCGGTCAGGATGGTGTCGAGCGTATAGCCAATTGAGATGACCTCGAAACCGCCTACGAGCGTTGTGATTCCGACGTCGGCTGCGATCGGGAGGCCGAACGCGTTCACCAGCCCCTGGACAGGCTGTCCGTTAATGGCTTGCGTGATGCCGCCGAGGAACAGGTTGACGTCATACGACGGTTGGGAGATCACCAGTGCGACCCCGAGATCTGCTGTCGGAAGCAGCGTGCCGTAAGCGGTCGAGATGTCGGTCGTCAATGTGCCGAAGAAATCGGTGTTCGCCGACTCGATGCCCGAGATGACCGATTGAATGGACGGCGGGGGAGGTAGGGTCGGTAGACCGCCGCCCGACCCACCTCCCGAAAGCAGGCCCGTCAGGCTCGTCAGGCTCGGCACTGACAGGCTGGGCCCCGACCCCGATGTCGACCCCAGGTGGGACAGATCGCTGACGAAGGCGCCGACTCCCTGCTGGGTGCCGCTCACCAAGAGAGGCCCCAGCGCTGTGGTGTCGCTCAGTGGCGGCAGGAACCCGAAGGGCGTGATGACGTTGGCCGGCCCGGTCGACCAGCCAAAGTTGGGGTCGCCGTAGCCCCAGTTGACGAGATACCTCAGATCCGGCTGGA
>Ga0306925_10004870_pt1 | contig 12227 bp, 8 predicted proteins | sample flu12Cox44000176_FD_203755 | JGI IMG/M metagenome (GOLD analysis project Ga0306925, IMG submission 203755) | Lab enrichment of tropical soil microbial communities from Luquillo Experimental Forest, Puerto Rico - flux8day.12C.oxic.44.000.176 (v2)... | ecosystem: Environmental > Terrestrial > Soil...
GAACGTGTACTCGCTTGATGCCTTCATGATCATCTCGCCACTGTGACTCACACCTGCAGCTCCGACACCATTCTTGTCTACGTACGGCAGGGATTGCAGATAGCGGATGATAGCAATCAGATCTTCATGGTCCAGTGTAGGGCCAGATTTCAACATGCGTCTTTCTCCGCTGATGCTGTCCGGCAGATTCTGCGGCGGCTTTGCCTGCTCATAAGCGTACGGGATTTCGTTGCGGTAATTCACTGTGGCCACAACGTAGCCGCGCGCGATCATGCGGTCCTGCATCCGCGAGAGGCCTTCCGCAAGACGCTCTACTTTTTTCATTCCCTCGCGCCCTTCGCCCCAGCCCATAGTGATGGCGGGGAAGGGGCCATCGCCTTTGGGCTTGCGTACCATGATGGGCACGTAAATCTCATCGCGCGTCAAAACGAAAGTGTAATCGGCGGGCGTGTCCGTTCCTTTGAGCAGCTTGCTCGCGAGCACGTACCCGTGAGGGGGAATCGATGCGGCTGGAGGCTTTCCAGTGCTGAGCTGCGCGTGAGCCGTTCTCAGCGTCCCGGGTACCGCCAATATCGCCGCAACAGAAGCGCTTGTGATCAGCGGGACGAAAATACGGTGGCGTTTCATGGCACCCCCCTTAGCTGCCAGCAAAAACTAGGACGCTCGGTGTTTTATGGCAGCTCTCTGAGCATGGCGCTTTTATCACCGGGCCTTGGAGCGGTCAAGGAAATTGCCGTGCGGTGGCCCTGCTAAGACGACATCTTGGGGCTTGCGGCCCACGAACCCGCTGTCGTTTCTCGGAAGGAAACTGTGAAGCGCGCGAGTTCAAACTTGCTTCGCTTGGGCGCTCGGTCGACGAGCTCGCGTTTGATGAACCTCGGGAGCAGTCGGTACTGATACGACGCTGGCCGGAGGCGCATGTACTCCCGGAGAGGAGAGGGCCTGAACTCTCCAATGGAAATGACTCCGGATGCATTGCAACCAACGAAAGGCCGAGGTGCTGGAACTTGAAACAGATTGCGATAATCCGAAGGGTTTTGGCCGTTTCCTGCAAGCTCAAGGCCACGACGAGTAGTTGATCAGGACCGAGCTGTTTCCGTAATGGCCAGGCGCAAATGATTTGTCGCGTTGCCGGCCCAGGCGAAGGAGCCCATGGTCATACCAATAGACCAATATTGTTGAGGCCGGTGCCCCATCGGACCTTTTTCTGCAGAAAATCGATGAATGGCTTGACAAGCCTTCTCGTATGGTGGTAGAGCGTCTATACCTATTTCGCGTCGTGGGGGAGGTCCTCATGGTCTCCAAGAGTCTCCGGAACACTGTACCTGCGAACCGGCGCCGATCAGGGCTTGCGGTGGCTGTGACCGCGCTTTTCGCCATCGCGCTCCTCAGTAGCCCCGCAGCCCCGCAGGGCAACACCGGCCGTATCCTGGGTGTGGTCACCGACCAATCCGGCGGTTTCGTCGCCAACGCCAAAGTCACCATCACCGACGTGGCCCGAGGTGTCTCGCAGAATCTCAATACGGACTCCGACGGCGCCTACGCGGCGATCAACCTTCTCCCCGGGACTTACACCGTTCGCGCCGAGTACAAAGGATTCAAAACCTTCGAGCGCAAAAATGTTCTCTTGGAGGTCGGCAAGGACGTGCGCGTTGACGTGGTGCTGCAACCGGGCTCGACCAATGAGAGCATTGTCATCACCTCAGAGGTCCCCATGGTGGACACCACTTCCACCACGCTGGGCGGCACGATCAGCAATGAAATTATCAACGACCTCCCCTTGAATGGCCGCAATTACCAGAACCTGATCTCCCTGCGTCCCGGCACTTCCATCTATCCTGGCGGCGGTCCTTGGACGCAGACCACCAACGGCATTCGCCCGGAAGATACGAGCTACATCGTGGACGGCGTCACCAACGATGAGTCCTTCATGGGATTGAGCGTCACCAATGCCGCGGCCGTCCTTGGCGATGCGGCTACGCTCCTACCCATCGATGCCATCCAGGAATTCAACACGCAGGTCAATCCCAAAGCGGAATTCGGTTGGAAACCTGGGGCGATCACAAGCGTCGGCATCAAATCGGGCACAAACGACGTACACGGTACTGCCTACGCCTTCGGTCGTACAGATTCCTTTGACGCTCGCAACTACTTCGATCCTGTGGGCACTCCCAAGACTCCCGTCGAGTTGCAGCAGTATGGGGGTAGCTTTGGAGGGCGAATCATTCCGGACAAGCTCTTTTATTTCGGCGCCTTTGAGGGGCAAATGTACACCGTTGGCAATGCGCTTCCCGGCCATGCCCCGACAACCGCTTCGGTCGTAGGCGGCGGTGGCAAAAGCTGCACCGTGTTGACTACGGGGGACTGCACGATCAGTATCCCGGATGCTACCGCTGATCTCAAAGCTCAAAATCCTAACTTCGTTGTCAATCCACTCTCGAACTATTTGCTGGGTTTTTATACTCCGAACGCTTCACAGGGGTCGTTTGTATTGCTCACCTACCCCAACGACAACAGTTCAAAAAACGCTCTCGGCAAAATGGACTACCACATTAGCGACCACAATACGCTGAGCGGATCGTATTTTTTTGGCAATGACACCATAATCGGCATGGATTTCAACGAGCTCCTGGCTCAGTTCCGCACCAGAGTGCATTCCCGTGCCCAGGCGTTAGCTGCGCACTGGGCGTGGACTCCCAGTTCAGCTTGGGCGAACGAATTGCGCGGAGGTTTTACGCATTACACGCTCGAGATTTTGCCTAATGATATTTCGACGAAGTACACGATCAATACGGGAATCACTAATCCCTTGTTAAACGGCATACCGAATGTAAGAGTTACCGACCTCACCGAACTGGGAGCCTTCCACAACTTCCCCAAAATCGTGGGTCCGGATAAGGTCTTCGACTTTATCGATCAGGTTTCCAATTTGCGTGGCAAACATGCTTTTAAGCTCGGCGGTGAAGTGCGGCGAGACCTAGTTCATCAAGCTACATTCCGCGCTGGTCGAGGCAGGGTCAGATTCAATTCTCTAGAGGACTTTCTCGGGGGGAATGTGCATAACGTCAATTTCCTCGCGGGCGACCCCACCCGCAATATGTCCCAGTGGCTTTACGCCGGGTATGCACAGGACGATTGGCGCATCACCAAGAAAATAACTCTTAATATTGGCCTCCGCTACGAGTTCCAGGGTGTTCCCACCGAGGCCAACAATTTGCTCGGAAATTTTGACCCTACTTTGGGCTTTCAGCAGGTGGGGAAAAATATCGGCTCCATCTACAAGCCGGACCATAACAACTTCTCGCCACGCTTCGGTATAGCTTGGGACGTCACTGGCAAGGGCACCACCGTTGTCCGCGCGGGCGGCAGTCTTGTCTACAGCCTTCTGACCATGAGCACCTTCATGTCTCAGCAGAATACACAGAATACGGTTACGCTTGGTGTTGGTACCGTGCCCACGGGAGCCACGCTCTTTTACGGGGCACAATGCGCCAGCGGCTGTCCTGGTATCGGGAGCATTTTTGCTACCGGGGTCACGCTCCTCCCAACCAGTCCCGGCAACCCTGTTGGGATAACCTGGAAGGATCAGACTACTGCAATCTATCCCTCGACCGTAACCAGTCAGGTCCAGTGCGGAGACGGCCTCTTAAACCATCCCGGCCCTTGCGATTCGTTTGCGATGAATCGCAATTTCCGCACCCCCTACGTCGAGAACTGGACGCTCGGCATTCAGCATGCCTTCTCAGGCAAGGTTTCTCTGGACGCTACCTATGTTGGCAACCACGGAGTCAAACTCCCCGGTGTGATTGATCTCAACCAAACCGATCCCGTGACTGGCGTCCAACCTTTCGCTGCGACTTTTCCATATCTGGGTTTTATAAACTACCTCTCCAACATTTACGGCTCGGCGTACCACGGCTTGCAGACTACGTTGACTGCTCGGAACTACCACGGTCTCGATTTTGTGGCTGGCTATACCTACTCACACGCGTTGGACGATCTGTCTTCGAACTGGGTGGCGTTCCTTCCGATGGACAGCACGCGGCCATTCTTAGATCACGGCAGCAGCGACGAGGATATTCGCCATCGCTTTACGTTTTCCATTACGTACGCGCTCCCGGAGAGGAAAACCAGGAGCCAGCTTCTCGAAGGCTGGCAGGTCAACACTATCATCACCATGCAGAGCGGGCAGCCCTGGAATGTCAACGATCAGAGCAACAATTTCAGTGGGACCAATGACTTGGCTGATCGTTGGGACTTGTTTGGCAATCCCGCGGATTTTAAGTCCTCCGGACAAAATTCCTTACCGCTTTGTATCAACGGCGCCCCTGGCGGTTGCACTTATGTCAACTCGCCCTCTGGGAATACCATTGCTCTATCGGACCAGCAAACCGCCGCTGACTGGGGCGCGTGTTTGTCTCACGCACCGGCTGGCAGTGCTATGAATGCTTCGCTCATGGCGGCTATCAGTGGCGGCTCGGGGGGCTGCTACGCCAGTTTCAACGGCAAATCTTTCCTTTTGCCCAATGCAATGGGAGCTTTCGGCACCATGGGTCGGAATATTTTCCGTGACACTGGCTTCCACAACGTGGACTTGTCTGTCAGCAAGAACTTTAGGCTGGGTGAGCGCATGAAAGCGCAGTTCCGACTTGAAACGTTCAACATTTTCAATCATCCGAACTACGCTAACCCTAATGGTGCTACAAGCGGTTATGGTCAGGGAGCGTTTGCCGACCCGTCGGCGGTTGGTTCGTTCGGCTGTGGTTGCGCCACGCCGGATAATGCCGCGTTTAACCCTGTGCTGGGTTCGGGCAGCAACCGCGCTATCCAGTTGGGCTTGAAGTTTATCTTTTAGGCTCGGCCGTTGCCGGAAAGGGTACGCGAGCGAAAAAACCGACCGGCTACGGCCTTTTTTTTCGTAGCGAAGGGGGAGACAGTCCACAGAGGACCGCGAAGGATGAGACGTGCCCTTACCAGTGTGCTTGCCACGGGCATTTTCAGTGTCGGCTCTTTCTTCGCGATGCCCCTCAAGCGGGGCATTGCGGCGGAGGAAACATCCGTTCTCCAGGCCGACCGCGAATTTGTGCAAGCCGCAGCAAAGGGCGATAGCGCGGCGGTTGCTAAGCTACTCGACGCCGGGTTCACCTGGACCGATGCGGAAGGCAAGACTTTCTCTCGCGCCGAAGTCCTCCCCGCGCTGCCCCAACCCGCCCTCGGCGACGAGGCCGGTGCGCATCAGGAACGGCAAACGCGCAGCCAGGTGGAAGCGATCATGGCCGATCGCGACAAGGTCCATGTGCTTCGTCTCTGGGTTAAGCGAGGCTCCAGCTGGCGCCTGCTCGTCTATCACGAAGTTGCGCTTGGCCGTCAGGAAGCGAGCGCGCACGGCTCTGGCGTGACCGACTGCGAAAACCCCTGCAAAACGATACCTTACAGCCCAAAAAACGAAGCCGAGCAAACCATCATCGCCTCGTGGCAGGCACTGGAAACGGGAGTCACGAATCACGACGCAGCAGCCTGGGCCCCGCACATTGCGGAAGAGTTCGCGATGCTGAGTTCCGCAAACGATCATCCGCTTACGAAAGCCGATCGCATCGCCACGCTGAATTTGCAGAAGCAAACGGGACGCGGTACGGCTCCCGCTCCGCTCGTGTCCGCCGAGATGTTTGATTTCGGCGACTCGGCGATCATGACCTGCCTGCACCAGCCCTACACCGGGAAGCCCGTCCATGTCAGCCGCTTGTGGATCAAACGCGATGGCAAATGGGTGATGTCCATCAGCTTTCAGACCACCGTTCAGGCAGCATCGGCAAAGATGTCGTAAAGTAATTGTCGCTTTCAATCCATCCCCGAAGCCGATGGGCAAAGAACATGACGCGGTCTTCTCTCGACTGCATCAGCGGCGCGCTCGCCGTCAGTCTTTTCTTATTGCCGTGTGCCGCCTTGTCGCTCGGCCAAAGCAGCGACAACGCCGCCGCGATTCAAGCGGACCATGCTCTCATCCAAGCGTTCGCGAGCGCGGACAAGTCTGCCTTGAATCAGCTTTTCGATCCCGAATTCACCTGGATCGACGCGAATGGGAAATCCTTGGCGCGACGCCAGGTTCTCGAAAGGCCGCCTAACCTTGGCAATGCCAATGTGGAGCCGCAATTTCGCGCCTATGACAACGTGGTCGTGCTTCGGGCAAGCCGCGAACGCCTTCATGTTCTGCGCATTTGGGTTCATCGGGAATCAGGCTGGCGCATCATGCTTTACCAGGAAGTTCAGCAAGTGGAAAAGTCAGAGCCGACCCCTGCGCCAATCGCCTCTGGCGACTGCGAAAATCCTTGCAAATCCATTCCGTTTGCGCCGGAAACGCGGTCGGAGAAAGAAGCCATCGCCTCTTGGCAAGGCGTGATGCGCGCCATGGCCAATAACGACGCGGATGCTTACGCTCCCTTGATCGCCGATGAATTTACAGCTACCGACACTCACCACGACCGCCCGTACACGAAATCGGATCGCCTCGCGCAGATCAAAAAACAGAAGCTCGCGGGAGCGCGTTCTGCTCCGCCCGAGTTGACCGGCGCGCGCATGTTCGATTTTGGTGAAACGGTGATGATGCTTGCCCGCGAGCAGCGCCCCGGCGGCAAGGCGTATTCCAATACGCGCATGTGGGTGGAGCGCGGCGGCCGTTGGCAGATGCTTTTCAGTTTCAATACCAGGATTGAGTAGAATGGACGGCTTGGAGCAAGTGGAACGGAAATGACCGCGAATCCTGTGAAAATCGGCATCGTGGGCCTCGGCCGCTGGGCCAAGGTTTTGACGCGCGCGGCTGCGAAGTCCGAAAAGATCAAAATCGTCGCCGCATTCAGCCGTTCGGAGGAGAAGCGCACCGCCTTCGAGCAGGACACCGGCGTCCAAACGGTACCTGATCTCAAGGCCATGCTTTCGAATCGTGAGATCGCGGGCGTTATCCTCACCGTTCCCAACGAGCAGCACTTGCCGGTTGCCGCCGCAGTCGCAAAAGCCCGCAAGCACGTCTACACGGAAAAGCCCATCGCCAGTACCCTTGAAGAAGGGTTGGAGATTGCCGCGCTTGAGAAAAAATACGGGATCACGGTCACCGTGGGCCACAGCGCGCGGCTCATGGGCGGCATCAGGAAAATGCGCGAGGCCATCGACCGCGGCGAGCTTGGCCGCGTCGCCTTCATCGAAGCCAATTTTTCGAACGAGCGCGCGCTCGAGTTGACTCCCAAGACCTGGCGCTGGTACAAAAACCGCGCTCCCGGCGGCCCGCTTTCGCAGCTCGCCATTCACCAATTCGACGTGCTGCATTATCTCGGCGGCGAAATCGTCGAAGCCAGTTCCATGGCCTCGAAGCTGTCTCCGGTGGGCGCGGAAGTGGACGACCAGTCCATGACACTTCTGAGATTTGCCGATGGCAAAGTCGGTTACGTCGGATCCTGCTGGACCTCGCCCGGGGTCTTCGCCGTTCGCGTGTTTGGATCGAAAGGTTTGATGCACTACGAAATCGACTTCGAGACCTGGGACACGCCCGATCAGCTCCACAATCAGTCCACGCTGTACATCCAGCGCGGCAAGGACGGCTACGCGAAGCGTGAGGAATGGAATGTCCCGGAAAGTGACATGTTTCGCGCCGAACTCGAAATGTTTGCGGAAAGCTGTCGAACCGGAATGTCCAGTGAGCTCGGCGCGGACAATGGCAATTTTGCCGTGGCCATCGTGTATGCCGCGCTTCGCTCTATTGAAAACAATGGCCGGGCCACGCGCATCGCCGACGTCTTGAAAGAGGCGCAAGAGCATGTCGCCGAAAGGATTCACGATGTTGCCTAGCCGCTATTTCATCGACTTGACACAACCGGAAATTGCCGCGCAACTGAAAAAGCACCCGCTCGTCATTCTTCCGCAGGGCAGCGTCGAGCAGCACGGCCCGCATCTTCCCTCCGGTACGGATATTTTTGCTGCCAACGTCATCGCTCACGCGGTGGCCGAGCGCATGGACGGCTTGGTTCTGCCCGGCGGGCCTCTCGGGGTTACGCCTTTGCACATGCCATTCGAAGGCACTGTCACACTTACGCCGGAAACCTACATGCGCGTGGTCATCGAGACTTGTGCTTCCGCGGCGCAGCACGGCGCAAAATATCTCCTCATTCTGAATTGGCACGAGCTGAACATTCCGCCGCTCGGCGTTGCAGCTGAAACGCTGCATCGCGAACACGGCATGGCCGTGCTTACCGTGCAGGCCTGCTTTGTCGCGGAGGAGCTGTTTGGCAAAGAGTGCAACGGTCTCACGCACGGCGGCGAGATCGAAGCGCTCGCCGTGCTCGCCTACCGCCCGGAACTCGTGCACCTCGATCGCATCGACAATTCCTCCGACCTCGCTTGCAGCCAGCAAATGGATGCCCTGCGCCGCACGCGCACTTATCAGCCGGTTTTCACCGACGTGCGCTCGATCGCCCCCACGGGTTGGTACGGCAGCCCGCAATACGCTACTGCTGAAAAAGCGCAAGTCATGCTCAACACCGTTGCGGATTCCATCGCCAGAAAATCCACGGAAATCTTTGCGCAACTCGACGAGCTCCGGGGGGGCATCGCTGAAATCAAAACCTTGAGCAAGGTACGCTGATGGCCCGCGTGTTTACGCAAGCTGAAGCCAAGCAACTCGGTCTTCCCGGCCGCAAAGCGCTGGAAATTGTCTCCGGCGCAAGGGGCGCGCGAGGTGTCACGTTGCGCCTCGCCGAAATTCCTGTTCCTCACCCTGGCGAAACGCTTCGCGGCCCGCACCTGCATTACGATTTCGAAGAATGCATATACGTTTTGTCCGGCACCGGCACGACACTCGCCGATAGCGGCGAATTCCCCATCAAGCCCGGCGATACCCTCTTGGTGCCTGCGGGCGAAAAGCACGTCACGCGTAACACCGGCACCGAGCCGCTCCTGCTGCTTTGCTTCTTTCCTGTCGCGGACATTACCAAAGGCACGGGGGAACCTGGAGTTTCCTCCGGTGCTTGCTGCAAATCATGACCGTCGACGTGCTTTGCTTGCGGCCAGAGGCGGATTTTCTGCGCGCGGGTGCCCCGCCGCCTTCCGCGCTCAAAGTTGTCTACCGAGATCCGGAAGACCCGGATGTTCTGGCCTTCATGGAGCAGGCTCGCGCACTGTTGATTCCCGCAGTCGGATCGAAACTCGCGCCGGCGCTGTTTCGGAACGCATCAACAAAGTTCGTGCAAGTCACCGGCGCCGGTCTCGATCGCTTGGACCTGCCGCTCCTGAAGCAACTTGGGATCGTTGTAGCTAACGTGCCGGGCGGCAGCAACCGTGCCGTCGCCGAATATGTCGTCACGGCAGCTTCTGTTCTTCTGCGCCGTTTCGCATGGGCCGACGCAGAAATTCGTGCCGGACGCTACCGCGAGTTTCGCGCTCGCCTGGTCACGGACAATCTTTCCGGCCTCGACGGCCTCATTGCTGGCGTTGTTGGCCTCGGTGTGATCGGCTTGGCTGTTGCTGAAGCGCTCCAAAAGAATGGCTGCAACATCGTTTATTTCGACCCCGCGCCTCGCGATTCAAAAGCCGCTGCAGCTTTTGGCGCGAAATCCGTCCCTCTCGGCGAGCTGCTGAAAACCGCCGACGTTGTCACCTTGCACGTTCCGCTGCTTCCTCCGACGCAAGGCCTCATCAGCGCGCGCGAGTTCGCGCTAATGAAGCACGGCGCCATTCTTATCCAGGCCTCTCGTGGCGGCATCGTCGATGAAGCCGCCCTCGCTGCCGCCCTCAACTCAGGTCACCTTGCCGGCGCCGCCGTCGACGTCTTCTCGACGGAGCCTCCCGCTGCCGACAGTCCGCTCCTCGCTCTCTCAGGCGAAGCCGCGCGCCGCATCTTGTTCACGCCGCACATTGCCGGCGTGACCCGCCAGGCCTCCGCTTTCCTTTTCCGTTCCGCTTGGCGCAATATCGAGCGCGTGCTTCTTGCCAACGAGCCGCCGCACCACCGCGCCTGCTGAGGTACACCGTGAACCAGCCCGCACCGTGTGCACCGCTTTCCCTCAGCCAGGAGAGCCACGCGTGACCGGCGCCAAGTCTCCGAGCGCACGCAAGCCGTGGTACACCGTCCTTTATATTCAAGTCCTCATCGCCATCTTCATTGGTATTCTCATTGGCCGCTCCTCTCCGAAAACCGGCATCGCCCTCAGGCCGCTTGGCGACGTCTTCGTCGGACTCATTCGCATGATGATCGCGCCGGTGATTTTCTGTGTCCTCGTCCAGGGCATCGCAGGAATGGCCGATCTCAAGAAAGTTGGCAAGGTTGGCATCAAAACGCTGATTTATTTCGAGGGCGTTTCGACGCTCGCGCTGGTCATAGGAATCGCCGTTGCTGTTGTCATTCATCCGGGCGCTGGGCTTAACATCGATCCCGCGACGCTCGATCCCCAAGCAGCCGCTGTTTACGTCGGCCGCGCCAAAGAAACCGGTTTTATTCCGTTTCTTCTCAGCTTTATTCCGCATACTTTCCTAGGGGCCTTCACTGGCGGCGAGGTTCCTCAGGTTCTTCTCATCTCCATCCTTACTGGCCTCGCCGTTGCTCCTTTAGGCGAGTTTGGCGCCCGCGCACTACGCGCCGTCGAAATCGCCAACAAAGTCGTTTTCGCGATCATTCGGATGATCACCCGCACCGCTCCGCTAGGCGCTCTCGGCGGCATGGCTTTCACTGTCGGCAGCTATGGCATGGCTTCGCTCTCGAGTCTCGTCAAGCTCATCGGCACGTTCTATCTCACTAGTCTGATCTTCGTTGTCGTTGTCCTCGGAGCCATCGCGGCTTTGGCGGGATTTTCCATCCTTCGTTTCATCTCCTATATCAAGGAAGAACTGCTCATCGTCCTTGGAACCAGCTCCTCGGAAACCGTTCTGCCGGACATGATGCGCAAGCTCGAAGGTCTCGGCGCCTCGCGTTCCGTGGTCGGCCTGGTTTTTCCCACCGGCTACGTTTTCAACACCGACGGCACCAACATCTATCTCACGCTCTCCGCGCTGTTTCTCGCCCAGGCCACCGGCACGCACCTCAGCTTCGGCCAGATCTCCGGTCTTTTGCTCTTTGCTCTCCTGGCTTCGAAAGGCGGTTCCGGCGTCACCGGCACAGGCTTTGTGACCCTTGCCGCCATTCTTGCCGCGGTCCCGGCGATCCCGGTGCAAGGGCTTGCGCTATTGGTGGGCATCGAGAAATTCATGAGCGAGTGCCGCGCCATCACCAACGTCATCGGCAATGGCGTCGCCGCTCTGGTCGTCAGCCGCTGGCAGGGGGAACTCGATTCTGCCAAGCTCCGCCAAGTCATGTCCCACCCCGGCGAGCACGCGACACCACCGGCCGCTTGACGGAAGTATTTCGTCAGGTGCGACTTTCGTCGCGCCGCAGACGCGCCAAACACCGACGCTGTCACTCCGAACCCAAGCGGGTGGACTTTGTCTTTCCACTTTACCAGCTTGAAGTGGCTAGCCCGGGGAAATGAGGATTCTCTCCTCCATCGACCGGCGACTGATGGTGATCGTTTCACCAGTCGCCAATCACCGACTTTGGTTTACAATGCTTCGCGTGCCAGACGCGTCGGCCCTCCTGATCCGCGTCTGTTGCCGCTGGAGGCTCCATGAACGCCGCTCTTCTGGATCGTCGCGCTTTTCTCAAAGTTTCCTCCCTCGCCGGTGGCGGTTTTCTTCTGGCCTATCATCTCGAGCCCGCCCTTGCTGCCGCGGCCCAGGCCGCTGCGCTGCAGCCGCCTACACCGGCATTCCAACCACTCGCCTTTGTGCGCATCGCTGCCAACAATATGGTCACCATCATGGCCAAGAATCCTGAAATCGGACAGGGCGTCAAAACGAGCTTGCCCATGCTCATTGCCGAAGAGCTGGACGTCGATTGGAAAGATGTGCGCATCGAACAGGCCGACCTTGAGGAAACGCAATACGGTCCGCAGCGTGCCGGTGGCAGCACGGCTACGCCAATCAATTGGGATCCCCTGCGCCGCGTAGGAGCCGCATGCCGTCAGATGTTTGTCGCGGCTGCCGCCGCAAGCTGGTCTGTCCCTGAATCCGAGTGTGCCACTGCGTCCGGCCGCGTGATTCATCAGCCCACAAAGCGCACCTTCACTTACGGCGCGCTCGGAGAAAAAGCCGCGACGCTTCCGCCCCCCGACCTCAAATCCGTCAAACTCAAAGATCCCAAGGACTACAAAATC
>Ga0306925_10004875_pt1 | contig 12222 bp, 12 predicted proteins | sample flu12Cox44000176_FD_203755 | JGI IMG/M metagenome (GOLD analysis project Ga0306925, IMG submission 203755) | Lab enrichment of tropical soil microbial communities from Luquillo Experimental Forest, Puerto Rico - flux8day.12C.oxic.44.000.176 (v2)... | ecosystem: Environmental > Terrestrial >...
ACCCGTTCGTGATCGTGTCGGCGATGTAGCCGAGGCTCACCGAGTAGTTGTCGTTGGCGATGAAGTACTGCGAGGTGTAGGTGAAACCCGCGGCGCCGGCGTTGGAGATGTGGCCACCGTAGGCGGCGGTCTCGATGTCGATGGTGTCCGCCACCATCGGCACCGCGAGCGGATCGACCGCGCTCACGTGCACCTTGAATCCGCGCACCAGGTTCTGACTGGCGAGGAAGCCGGTGCCCGTCGCGATCGGAGTGGCATCAGTGATGGCGCTGTAAGGGGTGCGGAAGAAGAACTGGGTGTCGGCGTTTACCGTGACCGGCACACCGTGGCCGTCCTCGTCCGCGACCGTGATGACATCGCTCGTAGTGTCGACGTGCAGCACGTGGCCTTCGGGGCTCAACCACACCTTGCTGAACTGACTGCTCGCCCAGACGCGCACCGCCACCAGCGTGCCGTCCTGCTGGTAGCGCGCGGCGACGCGCACGTATTTGCCGTTGAGCGCCGACTCGCCGCCGAAGTTGTTGACGACGGTGCGGGTACCGGCATCGAGATCGTAGACGATCGTGCCGTTGGCAGCATCGGCATCGATGCTGAGCGTCTGCGCGCTGGCGATGGCGGTCTCGGGGTTCGTGGCCGGATACACCGGGAAGTCCCGGGTGACGGTGAGCGACCCGGAGCTCACGGCGGTCACCGTGCCGTAGGCGTGACGCGGCACGAGGCGCGTGATATCGGGCACCGCCAGGCGCCGCACCGGGCCATTGAAATTCACGGCCCACAGCGTGGTGCCAGCGGCGGCCGGAGGCGTGTGGCCGACGATGAACGCCGGGTGTGCGAGATCGAACTCGAGATCGAGCGCGTTGCTCGTGCCCGTGCTCACCGCGAGTGCCGTGTCGAACTTGATGTTCACGGTCGCGGTGAGGTTGCCGACGCTACCCTGCCCGCCCTGGATCTGGATGTCAGCTCCCGGGACGCTCGTGCCGCCCGGCAGCGGGAAGCCGCTCTGCGGGTCGCTCGCCACCGTGAGCAGCACGTCACCGGGGTTCGCCGCGACGGTGAGTATTGCGCCGGAGTAGGTTCCGACCGGCACGCTGACGTTGCCGAGGATCTCGCCGAGCTGATCGAGCTGCTCGAGGTTGACATAAGGCGCCGGTGTCGGGGCACTCCACACGGTCACGGGGCTTCCCCCGGCCGCGGGCACGAGTGCGATGCTCAGCACGCGCACACCGACGCAGGCCCAGTCGTCCGCCGACGCATCGCTCATCACCACGGCCATCGTCGCCTGTGCAGTCGTGGGCGGAGTGCTGGAGCCGGCGGAGCTTCCGCCCCCGCCGCAGGCGGTGAGGCCCGCGCTGATACCCGTAACGAGCGCGCTCGACACCGCGCGACGCAACTTATTGCGCTGCATATCCAAGGTCCCTCTTTCAGTTGATCTGTGCGCCGGCTTCCCCGGCTGAGGTGCTATAGCGGCCGACCCTGATGTTGGTTGACCGTGGCGGCCGCTGTTGCCCGCGACCGGCCGCACGCGCACCCGTCGTGGCGCGGCGACACGGGCGCCGACGCGCCTCCCGAGTTGGTGTTAGCCGGAGTTGGCGGGCGCCAGCACGCGCACCTGCCGCGACGCACTCAGTCGTCGTGTTGCAGCAGTTGTGTCACGTGTTGCTTGGCACGTTCGCAGGCGGCAGCGAGCCCGAGCCCGGCCGCGAGTCCCGCGGCGATCGCCGAAGAAAGCGCGCAGCCGGTGCCACGCCGCGCAGCACTGATACGCGGCGCACGCAGCCAGCGTGGTGGTGCCTGCCGGGCGAGCAGCAGGTCCGCGGCCTCCGGCCCATTGCCGTGACCGCCCTTGAGCAGCACCGCCTGCGGGCCGAGCGCGAGCAGCGCCGCCGCCTGCTGTAGCAGCTCCGCTTCGCTCCCGGCGCTGCGTGTGCCGAGGAGCGCCGCCGCTTCCGGGATGTTGGGCGTGAGCAGTGTCGTGCGTGGCAGCAGTGCCGCGCACAACGCGCTGCGCCCGGCGTCATCCAACAGCTCGCCGCCGGAGGAGGATGCCAGGACCGGGTCGAGCACCATCGGCGGCGCGGCCACCGGCAGGGCCGCCGCCACCGCGAGCACGGTGGCGCGCGTCGCCAGCATGCCGACTTTGATCGCGTCCACGTGGCGCGTGGCGAGCGCCGCCGTCATCTGTGCACGCACTGACTCTGCGGGCACGACGTGCACCGCCGTGAAGTGTGTGTCCGATTGCGCGGTCACTGCGGTAACGACGCACAAGGCGCGCGTGTCGAGCCGCGTCAGCGTGCGCACATCACGTACCAGGCCCGCCCCGCCGCTGGAATCGGAGCCCGCGACGAGAAGAACCGTGCTCACTCGCCGAGCGCGAGCAGCGCGAGGTTGGCGTGTCCCTGGCTGCGCAGCGCCTGTGCCGCACGCCAGGCGCGCAGCCCGCTGCGGCAGCAGAGCACGATGCGCGGCTCGGCCGGCAACTGCAGCTGCGCCTTCTCGAGTGTCTCGACGCCGACGCGCAGCGCCGTGGGAAAAGGCGAGACCGGCGCCTCGCTCGCGCTGCGCAGATCGATGACGATATCGGTGCCGCCCACCTCGGCGGGCGCGATGAACGGGATGGGCTGCTCGCGCGGCTCGGTGGCTCCCGAGAACGAGAAGCCGCCGAGGTGCAGCGTACGGAAATCGACCGACAGCAGCCGACCCGCCACCGACGGTTGCCAGTCGAGCAGCACGGCGAGCGCCAGGTGCGCCTGCAGCGTGCCCATGACGCCGACGGCGCTCCCGAGCACCCCGGATTCGGCACATGAGCCGGCGCTGCGTGGCAGCTCCGGAAACACCGCACGGTAGCTCGGCGCGCCGCCGCAGAAGACACCCACGTAGCCGGAAAGCCCGAGCACCGACGCACTCACCAGCGGCTTGCACGCGCCCTGGCAGGTGTCGCTCAGCAGGTAGGTGACGGCGAAACTGTCGGCCGCGTCGATCACGACATTCGCTTCCTCCACGAGCCGCGGCGCGTTGATCGAGCTCAGGCGCTCGTACACCGCCTCGATGTCTGTCGCGGGATTCATCGCTGCGAGCGCGGCGCGCGCCGCCTGCACCTTCGGCTGCCCGATATCGCTCATCCGATAGAGCGGCTGGCGGTGAAGGTTGGACTCCTCGACCTTGTCGTGATCGACGATAGTGAGCCGCCCGACGCCCGCCGCGGCGAGATAGGGCAGCGCTGCGCACCCGAGTCCACCCGCGCCCACGACCAATACAGTCGCCCCAGCGAGCCGCGTCTGACCCTGCGGGCCCACCTCGGGGAGGATGGTCTGACGCGCGTACCGATCGGTCATGCTCTCTCCCCGCCCGCTGACGCGCTGACGGGCTCGCACACAGACTCGGCGACGGCCAGCCATTCGCGCACGCGCGCTTCCGGGTCCGCCGCCCGCACGACGTCGGTCACGACCGCCGCCACGTCGGCGCCCGCGGCGAATACGCCCGCGAGCCGCTCGGGTGTCAGGCCGCCGATGGCGATGAGCGGCAGTGAGCCGATGCGCCGCCGCCATTCGCCGATGCGCGCAAGTCCCTGCGGGCGCCACGGCATGACTTTCAGCAGCGTCGGATAAATGGGCCCGAGCGCTACGTAGGCCGGGCGCAGCGCGAGCGCGCGCTCGAGCTCGCGCTCATCGTGCGTGCTGATGCCGAGCCGCACGCCGGCGCGGCGCAGCGCCGGGATATCGGCGCCATCGAGATCGCCCTGTCCGAGGTGCACGAAATCGCAGCCGGCCGCGAGCGCGAGCCGCCAGTAGTCGTTGACGACGAGCTGCACGCCCGCGGCCATGCAGCAGGCGCGCGCCGCGCGGATCTCCGCCCGCACGGCCTGTTCCGAGCCTTCCTTGATGCGCAGCTGCACCAGGCGCACACCGTGCGGCGCCAGGCGCGAAATCCACGCGGCACTGTCGACGATCGGATAGACCCGCGGCAGCTTCATCCGCGAAACGCCGTGCCGATGAGTGGGGTCGAGGGCGTCGCGAGATCGCGCGGCTCGATGGGCCCCGCCTGCCGCGCCGCAAGCCCCGCCTCGACCGCCTGGGCGAAAGCTGCGGCCATCTGCACCGGATCACGCGCCTGCGCGACCGCGGTGTTGACGAGCACCGCATCGAACCCGAGCTCGAGAGCGCGCGCGGCATGCGACGGCACGCCGAGCCCCGCATCGATGATGAGCGGCACGTCGGCAAAGTGTGCCCGGAGCGCCGTGAGCCCGAACAGGTTGTTGAGTCCCCGGCCGGAACCGATCGGTGCGCCCCAGGGCATCAGCACCCTGCAGCCCGCCGCGAGCAGTCGCTCGGCCACCACCAGGTCCTCGGTGGTGTACGGGAACACCTCGAACCCTTCCGCACAGAGAATGCGCGCCGCATCGACGAGGCCGAACACGTCCGGCTGCAGCGTGTCGTCCTCGCCGATCACCTCGAGCTTGATCCAGGTCGTGCCGAACACCTCGCGCGCCATGTGCGCGGTGGTGACCGCTTCCTTCACGGCATGACAGCCGGCGGTGTTGGGCAGGACGCGCACTCCGAGCTCGCGGACCAGCGACCAGAAGGCCTGCCCCGCGCGCTCGCCCGCGGACTCGCGCCGCAGCGAGACCGTCACGACCTCGGCACGCGCCGCTCTCACGGCGTCGGCAAGCACTGCGGGCGAGGGATAGCGAGCCGTCCCGAGCATCAGCCGCGAGCGTATCGTCTGCTCGTAGAGCTTCAGCATCAGCCCCCCTGCATGGGCGCGAGCACTTCGACGCGATCGCCGTCGGCGAGAGTGGTACGCGCGCGCAGCGCCGCGGCGATGAATTCGCCGTTCACCGCCGTGCTCACCACGCTGCCGCCGTACCCGAGCTCTTCGAGCGCGCCCGCGAGCTCGCAGCGCTGCGTCTCACGCCAGGCGCCGTTCACCAGGATCTTCATCCATCACCTCCGGATAGTGGCGGCCCTCGAGCAGTGCGTCCGCGGCGCGGCGCGCCAGCGCCGGTGCCAGCAGGAACCCGTGCCGGTAGAGCCCGTTGACGTGCAGCACCCCGCCCACCTGGCGCAGCCGCGGCAGATTGTCGGGAAATGCCGCGCGCACCCCGGTACCGATCTCGAGGATCTGCGCCTCACCGAACGCCGGATGCAGTGCGTACGCCGCCGACAGCAGCTCGAGCATGGAGCGCGCACTGATGCGCGTCGCTTCGTCGCTCTCGATCATGGTCGCTCCCACCATGAAGAGCCCCGCGCCGCGCGGCACGACATAGAGCGGCTGCCGGGGATGCAGCACGCGCACCGGCCGATGGAGCGTGAGCTCGGGCAGCCGCAGCAGCAGCATCTCGCCCTTCACTCCGCGCAGGTCCGTGAGGCGCGCACGCGCGGCGAGTCCGGTGCAGTCGAGCACCGTGCGCCCGGCCGGCCGCGGCGGGGCCTCGGCGCCGAAGCGGATGCGCACGCCGCGCTCCGCGAGGCGCGCCGCGAGGGCCGCGAGTGCCGCGCGCGGATCGAGATGCCCCTCTTCCCTGAAATACAGCCCCTGGCTGAAGCGTCCGGCGAGCTCGGGCTCGAGTGCCGCAATGGTCTCACCCGGGACGCTCTCGAAGTGCGCCGTGCGCCGACCGAACTGCATCAGCTCCCCGGTATCACGCGCGTGTGCCACGACAAGGGTGCCGTTGACGATCGTGCCGGGAAACCGTGCGCGCCACCAGGCAAGACTCTCGGCACCGAGAGCCGCGATCAGCGGCCCCGAATTCTCGCACTCGCACCAGGGCGCGAGCATCCCGCCGGCAAACCACGAGCAGCCCGCCGCATCGAGCCGTGGCGCGCGCTCGAGGAGCTCGACGCTCGCGCCCCGCTCGGCGAGCTCGAGTGCGCAGGTGAGCCCGGCAATGCCCGCGCCGATGACGGTGATGCGCACCGCTTCAGCTCCCCTGCCCGGCACCCGGCGGCTGCGGCACCGGCACGTACAGCTCGCCGCCCCCCGCGCGGAAGCGCTCGGACATCTCGGCCATCCCTTCCCGGCGCGCTTCTTCACGCACCTCGTGCGAGATGCGCATGGAACAGAACTTCGGCCCGCACATGGAGCAGAAGTGCGCCACCTTGTGCCCTTCCTTCGGCAGCGTCGCATCGTGGAAGGCACAGGCGGTGTCCGGGTCGAGCGACAGGTTGAACTGGTCCTGCCAGCGGAAGTCGAACCGCGCCCGCGACAGCGCATCGTCGCGCTCGCGCGCCCCCGGGTGTCCCTTGGCGAGATCGGCCGCGTGCGCGGCGATCTTGTAGGTGATGACGCCCACCTTGACGTCGTTGCGATCGGGTAGCCCCAGGTGCTCCTTCGGTGTTACGTAGCAGAGCATCGCAGTGCCGAACCAGCCGATCATGGCGGCGCCGATCGCGGAGGTGATGTGGTCGTAGCCGGGCGCGATGTCGGTGGTGAGGGGACCCAGAGTGTAGAACGGCGCCTCGCCACAGGTGGCGAGCTGCTTGTCCATGTTCTCCTTGATCTTGTGCATCGGCACGTGACCGGGTCCCTCGATCATCACCTGACAGTCGTGCGCCCAGGCGATGCGGGTCAGCTCGCCGAGTGTCTCGAGCTCGGCGAACTGGGCGGCGTCGTTGGCGTCGGCGATGGAGCCGGGACGCAGGCCGTCGCCGAGCGAGAAGGCCACGTCATAGGCACGGCAGATCTCGCAGATCGCGGCGAAGTTCTCGTACAGGAAGCTCTCGCGGTGATGCGCCAGGCACCACTTGGCCATGATCGAGCCGCCACGCGAGACGATGCCGGTGACGCGGTTCACGGTGAGCGGCACGTACGGCAGCCGTACGCCGGCGTGGATGGTGAAGTAGTCGACGCCCTGCTCCGCCTGCTCGATGAGCGTGTCGCGGAAGATCTCCCAGGTGAGATCCTCGGCCACACCGCCGACCTTCTCGAGCGCCTGGTAGATCGGCACGGTGCCGATCGGCACCGGCGAGTTGCGCAGGATCCACTCGCGGATGGTGTGGATGTTGCGGCCGGTGGACAGATCCATGACGGTGTCTGCGCCCCAGCGGATCGCCCACACGAGCTTGTCGACCTCCTCGGCGGTGGACGAGGTGACCGCCGAGTTGCCGATGTTGGCATTGATCTTCACGAGGAAGTTGCGGCCGATGATCATCGGCTCGGACTCCGGGTGATTGACGTTGGCCGGGATGATGGCGCGCCCGGCCGCTACCTCCGCGCGGACGAACTCCGGAGTCACGTAATCGGGAATGCCGGCACCCCAGGCGTTGCCGTCACGTGTCGCCGCGACCCGTGCCTCGCGCCCAAGGTTCTCGCGGATGGCGATGTACTCCATCTCCGGGGTGATGATGCCGGCGCGCGCGTACCCAAGCTGCGTCACCGCCAGGCCGCGCCGCGCGCGCAGCGGCGCGCGGTGCGCGGGGAACTCGGGAGCCGCCTTGCCGCCGGCGGTGAGCCCGTTGTCGACCGGCTGCACGCGCCGCCCCGGGTAGGACTCGACATCGCCGCGCGACGCGATCCACTTCGCGCGGAGGCGCGGCAGGCCCTGGTCGATGTCGATGGTGACCGCCGGATCGGTGTAGGGGCCGGAGGTGTCATACACCGTCAGCGGCGGCTCCGCCGCGGATGGATGCAGCTCGATCTGCCGCATTGGGACGCGCAGGTCAGGGTGCAATACGCCTGCGCGATGGATCTTGCGCGAGGCGGGAAGGGATTCGGAAACGACGTGCAACAGTTGCGCATTCACGGTGTGGCTCCTGAAAAGTTCACAGGATCCGGCTGAATGCCGCGGTAGGAGTGCGAATCGCCCGTGAAAAGTGGCGGGCTCGATACACTGCAGAGAAACTTTCCTACGCCAGCATTAACTGGATCAGGTTCAAAGGGTCGCCAAGCCGCGCGATCTCACCGCGCCCGCTGGCCTCTCAGCCCCCTGCCGGGGCTCCCCTAGCCGGCGCGAAAGTAGTACGAGTGGCGCCGCAGGTCAATCGGCGCGAGCACCGTGCCCGCCGGCCACCGGCGGCGGCGCGCGCGTGACCTTCGCCGCCGCGGTATGTGACACTCGCGCTCTCGCCCTGCGGGCTGACCGGTGAGAACAACGGGATGGCGTCATGGCAGGTGTGGGCGCTGCTGTCGGCGGTTTTCGCAGCGCTCACCGCAGTGTTCGCGAAGGTGGGGGTCGCGGGGATCCACCCCGACCTGGCGACGCTGATCCGTACGGTCGTGATCCTCATCGTGCTGAGCGCACTCGTCGCCGCGACGGGTGAAGCTTCGGCGCTGCGGCAGGCCTCCGCGCGGACGTGGGCGTTTCTGGTGCTGTCGGGACTCGCGACCGGCGCTTCGTGGTGGTGTTATTTCCGCGCGCTGCAACTCGGCGATGCCTCGCGCGTCGCGCCGCTGGATAAGCTGAGCGTCGTGCTGGTGGCGATCTTTGGGGCTGGCTTTCTCGGCGAGCGACTCGCGCCGGTGAACTGGCTCGGTATTCTGATGATTGCCGCGGGAGCGTGGCTCGTCACGCTCAGGAGCTAGGCAACGCGTAGCATCAGCGCTGGCGGCGCGCGCAGCGCGCGCGCCGCCGCCTTCCATCCCTGGTCACGACTCCTCCCACGCCTTTCAGTGGGTGTCGCCGCCCTCAGCTTGGGCGGGTGCCGCCTCCGTGGCTAGCTTGTCCACCCTTGCGGCCGGCTTCGGCTGCAAGCTCAGGATGCTGGGAGAAGCTGCGCTTCTCATCGGGGACACTCTGTCCACCCTTGCGACCGGCGATGGCCGCAAGCTCCCGATTTTGCGAGAAGCTACGCTTGGCACCGGGCACGCTCTGGCCGCCCTTTCGGCCGGCTTCCGCCGCGAGACGACGGTTCTGTGAAAAGCTCCGTTTCTCGTCCGGCACCGCCTTGCCGCCCATGCTGGCGATCTGGCGCTGCCGCTCGGCGTTCATCGAGGCAAAACCACGGTGCGAAATACGCCCTTCTGTTCCTTCAGCCATCACTGCTCTCCTTCTGTCTGTCTCGTAGACCCGCCGTTAGCCGGGAACCCAAGTGTGAACCGGGTCACAATATGCCAGTTCAAGGCAGAGCATACGCCTCGCGCGCGTTACGGAACATCAGGGTAAACCTGAGCGCTGCGGTCAGCGCCCGCCTACGTTGGTCGGGCTGCCCCGCGAGATTGGGTCGTGCGAGCCGGCGTTCCCACGAAACTGCGCGGTCGTGGCGGCCCGTGCGAGCCCCATCGTCACACAACTGTCATGTCGCGGACGAGCCCGGGGTCTGCGCGAAACTCCGCGTCTCGGTTAGTACGCGCTCACGGGTCGTGGCAGGCGCAATTCTGCGGGGCGGGTCCGGAGGTCAGGGGGTGAGGCGATCGATGACCAGGCTGACAAGTCCGTCCTGTCCCACGTGATAGGTCACTTCCCCGAAAGGATCCCCGCTGACCGCGATCGGGCTTCCCGACCGCGCGATCCGTGCAACCACCTGAACGTTCTGCCCGGCAGCAAACACTCGACCGGGAACCATGGAGTCTGCAGGGCTGAGCGCCACGCTTTGGGGAAAATGACTATCCAACCGCTTGACGGCGAGCGGCGGTCCGCCCTGGGACGGGTCGCGCACGAAAACGAACAACGGGGCGCCGCCCGCCGACGACGCCAGCGAGGGAGAGAGCGTGACCTTCACGCGTACCGTCGGCGCGCCCGCCGCATCCGCCGCACCCGCGGGGTGCCCCTGTTGCACTGCAGCGGCACTCATCGGAGCCGCCGCCAACTTCTCGTCGATCGCCGCGATCTGCTGCTCGATCATGGGGCGGATGGCCTGCGGCGGGTTGAGGCTGAGGAGCTTCGCGAAGCGCTGACGGGCGAGCGGCAGGTCGCCGCGGCGTCCGGCCACCGCAGCCCCGAAAAACAACGCCTTACCCGAGTCCGGCTCGAGCGCCAGCGCCTGCTCGAAGAGCCGCCCGGCGCGGCCGTCGAGCTCACTCTCATCGGAGAGCGCCAGTGCCTCGGCCTCGCCGGAGAGAGCCTCGGCGTTCTTGCCCTCGCTCAGCTGTACGGCGCGACCGAAGGCACGCACCGCGAGCGGATATTCCTGCAACGCGGTGTACGAGCGACCGAGCATGAGCCAGCCGTTGAGATCGGTCGGGTCCTGCTCGAGCCGGCGCGCGAGCTGCGCCACCATCCTCTCGGGCGTATCAGCCGCCGGCGCGGTGCGCCATGACCACTTGCTCCAGGTCACGTACAACGCCGCCGAGCCCACGACGAGCAGGCCTGCCGTGGCGAGCGCCGTCCACGGCGCCGCCGGAGCGCCCGCCGCCCGGGGCCTGAGTAAGGGCATTGCCACCGCAACGACACTGGCCAGAGTCAGCGCCGCAGCCAGCAGGACGAACGTGATCATCAGCTCTGTCCGTCCTCTTCGAGCGGTTCGTGATCGGCAGGGAGGAGCGTCATGCGGGTACGGACCACGCGCCAGCAGACCAGCGCCCCGATCAGGAGCAGCACGGCCGGGGCACCCCAGAGCCACGCGTTGCGTAGCGAATACCGCGGCCGGAACAGAATGAAATCGCCGTACCGTGCCGACATCCAGGCGCGGATGTCGTCATCGGATTTTCCCGCGAGCAGCTGGTCGCGCACCTCGCGTCGCAGGTCCGCCGCCAGATCGACCGGTGAGTCGGCAAGCGCCTCGTTCTGGCACTGCATGCAGCGCAGCTCGTGGGTGAGTGCGACATAGCGCGCCTGGAGCTTCGGATCCGGCAGCTCGGTCGGATCGACGGCCCAAGCGGTGTACGACGCGGCAAGCGACAGCCACGCACCGAGCAGCAAGGCCCGCGCCCCGAGCCGCCTCATGACTTTCCTGCCGGCAGTCCCGACACCCGTGGCAGGATCTCCCGCGTCCAGGTGTCGGGCGTGAGGGCACCGACGTGCTTGTACACCACGACGCCCTCGGGGCTCACGAGAAACGTTTCGGGGGCGCCATACACGCCCCAGTCGATCGCCATTCGGCCGCTGTGATCGGTCGCGACCGACTGGTAAGGATTGCCGAGCTGCGTGAGCCAGGCGACCGCTTCGCCATCGTTGTCCTTCCAGTCGAGGCCGATGATCGGCACCACTCCGGCCCGCCGTACCTGCAGCAGCATCTCGTGCTCCGCGCGGCATTCTCCGCACCAGGTCCCCCAGACGTTGAACAGGTACCAGTGGCCCTTGAGGTCGGCCGAGCGCACTTCGTGCGCCGGATCGGTCAAACTCGGCAACGCGAAGGCTGGCGCGGGCTTGCCGATGAGGGGCGATGCGATGATGCTCTTCTCGGGCGAGTGACGGATGCCGATGGCCAGCACCACGGCCAGCAGGACGAATAACCCGAGCGGCAGGAGAAAGCGGTTCATCCAGCCTGCCCCACAGCCGTCGCCTCGGGCGCTGTGGCTACCGCGCGCGCTGTCCGGTAGCGCCGGTCGGAAGCCGCGAGCGCACCGCCCAGCGCCATGATGAATGCCGCGATCCAGACGAGACTGACGAGCGGACGAATCTGGACGCGGATGCTCCAGCGCCCGGAGCCCAGGTCCTCACCGAGAGCGAGCAGCACGTTGTTACCACGGTGCCAGCGGATGGCGGTCTCGCTCTTGACCGTGTGCTGCACCCAGTAGCGGCGCTTCTGGGGTGTCATCACTGCGACCGGCGCCCCGTGCCGCGTCAGGACCAGGGTGCCACCGACGGCGTCGTAGTTCGGGCCTTCCACCGGGCGCACACCCTCGAAGCGGACTTCATAGTCTCCAACCTTGGCCGTCTGGCCGGGAGCAAGCGCGACATCGCGCTCGATAGTGAAGGATTGCACTGCGGTGAGCGCAAAGGCCGCGATGGCGAGACCGATGTGTGCCACGGTCATGCCGAGCACCGCGCGTGGCAGCGTCAGTCCACGCCGCCAGCGATCGATCGGGTCCACCAGCGATGAGAGCACGATCCATACCGCAAGCGTCGCCCCGACCGCGCTGAGGAGATGCGCGTGCGAGTAGAGTCCGAAGACATAACCGCAACCGAGCACGGCCGCCGCGACGAAGGTCAGGAGCAGCGTGCGCTGGCTGTCTTTCAGTCGCCCGCGCTTCCAGTTGGCGTGAATGCCGACCGAGAGCAGCGCGAGCAGCGGCAGCATCGAGATCATAAAGGTCGGATTGAAGTAAGGCGGTCCGACCGAGAGCGTGCCGAGCTTGAGCGCATCCGAGATCAGGGGCGCCAGCGTGCCCGCAAACACGGTGCCCAAG
>Ga0306925_10004876_pt1 | contig 12220 bp, 13 predicted proteins | sample flu12Cox44000176_FD_203755 | JGI IMG/M metagenome (GOLD analysis project Ga0306925, IMG submission 203755) | Lab enrichment of tropical soil microbial communities from Luquillo Experimental Forest, Puerto Rico - flux8day.12C.oxic.44.000.176 (v2)... | ecosystem: Environmental > Terrestrial >...
TTTGACGTCGAGTCCCTCTTTGGAGATCCCAAGGTGGGACATTGGATGGTTTACCGTGCCATGCGCGCGAATGGCATCTATGTGTGCTTGGATGGGTCGGGCGCGGATGAACTTCTCGGCGGGTACCCGGAATGCGTAGCGATGGCGATCAATGCCGCTCTCACTGTATCTCGATATCTCGATCTGAGACGGGCTCTGAGTGGGTTTGACGAAGGAACTCGCGCCGGCATTTTGGGCGAGCTCCAATTACTTCTCAGGTATAAGATCAGGCGATTACGGCTGCTTGAGCCGCTTCGCGTGATACGCGCAGGAATTCGGGATCTTTGGACGCACTTGCGACGATTAACTGGCTCTGAAAATTCGTCCTTTTCAGAGCAGAGCGAGCAGACACTGCGTCCTTACCTCGGTCCGCGTCGCCTTTATGACGAAAGGCTTGATGGCGAGACTTGCGAAATGACGCCGCTTCAGGCGATGCTGTTCAGCTGGTTTCATAAGGGAAGGTTACCTACTCTCTTGCGCAATTTTGACCGAGCTTCAATGGCGCACGGCGTGGAGACACGCATGCCATTCATGGACTGGCGCCTCGTAACCTACGGCTTTGCGCTACCTGAGACGAGCAAAATCGGAGGTGGATTTACAAAGCAGGTCTTGCGCCAGGCCATGGAAGGGCTTATGCCGGATTCAATTCGATTGCGCAGGAATAAATTCGGATTTGTCTCGCCAATTAATACTTGGACACGTGGGCCTCTGAATTGTTGGGTGCGGGATGCATGTGCAAGTCAGTCTTTTCTCGAGAGCGCGGTTTGGAACGGTCCGAGGGTTCGGACTCTCGTCAATCGAGCAGTTGTTGGCCAGAAATCAATTGAACCTGTTTGGCCGATTATTCAGGCCCACGTTCTCGAGCAGTCCTTCAAGAGGCAGGCTCTGCTCTATCGCTCGATCAGCTCTCAGAGCCACTCGCCCGTCCCAAAGACTCTCGGGAATGTCGCACCTATCCCCGCGGATCGGACATGACCCATAGAGACCGGACTGCCTGGCTGACGATGCAGTCAGCTGCGAACCAGTCTCCAGGACTACGGAGCTTCGCACCGTGCATTTTGGCTGCGGTTAGAACAACGCCGAAACAAATTGCTTGAAAAATCCGAGTCAGAAGATGTTTTGCGTGAAGGCAGCACATTTATTGCGCCCTATAGGCTAAAATGCGAGTACAGGAAATCGACGGGCTGAGTGCCCGATACCCTCCAAAATCCCTCAAGATCATGGCCCAATCCCCGAAGCTCAATCAGCGGATCGTGAGGAATCCCAAGCGACGTTAAGTGGCTATCCAACGGCAGCATATGCCATTGCGCACCTGTGTTGAGAAGCCACAGAACTGCTTCAAGAACGCGACGCGTCGGGATCGGCTTGCGTCCGGGACGACCGTCGGCAATGTGCTCCTCCGGAAAATGACTCCGGATCCGTTCCCATTGCTCGTCCGTGAGTCGAATCATCCGATATTTATAGCGGATCGACTCCGGCCCGCAATTTTGAGATAGGTTCTACCGATGCTCAGGACGCGCGTACCACCCATCTTATCAGATTCTAACATTTCGTTTCGATTTAGCATTTGCGCTCGACTGCTCTCCTGCTATAGATGGCGCGTCGAGTTGATGTCGGACGGACGTTATATAAGAGAGTGGTGAGGCAAAACAGATGTTCAGCAACCGCCGCGTTCTTGTCACAGGAGGCGCCGGATTCATAGGCTCCCATCTGTGTGAGCGACTGCTCACCCGCGGGGATGAGGTCCTCTGCGTGGACAACTTCTTCACAGCGACGCGGCCGAATGTGTCGGGCCTCATGTCGAACTCCAGATTCGAGCTCATTCGACACGATGTTTGCTTTCCGCTCTATGTCGAAGTCGACAAGATTTATAATCTCGCCTGCCCTGCGTCACCGATTCACTATCAATTCGACCCGGTACAGACAACCAAGACTAGCGTGCACGGCGCCATCAACATGCTGGGCCTGGCCAAGCGCGTAAAGGCGAAGATCCTACAAGCGTCGACGTCCGAGGTCTATGGCGATCCCACTGTACATCCGCAGACCGAGGACTATTGGGGCCACGTCAATCCGATCGGGCCGCGATCCTGCTACGACGAAGGCAAACGCTGCGCCGAGACGCTATTCTTCGACTATCGCCGACAGCACAATCTGAAAATCAAGATTGCGCGCATTTTCAACACGTATGGGCCACGTATGCACCCCAATGATGGGCGCGTTATCTCAAATTTCGTCGTCCAGGCACTCCAAAACAAGGACATCACCGTCTACGGCGATGGCACCCAGACGCGCGCTTTCTGCTACGTAGATGATCTTATCGACGGCCTCGTGCGATTGATGGAAGCGTCGGATGATGTCGTTGGGCCCTTTAATCTCGGGAATCCGGAAGAGTTTTCGATTCGCGAACTCGCGGAGACGATCATTGCATTGACCGGTTCGTCCTCGAGAATCGTTCACCGTCCGCTTCCCGAGGACGATCCCAAACAGCGACGTCCAGACATCAGCAAGGCACAAGCGATTCTGCACTGGCAGCCGAAGACCTCCCTGCGCGACGGCTTGATGAAGGTGGTCGTGTACTTCGAGCGGCTGCTCTCTGGACAAGAGGCTCAGGCCTAAGCCGAAAATAATGGCCGCTGCATAACCGCGCAGCATCGTTTCAAGTGTTCGTGAAGAATTTAAAAGCTATCAAGAACCTAATACAGCTTCGCGGAAGAGGTCCGCTAACGGCTTAACCTCTTGGTCGGTACTGTGGCGCATTAGAGCGCGCTCTCGCGCATGCGCACCCATGCGCGCAATCTCAGATACCGGTGCCTCAACACACTCCCGCATCGCAGATGCTAGGTCATCAACGGAACCTGCGGGGAAAAGCCAACCGTGTTCACCGTGCTTGACCAACTCAGGAATGCCGGCGACATACGTTGCCAGCACAGGGCGTTCCAGAGCCATCGCCTCCATGATCACGATCGGCAGTCCCTCGGCAAAACTCGGCATCACAAGCGCGCGGGCCTCCAGGATTTCATTTCTTACCTGATCATTGGTGAGCCAACCCGTTATCCGAACATAGCTTGAAAGCCCGCGCGCCACGATCGACTCTGCAAGTCTAGGCCGCATCTCACCGTCTCCTGCAAGCACCAGCTCAAAGCGGACTCCTTCCCGGACGAGCAAGGAAACCGCATTGAGGAGTAGCATCAATCCCTTTCCGCGAGACAGCCGGCCAACGTAGACGAGGCGTCTGCAACTCTCGGCGACCGGCCGTGAGGGACCCAGGAAGCGTTGATCGACGCCACAATGGACCACTTTGATGTTTTGCCACTGTCTCTCGTCCGTCCAGCGGAAAAGCTGGCTACGGGCGAAGGAACTTATGGCGACAACAAATGTTGCGTATCTTATCTTCTCTGAGAGTCGGATAAATTCAGGTTTATCGAATTCATCGGGTCCGTGCGTTGTGAAGCTATAGCTTAGGCCGGAGAGTAAATGAGTGAACAAAGCTACTTCGGCCGAATTGGTCCCAAAATGTGCATGAACGTGGCGAACGCGATCGTTGGCCAGCCATGGCAACAATCGACAGGCCTCCGCCAAATAAACAAAGTGCAGGATTGCGGGTCGATCACTCCGTCGCGTGAAACGCAGCGCCATCCAGAGAGCCGCAGCAAATCGCTTCGGCTTGCGAAGCGCAACCGATAACGTCGCGGACAGGAGTGGTAACAGCCCGCCTTCGAGCACGTATCTAGTCCGCTGCCGTTCCCGAAGATCCTCTGGGTCGATTACCTCGTCTTTCCAGCCTCGTAGGGCTATGCGAACGACCTCGAATCCCTCTCGTTCCAACGAAACTATTTCTCTGCGAATGAAGGTATGGCTGACCTTCGGATATTGATTGATCACGTATGCTATTTTGGATTTTTCCACGAAGATGACCCATCCTTAGTTGAGCTTCGCAGTGGCTACCGAAGATATCTCCGGCTTTCTGATTGTCGCTTGTATCGAATATCCGTTCGCGTTTCAGAGGGCTACCAAGCTGAGGCAAGTACCGATAGCCTCTGGCCGCAGCTTGATGTCGAGGAGAGCTGCCGCGAACCAGCGCTCAGTCTGGTTCGAATTGCCCACCAGCCTGCGAATTTACTGCAATAGTGTTAAACTGAGAATATGGTCGCTACCCAGTTTGGCATCCTCAGGTTGAGCAGCGCGCCAAGCTCTCCAGAAAGAGCGAGACGCCACCCCGCGAGCGGCCAAGAGCTCATTGATGAATCCCCTTTTTCCGCCAGCTGCCGAGACATGGGCGCGAACCGTCGTGCTGTCGATGTCGTAATGCCCGCTCTCGGCCATCGTCTCGGCGAGAGCGATAGCCACCCTCTCCCAGACACAGCAGGCGGACCAGCGCCGGAAGCGTCGGTAGATTGAGTTCCATTTCCCGTACTTTTCCGGCACATCGCGCCACGGCGCACCGGTGCGAAGCCGCCACAAGATGCTGTTGATGATGTTGAGATTATCCGCGGGCGGGCGCCCGCGACCTTGCTGCTTCCATTCAACCGGCAACAACACCCGCAAAATACGCCACTCGACCTCCATCAGATCGCCGCGGCTCGAGGCTGCCTCCTCGAATCTGCAGCCTTGAATCAAAACGAGATTCACGCGTCAATGAGTTTGTACGCCGCCTGGTCCTCCTTGTATGTGAATGACACCAAGGGCGAGAGCGACGGATTCCTGCCATCAGGAAAGCGGTCATCGGATAGGAGCCTAGAGGGGAGAACCGGGTTCGTGGTGTTTAGTTATGACGGCACCGCTGCTCACAATTCCGCGCGAAGCCACCACCCGTCAGATCGAGTTTCGGCTAATTGATCGGTGTGTATGTAAAATACTGCTTGGCCCATTGCAAGCTATCCAAGCTGACAACTCTCCACTCATGACCTAGGCCAGGAAATATTTGTAAGGCATCGTGAGGGATGCCCACGCTGTCCAGCACATCGGTCAAGGCCCGGTTGTTCGGTAAAAGGCTGTCGTCCCTACCGATGTCCATGTGGATTCCCAAGCCAACACTCTTGATCCAGTCAGCGTTTTGCTTGGCAAGGTTGTAGGGATTACCCTTCTCATATAGGCTTGCATCGTTGTTAAACATGTATCTGCCAACATCAACGCCCGGTATCACGTTGAAAGCCCGGTCAGCTGTTGGAAAAATGGCTGCCGACCATGAACGTACTGAGCTAAACATGTCCGGCCGTTTAAAGGCCAAACGCAGAGCTCCAAGTCCACCCATTGAACCGCCCATGATCGCACGGCCTTCGCGCGTAGGAATCGTTCTGAAGGTGCCGTCGATATGAGGAATCAACTCATAAAGAATTGTCGTTTCAACCATTTCATGCCCATACATGGGACTTCCTGGCACCGCATCATAGTATTTACTTTGTCGCCCCCCGTTGGGATAAACAACAATGATTCCCGACTGGTTGAAATTAATATATCCAATAGCGGGTGGGTTTAATCCGATCGCAACAAGGAAACTATTCTCGTCAACGCCTGCGCCATGCAGAACATACACCACGGGAAAGCGTGCGTCGGGATGTGGATCGTACTCAGGCGGCAAGACCACATTGTAGCCAACGTTCACATTCATCGCCGAGCTATAGTAGGTACCATGAATTGGAACAGGGCCGGGGTAGGCACTATTTGGAAGCGGGTTGTCCCAAATCGTTCCATCGTACGGCGCCACACGGTCGCAAGCCGTGAAGCTCATCGCTGCGCAGAGCATCCAGCCACTTAACTGCCTTCTCAGCGCCGGAGAAATCGTTCTGGAACCGCCTTGCTCATGGATGGTCATTGTCATGTGGCGGCCTACCTTAGACCTATTGCTATCGAACAAAGTAAATTGCAAGGACACGCGCTTTGAACATGATCCGACTTGAATGAGAACGAAAGCACACGCCCACGACCTTGCTGCTTCCGTTCAACCGGCAACAACACCCGCAAAATACGTCACTCGACCTCCATCAGATCGCCGCGGACTCAAGGCTGCCTCCTCGAATCTGCAGCTTTGAATCAAAACGAGATTCACGCGTCAATGATTTGTCCACGCCGCCTAGCTAGTCTAGTAACTATGATCGGGCGCGCGAACAAATCGGAGTCCGAAATGCGCGCAAGCACCTGCTGACACGTCGATTCCGGTCCGATCAAAGCCCCGCCACTCTCGATGTCCTCCCACCGTGTGAGCGGATCGAGCGCGCCCTGCGTCCAAGTGTACTGAAGCGCCTCACTTGCCGGCATGCATTTGCCGGGCGAGTTGAAACACCCATTGACCGAGTAACGATGTCCGCAAGAGTCGCCTTAGGTACCGCTTGGGATCCCATGCAAGCGTGCACTCGTGCAGCAGTACCTCTCGGGCTCGACGATGTTCGCCGCAATCGAGAAGTGCTCGCGCATGCTCCAGCAACAAAAAGTTTGCATACCGTCGAGCGCTCGTCACCAAGTGCTCCGGTACTTCGCCATCAGAAATCATTTTTGGCAAACGCTGAGCGAACACCGGAAACGGGGCTGCTTTCTTGAAGTGGCGAGCTACGGCACCGGAATCCAGGGCGTTGCGATATGTAGCCGATGGACGTGCCAAGTACTGAAATGACCCATGAAAGGCAAGGCGACACCACATGTCGAGATCCTCGCCCATTGACTTGCCAACGGCGAACAAGCCGCAGTTGATTAGCTGTTCGCGCCTGAAAAGCACCGCGCTGCTGTGCATCGGATAACCACCATTTGCGAGGGCGAAAGAAAAATAGTTGTCAACACGCTGTGATGGGACCGCATAGGATACTGCCGGGAGGCCACTTCTTTCAAAAATATAATTGGTGAAGGCGCCGATTACTCCCGCATCTTCTGCTGCGGATACAAGATCGGCTAGATGGGAACCAAGCCAGAGGTCATCTGCATCGAGAAGCGCGACCCACTCTGCTTGGGCCTCCAGGATGCCCCGGTTTCGGGCGGCCGACACACCGAGGTTTGCCTGCCGGAGCAGCCGGAATCGAGGATCTTGAACTGCCTCTACTAACGCACCTCCCCCGTCGGTCGATCCATCATCCACTATGATGACTTCGAAAGCCTGAACTGTTTGTCGTAGGACGGCCGCTAGCGTGTCCTTCAGGACGTCCGCCTTATTGTACAGAGGAATAACGACTGATACGCGGGGGTGCTCGATTAGCATTCCGGATCTCTCGACCTGCGCCTGAACAATATCATGTTATCAAGGAGAACTTTATCCTTCCTTGGCGATTCAACACCTAGCCGACAAGGCGTTTCAAGGGTCATCCTGTGGCCGTCGGCACGCAAAATTGATCGCAACCACCATAAGAAGTTTTTTCGGACTATGTCGCCTTAACGTAGCCGCAGCGCGCATCGTCCCCAGCTTCTTTAAGCTTGCGGTTGTCTTCCTCCAATGCCTTCAGCATCCGAGCATTAAAGAAAAGATCTCCATGCCGTGCCGTTGGCTTCATTCTTAAAACATAGACTCGCCGACGCGGCACTCTCAAAGAAAACCTTGATCCGAGGGGTGTCCGTTATGATATCGCTGTATTGCCACCAGATCCCAAATTCGAATAGAGCCAAGTACGACTCAACGCCAGGGACGTGGAACGGGGCGCTTAATGCCGGGCACATCGATGTCATAGCAATCGAAATATAGAACTCGCGCGCATCTCTCACGATGGATTTCCTCGATATCCTTCAAGCGCGGTAATAACCGACCGCCTATACGCCAGCCGGGTCTCGTGAAGATCGCGACGCCCTCTCGCTGGAAGCCGCTGTCGAGTAGGTTTGCAAACTCGCCAATTGAACTCTTCGGCTCGGTCTCGACCGGCGTCTCAAGCTGGAGGTTTACGGTTCCAACCCGACTTCCGATGGTGGTCTGCTCCCGTTCCGGGAACTGGATGACTTTCTTGATTGACCGCGCTTGCTAGAGCTGTGGTGGGTCGGCTTTGCTGGACGTAAACGATGCGGACCGGCTGGCGCGCGATCCGGCCATGCGTTGGGCTGTCGGCGGCAGGGCGGTTCACGACTATGCTGCCGCACCTAATAGACGGGAGGTTTCGAAACGGAATGGCTGGCGAGCGAGGAGAACGTTGCCGCGCTCGCCGATTTCTCCGGTCGGTGGATCGATTCGTTCATGGCGGCCACTTTCCAGATAGCCGAGGTCGCGGTGCCGAGGAAATTGTTCTAGGACATTCTGCGGCGTATCGATGGACAGCGAGCAAGACCGGCTCCAGCGTAGGAACTGGGACGGCCGGATGCATCGTCACAACGGGAGGAGTGTGTCCGGATGACAGGAAAAAATCGCCAAATCTGCGTCTTTGGGATGGTTTGGCACATTCAGAGAGCTTAGGAATGTTCGGCACAACCTACTTGGACTACCGAATGCGCCGTGAAAGAGGACGCCGACCGTGCATCGACCGCTCCAAACTACTCGTCATCGGGGGAATGTCGGCCCCATCCTATCTCGCACCAACCGTTCAGCCACCTCCTAACCAACGATTGACCATTGTGCAGGCCCTCAATGAATCGCTTAGAATCTGAATGGATAGGTCAACGCCTAAGCACGATGCCTGACGACGCTCTCTTCCCGCTGCTTAACGTCGGGTCGTCAACGCTCGAATTTCGCACACGGGTCCAGTCATACATCGAACAGAACATTTTCGGCCCGCTACGCGCACGCAGCGACAGCGTCTATCATCTCGACATCAAGTCCGGCCCCGGAGTAGATATCGTGGGCGACCTCCTCGATCCGGCGTTCCTCAAGCAAATTGCCCGAATGCAAATTCGTTCGGCCATGATATCCAACCTTTTTGAGCACGTCCTCCTCCGCCAGCAGATTTGCGATGTGATGATGAAGATCCTTCCTCCCAGCGGCTACCTGTTCATCTCAGGCCCATACAAATATCCTTACCACGCCGATCCGATCGACACGATGTTTCGACCCTCCATCGAAGAGATGCACGCCCACTTCCCCGGCACAAGTATTATCGACAGCGCCATCATTGACTCCGGTAACTGGCGGCAATGGGACGTCGCCGAGCGTGGCCGCCCGTTGGGACGGACGATCGTGCGGCTGCTCATTCCATTCTACCGTCCAAAGAAATGGTGGGAGCTGGCACGTCAGGCGCCCTACATTTTTAAGCATATCAGCGCCTTCGTTCTTGTCTTGCGCAAAGAAAGTGCCTAATTAGGCGGAAGAAGGCGAGCGATGCGATCACCGTCTGGGATAATCGGCGACCATCACGCATCGTTCTGTCGCCCCGGGCTACGGAACAAAGTTGCAGCCATGGGATCGGCTGGGTCATTTGTACTAAAAGGGATTGAGCTGGACTGAACTAATCAGCGGCTCAGTGCACCGCCGGGCCGAGGCGCGCTCCTTCGTGCCGCACCTCAGCCGCCATCAATCTCTTGGGCCCGGGTCCAAAGCGTACGAGAACGAACTGGCCCGGCCGCAATTCGGTCATGCCGAACCGGCGCAGGTGCCCTCGCCCCGAGCCAGCTCACTGTTGTTGAGCGGAATTGCTTGAATAGCATCCAAACAGCAGGAATCAACGCCACGCCGGCAATGGGTCGCATGACGGCAAGCAAGAAGCCTGCATCGCCTTGCCGAAGCATCCCGGCAACGATGGCTACGCTCCACAGGACTGCGACGGCGAGCCCCTGGACGATTGGTCCATCGAGAGGAGAATCGCAGGCAGTGCGCATATCAGAGAGACAACAATCAGACAGGCGGAATTCACTTTGGCGTTAGGAATACCACGTTGCGTGACTTGATACCAATTAACAGAACGGAAGGAGGCAGTGCGTCGGCGGGGGACACATGCCGTCACGCGAATTCAGTCGGCGGGACCAACCTTTCTGCGGCACTGGGCCCGATCACGCAAGCGATGGTGAAGTGGGTGCTCTTGACCTTCGTCGTGATGTTCGGTCATCCCGGCGAGGTCGCGAGCAGAAACCGGGCAGCGGATGTAGGGTGGGCGCCGCGTCGCCTCCGAGGCCGGAGACGGGCAACCTTGCGGCAACAATGAATGATCGCAGCCAGATACCGATGAGGTACCCAATCTGCAGCGCGGTCACAACCGCGATCGCCATCAATGTGATCGACCGACGTTATCTGCGCGCACAATACCGGCCGCGATCACGCCGACGAGAGCAAAACTCATCACGGGAACGAGAATGAGGACCTACCACTGAGCGAGCGCGATCCCAGCAAACAAGGCTAATGACGATAAGTGAAATCGTCATGGTTGAAATCCCTCCGCCGTATCAGGTCCTATACTACCGCAAAAATTTTGACTATCCGTGTTCACTGAATTTTCAGCAACTGACCCGCGCGATCAGGCTGTTACGCATGGCTTGAAATTTTCAAGGACGCAGTGGCGCCCGCGATGCGCGCACGAGGCCGGCGCGCACGAGAAAAGTATCGAGCAGCACGTTTATCGCGATGGGCAGTTCGACGTGAGAAGTGAAAGCGCAGGCCCGAGCCCTTCGAGCGAAATGACGCCCCGCGTCGCGTTGCTGTCGTCCTTGACCTCAATGGCGAGTTCCGAAGACGATTGCCACGACCCCTTCACCAGCATGGCCGCCTCGGCCGGCAACGAAATCGCGGCGCCGGGCGGGACCACCGTTGCTTCAAGGTGAACAGTGGTGCCGCCGATTGTTAGCTTGACTTTCGGGTGCGTCCGCGGCGGAAACGGCTTTAGGAGAACCACGAGAACGTCGAGTCCAGTATTGCTACAACGTAACGTCAACCCGACGAGATCAATGTCCGAGCGGTCGGCGTCTGCCGTCTGCATGATGGAAACGGCGTCGGGGCCGCCACGCGGGTTGGGAGTCCGGACCAAGCGCCACGTGCCGCCACTCGCAGCGGCGAGTATGGCGCTTTGAGCAGAATAGGGCCTAGCTTCCTCGAAGGAGTTCAGTCGGGCGGGCTGATCTGAGGCTAACAAACAGGGCGCGAGCGCGCTCGCATTATTGATCTCCGCGCGAACCAAACCGGGCTCGAAAACGGGAACCAAAGAGGCCATCCATGCGATTGGCAGCAGATAGGTCGCCCGGAACTCCGTTCTACTCAGAGAGATACCCAGAAGTCGGTACCGTTCATTATCACATAGACATAACATTATTCACCGTGCATAACATTTATGCTTAATCCGTCGAAACCAAGATGGTAGCGATGCAATCGCCGCCGTTTGGAAATTGTGGCTGGTGTGAGGAGTGCCAGGCATGCGGGTTACCATGATCGGTACTGGCTATGTGGGCCTCGTTTCGGGCGCTTGTATCGCGGATTTCGGCCATCAGGTCACCTGCGTCGATCAGGATAGCACGAAGATTTCGACTCTGAATACAGGCGAAATTCCAATCTTCGAGCCGGGGCTCGGCGATATCGTCCGCTCGAACGTCGAGGAGGGACGGCTGGCATTTACCACCGCGCTGGGAGAGTCTGTGCGCGACGCCGACGCCGTGTTCATCGCGGTTGGCACTCCATCGCGTCGCGGGGACGGACATGCCGATCTGTCCCACGTTTACGGGGCGGCACGCGAAATCGCCGGGGCGCTCGAGGGGTTCACCGTCGTCATTACCAAATCAACGGTGCCGGTTGGCACCGGGGACGAGGTTGAGCGCATCATTCGAGAGCTCAGGCACGATGCGGATTTTGCCGTCGTGTCGAATCCGGAATTCTTGCGCGAAGGCGCCGCGATCCATGATTTCAAGCATCCGGATCGCATCGTCATTGGCACCGAGGACGAGCGTGCCAAGAAGGTCACGGCTGAGATCTACCGTCCATTATACTTGAATCAAGCTCCGATCCTCTACACCAGCCGCCGGACGGCGGAACTCATCAAATACGCAGCGAATGCATTCCTGGCTACCAAGATCACCTTCATCAACGAAATAGCCGATCTCTGCGAGCGCGTCGGTGCGGATGTGCAGGAAGTCGCGCGCGGGATCGGGCTCGACAATCGAATCGGGCCAAAATTCCTACACGCCAGCCCGGGCTTCGGTGGCTCGTGCTTGCCAAAGGATGTCCGTGCTCTGATTAAGACTGCGCAGGACCATGATGTGTCGATGCGGATCCTCGAGGCGGTCGAGACCGCCAACGACACGCGCAAGCGCGCGATGGCACGAAAGGTTTCGCTTTCGTTCGCCGGGGTGCTGCGCGGTAAGACGGTTG
>Ga0306925_10004882_pt1 | contig 12210 bp, 14 predicted proteins | sample flu12Cox44000176_FD_203755 | JGI IMG/M metagenome (GOLD analysis project Ga0306925, IMG submission 203755) | Lab enrichment of tropical soil microbial communities from Luquillo Experimental Forest, Puerto Rico - flux8day.12C.oxic.44.000.176 (v2)... | ecosystem: Environmental > Terrestrial >...
CCTCGGAATGTTGAGCCTCGGCGACATTTCCCACAAGGTCAAAAAGCAGCTCTCGGGCGAGGTATTACAGGCTGTCTCCGGACATCATCTCTAAGCGCGGAACCTATCAAAGAAAATTTGCCGAAAGACATTCAGTGCGACATGAGGCAGCAGATAGGACTTGTCGCAAGCAATTCCCGCGTCATGCCGCCGAAGATCCACTCGCCGAGGCGGCTGTGTCCGTAGGCACCGGTGACAAGCAGATCGGCACGTTCTTCCTGAGCGTTCCGGATTAACTGCTCCGCACCAGATCCTCTTTGCTCGAGCATGATCCTGGGCCCGCCATCAACGCGATGGCGCGCCAGATAACGAGCCACGTCGTCGAGCCGCCCTACTGCTGCCTTCTCTTCGCCTGGACCACACGCTTCGACAATGGTGACGCGCGTCGCCCTTTGCAGAAACGGAAGCGCATCGCGCACGGCGCGGCGCGCTTCGCGGGTATCCTTCCAGCCGATCACGACATGCTCTCCTCGCAGCGCGCTCACTCCGTCGGGCACGACCAGCATCGGACGCCCTGCTTTCAGAATCGCTTCACCTGGATCGAGTGCCGTGTAGGCATTCACCGGCGCCTTCACCTGTCCGATGATCACAAGATCGGCACTGCGCGCCTCGCGCGGAAGCGCCACGGCTGGCAAGTCCAGCATCGCACGCCACTCGACCTTTCGGTGATTGGCGTCCGCGATGCGGCGAAACCACTCGCCCCGATGCGCAAGCTTCGTCCGCATCATGTCCATGATCACACCGTCGGTCGTCATTGGTGGCGGAATGGCGAGAGCCGATAGTCCGATCAGCATTACATTGAACTGATCGGCAAGGCTTGCGGCAAGGCGTACACGTTGCTCCGGTGTGGCGTCGGCCTCGACATACACCATAAGGCACGCATAGGACATACGTCCTCCAGCAGTTCACTCGGGCTCAATACTCGATTGCATGCGGGAAGTTCCTAAGCTGCGACACAGCATAGCAAACCAGCTTCCTCGCATTTGATGTATGTCAACATGCCACGCGCCGCATAGCTTTAGACAGCTGGTCTTTCAACCTAACAGGAGGACCCAAGTCATGGCTGAAGCCGCGACCAAACTGCCCGTGAAGACCGAGAAGAAGGCGGAGCAGACGTCCGCCTTGAGGGAATGGCGACCATTCGAAGCCCTGCACCGCGGAATCGATCGTCTCTTCGATGACTTCGGCGGAGGATTTTGGCGTTTTCCGTTCCGTCGCTCCGTGTTCGATCTCGAGCCATTCTGGCGCCGCGAACTGAGCTGGGAAACAGCCCCGGCGATGGACATCGCCGAGACGGAAAAAACCTACGAGATCTCCGCCGAGCTGCCGGGCATGAGCGAAAGCGACGTGGAGGTCGTAGCCTCGAATGGCGGCCTTACGATCAAGGGCGAAAAGAAGGAGGAGAAGGAAGAGAAGAAGAAGGACTACTATCTCTGCGAGCGCCGTTACGGATCGTTCCAGCGTTGCTTGCAGATACCGGAGGGAGTCGATGCGGATAAGATTGAGGCGACGTTCAAGAAGGGGGTGCTTACGGTGACCCTTCCCAAGAAGCCCGAGGCGCAGAAGCCCGAGAAGAAGATCTCCGTCAAGGCTGCCTAAGCGGACCCCGGCGGAATACACTCGGATCGTTCAATGACCTTGGCTAGTTGCGCTCCTTCGGGCGCAACTAGCCAGCGAGATGCTCCGGTTTCCCGTATCCAGCGGCGCCGGCGGGAAATGTGTAGCGTCGTGCCGGCATTGCCGTGACCGAAACCGCAAAGCGACCGTTCGACGGGTCGCAACGAAAGGGAGCATGACTCATGACTGCGCCAAGGAGACGCCTCCACCGCGCTCACGCCAAACCGGGCGTTCGCGGCAGCGGCAAGTTCTTCCACGTCAAGGTGCGCCGGCCTCAGAACTTCGTCAGCTTCCGCGTGCAGGACGTCGGCGGCAAGGGCGGCATCGAACGCGTCGCGGGTCGGCGGGCAAGCGGCTCCTGAGACACCCAGAAATGGCTGATCCCCAAGGATCAGGCGCATGTCGAGGGCAGCCGACTAGTGCCCGATACGGCGGGGGCACGCAAGGTTCTGGGCTCACTCGGCTCGGTAGTCCATGCGGTCCGTAGCGGGACGCCGTTGATGAAGACGAACGGGACATCAATTACGACTGGTCCCATCGCTCGACCGCCGGCCAATGCCCAACCGGCTCGCGTCTTCGTCGGACTTAAGGTCGCAACTGAGGCTGCGGGTGAGCTCGCTGAACTCGCGCGGCCACTCGAACGCTATGCCGTCCGCCTCGTGCGACGCGGCGATATCCACCTTACGCTGGTCCCACCCTGGAACGAGACCCATATCGCCCATGCGGTGGAGACGCTGCGCGCAGCGATCAGCGGGTTCGGCAGCTTCTTGCTGAGGTTCGCGCATGTGGGATACGGCCCTACGCTCCGTGACCCACGTCTTCTGTGGGTCGATTGCGTGGCTTGCGAGGAGCTAAAGGACTTGCGGATGGCGCTATTGGCCGCATACGGCCAGATCGACTCGAGACCCTTTCAGCCACATGTCACGCTCGCACGCATCCCACGAAGCGGACGGGCTATCGCTCGGCAGAACCCGATGGACCAAACTCTTTCGCTGACACAATACGTCACTTCCGTCGAGCTCTTCCAATCTCCGCCGAAAGGTCAAAGCGGATATCAAGTCCTCGCCTCGTTGCCGCTTCGAGCAAGGCCACGTCTCCCATGCTAGCGGCTCCAGCCGTTCCAGTTCACGCGACATGGCCGTCGCCGACGCACTAAACAAGCAAGGCATTGCGATCTTGTTGTTCGGCCTGCTGACTGGTGGAGGAGGAAGCCGATCGACTAACGTCTTCAATATTCCGCTTTTGTCAGAGCGGCTTATAGATGTCGTGCACCTAAACTGCGCGCGCCAAGCACTGGTTCAGAGTTGATCTGCGTCAATGAAGAGCAGTGTGCCGTGGGCAAGCCTCATCAGCAGTTGACCATAGTCTGGCGATCAATTTCCAATGGAGGTCCAAATGCCGTACGCTTTTACCCTCACTACCATCATTCCTGCTTCTGCGCAGGAGATCTACGACGCATGGCTCGACAGTCTCGCCCATTCTGAGATGACGGGGGGTCAGGCGAGCATGTCGGACGAGATCGACGCCGAAGTATCCGCCTGGGATGGCTACATCACCGGCCGCAATCTCGAGCTCGTCGCGGGCGAGCGCATTGTGCAGTCGTGGCGTACGACGCAATTCACCGATGAGCATGAGGACTCGATCATCACGATGACGCTCGAAGATGTTGAAGATGGCGCATTGCTTACGCTCGTACACAGCAATGTGCCGGACGAGCAGACGAGTTACGAGCAGGGCGGCTGGCAGGAGTATTATTTCGAACCGATGAAGGAATATTTTGCCGAGCTCAACAGGGCAGGTGCCGACCGGACGTCGAAGACGGCTGGGCCCAAGGCCAAGCCCAAGCGCGCGCCGGCAAGCCCGAAATCAAAACGCGCGGCGCCGGGGGCAAAAACAGCAGCCCGTAAGAAGAAGTTCAAACGTGCATTCGCTGGGCGGGCCGAACGCAAAGGCGCGAAGAAAATCAAGAGCAAGGCGGCCCGAGGCAAGCGACGCAGGTAACACCAGGGGCCACCTGCAGTGGCGTCACGAGATCGCGGGCTACTGGCTGCAGCTACTGCAGCAACCGAGGTAAGGCCGGGGGCGTATCGCGCGGCCGAAATGGGCGTCATCTTCAGGTCGTCACCTTATCATGAAGAAGCATCGCACGTTCGTCGGTTTGAGCAATTTTGCGGCGGATTGCTGGGAAGTCTTCAGCAGTCAGGGTCTCCCGCCTGAGCAGTAATTCGACCCCGTCGTCAAGATCAGGACGCCGCGACTGCAGAATCTCTGTTGCCCGGTCGAATGCCTGTGCGATGACATCGCGCACGGCTACATCGATCTCGCGCGCAGTCGTCTCGGCGGCCTGGATCCGGTCGGTCGGAACCGCAGGAAGGAATGGCTGCGGAGCCGACGCGTAGGTTCGCTGGCCAATCTTTTGATCCATTCCATGACGCGTGACCATTTCGAGGGCAATTTCAGTGGCGCGCTGGAGATCGTCCGCCGCGCCCGTGGAGACGTTGCCCGCGAAGATCAGACTTTCAGCGGCACGGCCGCCCATGAGTACGGTAATGCGGTTATCGAGATCGCTCTTGGCGAGCAGAAAACGGTCTTCAGTTGGCCGTTGCATCGTGTAGCCCAATGCACCAACGCCGCGCGGGATGATTGAGACCTTGAGGATCGGATCAACACCAGGGAGGCTCGATGCTACCAACGCATGCCCCATCTCGTGATAGGCGACGCGGCGCCGTTCTTCGGCGTTCAGCACTCGGCTTTTCTTTTCGAGACCTGCCACGATCCGCTCGATCGCCGCGGTGAAGTCGTTCGAGGTGACCGCAACGCCGTTGCGTCGCGTCGCAATGATCGCCGCCTCGTTCACGAGATTGGCGATATCCGCGCCGGTGAAGCCGGTCGTCAGCCCGGCAATAGCGTCGAGATCAAGGTCGCGCGCAAGGTGAACCTTGCGTGCGTGCACCTTTAGGATTTCAAGACGGCCCTTACGATCCGGGCGATCAACTAGGACTTGCCGATCGAAGCGCCCGGCTCGCAACAGGGCCGGATCGAGAATCTCCGGCCGGTTGGTCGCCGCGAGGAGAATGACGCCGACCCTAGGATCGAACCCATCGAGCTCCGCAAGAAGCTGATTGAGCGTCTGCTCCTTCTCATCGATTCCGCCGAACGCACCCGGAACCCGGCTGCGACCCAATGCATCGAGCTCGTCGATGAAGATGATGCAGGGAGCCGCTTTTCGCGCTTGCTCGAAGAGGTCGCGCACGCGAGCGGCGCCGACGCCAACAAACATCTCAACAAATTCCGACCCGGAAATCGAAAAGAACGGGACATTCGCTTCGCCGGCAACCGCTCGTGCCAGAAGCGTCTTCCCGGTTCCCGGTGGCCCGACCAGGAGGATGCCCTTTGGAAGGCGCGCGCCAAGTCGCCCGTAGGCTTTCGGATCGCGTAGGAATGCAACGACTTCCTCGAGTTCGAACTTCGCTTCGTCCGCCCCCGCGACGTCCTTGAACGTCACCTGAGTATCCGTTTCGACGTAGACCTTGGCACGGGATTTTCCGACCGTCATCAGGCCGCCAATCCCCTGCCTTTCCGCCACACGCCGGAAGATCATCGTCCAGATGAAGTAGAAGATAATCGCAGGTACGACCCAGGAGAGAACCGTCTGAATGAGGCCGCCCGAGGGGGCGCCCTTCACAACGACATTCTGTGCCGCGAGCTTGTCGGCGAGCTGTGGATCGACACGGATCGCAAAGAAGGCGCGCTTTCCGCCGGGCAGCGGCTCTTTCAGGGAACCCTGAATAGAGTCCGCGCCAACCGTGACCTCAGCAACCTTCCCCTCGCTGAGCAGGCGCTCGAACTCGCTATAAGGGATGGTCTCGATTTGCGAATAGGTCGCCCAGAAATATTGGAAGACGAGGACGCCGATCACGGCGGCAACCGTGTACCAGATCATGATCTGACGTTTGCGGACATCCGGTTCCATGTGGCACCGCTCCAAAAATGGCCCTCATTAAGCGATCGGGCCTGCCCTTCTTGGCTCGAAACGCCCCCTGGAGATTTGATATCGCCCAAACTCCTCGGGCACCGATCCGCGTCGGAATCCGATAGCCGGGTGCCGCAATCCTACATTCGATGCTCCAACTTCGTGAGGATCGCTGCAATCTCATCCTTAAGCTTCAGACGCTGCTTCTTCAGCCGTTCGAGAACCTCGTCGGTGGTCGGCTCCTCCTCCGACTCGATGCGATAGATGTTGCGGTTGACCTCGTCGTAGCAGGCCGCGAGTCGCCTGAACTCATAATTGGTTCTCATCATCCGCTCGATGAGCGAGATCTCTTGCGGAAACTCATCTCGTAGTTCGTGTGGGATATGCATGGCCATAACTTCAATCAGTGCCATTCCATGTTTGCTTTGCGGTAGATCAAGAATTGTCACCCGCACGGGGTAGGCACGCCACTCTCGGACGAACGTCCGAAGGGATGTTTTTGCTCGGGCGCCTCGGGCCTGTGGAGCGAAGTGCTTGTTTGACGCCGTCCAGGTATGCTCGCGCGGGCGTCGGTCATCGAGCTGCATCGCTAAAATGGCAGGAATTGCCGCAATTTTTCTGCCGATCCAGAGATGATCCGGCTGCAACGGCCAATCCAGCAACAATCCGCCTGCCCTGCCTCCGGGCTAGCCCGGAGGGATTTTATCGGAATTTTCGCTCCCTCGCGCAGCGGTTACCAATGCCCTGATCAACTGGAGGTCATGAGCCATGCTGCCGCAGACCGCAATCCGGGATGTTTGCCAGAGGCAGCCGGCAACGCAACTTCGTCGCGTGCCACTCCCGGGCGCTGCCATGCCAACCGGCACCATCGAGCTCATGGGTGCGTGCATGTCGTTTGCCGCCAATGCCGAGATCTACGGGGAGAACGAGCCCGCCGATTACCTCTACAAGGTCGTCAACGGGACGGTGCGAACCTACAAGGTCCTGGTGGACGGGCGCCGTCAGATCGGGGCCTTCCATCTGCCCGGCGACATTTTCGGTCTCGAGACCGGGGACGAGCACACCTGTTCGGCCGAAGCGATCACCGAGTGCAGGATCATCGTGATCAAACGCAGCAGAGTGATGGCGCTTGCGGCAAGGGACAATGATATCGCGCGCCAAATGTGGGCGCTGACCGCTCACGAACTGCAACGGGTGCAAGAGCATTCACTGGTGTTGATCAAGAGCGCGGAGGAGCGGGTCGCGGGGTTCCTCTTGGAAATGGCGGATCGCGTGCCCAGCGGTGGGGCAGTCGAGCTGCCGATGTCGCGCCAGGACATCGCCGACTATCTCGGCCTCACCATCGAAACAGTTTCACGCACGCTCAAGCATTTGGAAGATGCGGCGGCGATCGAGGTGCCAAAGCGGCGCCGGATCCTGTTGCGTAACCGCTCTGCGCTACGGCGGCTGAACGCTTAGGAAGGCGAGGAGCGAGATTTAGAAGTCGGTTTGTACCAATCGTGGACAGGGACGGCTTGTCGGCACCACCGTGAGGATACGAACATGCCGACGGCGACCCACGAATTGCGATGCGAAGCAAGACAGATGCTCGCCCACGGGTTCTCGATCGAGCTTCTGGTTGTGCCGGTCCGCACGGGGTTTGCGACAGCGCGGGCCGAGTGCATGGTCGCCGGCGGCAAGTCGATAGAGGTCGCCCGTGCGCGGACCAGCGAGGGGGGCTGGCGGTCGCTGTGACCTCGGCGATGAGCGACATGCGGCAAGGGAGATCAACATAGCGGGGAGCTACCGCTGCTCGCTGCGTTAGATTGCCTTCGCCAATATAGATTGGTACCCATCTTCGATGCTCATCCATTTTTGCATAGATGTAATTGCCCGCCTCATTCGGCGCGAGTTTCGGGTGCCTCTCATGGATTTCATAGATGTACTTTTTGCCCGACGCACCAGTCCAAGTGCACGATAAGGAATCAGCCATAGACCTCTCTCATCCGCCGCAGCAGGCTGCTCAATTTATGAGGCGTTTAGCCAGGGTCGACCTGACAAAGGCCGAAATACTTAGCATCTGCGGTCCGCCATTAATTTGATCCTTATCAAGAGTTGCCCACCGGTTGCGAATAGAAGAATACGTTGATTGACCGCTACATGAGGTTCGGCATCTCGCCATGGCCCGCACCTTAGCTTTGCCAGTCATCGCCGCTGAAGGCGGACTTGCTCGGTATTTCGAGGAGATTCGCCGGTTCCCGATGCTGGAACCGCGTGAGGAATACATGCTGGCCAAGCGCTGGCGCGAGCACGGCGATCGCGACGCCGCGCACAAACTCGTCACCAGCCATCTGCGGCTAGTAGCCAAGATTGCCATGGGCTACCGGGGCTATGGCCTGCCGATTTCCGAGGTGATCTCGGAAGGCAATGTCGGTCTGATGCAGGCAGTCAAGCGGTTCGACCCCAACAAGGGCTTCCGGCTTGCCACGTATGCGATGTGGTGGATCAAGGCCCAGATCCAAGAATACATCATACGCTCCAAGTCGCTGGTGAAGATGGGCACGACCGCAAACCAGAAGAAACTGTTCTTCAACCTGCGCAAAGCAAAGAGCCGTATTTCCGCGCTCGAGGAGGGCGATCTGCGCCCGGATCAGGTTAAGCTGATCTCGGAGCGGCTTGGCGTCGCTGAGGAGGAGGTCGTCGACATGAACCGCCGCCTCAGCGGCGATACCTCGCTCAACGCGCCGATTCGGGGGGAGGATGATACCAGTGAATGGCAGGACTGGCTGATCGACGAGAGCGCGAGTCAGGAGGAGAATCTGGTCTCGAGCGAAGAGGCCCGGAACCGCCATGAGGCTTTGACCCAATCGCTGTCGGTCCTCAACGATCGCGAGCGCCGCATCTTCGAGGCGCGCCGCCTCGCTGACGAACCACTCACGCTTGAGGAACTTGCCGGAGAGTTCGGCGTCTCGCGCGAGCGCGTGCGACAGATCGAGGTGCGCGCGTTCGAGAAGGTGCAGGAGGCGGTGAAGAACCGCGTCGCCGCTAGGGAGCGACCGGCGGTCTTTCATTGATCCCGGGTTAAAGTCGGCCGCCGCAAGCTCCGACCCTAGGTATGTCCGGCGAATTGCCCGTGTCGAGCATCCGCCATGAGCTTCTGAAAGGCTGCCCCACTGACATGGACCAAATTGGCGTGGTCGCCGCCCTCGAAGTACACATCAGGCTATCGCGCCAGGCTGTCGTCAACAACAACATTGAGCCCATATGCGGCACCGATCACAGGCACTGCCCCCGGCTCGCAATCGAGAAACAGCGTCTCGATCTGCTCCTCACTGGCCATATCTATATCCCTGCCAAGCAATCGCCGGAGCTCTTCAAACTGAATATGGCGGGAGGCTGGAAGCACTGCCAGCATGAAGCCATCGCCGCCTTTGAGGACGACTGCCTTCGCCAGCCTATCGGCTGGCACCGGCTCGCTGCCGCACTCGCCGAAGCAGTCTCTGTCCGTGGATGCGGCACCAAGTCGTATGCAATACCGCGATCGACGAGGTATTACGCGAGAGCGACTGCAATTCCCATTGTCCGTGTCCTGTTCGGTTCAGGCATGACCCTTGGCCGCGCTCAGTCGGGACTGCGGCAGCGCGCAACATGCGGTCCCGTGACCATCGTCTTTTACGAGCATTTGATTGGAACGATTACTACCCGTAAGGACGTCTGACGGTATTGATGGTGGAGCTACCGAGGATAGAACCCTAAGAGCTTCAGACAGCCGAGTTACGCTACGCGCGTTTGCGGCCGATCGTCGCCATCGCGATAACGGAAGGGAGGCGCACTTTTGCAGCCTTCGATCAGGCTCGCCGTCGATCTGGGCTCTCGGGTCCGGAGCGGTGATACCAACCTGCGCCCTCCCGTTCCATAACGTTTCGTTGAACTAAGCCGCTGTCGCGGCATTGGAGATCGTTGCAAGGTCGGGAGATCCGCTGGCATGATCACGGTGCGACGAGACGCAGTGAGGACGCAAGGCCGTGCACCGAAGGCCGGAGGAGATCAACGAGACCACGAAGCAGTGGGTTCGTCATCGCGGCTTGAAGCTCACGCAGAGGTTGTCAAATGCGACATTTCTGCCACAGCTAACACTTTGAAATCACAGGACACACCAAACCTACTTTCCCCTATTAGCAACATTCGTGCCGTAACGCTCAAGTTGTACTCGCGAGCACCGTCGTCACGGGTCGAAATTCGTCCGTGCTGAAAGTCTCCCTCGCTGCTCGACAGTGCCAGCGGCTTCGTTCAACGAAGGTTTCTATAAGGTCGCGCTCATCTGCGTGGTCGAGGCTCGTCTCCATCGAGCGACCTCATAGAAACCTCACCATTCCGCGAATTGAAGTGTGGGGCGCTCGTTTAGCATTGCGGTACAGGTGGGGCCGATGACCACCGTGACAAATCTAGCGGAAATCCGGAAAGACAGACTCCATGTGCTCGCCGACATGTTGGCGCACGCTGCCTCCCGACCCAACAGCCTCCGGGAACGCATCGATCAGGCCGAACCAATTACCGCCACCGAGCGTTTTGTCGTCTAGCGGACGGACGGGCAAGGGTAGTGGCGGTGAGCAGGGCGGACGAGTATCGGCGTCGCGCACAACAGTGCTTAGAGATGGTGCGCACGTTTGGGGACCACGGCGCGCGGATGACCCTAGCCCACATGGCGCAGGCGTGGCTGCGGGTGGCGGATAATTGCCAAGACGCTAAGAAAGTCCGGCCCGCCATGCAGCAGCAACAGCAGATTCAGCCCAAGGACGATAGCAAGAAAGACTAGCCCGCCTCAGTTGGTGGTCTCCTAATTTCCAGCCGCCGCGAGTGTCTCAAAGAAAGCCCCGGACGTGCCGGGGCTTTTCAAAGTTCTAAAGGTGTCTAGAGGGCCAAATGATTTCTCTAGACGCTTCAATACTATCCGTAGGCACACATCAGGCAAGGCGCGGATCGTCAGCTCCGCTTTCTACTTTTTGCGTGGATCGTCAGCCGGATCGACGTAATTGACCGCCCACGGCCCAACACCATGGACCTGAAGGATCGTCTCTTCCTTGGTCCAGGCGAAATGGTTCATCTTAGGTTGCATAATCGCCACGCCGCCGGCCGGTATAGCCTGGGTCTTGCTGGGATCGAGCTTGTCTCCCATCCCGATGTTAAAGGTGCCGGAGATCACAGTTACGTGCTCGATGGCAGGATGCCAGTGGGCCGGAATTTTGAAGTCCGCTGGGAGCTTAATCCTGAAAGTGAAAGGCACTTCCTCATTCAGCGGTCCCTCAATGACGGCAATCTGCGCGCCAGGTGGCAAGGCTGGCACGTCAGTCCATTTAAGATCAGACGGCGTAACAAGCGCGTGTCCCTCAGCCGCATATGCTGGAGGAGTCAGGAAGACGCAAAGTCCGCCCAAAAGAGCGGCTGTTACTGCAACGGGTTTCATAGCTTCCTCCTTGGGTGGGTGTCGGGAATTCTTTAGGATGCACGGGCGCCTGCGGGCGCGCCCAGCGTCCGGGGGCTTGAGAATCATGCTTCGCTCCGCGTGAGACGCGCAATCAAAAAGAGCGAGACACAAAGACACAGGGCTAATAGCCTTTAGTTATGGACACACCGGCCGTGTCACGGGCGTACCTCTCCCGAAAGCTCAGCCGACCCCTCCCGACCAAAGACGGCGGCACGTTGCGCACGGTCCTAGATGCCCGTGCTTACATGCTTCGGCTGTCGAAGGATCGGGGGCGAAGCGCCCGGTGGCAAAGGGCGGCCCAATTACTCCTTGCGAAAGCCGATGTCGGCGCTGTCAGCAGGCAACTCGAACTCGCGTTGCTCTATGACGGTAAGCTCGACGTTAGGGCGATGGCATGAAAACCCGAACGCACTTCACCTTCCGCGTCGATACTTGGACACCTGAGCCAGCCCGAAATCAACGCAGATAACCCTATTGGCGCACCACTGAATCGTTCCTAATATTTGCCTGGCTGCCCATTGGATGCCGTCAGGCATGACTAAGCACGAGAACATCGTGAAAGCACTCAAAGCTCGCCTTTCCGAGCTGACGACTCGCGTCGGTGAGATCGACAGCGAGCTTCGCAAACCGCTGTCCGCTGATCTCGAAGAGCAGGCAACTGACCTCGAAAATCAGGAGGCGCTTGAAGCCATTGAGAATTCTGAAATTCATGAAATCCATCAAATTCAAGAGGCGCTAAAGCGCATCTCCGAAGGTACTTACGGCATGTGCACCCATTGCGGTGAAGATATCGACCCCAAACGTCTGGAGGCGCTGCCGACTGCGACTAGATGTATTTCATGCGCTGCGTGAAAATTTATTGTCGGCACTGACCTGCAAGGGTTGGTGCGAAATGGGTCCGCCACGGCGAACGAAGTAACGAGGCCTGCGCCATGGACGGCCTCTCAAATCTTTCAAAGAAGAAAGTTGGCCAGCGATGCCACAGGTACGCCGCGATCAACACACTCCGCTCGATCATCGCCAGCGCCGCGCTGTTGACGCTGCCGGCAGCGGCGCAAGATCACCGCTTCGAGGCCGACCCCGTCGTGACGGTGCGCGAGAATTTCGTTGCCTGTGA
>Ga0306925_10004889_pt1 | contig 12201 bp, 12 predicted proteins | sample flu12Cox44000176_FD_203755 | JGI IMG/M metagenome (GOLD analysis project Ga0306925, IMG submission 203755) | Lab enrichment of tropical soil microbial communities from Luquillo Experimental Forest, Puerto Rico - flux8day.12C.oxic.44.000.176 (v2)... | ecosystem: Environmental > Terrestrial >...
CGCTCGCCAATGGCCGCTCGTTAGGCTACGGCGCGCTGCTTCTCGCCACAGGCGCCGAGGCAGTGCGCTTGGAAATTCCTGGCCACGATTTGCCGCACGTTTGTTATTTGCGAACGCTCGCGGACAGCCGGCGCATCATCGACAAAGCGAAAAACGCTAGGCGCGCGGTGGTAATCGGCGCAAGCTTCATCGGATTAGAAGTGGCGTGGTCTTTACGGGAGCGCAAACTTGAAGTCGCCGTAGTCGGAAAATATTCACTGCCGCTCGAAAAAATTCTCGGACGCGAACTGGGCTACTTGGTTCAAAAAACCCACGAGGCGAACGGCGTAAAGTTTCATCTCGGGCGAGTGGCCGCAAAAATTCAAGAAGGCAACGTGCAACTGGATGACGGAACACAATTGGACTGCGATTTGGTTGTCGCCGGAATCGGTGTGCGGCCAAACACGACACTGGCTGAAAGCGCAGGCATAGCTACGAACGACGGCGTTTTGGTAAACGAATTTTTGGAAACTAACGTATCGGGAATTTTCGCTGCCGGGGACATTGCGCGGTGGCCCGATCCTCGTGCTGGGCGCATTCGCGTGGAGCACTGGGTCGTGGCACAACGCCAGGGTCAGACTGCCGCGAGAAATATTTTGGGCGCACGAGAACCGTTTGTCGCACCGCCGTTCTTCTGGAGCAATCATTTCGATCTGCACATCCACTACGTCGGTCACGGCAGCGGCGGCGATCGAGCGAGCGTGTCGGGCGATTTGAAAGTGAAAGAAGCCTCCGTGATTTTCCGGGCCGACAAAAAAGTCACGGCCGTCGCGAGCATCGGCCGCGACATTGAAAATCTCAAAGCCGAATTGGCGCTCGAACGCGGCGATGAATTCCACGCATCATGATCTTAGCATCATCGGCATATGGCGCGTCGGGAAGTCACGCGCGCGTGGAATCGGTCGGAGCGCTGGAGGCGTCACATGCGCAGCATGATCGTCGTTCGCGCGTCAGCCAAAAGAACATCGTCCGCTAAGGCGCGGCATTCATAGACCGCATTGGCAGAATCACTGAACAAGCGGTACGCGCAAATCTGGAGTGGCGCAGCAATATCATCCAGTCGCACGACGTGCAAACGCGCATCGCGTAGGGCGGCCAGGTAGCCTGGCGGTGCCGTGACGCCTGCTGAGCGTGCTCGCAATCCGCCGTGCACCGCCACAGCTTGGGCACCGTATTCGAAGGCGTGCAAAGCCGACAACCGTCCGTTACGCCTCAACGGATTGGCCGGATCGCGATGCGTATTACTGATGCAGACAATCGACCGATCGTCCCATTCAGTAACAAGATCTAAAAGGCACATCAGACCCGAGTGTGGGATAAGTTTGCGGATTTCTACTTTGTTAATCGGACTTTTGTTCAATTTTTTTGCTCTTCCAGCAGAGTGGTCGTTAATCCCAAAACGGATAGAAGTTAAACCAGTTGTAAGGTGCAAGCCGCGCATAATGCTCCAACCGCTCAACGTAGTGTTGCATCCAGTGCTGGATGTCCTCAGTACGGTGATCACGGCTCAAAATTATTCGCTCAGCAAAAGGCTCGAAGTGGATTTCGTAACGATTCCTGCCTCGATAGAGGCCGAAAAACAAGATGACAGGGCAATGCATGCTTGCGGCAAGGAGGATCGGACCGGCCGGGAAGGTGGCCGGCGCACCTAGGAATTGACATCGCGCCGTCCTACCGTCGCTCGAGGCGCGGTCGCCTAACATGCCGATGAAGAAGCCCGCATCCAAGCTCTCCTTGACTTTCAGCAAAGTGTCCGGTCGGTCCGCCACAATCACTGTGTCAGCGATCTTCTCGTTAATCGCATCAAAAAAACGAGTAATATTTTCGTTGTGCACAATGTTCATCAACACCTTGAGCGGAAGGTCCCGCTGCGTTACTCCGAGCGTGCGCAATACCTCGAAGCTACCCAGATGCGAGCCTAAGAGGATACAACCCTTCCTGTTTTCAATTTGCCGGTTCAGGATTCCCTTCCCATAAAACGTTACGTCATAGTGCTCGAACGCGCCCTTAAGCAGATAAATCCGATCTAAGATCGTAGCCGCGAAAAAATAAAGATGGCGGAATACATGCCACCAGTGCGCTGGGCGGCCGCGCACGCGCTGTAGGTATTGTTGCGATACTCGCCGGATCGCATTTCCACAGATCAGGAAATACAGAGTGATAGGATATAGGAGCAGCCTTGCCGTCCACCGTCCGCCATAAATGGCGATCCAACCAATCAGTCGCAGCAGGCCAGGCGCGCCACGCTCCGGAAAGTCCACCCAGCGGTGCGCGCGCAAGGAACTGGCCCCAAAAGCTTTCGGGGTCGTTTTTGTAATGGTGGCGCTTTGTCCGCAAATCGCACCAGTGAAGAAATGCGGATATAACTCGCGAATATTATCAAGGTTCGGTGCGATCTCGACACGCTCAAATTCTGCACGTCTGAATGCTTGACGCCATTGGTCTGCAGTCAGAAAACCGGGGTTTGGGCGAATTTCTACGTCTGTGTGAACTTCAGTGAAACTCTCCATAATCAGAAAGATTAGTTCAGGGTAGATCGGTTGATAAATATACGGGCGCAGACATTCGCCGATTACAAGCCAGCCATCGTCCACCAAAGCGGAGCGCGCCTGATTTAAGCTAAAGAAAAGATCTTTGGCGATATGCATCACGTTTACGGCGTATACGAGATCAAACTCGCCCAGGGCGATGCCTTGACTATCCCATGGCAAATTGATGTCGAGCGTGCCCCATTGCAGTGGTAAATTGGAATACTGTTTTGACAGCTCGCGTTCAGCGCGCCGACGGAAGAATGCGCTCGGCTCTGTAATAAGATAACGCTCTATATGTCCTAGGTTCCCGCGTTCGCCAAAACAACACAGCAAGGCTTCGCTGGCGCTGCCGGCGCCCGCGCCGACTTCTAGAATCCGCAGGTTAGATCGAATGGATAGACGATCAACGGCTGGGACTGCACCGGCCCAGTTATTTACCGCGTAAGTTAGATTGTTGTTGTGAAAAAAATTCAGCCATATGGGTACTCCCTGCAGTCCCACCATAGCCTGATCGCCGCTCTGTTCGCAGCGTGCGATAGTTGGATAGACACTCGCTGCGTAATCTAACAAATCCAAGGTCGCTGCGTTGCTCGGGTCAATATTAAGCCCTGCTCTGCGCAAGCGTGCAAGCTCCGGCTGCCACGGTGCATGTTGCAAACGATATGAGCGCGCGTTGGGGTTGGTTCGCGCCTCCGTGCAGCCAGTCTCGACTAGGCGTTCCAATAGCCAACCTAAAGCGAACTGGAAGCGCGGTTGAAAAGAAAGCGCGTGACAAAGCTCACTCGCCGATCGCCACTCACCGAGTTGATCAAGCACGTCGAGCTGGCGCAGGAGATCGATAGCCAAGTCGATGCTGTAACGCTCCATCAGTTCGATGCTTTGATGCAAGCGTTCGCTCCCCAGCCACGCGGGGTAATTCTTGAGCCAACGCGCCAAGCGAGGATTGAGTGGCGCAGTGGTGAACGCAGGCGCTGCAGATGATGCCGCGTTCACGAGATCAGCTTACGCCGCAATAGACTTGAAAATCGACCTTCAACTATCACGCGATCCTTGACACGACAGCAAAAATCAACTTCGCCCTTAGAGTCTTTATCCGCGGAAAGACAAATAGTGAACGGCTGTTCCGGCTTTAAGGGAGCGAGAAACTTGGCTGTGCGCACGACGTTGACGCGAGAATCCTCGCGCCATTCGGCGAAAGCGTCGAGAATTTCATCTAGGATCACGACCCCAGGCACGATGGGCGCGCCAGGGAAATGCCCTGGTAAGCTGGGATGATTGGCGCTAATCGTGCGGAGAACTTCAAAGCTCACGTGGTGGAATTTCAGTCATCGCACCAGATCAAGCAACTCAGCAGGGCAGCCAAATATCGAATTTCTGCTGCTATACTCGCGCGCGTGCGGAGTTGTTCAGGTGCGATGGACTCTGCCGGTGTTCGGTGGAAGCGGTTTGGGAAACAGGGGGAGTTGGTCCGCGATCTCATCCGGAGTTAGGAAGCGTGCACCGTACTCACCGAATCGTTGCGCCGCTTGCTTCAAATAAATCGTTGAATACGTGGGCGCTTCAGTCGGAAGGTCCAGATTTTGGGCAAGCGAACTTTCGCTGCGGAAGGCTCCTTCCAACCCTCCGGGGCTGACCAAAATGAGCACGCGACCCCGAGGCGAGCGGATAGCAAATGCGTGCGGTTTCAATTTAGGACAAAAGGTACATTCCCCCATTTCCACTTTAAAAGCTTCCTTTCCTACATGGGGAGGCGACTCAGTTCCGGGTACTGCAGTTGCCTCCATCAGAAAAAAGACTTCGTCGGTATCTTTGCTTTCCGCGAGGTTGGTCATCAACATCCCCATATACCACCTGGAAAGCCCCAGAGATGGACCTCGCTTGAACGCCTTCAATTGCGGTGATCTGTTGTTCACCAGTTCCTTTCCTTTTTCGCTCTCTTAGGCTACTTGCCGTAGTCTTCGTCGCCACGAAAAAATCAATCTACATTTTTCGGACCAATTCGGACATGGAAACCGCGTAATTCGCTATAGCCATAATAAGAGAGCCGGTCTGGATGGTCCGCATTCCCCTTCGCGCGCGTGGAATGGAGCCAATATACGCTCGACGGACCCGGCCACATTGTCCACGCTTACACTCTTGACGCGCATGCGTAAGATTTGCTCACAAAGTTTCGTGGCCGGCAAAAACGAAATCTTAACTGTGCAATCACCTTTACAGACACGCAAAAGCCCGCTTACTCGGCGCAGGTTGTTCATTTCTTCGATGGAAATCGCGCATTATCCCTCACGAAAAGATCGCTTAATCCCGCGCTTGGACTAAACTTCTCGTAGAAAAGTCGTTGGCGATGACACAAGCCGTTCTTACCGCTACTCTGACGCTGATTGGCGCCGGCTTTTTGTTCTTGTTTTCACAATTTATTTCCGAAGGTATCATCAAACCATATGTTGAATACCGTAAAGTTCTCGCCGAGATCACTTATACACTGATCTATCATGCGAACGTCATTGCTAGCACGCCAGCAGGCGCCAAGCGCGACGAACAGGTGGAGATATCGGGAAAGCTCCGGAGCCTTTCTGCTCAGTTACGCTCGGCTATAACGGCATTGCCATTTCAAGATCTGCTTCGTTTGCTACAATTAATCCCACCGCAACAGCGCATATACGATGCTGCAGGTCGACTAATTCGGATCTCAATCCGGTTGTTGGACGTGGAACAGAAGAAGCACGATGAGATCTACCGCGATATGAATGCAGTCGGAGAGCTTTTGCAAATCGACGTTGGGAGGGACTAATGGGGCAAAAGGCAATTGATGAAGTGAATCGTAAATGCAAGCTAACTCTAGCGTATTTACCACGACACCCTGTCCCGCCAAGCAAATTTAGGTTTATACTTTAACAGTGAGTAAACGGAAACCGCTACAGAGCAAGTCTTCTCCTGTGAAGAAGCTATCAATAGAGCGATTTGCTCACCTAACCGATGAGCAGATTGCGTTGTTATCTTATTTGCTATTTCTTACCGGAAGCGGCTCTCCTTCTTGCCGCCCACCGCGCTTTCATTAGCTGGGAGAGCCGTTTCCGCCCAGCTGGTGTAATCCCTCCACGACGTCGTCCACGTTTCTTTGCGCTTTTTGCTTGCCCCGCTCTGACCCGCGCCCAACGAGCACGTGCCGCGGCAGCAATCTTCGCACGGGCGGCTGCTGACAACTTATGGCGGCCAGCCCTACGCCTTGGCGGGGTGGCCACTCCAACGCCCCAGCCAACAGCACTTACCAAACTCACAAGCCGTCGTTGCAGTGTATCGATTTGGCGACGAAGTGATAGTGCTCGTTCCAACTGCCATGTCGAAAGATTCATGGGAAGTTTGGATAGAGTAAGGAGCCTACAATTGCAAGAGTAACTTGCGCCCACCAAGGTTGTAGCTGAGGCTCCGTCATAAACGTCATTGTTGCTATCATCGGATGGACAATCGTGGTGGAGAGTCTGCTTGGCATTGCACGGCCACACCTATTGCTCGACGCAGTCCATAGTTGGTCGGCCGATGTTCAACTCTATGTGGCGGTGGGTGCCAGGATTGTTATTGGTCTACTTTTATTTGTTGCGGCACCGAGCTGTGGTCTACCACGTTTCACCCGTGTACTTGGCGTCATTGTCTTTTTAGTCGGAATTGTTTTCGCCTTCATCGGAGCCAGCCGCCTTGAATCAATGGTTCAATGCGTGTCTGCGCAGCCGAACTGGACAATCCAGCTATTGTACGCATTGGCTACCATTTTGGGAGCAATCTTGGCCTATTCGGGATCGTCCCACAGAACAAAGAGTGACGCCTGAGGGCTTGCCTTGGTAGACTTCGGATTGAGCAGCCCGCGCCAAAATCTTAGATCGAATGCCAGCAAGTCCGTGGAGAAACTTTCGACGCACTGAACCGGAGGTGGAATATTTGGTGCAACTTTCCTATCTCCCACTTGTGCGCTATTCCGGCCTAGCAAAGTTTGCACGCTGGCTATTGGCAATCCAACGTCAGCTTGGCCAAACAGCTGGTATCATCGGTTATTCCTTGCTGGCGCATCCATTCCAGCGTGACTTCTGGACACACCTTCGACTTGGTTGGATAAGGCATCTTATACAGTTTCGTCCGCCCAGCTCCACACGCCGAAGCGATGAAAGCATTGCGGGCACACATGGGGCAGACTCGCTTCATAGAATGGACCCTAAACGGCTCAGCTGTTCCTCCCAGTTGAGACGATGCCCTGAACCGCTTTTATGGATCAGCCCTATACTAGAGCTTCGCGAGATTTTGGGCGACAAGATCGTGCGCGAAATTACTCTGAAATAGTTCTGTCTTCTTATGGTTACGCCGTGGTTCGTCGACGACAACCGTGACAACGGCTATCAAACAGCTCACCTTAACCAAGCCGCAACATCCGCCACAGCCGCAACATTCCCTCGATCGTGTGTGGCGACTGTTGCACTTGCTGCGGCTGTTTCGCAGGAAGGTGGAAGGTATCGTTTCCAAGCCTCCTCAAAGTCACTCCGGTGAAAGCCTTTTGGGGTCTCACCATCAATTCTGATGGTGCGTTGTTTAAGTTACTGATATAGAGAATATAAGGCTGGGTAGCTCAGTTGGCAGAGCAGTGGACTGAAAATCCACGTGTCGGCGGTTCGATTCCGCCCCCAGCCATCTCTTTAGAAATCAGACGTTAGAAGCCAGCGGTTACTTAAGATCTTATTCCGTGCGCAAGGCAGTGATCGGATTCACGTAAGTTGCGCGACGCGCTGGCAGGAAACAGGCGAGGAGCGCTGCTGCGGCGAGCATAAAACTTGAACTGATGAGCGAAAGCGGATCGCTCGGGCTCACGCCGTAGAGGATTTGCGAGAGAACGCGGCCGGCGGCTAGGGAAAGAAGAAGTCCAACCGCAACCGCGAGCGCGGTTTGCAACGCGCCCTGGCGCATGATCAGCGCAAAGACATCTTTGCGATGCGCGCCGAGCGCCATTCGAATTCCGATCTCGCGTGTGCGACATGCAACCGCGTAGGCTTTTACGCCGTAAACGCCAACGACAGCAAGCAGCAAAGCGATGCAGCCGAACGCGCCGAAAAGCATCGCGCCAAGTTTGACGATCCAGAGATTGGGCGATTTCTCGATCAAATCGGTATACGGCGTCATCTGTAGCAGGGGCAGATCAGGATCAATCTCGCGCAGCGCCTGACGAAGCGTTGGCATCATCGCGACCACGGCATGCCGATCCTGGGTGTTGAGCCGAACATGCAGGTAAGTCTGGCCACTGTAACCCTGAGCTAAGGGCACGAATAGGCGCGTGATTATCGAGTCGTTCTGCACGTCGTGGCGATGCTTGCTGACGATGCCGACGATTTCCAAGTCGTTAGACGCGCCGTCCTTTGGTGGTTGCGTGTAGCGAATGTGCTCACCGATCGCGTCTTCGCTCGGGAAGAGTTTGTTCGCCATCTCTTCGTCGATGATCGCGACGCGGCGGCCGTTTTTGTCCTCACATTCGGCCTGAGTGAAATCGCGGCCGCGAAGGAGTTTCACGCCCAGCGCGTTGAAATACCCGGTGGTGACTGCGGTGTAGAGTGAATTCAGACTGGGATCGGGCGCTTTCGGATCAGTCGGCATTGCGTCTTTCATTCGAATGACTCGCCGGGTGTTGGTGAAATCGGCGTAGGGCAGCATCGTCGCCGTGGCAGCTGCCGCAACTCTAGGCAACTGGCGTGTGCGGTCGGTGATGGCAAAGATCAACCGGCGCGACTCGGCCGGTTCCTTTTTGATCAATGTGAAATCGAATTCTGTGATCAGATCGCCTGCCGCGTTGAATCCCGGATAAAGTCCCGCGGCTTTGAGCGCGCCCCGGAAAAACAATCCGGCCGCGAAGAGCAACATTAGTGAAAGCGCGATTTGCACCATGACCGAAATATGCCGCGGCGCGAAGAAACGACTGAAGCGGCCGACGCGCGCTGGCTCGCCAACTTGTTGTTTGAGATCGTTCACCAGATCGGCCTTCGTGGCTTTTAACGCTGGGCCGAGGCTGAAAAGCGTGGTTGCGAGAAGGCAAAATAAAAATGTGACCACGAGGACGGTAATGTCGGGGCGCAGCTTCACGACGAAAGAGAAATTCACCGACGCGAGCAGGCTGCGCAGTTGCTGAAGCAGCACGTCATTGCCCCAGGCACTCAAGACCAGGCCGATTGCGCCGCCGCAAAGCGCGAGCAGAAACCCTTCGCAAAGCAGTTGCCGGACGATTCGCCACCGGGATGCGCCTACCGCTAGTCGCACCGCGATTTCTTTCGAACGCGCAGTGCCGCGCGCGAGCAGCATGTTCGCGAGATTTAAACAGGCGATCAACAACACGGCACCGGCCATGAACATCAGCAACGTCGCGATCAGGGTGATCGGGCCGTCGTCTTCAGGTTGGGTGCTCAAACTGAATCGCGACGGCTTTTGAATTTGTAATTCGCGCGCGCCTTCGACATCGCCCGGCTGGATTGCGGTCAAACGCTGCGCGAGCACAGGTAAGCGCGCCTTCGCCGTTTCAATTGTCAAACCGGGCCGCATGCGCGCGGTAAGATTGAACGCATAATTCTTCGGATTCGTTAGGTCATGCATCGTCTCGGAATCGCCGAATGCGGAGCCGAGCTGCGAACGAACACCGATCGGTACCCACAAATCCGGCGCGATGAGAACGTTCGCACCGCTAAATCCGTCGGGCGCGATCCCGATCACGGTGTAGGGTTGTCCGTTAACCTGAAGCGTGCTGCCGACGAAATCGTTGCGGCCACCCTGGCGTTTCCAAAATCCGTAGCTGGCGACCACGACTGCGATATTCGCGTTAGGTTTACATTCTTCGGCGGTGTAAAAGCGACCCCGAAACGCCTGGACACCCATCATCGAGAAATAGTTTTCCGAAGTCAGGAAGGCGAAGCTACGCCGCATCTCGTGATCCCGTCCAATGCCGGCCACGGCAAACTCGAGCGCGGCAACATCGACAAAAACTTCGCCGCCATTATCGCGTAATTCGCGGTATTCGTTGTAAGAAAACTGGCGGTAGTCGTGACTCGCGTTTTGCCGTGCCGTGAAAACGTTCACGACCTCGTTCGGGCGGACCGGCACAACCGGGTGTAGGACCACGCCATTGACCATCGCAAAGATTGCGGAATTAACGCCGATCGCCATGGCGAGCGTCATTACGGCGACGCTCGTGAATCCCGGCGACTTGAGAAGCTGACGGAACGAAAACTTGAAATCCTGGATCATGAGAAGCCTCGGGTTGTTTCCCGTGAGATGCAGTCGGCGGCTGCTTTGGATTTAAGAATCTCATCCGGGCCGAAAATATTTCTCGTCAGGTGAAAGATTTTCCCTTCGATTCCGCATTCTCGCCGAACCCTTTGGCCTATGACTGAAGCCTCCATCACAACCCCGCCGCCTCTGCCCAAGTCGCAGCTAATCAGGTTCGTCCAAGCACGCCCACCATACACAAAATACACATACGCCGACTCCACGAGCAACCAAAGCGGCCATGAATCAAAGCACGTTATCAGCACGGTTCATGCCCGGCGAGGCGCACTCCGTAAACCCGCAATTGTTTCTTCTGTCGCGCGATTTTACCTGAAATCCAAACAGTGCGCGAACGAATCGGAGCGGATGCTATTTTCCAAGCGCATGCCGCAGCTCTTTCTTGGCTGATTCCACTTCGCGATCCGTTTGATTGCAAAGCAGAATCGCGCGTAACTTGTCGCCTTGATAGTAGTGGGCGATGAATTTCTTCTTCGCGTAAGCGCCGCGCAAATCAACGCGCGTCGGCTGCATGCTGAAGTCTCCGACAAAATGCAATCTCAAATCGAACATCTCTGTCCAGAAGTAGGGGATTTGCTCGTACCGAATTCGCTTTTTCCCGGTCATGTTGGCGCCCGCGACCAGTCCTTGCGTGCGCGCATTCTCCCAGTGCGTTTGCCGGCGCACTCCGCCCATGATTCGGTCTGGATAAAATGCAAGGTCGCCGACCGCAAAGATTCCTTTCTCTTCTGTCTCTAAGTATTCTGTGACCGGTGATCCGTGCGGTCCGGATAGTGGCGTGTTGCGTACGAGATCTAGATTTGGCTCCGCGCCACAGCAGACTACGGCGAGTCCGGCCGGAACGCGGTTGCCACTCTTGGTTTGAATATTTCGCAGGACCGTCTTGCCTTCGAAACCGTTCAAGCTTTCCTCGATCAACATCGTCGTACCGTGCTTCGCATAGTAATCGGTGAGCCAGGGGCCGGTTTGTGAATCGAGGTAGCGATTCAGCAGATACGAATTCCGGTGTATCATACTCACTTTCAGTTTCATCATCCGCAAACTCGCGGCCGCTTCGCATGCCAGTAATCCGCCACCGACGACCATCACTGTCTTTTCGACGTTTGCCATTTCGCGCAGCGCGAGCGCATCGCGAACCGTCCGCAAGTAGATTACATTTCCGAGATTAATTCCTGCAACCTGCGGCCGGATTGGCCGGCTGCCCATTGCTAGACATGCTTTGGTGAATTCGATACTCTCGCCGTTTCCGAGCACCGCCAGGCGCCGCTCAATGTTGAATTGCTTCACGATCGTGGCAAAGCGAGTCTCGATTTTGTGCAAATCGAACCAGCGTTGATCGAAGCAGGCGAGTTTTTTGAACGGCGGCGTTTTCTCGCGCAAAAATTCCTTCGACAGCATCCAGCGATTGTACGGCGGCATGATCTCGGCCCCGACAATCGTGACTGAGCCGCGTTTGTCGTGTTTGCGAACCCCTTCGCAGGCGCTCGCGCCGCCGATACCGGTACCAATAATCAAATAATCACGCTGGATCATTCGGAGAAAATTCGACGATAAGAATTCGCTCGCTCGATGGCGAGGGAAAAATGATATCAAGCGGGCGGATTTCGATCAAACACGCGCTACCGAAGCCGTTGCTGCAGCGGAACTTACAGTGCAGCGCGACAGATAATTACTGAGGCAACTACGCCGGTCGAGTCCGCCAGCAGGCCGGCCGGGATCGCGTGCCTGGTCTAATTGATCGGGACCGATCCAAAAACTACGCCTAGCGACTACCAGTCGATTTATGATTGCATTGTCAATCCAGACTTTCACACACTGACTCGCTCGCATTCTTGTTTTCCTGCTGGCGTACGGCGACTTTGCAAACGGGAGCCCCGGTTTCAAACATCTCGCCGGCTACGAGGAATCGTCTGCGGCTTCTCCGCTATCTACACCGGCCTCGCCCAAGTGCTGAACGAAAGCTGTACGGCAAGGTGATTCTGCCGCTCGGGTGGGTGAAGTAACAGCTATTTTCTTTTCAGCAGACTCGCCGCGAGCTGGAGAGCGGACTCGCTTTTGCCGCCGAGCATACGCGCGATTTCTTCCTGACGCACTTTGGCAGTAACTTCGTGTAAGCTGGAGAACGTCCGGCCGCGCACCACGTCTTTCGTCACGACGAAATGTGATGACGCGCAGGCTGCCACCGGCGCCAGATGTGTGATGCAGATCAACTGATGCTCGTCGGACAGCGTTTGCATCTTTGCGCCGACTGCGTGGGCGATTTCGCCCCCAACGTTGGTGTCGATCTCGTCGAAGATCAGCAACGGAATCGAATCGTGCGCGGCAAGTG
>Ga0306925_10004892_pt1 | contig 12200 bp, 13 predicted proteins | sample flu12Cox44000176_FD_203755 | JGI IMG/M metagenome (GOLD analysis project Ga0306925, IMG submission 203755) | Lab enrichment of tropical soil microbial communities from Luquillo Experimental Forest, Puerto Rico - flux8day.12C.oxic.44.000.176 (v2)... | ecosystem: Environmental > Terrestrial >...
GTTAGAGACTCTGCCAGCCGATTCAGTGGTACCATGAACACGCTATTGCTATATTATTTAGGAATCATACTACTAGTTTCTAAAAATAGGGGCGAGCCCTCAAACACCACGTGGTCGACTTGGCTGATGCCGCCGTCACCGACGTTGGTCTGCATGGCGACTCCCCGCGAACCGGTCGCAGTGTTCAGTCGAGTCTGGTCCACACGCCGGAGATTGCATGTCCGTTGACTACACTGTAGAACTGCTTGCCCTGCTGGACCAGCGAGAAAAAGATGTTCAACGGAACAGGACTGTTGGGGGTTGTGACCACCATTGTTCCTGTGCAATCCGAATTGACGGTATAGCTTCCGCTGGCGGCTGTCCACTCGGCACCTTGCTGCGCACCGCCAATGACCGTGTGCTCGAACCATGACACCATACCTCTGCCATCGAATCTAGCCTTGCCGGCTGAAGTGAACGGAAGCGCAACTCCGGGTGCCGGTATGACTTGCCCTTGTGCCGAAAATCCGTAGCTGCCGAAAAGCGTTCGGTTCGAGCAGCGGCCGCTGCTCGACTCTGACATGGGGGACTGAGCCGAAGCAGAAATGCCTGAAAGCAGCAGGCACAAGACCAACATGATGGAAGTCGCTGTCAGCAGGAATTTCGCGTTCGAATTGTCTTTCATGTGATTTCCTCAACAAGCGGGACTGGAATTTGAGGCTCGCCCGTCTGGCGACCCTCACCCCGTGTGGCCAGCACCATCGCACTGCCGGCAAGCTCGGGCAATGCCCGGAAGGTGAACTCTGCGGTGAACTCGTGTTCACCTGCGGAAGTATCTGGTAAAGCTTAAGTTAGCGACTTAAGCCGAATAACGGAGTTGCGTGGTTGATAGGACAATTAAGAGGTAATTAAGTTAAACTGCGGCCTATCGCATTGAGGGTTCGCGTGGCAACCTCCAGTTCATCTCCGGTATGGGCTCGATTTTCCCCGTTCCAAGTGGATCTGGCCGGCGGAAAGCTACTTCGCGCTGGGGTGCGGGTCCCCATCCAGGACCAGCCGATGCAAGTTCTTCGGCTGCTTCTGGAAGCTGAAGGTGGAGTTGTCACGCGCGAACAATTGCGCACTGCGTTGTGGCCCGAAGATACCTTCGTTGACTTCGAGCACGGGGTCAACACTGCCGTGAAAAAGTTACGGCACGCACTGGAAGACTCTGCGGAAAACCCACGGTTTATAGAAACCCTGCCCAAAATTGGCTACCGCTTCATGGCTGCGGTGGAATGGGTGTCGGAGGCAAACGGGCATGGGCTGCACCGCGTCGTGCCGATCGCCCCGCCAGGACCCACGCCGGTTGCAGAATCGACGTCAATCGGAAGTAAGTGGAAGCGGAAGGTGTCAGCGATTGCCATAGCCGTACTGGCGGCAGCCGCTGCGATCTCACTGACCAACGAAAATAGCTACCTGTTCCGCACGCAGTTGGGAATGTCGTTGCGGCAGGCCTTCGCCACGCATCGTGCGGAACCTCAAGTAGCGCTTAGCCAGCGGCGGCTTACCGCCAATCCCAACGACGCACCGCTGACCGGAGGCGTGATTTCACCGGATGGCAAGTACCTGGCCTATTCCGATCCGACCGGACTTTATCTGCGGCAGGTGGACGGCGGAGAAACTTTCGCTGTGCCGCTGCCTGCGGGGTTTCAGGCGCTGCCCGATAGTTGGTTTCCCGACAGTGTTCACCTGGCGGTTCGCCAGCTCTACGAGGCAAAGAACAAGCCGTCCAGCCTGTGGACGATATCGGTCATGGGTGGCGTGCCACGATTGCTTGCGGAAGAGGGGGGCCATGCGCGGGTCTCGCCCGACGGCTCCAGGATTGTGTTCCTGGCGCGTCAGGGCGGGCACCACGGGATATGGCTCATCGATGCGGCCACGAACACCACCCGGAAAATCATCGACGCGGGCGACGATCATCTCTCGCCAGTGGCGTGGGCTCCTGATGGAAAGCGATTTGCCTATGTCAGAATCGGCGATCACCCTACTTCACAAATTGAAGTTTACGATTTGGCGAGCGCACGCAGCGAACCCATCTTGTCCAACGCTGCACTCGGAGGAGCGCTGGAATGGGTGACAGCGACACGCCTGATCTATTCGCTGCATGAACCTTCACCCAACGAGGATGACTTCAACCTCTGGCGGCTGCCGCTCAACTCGGGCACCGGAAGGCCCGCGGGACCGCCATCTCGAATAACAAATGATCGCGGTTGGACGGCGAATATCAGCGCGACCAGTGACGGAAAGCGCATCGCGCTGGTTCGGCGCGCCTTTCAGGCAGACGTTTACCTCGCCGACGTTGAGACGAAGGGCAACCGTGTAGGTAAGCCGCGACGCCTCACGCTCGACGATCGGCAGGACTTCCCGTTTGCCTGGACGCCAGACAGCAAGGCTATTCTGTTTCTCTCTGATCGACAGGGGCCGCTTCGCATTTTCAAGCAGGGGATCGACCAGACCCAACCCGAACTGCTAGTCGGGGGCAACGAAAGGATGTGGGTTCCCCGATTGACCCCCGACGGCACAGCCGTGCTCTACCTGGTAAATCCCATGCAGGGTGACCCGGCCGTCACGTCGCGGATCATGCGAGTCGGACTCGCAGGCGGGTTGTCGCAGTTCGTGCTGGAAGCCCAGGGAATCTATAACCACCAGTGCGCACAACCGCCATCCAATTTGTGTATCTATGGTCAGGTCGATAAACAGTCGCAGAGATTTTTCAGTTTCGATCCGCTGGCGGGAAACAGCATGGAGATCGCGGCCGCAAAGATGAAACTGGCCGACGTGCCTAGCTACAACTGGAGTCTCTCTCCCGACGGCAGGTACGTAGTAACAACCAAGTGGATCGGCCCCGAGAAGACATTCGCGCTGCGGATCACCGAGTTGGCCACGGGCGAAGCCCGAGACCTGCCAGTGGCAGGCCCAACCGGCGAGGTAACAACCGACTGGGCCGCGGATGGAAAAAGCGTGTGGCTCGGTGGCGTGAAGCGAAAAGGTCCCTGGGGACATTCAGGAGTGCTCAATGTTGATCTGAATGGCAAGGTTCGCACCATACTCGATGAGCCGAACCTGTCGCTATGGGCTGCTATTCCCTCGCCCGACGGGCGCCACCTGGCCCTCGTCGGACACTCCGAAAATTCCAACGCATTGCTGCTGGAGAGCTTCTGACGCTCCATCATTGGGACGCACTGTTGAGTCCAGCGAAGCCGCGCAAGGCCAGCTTCGAGCGCGCGCATGGCTCGCGAATCACCCTCACCCGGGAAATCCATATTGCAAAAGAGCGCGCTGCTATCGTCCCTCGCTTTGCCGCGCGCTCTATTTCAGCGTTGATCGTCCCTCCCAGCAGGTACGCCAATCCGACCAGATAGAGCCAGACCATTAGAATCATGACTGCTCCTAGTGATCCGTACGTGACGCTGTAACGATTCAAAAAATGCAGGTATATGCGGAATCCGAGCAAGCCTACGAGCCGTACAAAAGCACCAAAGGCAAAACCCGGAGTCATCCAGTGCCAGTGTCGGTCCTTCACATCGGGGCCGCAGTAATAAATCAGCGAACAAGCGATAGAAATAAAGAGGATCACAGCCGGCCACTGAAAGGCCTTCCAAACCAGGATGACAATCGGATGGATTCGAAGTTCTGTCCCTAACCAGCCGGCAAAATCGCTACCCGTTAGCGCAAAAAATACAGCCGTGAGGAGCAGCAGCGAAATTAACAGGGTCAATTCGAGTGCTACGGCGCGAACTTTGAACCAGGGTCCGAGACTCCCGAGTGTGATGGGCCGAGTTCAGAGCGGAAATCACTGCACTTATACCGCCCGAAGCACACTAGAGAGCGGAAACGATACCGAAGGTCAGCTTGCCGCCACTGGCGTGTGTAGCCAACTCGGTAGCCACCGTACTTAAGAGTTGGAATGTTGTCGGCGGGAGAAAATCTGCGAAGTAGGACAGCAAATCGTCTTGCAGTTCGACGCTGTGCGACGCGAACAGGCCGAAGCACCCGCCGTTTGAGTAACCCGTTCAGCAGAGCCCCGGCCGGCCTACTCGCCGCAATCCGTCTCATGAAGCGTTTTTCCTTCCGTATCGCCTGGTCTCAATGTTCGGTCGTGTAGCTTCGCTGCTTGCCTGAGATAGAGTCGGCATCTGGCCGAAAGCACGCATGTCGTGCGCCGGTACGATGATCAGCTCGGGCAGACGTTCTTTGAGCGCGATCATCCGCAGCAGGTTTTCGCGGGTACCTGCTGCGTCCAAGTCGGCCTTTCTTCGCGCTGCGTGATTCCTTCTAGCTGCCATACCAGGTCGCCCACAAACGCGTAGCGCGTTCGGTTGTACAGCGTCACGAAGATGATCACGCTTCCGGGGTGTGACCTGGCGCGGGGACAACGACGATCGAGCCATCACCGTAGACGTCGTGGCTGCGAGGAAATCCGAAATACGGACCGCCTTCGAACCCATACTCCTCGTATCGAATACCGGTGAACGGCTTGCCGAATTGCCCGTTTCCACCTTTACTGATGAACTCGCGTTCCTGCGGTGTCACCCACACGGGCACACCCGGAAAATCGGGCAAGCCGCTGACGTGGTCCCAATGGGCATGGGTCAGAAGAATGGCACGTAGCGATTTCTGGTCGTAGCCAGCAGCCTTTAGCTGATCTACCGCAGGCTGCCACAGACTATAGAACGTGATCGCACGGACATCAAAGGCATGGTGTGAAACTGTTCGTCGATCTTGCGGCCAAAGCCGGTATCGATGAGCAGGTCCCCCTGTGGGTGCTTCACCAAAGTTCCGGCCATCGAAAACTCGCGCCGCTCGAACAACGAGCCCCCACGATACCCGTAGGCCGCAACCCGGTGGTTTACACCCGTCACCACCGCGAAAACGGCTACCTCCTTCGGCGGTGTGGTTGAGGGCAGAGGCCCCGTGCAAGGGGCGGGCTTCGGCAAAGGTGAAGCCGAGAAGGTATGCAGGAACAGGGCGAGCGGCAAAAGAACCGCGGCTGCGGCCGCCACGATGTATGTGGTTTTGCGGCTCATTATTCCTCTCCTCCTCCTCTCTGTGTGGCGTTCTCTGCCGGCTCAAAATCTTAATTCCAAGTGCCCTAACCGGCATAGAAGCAATCACGGCTAGCCAGGGCCCGGAAAAGCGGACGCGGATTGCGCGGATGAACGCGGATCGATTTTGGCTCAGGGATCGGATCCCACCCTGTCGGCAAAAAGCGCGGACACGGGTGGGGCACTCGGCCAGCCGGTCAATGTCGCGCCGGACAACTCAGTCGGTGTTCGGATTTTCCCGGCGCGTGCGAAGCCGGAAACGCTGCAGCTTTCCCGTGGCGGTTTTAGGAAGTTCTGCGTAGAACTCGATTTGATGAGGCCGCTTGAAATGCTCCAGGCGGCTGGTGACAAACTCCTGCAGTTCGTTCGCCAAAGCAGCCGTCGGCTCAAATCCCTCGCGTAACACTACACAAGCCACGGTGCGGGGAAGTTGCTGTTCGTCCGGACGCGCTACCACAGCCGCTTCCTGCACCGCAGCGTGCTCGATGATGACGCTCTCGATCGCAATGGGACTCACCCAGACGCCGCTGACTTTCAGCATGTCGTCAGACCGTCCGGCATACCAGAAGTAACCGTCGGCGTCCTGATAATACTTGTCGCCAGTGCGAATCCAATGGCCTTCGATGGTGTCCTTGGTCTTCTCGTGCTGGTTCCAGTAGTAGGCGCAGACCGAGTCGGCTTTCACCAGCAGGTTGCCAATCACACCGGCCGCCAGCGGTCGATTGTTGTCGTCCACAATGCGGGCCTCGAAGCCGGAGATAACCTGCCCGCTGGAGCCCGGACGCACATGGCCGGGACGGTTGGCAATCATCATGTGTAGCGCTTCGGTTGACCCGATCGCGTCGAGGATCTGCACACCGAAACGCTCTCGGAAGCGGTGGAAGATGACAGCGGGCAGGGCTTCTCCGGCGGAAACGCACCAGCGAACGGAAGAGAAGTCGAAGTCGCGGCCGCTTTCCCGCGCGTGGGCGAGCAACCGGGCGTAATTGGAGGGCACCGAGAAAAACAGTGTAGGACGATGGCGCTCGAGCACCTCGAACACGCTGGCCGGTCGGGGTGGCCCGGGCAGCAGGATGCTGGTTGCGCCCACCGACAAGGGGAAGTACAGCCCATTGCCCAAGCCGTAGGCGAAGAACAGCTTCGCGACACTGAAACAGCGGTCGTTCTCCGTGATGTTCAAGACGCCCTTGGCGTAGGCCTCACTGCTCACTACCATGTCATGCTGCAAATGCACGCAGCCTTTAGGCCGGCCGGTGCTGCCCGACGAGTACAACCAGAACGCGACGTCGTCTTTGCTGGTCGGCATGGCATCGAGGACCGCTGAACTCTCGGAGAGCGCGTCGTCGAAACTGGGGGTGCCGGGCCAGGTCGCGCTTCCTACCACCAGAATGGTTTCCAAAAACCGCAAATGTTCCCGCGGGATTGCCTTGATCAGCGGCATCAGACCTTCGCTGACCACGGCGATCCGCGCCCGCGAATCATTGAGCAGGTATTCGTAGTCGGCAGGCCTCAGAAGCGTGTTGACGGGAACGGGCACCGCCCCGATTTTGATGGCCCCGAAGAAGCTGCCGGCGAACTCCGGCGTGTCGAACAGCAGCAGCAGGATCCGTTCTTCGATGCGGACACCGAGCTTTCGCAGGCAGTTGCCCACCCGGTTCACCATCTCGAAGAGCTGAAGGTAGGTAACTCGCCGCTCGTCGCATTCGATTGCGACCCTGTGCTCCCGCCCTTCGGCGAGGTGACGATCAATAAAATAGGTTGCGGCGTTGAATTCGTTGGGAAGAACAACGGGAGGATTCATGACCAAGCCGGGTGGCGCGGACGAACAATCCATTACACTGTATCCGGTCATAGTCCATCTCGCCAAGCGATCTTGGGGTCGACCTTGGTAGAAGGCGCAGATTTTCCGGCAGTATGACAATGGAATAGGCTTACCGAACGAAGTAGGAATTGGGCAAAAGCATCACGTAGGGCCGCTCGGGGCTAAATGCGCATAAGTTGCAGGAATTCGAGCGCATAGATGCGGCACAGTGGGCGAGAATCAAACACGCGTATGAAGAAAATGCCAACCCAACCCTTGAAATACGCATGCACTCCGGCGCCGACGACGAGCAAAAGCGCCAAGGCGTCATTGTTCAACGCGCGCATCCGCTTCATCCTGCTTGCGGCTCAATGCGCGGCTGAAGCCTGGTACTTTGCCTGGTACTCTGCGACCGCAATCTCCAGATTGTAGTGCATGGCTTCGCGGCCAAGAGCTTCCCCTAAATGCGATTTTAGAACCACGTCGCGCACGTGGGGATTCATGCCCACCAGCCACAGTTTCGTGCCCCGCTCGCGCTGTCGGGTCTCGGCTTCAGTCAGCATCTTCAGGGCGGTGTACTCCAGATCGGGCACACCACGGAGATGGAGGACAACGACCTGGGGCTGCGCTTCATCCACCAGCGGCTTGATCTTTTGCGCGATCTGGGCGGCGTTGGCGAAGAAGACTCGGCCCTCGAGTCTCAGGAGGAGCAAGCCGGGGAATGTTTCATCGTCGGGATGCTCGTCGGAGCGCGGCCGAAACACATTGGTGCCCGGCTTGCGCCCGAGAACGTAAACCGGCGGGTCAGCCACCTGGTAAGCCAGCGATATCAAGGAAACGATGATGGCGACAACGATTCCCTTCAGTGTTCCCACAAGCACGACACCGACGAAGGCGATGAGAGCCCAGCGGAACTCGGTGCGCCGCACGCCGCGAATTTCGAAAAACTCCGCCGGCTTGATTAGACCGAACGAATAGACGATGACGATGGCGGCCAGCGTGGCTTGTGGCATCATGCCAATGAGCGGCGCCAGGAAAAGCATGGTAATCAGGGTCAGGCCAGCGGTTACGAGTTCTGCCACTTGGGTGCGCGCTCCCGCCAGTCGGTTCACGGCGGTCTGGGTGGTGCCGCCGCCGCCGGGCATGGCTCCCAGGAACGCGCCGCCGACGTTGGCCAGGCCGGTGGCCAGCAACTCCCGGTTGGCTCGCGGCGAAGGTTCGTCGCTCCGCACAAACGCGCGCCCCGCCGCAATGGTTTCGGTGAAGCTCATGAGCGCAATTCCCAACGCACCCGGCCAGAGTCGCGCGACGAGCGGGAAATTCGGAAGCGTTAATGGCGGCAATCCCTGGGGGATGTGGCCAACGAGTTCAACGCCGTGGCTCTGCAAACCGAGGAAGAAAGCGGCGGTGATGCCGCCAGCCACCGCGATGAGGGGAGCAGGCGCCGTCGGCGAAAAGTGCTCGAGGGCGAGCAGTAGCACGATCATCGACAATCCGACAGCCAACGTTGCCAGCGATGTTTTCGGAAGGCCGTGCAGGGTCGAGAGCAGATTCTGAACAAAGGTGCCGCGGACGAAATGGATGCCCAGGATTTTCGGAACCTGGTCCAGCACAATGACCACTCCGATGCCGGCCTTGAAGCCAATCAGCACCGGCTCCGAAATGAAGTTGGCCACGAAGCCCAGCCGGAGCAGCGCAGCGAGCGCGAGCATGGTTCCCACCAGCAGTGTCAGCGTGGCCGAAGCGATAAGCAGCGAACGGGCTTCGCCGCTGGGCACCACTTCGCCCAGTTCAGCGGCGGCCAATATCGCCAGCGTCGTGGTTGTGCTCACACTCAGAGCCCGAGACGTCCCCAGGATCGCGTAGATGACCATCGGCAGAAAGGCCGTATAGAGCCCGATCTGCACGGGCAACCCGGCGATGGTGGCATAGGCCATCGCTTTGGGAATGACTACCGCGGCCGTGGTCAAGCCTGCGACGACATCGGGCCGCAGCCAGTCCTTCTGGTAAGAGACTAGCCAAGCAGGGATGCCGGGGAGGCGGTGAGGTTCAATGTTGGTCGGCATATTTCTCTCTGAGCTTACAGTGGAACCTTCCGTTCGCGGCCGATCAAGGGGTCTGGGGTGATCCTCATGCGACCCGTGCTATTCGTCAATTGCCAAAGCCTGTCTGCGTTGTATAGCTCGATCTCTTTCACGAGCTTCAGTGAATCGGGATCCAAGTCTTTCTGATGAATCAGTCTTCTCGGTGACGGGTTCTGAGAACACGAAGCGGCACGCGACCTGGTGGCTTTCACCCATGGCTCCCGGGGCCAGCATGTTGGTCAAAGGAACGTGACCCTGCTGCAGCAAAATGTTGCTAACATTGCCGGCTCGCTCTTCGCTGAGCCTGTGGTTCACTTCCGTGCTACCAGTGGAGGATGCGTAGCCCTTAACCTGGATGTTGTAGCCGTTGTAGGTCTTGGCCTTTTCTACCAGAGCGAGCAATGGGGGGTTATATTTCGGATCGACTTTGGTTTTGCCATTGCCGAAGAGGACGATTACTTCGTCGAGAATGTAGTAGTCATCGAGCTGTCCGAAGCGGGCCCTGTTGGCCGCAATCTTTGCTTTGTTGGCAGCGATCTCCTGCTGCTGGCGGTTGAGGGCGGCCTGCTGTTCTTTCAGCGCCGCATTCTGAGCAGCCAGTGCGTCAGCCTGCTGCTTCAACTCAGCCTCGTTGGCCTGAGCTTGCATCCGGGTTTCGTGCAGGCCGGCCTGGATGGCTTGAGCCTGCTCAAAGTCATTCTCCTTGAACCTGACCTTGGTCGCCACCCACTGCTGCTGGCCGTTATGGGTTGCCTCGACCTGAACACGAAGTCCTGGAATGAGGGCGGCCATGGACATCTTCTGTTGCGGGCCTTGAAGGCGCCCTGTAACTGAGCTGCGTCGGTGCTATCGGTCAGCTCAACGTCAAGCGTTGATCTTTCGGTAGTCTGGAGCGTCATGGTATCGCCGGTGCGTGCCTTAATGGTGCCCTCGATCTTCATGGACTCAGCAAAAGCCTCCCTAGTCCACAGTGTGAGGGCAAGCAGTGAGAGAACGACAGCGGATGAGAACCTTCGGATGCTATTTTGTTTCATAGCTTCTCCCCCTGCCTCGCTTAAGAATCCGGCAAAAGCGCCAGCCTTCGCTCGCATCAGGAGACACGCCCCGCCGGGCGACATTCGGATGATCGCTTGTCGTTGTACCGATTATCCTAACAAACTGTTTTCTCCTGACGATCCGCGGGAAATCTTCCCTTCTTGTCGCTGGGCAGCTCGTGCGCGGCTTATCAAGATCTCCCTCCGAGGGGCTTGCGACACGGCTGAAGCCATGCCCGGATACAAAGCACATATGAAACGTCGCTGGTGCGCGAAGTAAGAGCGCGCATGCCGGCAATGGGCCCAGCGCGTACCCAATTACGTTACGAACAGCCAATTTGGCGAGCAAGAGAAATGAGGAACCCCACTGTTACGTTTGTAACCGAGGGGCATCTACAATCGACCTCGATGGCATTTCACTTCGAAGTCGAAGTCACGGACGGCAAGGCGCGGGCAGGGCGGATGGTCACTCCGCATGGCGTGGTCGAGACGCCGGTGTTTATGCCAGTCGGCACGCTGGGGTCCGTCAAGGGCGTGCCGCAGGACACGCTGGAGGAGCTGGGTGTCCAGATCCTGCTGAACAACACCTATCACCTGTACCTCCGTCCGGGCCTGGAGATGGTGCGCGCGCTGGGCGGAGTGCAGAGGTTCATGGCGTGGGACAAGCCCATCCTGACCGACTCGGGCGGGTTCCAGGTGTTCAGCCTGAGCGAGCTGCGCAAGGTGACGGAAGAGGGCGTGGCGTTTCGCTCGCACCTGGATGGCTCGTCGCACATGTTCACGCCGGAGAGCGCGGTTGCGGCGCAGATCGGGCTGGGGGCTGACATCATCATGGCGTTCGATGAGTGCACGGAGCATCCGGCGGAGCTGGGGCGGGCGCGTGCGTCGATGGAGATGACGCTGCGGTGGCTGAACCGCAGTCGCGATTATTTTGAGGCGCATAAGGAGGAGGTACCGTGGTTTGGGGGAGTGCCCGGAGATTCTCGCCTGGGTAGGGGTCCTTCGACTCCGGCGGCAAAGGACGCCGCCTTCGCTCAGGATGACACCGAGTGTGGAAACAGGCGTCCCACCCTTTCCCAAAAGAGGGAAAAGGATGGGACGTCCACATCATCGGGAACAGCAGGTCCTTCGACACGGGCTGAAGCCCTCGCTCAGGATGACACAAGAAATAAGACCCTCACGCACGATGACAAACCGTATTTGGCTGAACCAGGAGAGACGCAGGCGCTGTTCGGCATCGTGCAGGGAGGCATGTATCCCGAGTTGCGGCGGGAGTCGGCGGAGCGCACGGTGGAAATTGACCTGCCCGGGTACGCCATTGGCGGGCTGAGCGTGGGGGAGCCGCGTCCCATGACATACGCGATGCTGGATGCGGCAATGCCGTACCTGCCGGAAAACAAGCCGCGCTACCTGATGGGGGTGGGAACTCCGGAGGAGCTCGTTTACTACGTGGCGCAGGGCGTGGACATGATGGATTGCGTGCTGCCGACGCGCGCGGCGCGGCACGGTCTGCTGTTCACGTCGGAGGGCAAGCTAACGATCAAGAATGCCCGATTCGCGAAAGACGAAGGCCCGCTCGACCCGAATTGCAGCTGCAAGGTGTGCGGGCGCTATTCGCGGGCTTACCTGCGGCACCTATATGCGTCTAACGAATTGCTGGCGCAGGTGTTAAACACCGTCCATAACCTGGCCTATTACCTTGACACCATGCGGCGCGTGCGGCAAGCTATACTACTTGGGGAGTTCGCGACTTTTCTTTCTGGTGTCAGACCTCCGCATCTGAGTGTTCCCTGGTGATGACCCACCCTGTGGTCCGCTGCGGCAGATGGCGAAAATGCGGCATCCAGCGGTGCGCTGTTGAGAGATCGTGGTGTTCCGATTGAGCTTCCCGGACGTCCTGCGGTAATTCCTGCTTAGCGTTTTGAATGCAGCGGTGGGGGAGTGCGTCGCGGAAGGGCGGTGGAAAAGGCGAATTGCCAGGAGCCGGTTTATCGGGGGCTAAAGCCCCGTGCAGATTATGTAGGTCTGGACGCTGGCCTCAAGGCCAGCTCTTCCACCGAGAGTTAACGACACATGCTGACTTTGGCAGGCGTTTATTCACAGGCGGTGGGCGGCGGTATCGGGCCGATCGTGATGATGGTTGCGATTTTCGCAATCTTCTACTTTTTGCTCATCATGCCGCAGCAGCGCAAGCAGAAGAAGTGGCAGGAGTTGC
>Ga0306925_10004894_pt1 | contig 12197 bp, 14 predicted proteins | sample flu12Cox44000176_FD_203755 | JGI IMG/M metagenome (GOLD analysis project Ga0306925, IMG submission 203755) | Lab enrichment of tropical soil microbial communities from Luquillo Experimental Forest, Puerto Rico - flux8day.12C.oxic.44.000.176 (v2)... | ecosystem: Environmental > Terrestrial >...
AGCAGCGAGAACAGGGCGAGCGGCGGGGTCTGCCGGCGCTCGAGCAGCGGCAGGCCCGCTCGTGCCGCCCAGTCCGACAGCCGCCGGAATGGAAAATCCGGCCGCCAGCCGAGGCGGCGCGCAAGCGGCGCAAAGCCGCGTTCCAAGGTGCGCAACGGCTCGGCGTCGGTGGCGAAGTGGTTGACCAGCACGATCTCGCCGCCCGGCCGCAGCACCCGTGCAAATTCGTCGAGCGTCGCTTCCGGGTCGGGCACCGCGGTGATCACGAACTGCGCCACGACCACGTCGAAGGAGGCGTCAACGAAGGCGAGCCTCGTCCCGTCCATCACTGCCAGCATCTCCACATGGGAGAGGCCTTGAGTGGCGACCCGCTCCTTCGCCTTGCGCAGCATCGGCTCGCAGATGTCGACCCCGACCAGGCGGTTGTTGCGCGTATAGAGCGGCAGCGAGATGCCGGTGCCGACCCCGACCTCGAGGATGCGGCCGCCGATCCGCTCCGCGGCCTTTATGCCGGCGGCGCGGCCGGGCGCGAACACCGCGCCGAAAACGACGTCATAGACCGGTGCCCAGCGCGCATAGGCCTGTTCGACGAGGTTCTGGTCGAGAGGTTTTTCGCGGTTGTCCCGGTTCATCGCCCCGCTCCGCTTCATCGTCGCGCCACCAGGGGCGCGGTCGGTGCTCCCATGGCCGGCAATCCATCGACCTCGCCCTGCGACACCGCGGAGCGAATGAAGCCGCCGCCCAGCATGCGCGCCTGGCCGGCGGCAGCATCGTAGAGCACGCAGGCCTGGCCCGGCGCGACGCCCTCCTCGCCGCCGACGAACTCGACCTCGAAGCCGTCCTCGCCGCTCGTGAGCCATGCCGGCTGCGGCGGCCGGCTCGAGCGCACCTTCACGAACACGTCGAGCCGCTCGCCGGGCTTCATTTCGCCGTCGAGTGCATCGTCTCCGATCCAGTTGAGGTCGCGCAGATGCACCCGCGTGGTGCGCAACGCCGGCCGCGGGCCGACGACGACGCGGCGCTTGGCGGCGTCGAGCCGCACCACGTAGAGCGGCTCGCCGGCGGCGATGCCGATCCCGCGCCGCTGGCCCACGGTGAAATTGATGATGCCGCCATGCCGGCCGAGCACCCGGCCGCCGAGATCGACGATGTCGCCCGCCTCGGCCGCACCCGGCATCAGGCGTTCGATCAAATCGGCGTAACGTCCGGTCGGCACGAAACAGATGTCCTGGCTGTCGGGCTTGTCGGCGACCGGAAGCGCGAAGCGGCGGGCGAGTTCGCGGGTCTCCGCCTTGGTCAAGTCGCCGAGCGGAAAGCGCAGGAAATCGATCTGCTCGCGGGTGGTGGCAAACAGGAAATAGCTCTGGTCGCGGTCCTCGTCGCGGGAGCGGTAAAGCGCGCGGCCGCCGCCCGGCAATGCACGCGAGGCGACGTAATGGCCGGTCGCGAGCACGCTCGCGCCCAGCTCGCGGGCGGTCGTCAGCAGGTCACGGAACTTGATCGCCTGGTTGCAGTCGACGCAGGGCACCGGCGTCTCGCCGGCCACATAGCTCTCGGCGAACCGGTCGATCACGGCTTCCTTGAAGCGGCTCTCGTAGTTGAGCACGTAATGCGGGATGCCGATGGCACCCGCGACCATGCGGGCGTCGTGGATGTCCTGGCCGGCGCAGCAGGCCCCCTTGCGGTGGGTCGCCGCGCCATGGTCGTAAAGTTGAAGGGTGACCCCGACGACGTCGTAGCCCTGCGCATCGAGCAGCGCCGCGGTCACCGAGGAATCGACGCCGCCGGACATGGCGACGACGACACTCACGTCCTGGGGCCGACCTTCGACATCGAGACTATTGAGCATCGGTTGAGTCTGTCATGGACGGATGGCGCCGGCGGCGGCATCCCGGCTCCCATTACTATATGTTCGGCCCACCTGGGCGCAACGTCGGGCTCCCCTCGAATTGACCCTGGCGGGGGCAGGCTTTGCCCCATTCACCCCATTTGGGGCGCCCGCTGCAAGCCCGGTCGACCCGCAAGGCGAAGCCGCCACCCCCGTCCGCGACACCGGCCATGCCCGGGCAAACGCCCCGGGCGTGCCTCGCTGCATTTACCTCCTTCATCATTTTCAACGATTTTTCCGCAATTTCGCCGCAGTGGCCGCTTGACCGCGTTAGCCCCGATATCTTCGTCACCGCTTAGTCAAATTTTAAATCGGAGGGGATACATTCCTCCCGTGAGTCCGGTGTTTTGTGTTCAGTGCGTGAGAGTAACATGACCGAACCCCACCGCCCGAGGGTCAAGTATGTCATCGGGCCCGACGGCAGCCCGCTTACAATCGCCGATCTCCCGGCACCGGGGACGAAGCGCTGGGTTATTCGCCGCAAGGCCGAGGTCGTAGCAGCGGTTCGCGGCGGGCTCCTGTCGCTCGAAGAGGCCTGCAGCCGCTACACGCTCACAGTCGAGGAATTCCTCGCTTGGCAATATTCGATCGATCGCCACGGCCTTGCCGGGTTGCGCACCACCCGCATCCAGCAATATCGCCAGTAGACCTCGCGGCTGCCACCGGTTTCCCCGTCCTGCGCCCCGGCCGCCCTCTCGCGCCGGACGGATTTGCCGCTTTAACCGGATAGTAACCATTCGCCCTGCAAAATTCAGATGATCCGGCGGTGCCCTGGTGCCGCCGTGCGGCTGCCGTCTTCACGGCAACGCTTGGCGGTTGGGGGCGAATCATACAGGCTCGTTTGTTGCAAATCGGCGCGCATTCCAACGTCGATCAGATCAAGCACCTGTGTCCGGGTCGAGGAGCCGAGAGATGGCCGTGTCGAGCGTCGCGCAGCAGCGCAGCCCCATGCGCTTCCGGGGCAGGTCCTACATGGCTTTTGCGCTCACCCCGGAGCCGCCGATCGTCGACTGGCTCGCCGAACTCGACAGCTGGATTCGTTCCTCGGCCGGCTTTTTCGTTGGCCGCCCGGTGGTGCTCGACCTCACCGCGGTAACGCTCACCAGCCCGGCTATTGCCCACCTGATCGGCGAACTCGGCACCCGCAACATCAGAATCATGGGGATCGAGGGCGTCGAAGCCGACAAACTCGGACCGGGGCTGCCGCCGCTGCTCAAGGGTGGCCGCGCCGCGACCGTCGAGGCGGTCGATACCACCGCCGCCAGCAAGCCGCCGGCCGCCGCACCGCGCAAGGATCCGAGCTCGCTGCTGCTGGAGGCCCCGGTGCGCTCCGGACAGTCGGTGTTCTTTCCCGACGGCGACGTGACCGTGCTGGGCTCCGTCGGCTCCGGCGCCGAGGTCATCGCCGGCGGCTCGATCCACATCTACGGCACCTTACGCGGCCGTGCCATGGCCGGCATGTCCGGCAACCGCGCGGCGCGCATCTTCTGCAGCAAGGTCGAGGCCGAACTGCTGGCGATCGACGGGTTCTACCGCACCGCGGAGGATCTCGACTCTGCGCTGAAGGGGCGGCTCGTCCAGGCTTGGCTCAACGGCGAAGTCTTGATGGTGACGGCCATGAATTGAGGCGGCGTTGAGTCGATAAGGGCGTTGGATTGGCACAGATGCGGAGACACCAAATGGGCAAAGTCATCGTCGTGACATCGGGTAAGGGCGGCGTCGGCAAGACGACCTCGACGGCCGCGCTCGGCGCGGCGCTGGCGCGGGCGGGGGAGAACGTCGTCGTGGTCGATTTCGACGTCGGCCTGCGCAATCTCGATCTCGTGATGGGGGCGGAACGGCGCGTCGTTTACGACCTCATCAACGTCGTGCAGGGCGTCGTCAAGCTGCCCCAGGCGCTGATCCGCGACAAGCGCATCGAAACGCTGTTCCTGCTGCCGGCGTCCCAGACCCGCGACAAGGACGCGCTCACCGAAGAAGGGGTCGGCCGCGTGATCGCGGAGTTGCGCACGAAGTTCGACTGGGTGATCTGCGACAGCCCTGCCGGCATCGAGCGTGGCGCCACGCTCGCCATGCGGTTCGCCGATGCCGCGATCATCGTCGCCAATTCGGAAGTGTCGTCGGTGCGCGACTCCGATCGCATCATCGGACTGCTCGATTCCAAGACCGTGAGGGCGGAGAAGGGCGAGCGTATGGAGAAGCACCTGCTGATCACCCGCTTCGACTCCACCCGCGCGGCGCGCGGCGAGATGCTCGCCATCGAAGACGTGCTGGAGATCCTTTCGGTCCCGCTGCTGGGCATCATCCCGGAAAGCGAGGCGGTGCTGCGCGCCTCCAATCTCGGCACCCCCGTCACCATCTGCAGCACCGACAGCGCGCCGGCGCGCGCCTATACTTGCGCGGCGCGGCGGCTCACCGGCGAAGACATCGCGATGACCATCCCCACCGACAAGAGGGGCTTCTTCAACAAGCTGTTCGGGCGGAGGGCGGCATGAACCTGTTCCGCTTTTTTCGACCGGCCGCCTCCGCGCCGGTGGCGCGCGAGCGGCTGCAGATCCTGCTCGAATACGAACGCAAGTCGGGCAGCCAGGTCGACCTGTTCAACGTGCTGCGCGAGGAGATTCTCGCGGTGGTCAGCAAGCACGCCAACGTGGACCCCGACAAGGTCCAGATTTCGGTGGATCGCGGCCCCGTATTCTCTACCATCGCCGTCGATATCGAGATCCCCAATTCCGGCGCCAAGGTGCGGGCCAGCGCATAGCGCCCGCATCCGTCAGCTCGACCGCACCGTGGGCAGATAAAACCAGGGCAGACAAAAAGATCGGAGCGCTGTCGAGAGAAACTCGATAGCGCTCCGATCATGTTGATCCCCTTACGATGCGAGGATCGTGATTGAAGCGGCCTCGGTGCCGCGCAACCTCAATGCACCACCACCACCGGGCGGCGACGAACGACCACGGGGCGGACCACCGCCCGGCGCCGAACCACCACGTAATCGTAAGCGCCCGCGACGCATGCGGCGTTGTAAACGCCCCCCACGCATCCCGCCGCACTCGCGGTCGGTACGTATGCCATGGCGACGAACAGCCCGGTCAGCGCAACGAGAAGATATTTCATTTTCGAGTTCCTCCTCGGCTCGAGTAGCGATGGCGTTTGGTACATGAGTCGCGCTTTCGTCGCCTATGCGAAAACAGACCTTTTGCCCACGCGATCAGCAACGGCGCTTTTTTGCGGCTCAGGCTGAACAAAAATTCAGGGTTCCACTGGCGTCGCCGATTCGACCACGGCACCACGGTTCGCTATTGCATGAACCATCCGTGGCTGACGACGATGGACTGGCCGGTCAGCGCGTTCGAACCGAACGACGCCAGGAACAGTGCGGTTTCCGCCACGTCGTCCACCGTGGTGAACTCGCCGTCCACGGTCTCCTTGAGCATGACGTTCTTGATCACTTGCTCCTCGGTGATGCCGAGTTCCTTGGCCTGCTCGGGAATCTGTTTCTCCACCAGCGGAGTGCGCACGAAGCCGGGGCAGATCACGTTGGCGCGGACGCCGTGCGCCGCGCCCTCCTTGGCGACGACTTTCGCGAGCCCGATCAGGCCGTGCTTCGCCGTGACATAGGGCGCCTTGAGCACCGAGGCCTCCTTCGAATGCACCGAGCCCATATAGATGACGCTGCCGCTCCCCTGCTTGTACATCTGCCGCAGCGCGGCACGGGTGGTCAGGAACGCGCCGTCGAGATGGATTGCCAGCAGTTTTTTCCATTTGGCGAATTCGAAATCGACGATCGGCGCGACGATCTGGATGCCGGCATTGCTGACGAGGACGTCGATGCGGCCGAAGGTCTTGATGATCTCGGCCGTGCCGGCCTCCACCTGGTCTTCGACGGTGACATCCATGGCGACGCCGATGGCGCGCTTGCCGCTCGAGTCGAGTTCCTTTGCAGTGGCATCGGCCGCCTTCTTGTCGAGGTCGGCGATGGCGACCTTGGCGCCTTCCCGCACGAATACGGTGGCGATTTCCTTGCCGATGCCGCTCGCGGCTCCGGTGACGATGGCAACCTTGTCTTGCAGACGCATCGCATTGGTCCTTTCGCAGGGGGCCGGCCGTCGCGCCGGTTTCAGGCCAGGTAGTCGTGAACGACTTTGCCCAGACCGAGCGTGAGATCGGCGAGGATGTGTGTGGCGGAAATGACTTCGAGCACCGGCAGTTCCGCGAGCGGAGCCAGCGCGTGGGAATACAGCTCGAGCGCGGCGGGGCCCGTCCACGCGCCTTTGAGATCGACGTCGGTGAGATGGTATTCGACAATCTCGCAGATGCGTGGCGTCCCGTCCACATGCGGAATGATCTTGAGGAGGAAGTTGGACGCCGCCATCGAGGCCTTGACCGCGGCGAGATCGGCCTGCTTGTGCTTGTAGCCCATGGTGCCGTGAGCGATGCGCGTCGTGCCGTAGTGCAATTCGCCGACCAGGGTGTCGATTTCGGCCCTGAGCACGGGCTGGGCCAGCTTCTTGGGGAAGCCCCAGAGTTCGCGTCCGCCGGCGATGGGCGGATGGTCGTCGAGAAACATGCAGTGGGAGTAGCCGCCCTTGCGGCCCTGGAACGACACCGGAATGACCTGTCCGCTCTCGGTGTAATCGCCGAAGCCGGTCGAGTCCGGCATGCGGATGAACTCGAAATTCACCAGCGGCGCCTCGACCTGGAGGGGCTCCGGCACGAGCTCGCGCAGCTTTGCGGGATCAGTGCGATAGTTGATGATCAGATATTCGCGATTGACGAACCGGTACGGCCCGATCGGATAGGCAGGACTCGTCAGCGGCATCGCGAACGCCCGGCTGCGTACTTCACTTTCCTTCATCGCGCATCACCCTTTCCAGAGATGGCCCAACCCCTTCCACAGATGGCCGACCTTGCAATCGACTAGCTATTCCCATTGATTCTTCTCGAAGTCGAAGGTGCGGACGCCTTCGGACCGGTCGGGCGGCTCGAGCACTTCCGGATGGCTGAGCGTCCGGGTGGCGTCGTCGTAGCCGGTCTGCCAATGTTCCTCCATGGTCCGGCGGGAGAACTCGTAGTCCTTGGCAATGCCCTCGTATTTCCGCGAACGATAGATCAGGTGGACGATGTTGCAGACCTTGTCATCCACCTCCGTTTCCAAGAGCTTCACGTCTTCCTGGCTGCGTATCTCTTCGGGAAGCTGCTTGATCAGGTTGACGAACGCCATGCGGAGCTTCTGCGCCCGCTTGACATGATTGGTCGCCGCCCGGGTGCGGCTGGAATAGATGATCTCCTTGCGACGCACTTCGGCGCCGGCGAGGTCGGTGGGCAACTCACCGCGCGCGTTCCACAGATCGACTTGAAAGGCGAGGGTGTCCTGCCGCGGCCGGGTATCGAGCACCCACTGCAGCGGCGTGTTGGATACGAGTCCGCCGTCCCAGAAATATTCGTTGTCGACTTCGGTGGCGGGAAATCCCGGCGGCAGTGAGCCGCTGGCGATCACATGCTCGGGCCCGATGACCTGGTTGGCGTTGTCGAACGAGACGAAGTTGCCGGTCTGCACGTTCACAGCACCGACGCTGAAGCGCATCTGCCTGGAATTGATGCGATCGAAATCCACCAGCTGCTCGAGGGTCATTCGCAAGGGAGCGGTGTCGTAGACGCTCAACGCTCCGACGGGGCTCGACGGCAGGAACATCGGGTGCGGAAATCGAGGCGCGAAGAAGTGAGGCGCGCCGAACATCGCCACGCCGAATGCGCGGGCCTGATTGATGAAGTGCCGGTATTCGTCGGTGAAGTGAATCGAGCGCAGATACGCAGAACCAAACGGCGAGTCGCTGACAGCTTCCCAGAATTCCCGCAGCCGATCGACCCGCCGTTCCGGCGGATTGCCTGCGATCAGGGCCGAGTTGATGGCGCCGATCGAGATGCCGGCGACCCAGTCGGGATGAAGGTTCGCCTCAGCAAGCGCGTGGTAAACTCCAGCTTGGTAGGATCCGAGTGCGCCGCCGCCCTGCAGCAGCAGGGCGATACACTCGAACGGCGGACGTTCCTCGGCCCGACGAGGCCGGGCTTCGCTCGGTGATGGGGTGAGCATTCCGATGGTCCTTGCTTACGTTCGGATACCGTTCTCACACAAGGCCCGCGGTCCACGGCAGCGGCGGCTCGATTTCCAATGGCGGATGCTACTCCGGAATTATTTCAATTCGGCTTACACGCCGGCCTTACAGCGCGAAAATAAAATACACTCCCCGGTGCAACGGGGTGGGTAATGCCTGAGCGCCGCCTCCGGCCGAAGCTCAGGACAGCCCCTTGGCGCCGCCGTTCTTGAACGGCGCTGCCGCTTTGAGGGTCGCCTGCTGGCCCAGCGTCGCGAGTTCCTTCGCCTGCGCCGTCAGTACCGCCAGCTGCTCGCGGGCATGCCTCGTGGTGATCTCGACCAATTCGGCAGGCGTTTTCACGCTGGCGAGTTCATGGGCGTAATTGAAAGCCGCCTCGTTGTTGACGCGGGCGAATTCCAGCAGCTTGGCATTGTATTGCGCGGCCGATTGCAAAGCTGTCGAATAGGCGTTCTCGATGAATTCTCTCGTCTTCTCGGTGGCGCCGTTCATTTTTTCGAAGGGGTTCTCTTCCTTGGCGGACATCATGGGCCTCCTTGCATGGGACGCAGGAAACAGATCGGGGGCTCCGACTTTCACCCGCGCCTGACCGAACGTCGAGTCGCAACAGCCGAGACTTGCAGTTTTCAAAATCTGCCTTTTGTCAGGAAGCGCACTCTGGCACTATGCAAAAGCCGACGCAACGCTTCGGCCACCGGCATGGAGGCCGAGGCGTCCGCCGGCGTCGCGATCTGACCGCCAAGCCGCGGCAATGGGCCGCCACGATAATGTGTTGATATCCCGAAGCGACTTGGCCGGCGGAGGCCTCGCCTGACGGATTCTCTGCGATCCGTCAGGCAAAATCGACTAAATATGCAAATCAAGCGGCGGAACTGGCACCGATGAACCTCGCCCGGCCGATCACGTTCTGGATCGCAATGTGTGCGGCCGTGATCGCCGTCGTCGTGCTGCTGCGCGAGATCCTGTTGCCGTTCGTCGCCGGCATGGTGCTCGCCTATCTGTTCAACCCGCTGGCCAACCGCCTCGAGCGGATGGGGCTCAATCGGCTCGTTGCCGCACTCGCCATCATCGGCGTATTCATCGTCGCCTTTGTCGCACTGGTCTTGTTCACGGCGCCGTTCATCGCACGCGAACTCGCCTACTTCCTCGACAACCTGCCGACCTATTTTGGTCAGTTGAAGACTCTCACCTCAGATCCGGACCGGCCGTGGCTGCACAAGATCGTGGGCGAGGGCCTCGTCAGCGCCGAGCAGTCGATCGGCGAATTGGCGACGCTCGGGGTGGATTGGTTCGGCAGTGTCGTGCGCTCTGTCTGGACCGGGGGCCAGGCGCTGATATCGGTGTTCTCGCTCGCCATCGTCACGCCGGTGGTGGCGGGGTATCTCATCTATGACTGGAACAACATGCTCGCCGCGGTCGACAACTGGACGCCGCCGCCGCGCCGGCCGACCGTGCGGGCGCTCGCCCGCGAGATCGACGATACGATCGGCGGTTTCGCGCGCGGACAGGGTACCCTCTGCCTCATCCTGTGCGTCTTTTATGCGCTGGCGCTGACTCTGGCCGGCCTCAATCACAGCCTTCTGCTCGGCGTTGCCGCGGGCCTGATCAGCTTCATTCCCTATCTCGGCTCGCTCACCGGTCTCGCGGTTTCGACCTGCGTGGCGATCGCGCAATTCTGGCCGAACTGGTCGGCGATCGCCGTGGTGCCCATCATCTTCCTCGTCGGCCAGACCATCGCGGACTACGTGCTGTCGCCCTATCTGGTCGGCCGTCGCGTCAATCTGCATCCGGTGTGGATGATCTTCGCGCTGTTCGCGTTCGGATACGTGTTCGGGCTCGTGGGGCTTCTGCTCGCGGTGCCGCTCGCGGCCGCGTGCCGTGTGCTCCTGCGTTTCGCACTGGAGCAGTATTACGCGAGCCCGCTCTATGCCGCCCAGCCCAATGCGGCCGAGCCCGAGCCAACCGTTCTCGCGGAAACGAAGCCGTCAATCAAGAAAACCGGATAGCTCGCGTCATTGCGCCGGGGCGCTTTCCTTGGTGTAGCGCCACCACAGCGGTCCGCCGATGCCGACCACGACGACGATCGCCAGCAACAGAAGCAGCGCCGACTGTTCGAGCCAGGCGATCGCGGGCACCCCCAGTGCCAGGATCGCGCCGACGAGGCAAAAGCGCCAGGACCCGATATGTACGCCGGCGGTGAACGTGCCCAGCGCGAGCAGCGTGAGCACGTAGAGGGCGCGTGCGTCGGTGCTCATCATCTGCCCGACATCGGCGACATAGAGGAGATTCATCGCCGCCAGCACTGCGCCCCAATGGAGCACCTGCGTCCACACCAGACGCAGCCGTGCGTCCCGGTCCTTGACGACCGACCATCGCGTCATCACGCAGATGAGCCCGATGAAGGGGGCGAGCGCGAACCAGTACAGGGTTATCGGCCTTCGGGTGACGCTCGTATAGGCGACACCGAACAGCGCGAGGACCAGCATGACGAAGTAAGGCCACTCCCTCGTCAGGAAGCGGCGAAATTTCACCTGCCAAGAGCTCGGGCCGTTGGGGCCGTTCGGCCCATGCCCGGGTGACGGCAAATCGCTCATGCTTCGGCCTCAGACCGTCGACCGCCCCGACACTCGCAATCAAATGTCGGGGTCAGCCGCCCCGCGCCGCGACCGGCGCAGACCGATACGGTTTCAGCGCGCCAGCGAAGCGACATGAACGCTCTGCGGCAGCGACGAGATGCAGCGGCCGATGACATGCGCCATGCGCGGCGCGGCATAGGGGCTGAACGCGCCTTCGCAGCCGTCCGGCATCTCGGGCGCCTTGGGCGTGGTGGACTCGGGTTCGGTGGCCGGCGGGGCCGTAACGGTGCGCCCAGAGGCGGCGCGCTTGGCAACGGTGGTCACATGGTTGATGGGATCGGCACGGTAGAGCACCTGTCCGTCGCGGTCCCGCAGCGTGATTGCGGCGTCGAGACGACCGTTCACTTCGACCTCGACGATCGGAATGTCCACCCCGCTCCGCCCGAACGGGCGCGCCACCAGGCTGCCCTTGTGAGACCGTTCGACCGAGGAGGCCGCCGGTGCCAACCCATCGGCGCGGGGGGCGCTCGAATAGAGGCTCGCTCCGGCCCAGGCGCCGAGCGGAATTGCGCAGATGGCAGCGGGGATCAATTGATAGGCCAACCGCATGACACACTCCCAAAATCCAACCAAAGGTTATCGTTGCTTGCACCAAGCACACGGGTTCCGGTGGCGCCCGCTGTGCGCGAGCGCGTTGTTCGATCGGGGATCAGCCGCAGATCAGAGTCGTCGCGTTACCACCACCACCCGCCGGACCTGGTCCCGAAGGAAGACCTGTCCTGGCGGGTCGCGGACCTGCGCGACGATCCGTCAGAGGCATAAGCGTTGAGCCGCACGTCGTTCAAATTGTCGCCGAAGCCGCGCATCACGGCCAAAGCCTTAGTCTTGTTGGCACGGGCCGCCGTGCGCGACTTGGCTGCGACCGCCTTCGCGGGGGCCTCGGCCCGAGCGGCCGGCGCCGTCGGCGCATCCGCTGCAGCTTCCGCGGCCGGTTGCGTCACCGCGACGTTCGTTCCGACAGTCGAAGGCTGCACCGGTACGGTGGCGCGCTTGTCGGGAGCCGGCGCGCTGGCGACGGCCTTCTGGGCGCCATCGGTCTTCACGTCTTTGGTCTTCGCGTCGGTCTTGGCTCCCGCTATTTCCGCACGCGGCGCGGTCCAATCGAGACATTTGCGATCTGCATTCGGCCACGCCTGCATGCTGCAGGGCAGCGCCGGCGGATCGGGGATGGGTGCAGCGGCGGCCACTGCCGTGGTCGGTGTCTCGTCGGTCGGGCCGAGCAGACAAAGCCCGGCATAACCGCCGACCATCCCGGCCAGGAACAAGCCAGTCAAGGATCCTGCAAACGAACTCATCGACCTCTCCTTCCGGCGCGACCGCACGGACCAAGTTTAGGGTTCCCCGGCATCGTGCCGTACACTGAAAAGCTCTCTTCGGAGGGCTTCGAGATTCGCTTCAACTGAACGTTCCGACGCTCTTGCGCGGCGGCTGCCCGTTTGGCGTGCCGGAAGGCGGCTGCCAGCTCGAGCCTGCGCGGCGGCGCTGCGCGGCTTCCCGGATCGCCTCGATCGACATGCGCAGGGCCGTCGACTTGGCGGCGGAGGCCACCCCAGCCAT
>Ga0306925_10004896_pt1 | contig 12195 bp, 9 predicted proteins | sample flu12Cox44000176_FD_203755 | JGI IMG/M metagenome (GOLD analysis project Ga0306925, IMG submission 203755) | Lab enrichment of tropical soil microbial communities from Luquillo Experimental Forest, Puerto Rico - flux8day.12C.oxic.44.000.176 (v2)... | ecosystem: Environmental > Terrestrial > Soil...
CCCTTACCCACATCTCCCAGTCTTCACCCGCACAGGACAAACGCCGGTCAAACCCTCCCAGTTCTTCATACACGTCACGACGAACCACAACAGAAGGTGTGCAGACACGTTGACCGGCGGCTATCTTCGGCAACCACCCGGATAAGACGCCACTCTTAGACTGCTCCAATGGAGAGATAGAGTGCCAATGACCTTCCTCATCGACGTAGATGGTACGGCAAAAGGCCGCCCCTATCTTTGGACTTGCTTCAAACCCTTGTTGCAGCAGGTTATAAAACCCCTCCCTCACGTAGTCATCGCCATGCAAAAGATGAATCAGATGCCCACGTGACAGTTGCAAGCAAGTATCAAAATTTCCGATATAACCCTGGTTCTTCGGCTGGCGGTAGAATTCCACACGCCCCGTCCCAAGTTCTTCAACAATCTTGGCCGGATCATCTAAAGTAGAACAATCATCTACTACCTCAATCTGCATCGTATTTGCCCCAGGATCTTGTGCCAAAACACTGGCCAATGTCTGACGAAGATAGACCGCGCAATTATAAGTCGGGATCATGACGGACCATAAGGGCCGAATCACCCCCTTTTTTACAGAGAGAATCGGGGAATAATGATATGGTTCTGAGCCCTTAGAGTATTTACGGCCGGCGCGACGCTGCGGAGCCGCACCTGGCGATCTTTGGGAGCCGCATGCTATACGGTATACGGACGACATCGACGGAACAGCTCTCTAGGAGTGCGCCGTCAGTCGGCGTGCGAGGTCGTCCCCTCTCCAGTTGCCCACTCCGAAGCGAGGTAGCCGCATCCGATGGATTCGTCGTGCTACCGCGCCGCCCGAGGCGGTGCACGCGCAAGCGAAGCCACACTCGTGCACCGAGGCAGCGGCGGAATCGTTGAAATCACCAAAAGGGTATGCGAATGTATCGATCGGCCTCCCGACCAACTCCTCGCAGGCTCGGCGGCTGCCTTCGATCTCACCACGCTGGCCGGCGTCATCGAGCAAGGATAATTGCGGATGGGTCACAGTGTGGGCGCCGATATCGATGAACCCGGGCGCAACCAGCCGATGGACCTCCTCTGCGGAGAGTGGCCTGTGTATCGATGTAGCCTCGATCTCGATGCCTGCCCAGGTACGAAGCCGGAGGAGTAGCTCCGAGCACAATTCCGGATCAAGCGGACGCAAGAGGCGCCAAAGCTCGTAATGGAGCTGCTCGCGCGTGACCACGAGACCGTCCCGGACCTCCTCGTTTGCGGCGTGCGTTAGCCGACCATCGGTTCGCCAACCGTGAGGGCGACCAGCGATCTCAATGTCCAGTTCAAGCGGCAGAGAAGGTGGTTCGAAAATGAGGCGCGACAATTCGTCCCACCAGAAGCCGCAGTTATCTCCGATCGCACCTGTCACCAGAAGGACCGTAGCGGGGCACGTATGCCGTTCCAGCACTGGCCTTGCCTCGCTCAGGACATCAGCATAGCCATCATCGAACGTGACGGCCGCCACCTTTCGAGGCACGCGGCCCTGTGCCAGCCGAGCCACGAGCCAAGATAGCGGCACAACGTCACGACACTGCACCAAAGCTTCGATCTGTTCGGCGAACCGATCCGGCGATACGGCCAGCTGCCATGGGTCGTGCGCCAGGCGAGCGACCCGATGGTACATTAGAATGATGGGCCGATCTCGCCCAACAAAGTGGCGAGCGGCGTGCCTAAGCTTACCCAGCAACGGTGTGATCAAGTCTGGCATTGTTTGACTGCGCGAGCGGCGACGATCATTGGATATTGCGGGTCATGGGCATCGAGCTCGGCCGGGCTCAACTCGTGCTCGGCCAAACCGTGAAGGAAGCTAATCGCTGCCAATACATTTCCGTAAGCGGTCACGCTGACTCTCTCGTTATCAAACCTCTCCTCGAGCAGGCGGCCCACCGCGGCGGGTGACAACGACCAATACCAGCTCGGACCCCACTCTCCCCGGTCGATAGAGCTGACCCCTGGGACCGTGATCAACAGCACACCGCCGGGTTTAAGCATTCGATGCAATGTCGCTATAGCCTTGTGGACGCGAAAAATTAAATGAAGCGTCTGCGTCAGCACAATGCAATCGAATGCCCCCGATGGAAGATGATCACCTTGAGCCAAATCGCCAACCAAGGTTGCGCGCGAATTATCGGGGCTGACATGCAGGACGTCGCTGTGTGTCACTCGAGCGCCACCGTATTGCAGGGTGTAGGTATTGTCAGCGACCTCCAGGACTCGCCCTTTGATGTCCGCCGCGTGGCGCGACAGGAAATCTTCGATATAGCGCCGGTCGACCGGCTTACCCCTATCGTAGCCGAAATGTGGGCTGATCGGGCGCAATCGCCGTAAGTCCCCGAACCTGACAGATTTCCGAACTCGCGCGTTACGAGAACGCAGCGCGTTCAAGATGCGTCGGCTGGCAATCGTGAAGAACGCCGAGGGAGCAAGTGCGAACACTTTCGCCGTTGCGCGCCACGGAACCTGCCTCAGACCCGATGCTCTCGCGCTAAAGGTTTGCCGGATCTGCTCTGCCGCGTAGGCCGATTTCCAGAATTGGACTCCGACTTTGTAGGCCTTGCGCCATTGTTCGTTGTCGTTCAAATACGCCGATTGGCGGCGCATCACCTCAAGCATTGTGCCAAGCATGGCCGGAATATTGCGGGACATGTTGCTGTCGTGGTGCCGATACTCGGCGATGCGCTCGACCCCTGCGGCAACGCCGTACCCCCGTGTTAACCGCAAATAGAGCTCGTGATCCTCGCAACAACGGAGCCGGGCGTCAAAGCCACCCACTTCCTCTAAACAATCGCGCCGGTACATGACTGCCGCATGCATGGTGACCAAGTTGGTCTTGAGGAACGACTCGTAGGCATCCTCACCCACTGATTGCGGCTCGGCCGAATTCAGAAGTCGGCCCCCGGCATCGATCCGATGAAAGCTGCCGTAAACGAAGGCGCAATCGGGTCTCTTTGCGAAGCGCTGCAGATTGGATGCGAGCGCCTCCGGCATCAGCCGATCGTCGGCATCGAGAAAGACCACGTAATAACCGGATGCCGCCCGCCAACCGGTGTTGCGCGCAGCGGCCAACCCTTGGTTGGGCTGGCGGATCAGACGAACCCCGGGATATCGGCTCGCCACCGAGGCCGGATCGTCGGTGGAGCCGTCGTCGACGACGAGCACCTCGGCCGGAGTGACGGTCTGTCTGAGCGCGCTCTCGATCGCTTCGGCCAAAAATCGCGCGTGATTATAGGTGGTGATAACAATGGATACAGGCCGCCCGCCTACGTCCTCAACGCTCTGTTCCTGCGGCGAAGCGTGCTCACCGAGAGAGAACGAGTTCATCACGGACAGCTGTCAGACTCCTCGCGAGGGCACGTTCGATGGATAAATACACCTTGCGTAATCCGTTTAGTCTCCCGCGGTCAAGCGCTGATGGAAATTCGCCGCAAATTTTGGGACCACGCCCCATCTCCTTCGGGCACCCGCTCCTTGCCGAGCCGTGGGGCGGGTTACCCCCTCGGTCACCGACGACGATAATTTTCAAATCGGTTGAGTGCGCGTGCTAGTGTGCATCCATAAAGGCATGTTTTCGATCGTCGTGTGAGGGTGGGCGGAGAGGTATCGGGTGACAGCCGGGCGGTGGTTCCCGCTGTGGTAGCGGGTGCCCGCAGAGGAATCGCGTTACGGGTGGCTGGGATCGCGGTGAACCGGCACACTGCCGCCATGGGCGCAAAACGGGGCGGTTAAGCCGGTTTGAGGCGGGCCAACAGCACCAGATTGTGGGCCACCACGGCGGACCAGATGTAGGCCTTCAAGTGGTCCAATCCGCGCCAAGTGCATCGGGCGGCGCCGTAGCCGCGCTTCAAGCATGAGATGGCGGCCTCGATGCCGGCGCGGAAGTTGCGCAGGCGGCGGTACACCCAAGGGCTTTTGACCATCTCGGCCACGGCGATGCCGCACTTTTTGTGAAAGGCAACATCGGTGACGCCGCGGGCCTTGGCGGCGGCGAGATTGGCGCGGCTGGCGTAGCCGCCATCGGCAGCGGTCTGCCGCGGCGGCACGCCGGTGCGGGCGATGTGGCGGTCGAGCATCGGTACGAAGCGCTCAGCGTCGGCGGGATTGCCGGCTTCAATGACGACATCGAGGATCAGCCCGCTCTTGCCGGTCGCCAGGTTGAGCTTGTGACCGTACTGAACCTGACGACCGCCCTTGACAATGATGTCGGCGTGCGGCTCGAACAGGCTGACCAGCTTCTCGCCGGCCGGTACCGTCTCGCCGTCGAAGACCCGGCGCTGGGTCTGGGAGATGACGCGCGCGATCAGCGCCAGGTAATGGTCGACCTCGGCACGCCACCGCGCAACAACTGTCTCGGCGATCGCGGCCAGCCCCTCGGCCATCGCCTGCAGTTCGGCCCGGCTAGCCTGGGTCGCGACGATCAGGTCACGGTAGAGTTGGCGCTTCATGTCCTGTCCGCGGCTGTATTCGATGGCGCGGGCCCGCTTCTTGGCCAGGGGCCGACGGTCGCGCCACTTGATCGCCGGTGCCCCGGGCAGCGCCTCGGCGCGGTCCAACAGTCGGGTCATGACCCGCACCGCGTCCGACAACAATGCGCTGTCGCTGGGCTCGTGCATCAGCGCTTGGCTGACCGTGCTGTCGAGCCGCACCGTGGTGCCGCTCTCCAGCCGGGCTTGTTTGGCACTGGCCAGCAGCGCCTGGTTGATTGCCTCCCAGGTCGCGGCGCCAATCGCCGCGATCGTATGGTGCAACACCGACTTCTTCGGCGACCACGCCAAGGGCAGACGGGCAAAGGCGCGAAACGAGGCCGAATCCTCAAGGTGGAAGGCCAGTTCCTCGTAGCTCAGCTGGCGCTGCTGCTTGAGCAGCGCACAGCGCAGCACGCTTTCCGCCGGCAATCCGCGCCGCCCGGTTTCGCGCACCCCTTGGTGCTGTAGATCGGCCGCCACAAGGCTGATCAGCCCGGACTGGCGGTCCAGCCATTGCGACATCGCCTTCAGCTCGCAGCCGATCTCGTGCTGCGCAAATACCTCGAATATAGTGGCCTGGACGGTGCGTTCCTGACGCATTGTCGGCTCCGGCGGTGAGGGTCGGTTTCGGAATGCAATGGTGTGCACACCGCAACTTACCCGAAACCGCCGAGCCTTGCTTTAGCAAAATCGCGATTGAATCAATGAATCCAGAAACTTACCGTTTCTGGATGGGCACTAGCTAGGCTCGAATGTCGACACATCGTATAAGTCGCGGCATGGAGCGGCGTACGGAGACTCCTATGCGCGTTTTGGTCGAGCCAAGCGATTATGTGCTTCGGAACGCCGGCGATATGGCCATGATGTACGTGGCGATCTTACGACTGGCCGCGGCTTTGCCGCGTGCATCAATTCAAGTACTCACCGCCGATCCACATCGCTTGGCCGAATTTTGTCCGGCGGCAATCCCTCTGATCGCTCCTCAACCGGGGAACATCTCACGACAGATTTCACCGTCTGCGAAGCAATTGAAGGACCTATTGTTAAAAAGCGAAGTGGCACGCCAACGGCTTAGGCCACTGATAAAGTTTCTGCGTCGCGTTCACGATCGCGTCACACCAGTGCGGCTGGGTTTGCCAGCGACGGTCATAAATGCGATTTCTCGTGCGGATGCAATGGTGGTCACTGGAATGGGGGGCATTACTGACGCCTTTCCGGAATACGCTTGGGGCCTCTTGGAGAGAATTGAGCAAGCGCTGACATTTGGAAAGCCCGTCGTTCTGCTAAGTCAAGGGATGGGACCCCTCGAGTGCCCAGAATTGCGTTCAAAAGCTGCGGCAGTTTTGCAACGTGTTCCTTTCATCGCACTTCGCGAAGGCCGATCGGGAATACCACTTCTCCGCTCTCTGGGAGTCGCTCCGAGCTGCATGATGGTCACTGGTGATGACGCGATCGAACTAGCCAATTCTTGTGGATTAGCAAACGGCGGAAGGGGTTTAGGTGTAAACCTGCGCGTTGCTGCTTATGCCGACACAGATTCTACATTTGCATCTGAATGCGGCCACATCTTACAACGCGCAGCCCGCAAGTTTGAAGCACCTATAGTGCCGGTGCCAATCTCAGCAGTGCCTGGTGAGGAGGATGCCAATACAATCAGGCTAATCACCGCTGGATACTCAGACTGTTCCATTGGAGGACTGCGTGTGGACACCCCTCTCAAAGTATTATACCAAATTAAGTCCTGTCGCCTAGTGTTCGCGGGAAGTTATCACGCGGCTGTGTTTGCACTTTCCTTGGGCGTACCGGTTGTTTGTCTTGCTAGATCTCATTACTATCGTGATAAATTCCTGGGACTTGCCGAGTTGTTTGGAACTGGTTGCATAGTCATTTTGGCCCGCGAGCCCAATTGGAAGCCGCTTTTAGCGAATGCGCTGGAGAGCGCTTGGCACAGCGTGGATGAAGTCAAGCCACATCTATTGGCGGCCGCCAAACGTCAAGTCCTTCTCAGCCGAGCCGCGTATCAAAGAGTTTTCGAAATTCTGAGTGCGACCACTGAAACCAAATCGAACTTCTGAACATGTTTGCGGTAGGTAGTATGGCGGGCAGTCAGGTAGGGGTTAACTGGTGAGATCAGCTAAATCGCTTGACTTCAAATGCGAGGGCGACATCTTCTTGAAATTGGCCGCGTAGCGCGGAGGGCTCCTGGGAATCTATCTGCCCGGACGGCCCTGTGCAATATTAGGAGCGAAAATGACACTGGGACGAGTGGCTTCGCACCTGGTTTCGCGATCCTTCAGCCTAGTAGGCTTGGATGTAAGTCGAACAGCTCGCGGGCCCAGTTTCGTCAGCAATCTGGAGCGACTCTATCGCAAGTATCGCCATAATACGATGCTAAATCGCGAGGGATACGTCAAAAACCTCGCGTTGGCCGCGTCAGTAACTACGCCGGGCTGCGTAATTGAATGCGGCGTTTGGAAAGGTGGAAGCAGCGCTGGAATGGCCGAGGTACTCGGACCAGATCGTCAATATCTACTTTTCGACAGTTTTCAAGGTCACGTCGATCCTCAGCCGATTGATGGACCGGCGGCTTTTGCCTGGCAGGCGGATAAGAGCGGACCGTGGTACTTCAACAACGCCCGCACCAGCCCCGAAGATGCAGAAGCCGCCATGAAGCGCTCGGGAGCCAAGCATTATCAGCTAATCAGGGGCTGGTTTGAAGAAACGTTGGCAAATTTTAGGCCTCCCTGTCAGATCGCGGTATTGCGTATCGACTGCGATTGGCACGCACCCACGACAACGTGTCTGCGCGCGCTGTTCCCGTTTGTGGCGGAGGATGGCATACTTATCGCTGACGGGTACCCCGACTGGGACGGATACGCGCGGGCGGTCCACGAGTACCTTGCTGCCTATGAAGGAGTCGCCCGCATCAAGCAGTTTCAAGGCCTCTACTATGTCGTCAAAGGTGTCCGGAAATGGTGAAGACTTGACCGTCCATGATTAACTCCGGCTTGGACTGGCGTGTTGTTGATCAGTCTGCGAACGTATGTCGAGCTGCGGCATCGAGGACCACTTGGTGAACGTCGCCCCTCGCTTCGGCTACGGACAGCGAACATCGGCTCTCACGCCGAAACCGAGGCCGCTGCGGCGGCAACGAACTCCGATCAGTTAAAACGAAATCCGATCAGTTGAAAAGCTCGCGGGCTCGTCCGATGATTAAGCTTTCGAAATCCGTTGTCGCGGGGATTTTTGTTCGTCTTCGTGACCTGACCCGCATTGCACAGGGTGTCGAGGAAGTCATCGATACCGATCGCGACACGGATTATGAGCGTTGGCGCGAACTTGCTAGTACGACTGGCCGGTGGAACCCCTCCCGTGCGCAACGGGTCGCGGCTGTAATTCCCGACGGCGCCCGCGTTCTAGATCTCGGCGCCGGATCGATGGTTCTAAAACGTCACCTCAAGACGTATTGCACTTACACTCCCGCTGACATTTACGATCGGGGCCAAGGGTGTATAGTCGTGGATCTCAACAAATATGAATTTCCTGATGGTTGCTATGATTGGGTGACTATGGTCGGTCTCATAGAATACTTAAAAGACCCTCGATGGGTTTTAACCAGAGCAGGACAAGCCGCCCCGAGAATTATCGTTTCTTACAATCCGACGAACGCCCTCTGGAATTTCCGTTCTCGGCGAAACACAGGATGGATATGTCATTTATCTGAGGAAAGGCTGATTCGTATCGTCCAACAGGCAGGGTTTAAAAGAACGGTAATAGTTGCTCCTGCGCTGGAGGGCGAAATTATCCTGCTCGGCGAAAGAGTAGACCCGACAACAGATCAGGCGATCATGCAAGTCTCCTCGACATAATACGAGGAGAACGGTTATCGATTTGGCCGAGTAAGTGATTTTTGCAATTTCGACCCTTGCCGCAATCCGTATCAATAATCGTTTCGTTGCTCCGTTGGTCAGCACTGCTTCTCCAATGAAGCGATCGAAAGTACTCCTGGGGCAAAGCGTTGGCCGATTGCTGGCAAGCGATTGATATGGTCGTATGATTGTGGCAAGAGCCCGCTATCGCTAATTTAATTTATTGTGGTGCCGAGGCTGTGGCTGATGTAATTTAGAATACGCTTTTCAAAAGGAACGTGCTACCGGGGTAAATCCTAATCATGCTCCACCACCATTTTCCGAAATTTCCAGCAAGCGGCCCAATCGACATGGCCAATAAGAGTGGGGCTCGGTGCTAGACTGTTGGTACTTCCCTTCCGGAACTCAACAGACAGGATATCGAGCTTTACATCAAGATCATGATGCCAGTCGGATAGCCACACGGAAATAGTATAAACAGATGGCACCAACGGGAGATGCGTGCATTCGCAACTCAGTATACCCTTACAAGCTAAAATGCCTATCGCTTCGTTTGGGTGAAACGTGTTATTAGTGCCCCAGACAGGCAATCCTGTCGCGCTGGAGATCAGAATTCCGCCAATAGGATTCCGCAAGGGGTAAGGCGAGGTAAATTCGATTTCCGCCAAGAAGTGTCCGCTGCGCAGAGCCTCCTGGTCTACGGTAATCCGAGTTATAGAGGGTTTGTCAGCTCGCGCCTCAAAGCAGACTTGGGTATTCGCACTTAAAGGGACGCTGTAGGATCGTATTGTTTTTTCCACCGGGCCGATTTGCGCGATCCTTCCGCTCTCAAGCATGATCGCTGTCTCGCACAGCGAGCGTACCGCGGCCATATTGTGGCTAACGAATAGCACCGTCCGTCCCTCGCGACGGGAAACCTCGTCCATCTTGCCGAGGCATTTCTTCTGAAACTCGGCGTCGCCGACCGCCAATACTTCATCGATTATCAGGATCTCCGGGTCGAGATGGGCCGCGACCGCAAAAGCGAGCCGTACATACATGCCCGAGGAATAGCGTTTGACCGGGGTATCGAGGAATTTCTCGACTTCGGCGAATGCGACGATCTCATCAAACTTCCTGCGGATCTCGGCGCGCGTCATGCCGAGGATCGCACCGTTCAGGTAGATGTTCTCGCGCCCGGTGAGCTCGGGATGAAAGCCGGTTCCGACTTCGAGAAGGCTCGCGACACGCCCCTTGATCGTGACGCGCCCCTCGGTCGGCTCTGTGATGCGGCTGAGGATCTTGAGCAGCGTACTCTTGCCGGCCCCGTTGCGCCCGATGATACCGACGACCTCTCCTTCTTTGACGTCAAAATTCAGGTCCCTGAGAGCCCAAAACTCCTCGACTCGATCGCACTGAACTACCTGCTGGCCTTGCAGCATTTGCCTGGTCTTGCGCGCGATAGTCCAGAGTTCGCGTCCGATCACGTCGCGCAATGCGGTATACTGTTCGTTAGTCTGGCGCTGCGAGTTGTGCGAGATCAGGTATCGCTTGGACAGCCCCTCGACAGTGATGATCGGTTCAGGCATCGTTATGAAAGGTCGAGCTCAGATGAGGTCTGCAAAGGCTTTTGCTTTCCGGAGCCAATGAATCAGGTCGCTGGATTTCGAATGCAACATCTGACCGGACGCGTAGTTATTTTCACAAGTGGCCATTTTATCAACAATTAAGTATGTTTATTAACCATTTTTACTGTGCTTTTATTAGTTGACTGCCCTACCTACTCCTGTTAAGCTTAGCCAAACCTCACGGCGTACGCAAGTCAGAAAGCCAGCCGACAAAATCGGCACTTTCACAAAAGTTGAGCCGCGGCCGGGGTTAGGGGCGGAGGCGATTCCTTTGCGGAGAGGTAGAGGCCAGGAAATCATATCGTTTTCCCCGTCTGGCAAGAATCATGAGCGAGCCGCCCGGTGTCACTATCATCGTCGTCAATTACAACTACGAGCTCTTCTTGGCTGCGGCAATCGACAGTGCCCTCGGCCAGAACCATCCGCATTGTGAGGTAATCGCGGTCGACGACTGCTCGACCGATAACTCAGTAGCAGTGATTGCGGGCTACGGCGATCGAATCAGATCAGTGCTAAGAAAGACAAACGGGGGTCAGGTTGAGGCCCTGAACAGTGCTTGGCCGCTTGCCCGTTATCCTATCCTGATCTTTCTGGACTCGGATGATCTCCTTCTTGCGCATGCGGCCGCAACCGTCGCCGCGCGCTGGACGCCTGCGACTGTAAAGATACAGGCGCCGCTCGTTACAGTCGACCAAACGGGGCGGGAGATCGGCCACGTTTCCCCTAGATATCCGCCAGATCTGGACACGGCGAGGATACGAGCAGAGCTTTTGCGGACCGGCGGTGCGCCTAACTCTCCTGCGAGCGGCAACGCATATTCACGCTCGTTGCTTGAAGCCGTCGCGGGGGATGGCGGCTTCGATCTCGACGTACCCCGCAGATATTGGATGGATACGATTTTGACTTGCAATGCTCCGTTCTTTGGGGAAGTGATCAGCCTATCTAAGCCCTTCGCTTGCTATCGCATTCACACGGAAAATTTGTACAGACTAACGGTTGCTGACGCCAGCCAATTTACCCGGCTGTTAACGTATTTTGCTTACGAGATCGAATATTTCACAGGACGTTGTCGGAGCTGGGGTGTCCCGTTCGATCCGGTCGCTGCCCGGAACCATTCTCTTTGGGCGCTTGAGTGCCGATTGATCGCCGACAAACTTGCCTACAATAACTCCCCTGCCGTCACGGGCTCGTCGCACCACCCTGTTCGTAGCCTGTTTCGCGCACTCCGCGTCTTTGTGAGGGCGCGGCTGCCAATGTTGACGCGGATCATTGGCGCAGGGTGGCTTATTGTTGTCGCCGTGAGTCCGCAATCCATCGCGAGACCGCTGATCGCTCTCCGCTTTATTCCTAGCGCAAGGCCTGCATGGTTCGCATACGCTCACCGGCGCTTGACGGGGCACAATGCGGGTCGAGGAAGGCGCGTTTCAAGCGGGCGCCTCCAGGAAGATGACAAATGTTCCGCACCAAGCCGGAGTAGCCGGTAGCCGGCCGGATCAAGGCGTCCTTCCCCATCCATCAAACGCCCGCTCCTCACAATCAGCGATGCGGGTAGTGATTAACCATTATACGCTATCGCTTACGGTCTCGTCCAAGTGAAGACGACACCTCGGCTCGCGACGCTCGACCAGCTCGACCGCCTAATTTATGCGCGCAGCTTTTCCAAGACACTGTCAGTCAGCCTGCGCGTCGGTTTCGTCGCTTGCTCGCGGTACACCGCCAACGAACTCGCCTACATCAAGCTTCCGACCAGCGTCATTACGTCACCATTCACCGAGGCGGCTGATCTGTCTGATGCTGGTCGACGGCCATTACGGAAAATATCTTTCATGCTTGCACGAGCGACTAGGTGAGGCGCGCCCAACGTAGTGCGTACCTTTGAACGTATTGGACTGGAATTATTCACCGAGCCCCTGGACGGCATGTTCCTATGGGCGCGATTCCCCCATATCGACGATTCACTGGCGCTGGCAGAAGAAGCGCAGCGCGACGGTATTATGCTCGCGCCCGAGACGGTCTTCCGTCCCCATCTCGAGCGCTCGCTGTGGCTGCGGTTCAACGTTGCTGTCTGCGCGGACACCCGCGTGCAGCGCTGGCTGCAGCGGCAGCGGCGGATAAAGGCGGCGTAACGCAGCCTGCAGAGACGGCGGCAACCCCATGTGCTCTCTTGACGCGCCATTTCAGGATGACCGACCAGACTGAGTCCGCTTCGGGTCACGGGCGGTA
>Ga0306925_10004900_pt1 | contig 12192 bp, 12 predicted proteins | sample flu12Cox44000176_FD_203755 | JGI IMG/M metagenome (GOLD analysis project Ga0306925, IMG submission 203755) | Lab enrichment of tropical soil microbial communities from Luquillo Experimental Forest, Puerto Rico - flux8day.12C.oxic.44.000.176 (v2)... | ecosystem: Environmental > Terrestrial >...
GTCCCGGCAGGATGCAGTTAGCGCGGATGCCGTAGGGCGCATTGTGCAGCGCCAGCTGCTCGGTAAAAGCGATCATCGCCGCCTTCGTCGCCTTGTAGGCGACCAGCGGGTAGGTATTTTCATAAGCCGCTACCGACGAGATGTTGATGATCGCCCCCGAGCGCTGCCGCCGCATGACCGGCAGCACATGCTTGCAGGCCATGATCGTGCCGCGCAGGTTGATAGCCGATACGCGGTCGAACGCCGCCTCGGTTAGCTCGTCGAGCGGCTTGTCGCCGCCGGCGATGCTGACCCCGACGTTGTTATGCAGGATGTCGATGCGGCCCCAGCGCTCGACTGCCGTCGCCATCGCGGCGGCGAGCGTCGCCTCGCGCGTGACATCAGCCTGGAAAGCGACGCATTCGCCAACGGACTTTGCCGCCAGCACCGCGGTCTCCTCGGCTGAGGCAAGGTCGCGGTCGACAGCAAGGATCTTCGCTCCTTCCTGCGCGAAGCGCAGCACTGTCGCGCGACCATTGCCGATCCCCTCGCCGGGGCTCTGCCCGGCACCGACGACCACCGCGATTTTTCCTGCAAGGCGCATTATGAGTGTCCTGTCCAGGCTCCCTCGAACAGCTAAACTATAGGATCTCGCAGTTACGACGGTATCACGAATGACCGGATCGGTGTGCGCTGAGCTGCCATGAATTGGCGCTGCTCCCCGCAGGGCCGGTTCCACCTCAGGCCGGTTTCTGGCTCCCGCCCGATTTTAGAAAGAGCGGTGCTGGCGGTGCTCGAGCAATAGGTTGTGCTTGTCTGAACATATGGTCGAAAATCACCCACCCCACCAGCGTATACGGCCACTGCGCGCCGCAGCCCGCATCCCGAATGATCGCGAGCGCCGGGTATAGGCGCGGGCCTGGCGGCCGAGGCACTGTTCCCACGGGCTTATCACGAATTCTCGGCGATCATGGCTGCGGCCTTCTCGCCGATCATGATCGTCGGTGCGTGGGTGCAGGCATTCAGCGCCGCTGGCATGATCGAGGCGTCGGCGACGCGCAGCCCTTGCAGCCCAATAACACGCAGCTGCGGATCGACTACTGCAGTCGTGTCGCTGCCCATGCGGCACGTCCCGCTCGGATGAAAGTAGGTCGCAGCGCGGGCGCGAATGTCTTCTTCGATCGCGGCCTGCTCATTAGCAATGGCGCCGGGCGCCAGCTCCGCCTCGATCAGATCTCGAATTGTCGACCTGCGCATCATGTCGCGCACGCAGCGCACCGATCGCGCGAGCCGTCGCAGATCCTCCGGCTCGGAGAAATATTCTGGAAAGATCCGCGGATGCGCCGCCGGATCGTTGCTGCGAAGCAGTACGTAGCCGCGGCTTAGGGGACGGCCGGAGCCGACCATTACCGTGAAGCCATGACGCTCCGGGAAGAGATCGGCGAGGCGAAACCCCACCCCGCCGCGGGTAACCAGCGCCGGAACCATCACCACGATCGTGTCGGAGATCTCAAGCGCCGGATCGCTGCGCATGTATCCGCCAGTTGCGACATAGCTTTCGCCGAGCGGACCGCCGCCCGATAACGCATACCTGAGTGCGATCCCAAGCGCCGCCTTTGGGTTGAGGTATTTATATGCGGTCACCGGCTGCGAGCAGGCAAAGCGCAGCGCGTAACACGGGTGGTTCTGAAGATTGCGGCCGACGTCCGGCGCATCAACCACAACCGGAATATCGAAGCGGGAGAGGTGATCGGCCGGGCCGATGCCCGACAGCATCAGCAGCTGGGGCGAGTTGACAGTGCCCCCGCACAGAATGATCTCGCGCTCTGCCCAGATCGTCTCACGCACACCAGCCCTAACGATCTCGACCCCGCGCGCTCGACCGCCTTCGATAACGATGCGCGCCGCGATCGTCTTCGGCAATAATTCGAGATTTCCGCGGCGCCGCGCAGGTTGCACATAGGCGACTGCAGTGCTTGCGCGGCGGCCGTCGGCGACATTGGTGTCGAACCGGCCAAAGCCCTCGGCGACATCGGCATTGAGGTCGTCGACCACCGCGAAGCCCGCCTCGCCGGTGGCCGCGAGGAACGCCTCGCAGATCGGCAGATTGACTTGCGACGGCTTTACCGTGATCGGGCCGCTGTCTCCGTGCCATTCATTGGCACCTCGGGTATTGGCTTCGGCTTTCTTGAAGTAGGGCAGCACTTGTTCGAAGGACCACCCGTGGCACCCGAGTTGCGCCCAATGGTCGTATTCAAGTGAGTGACCGCGTAGATAAAGCATTCCGTTGATGCTGCTCGAGCCGCCGAGAATGCGTCCCTGGAACCACCACAGTTTGCGGCCGTTCAGTGCCGGAACCGGCTCGGTCTGAAAATTCCAGTTGCGCCGCTGCGATGTGCTGGCGATGAACCCGGTACCGGGGATCTTGGTCATGAGCCCAAGCCTGGCGCCGCCGGCCTCAATCAGGGCGATGCGAGCATCCGGCATCGTCTCCGCCAGACGGCCGGCGACGACGCAGCCCGCGGCACCCGCCCCGACCACGATATAATCCCAGCCCCGCGTCGCCGCTGATAGTATTCGAGAGCGCAAACCTCCTCTCCTTCGAGGAAATCCTGAGAGCTCGTGCGGGTTCTTAGCATATGGCGGGCGGAGCGGCGCGTTTCACTCGGACCAACGTGCTCCGGGGCTGGAAACGCCCGCCTCTTTGCGCCACGATCATAGCCGAAGCGGCTGGTGCATCAGCCTTCCCAGGTGCCGGCATGAAATATGCCGGGGTCTAAACCGGCACACTCGCCGCCGCCAAACGAGGGAGAACCGATGAAAACCGGGATCAGCCGACGCCAGTTCCATACCGCCCTCGGCTGGGGCGCCACGTCGATAGCCCTAAGCGAATTCGGTCTGGCGCGCCGGGGCTTGGCCGAGGAGAACTTCACGCTCGCCTCGACCGGCGCCACCTGGGGCGAAGGGCTGCGGGCCTCGTTTGTCGACGCGCCCAAATTCGAGGAGAAGACCGGCGTCAAGGTTACCCAGGAGTTTGCGATCGACTCTGTGTTTACCGCGAAGGCCATGGCGAGTTGCGGGAACCCGCCCTTCTCGACTTTGGGCGTGCTGCAAGCGGAGGCTAATCCTCGCGCTTGGTGGCTGCCTTCAGAATTACGACCTCGATATCTGTACCAATTACAAGGACATCATCGACAGCGCCAAGGAACCGCCCCGCGGACAGCTGAAGAATTGGTTCGCCCCTTACGTGCTGACCGTGATGGGGCTCGTCTACAACACGAAAGAGGCCAGTAAACCCGCGTCGTACCAGGACCTCCTGAGTTCGAAGTACAAAGGCCGCGTCGGCATTCCGACCTATGGCTGGGTCGGCAACTCGTGGCTGCAGGTACTGAACAAAACCCTCGGCGGCGACGAGGATAATGTCGACCCCGGCATCAAGTTCCTCGCCGAGCTGGTGAAGAAGAACGAAGCGGTCATTATTGAAAATACCGATGCCGCAATGAAGGCCTTTACCCGCGAGGAGATCGTGATCATGCCTTTCTGGAACGGCCGCACGTTCGTGCTGCAGGGCCAGGGAGTGCCGGTCGACATCGAATACATTCCCGGCACGATGCTGGTCGGCAATGGCTTTCCGGTGCTGCGCGGTGGCAAATTCATCGAGCAGACCAACCGGTTCTGCAACATCACGATTGACGGAGATTACGAGATGCGGATGACGCAGCGCTTTTTCTATCCGCCGTCGAACCGCAATGCCAAAGTGCCACCAGAAATGACGCGCTACGGCTTCCCGGCCGACAAGGAAAAGAAAGTGGTGCCGATCGATTACGAGAAAATGAACGCGCACAAATCGCAATACCTCGACCGCTGGAACAAAGAAGTGCTCGGCGCCTAGATGCCTTCGAGCATCGAACTGGAAGTACGCGGGCTGACCAAGCGGTATTCGACGCAAGTCAGCGTCGGCCCGATATCGTTCGAGGTGCGACAGGGCGAATTTTTCTCATTGCTTGGACCGAGCGGCTGCGGCAAGACGACGACGTTGCGGTGCATAGCCGGCTTCGAGACGCTCACCGAGGGCTCAATCAGCCTGCATGGTGAGCGGCTTGACGAGAAGCCGCCGCACCGCCGCGACGTCGGCCTTGTTTTCCAGAATTACGCACTGTTTCCGCATCTGACGGTGTTCGACAACGTCGCGTTCGGGCTGCGTCTGCGCCGGCTCGGCAAAGCGGCGATCGCCGACCGGGTCAGCCGCGTGCTGCAGCTTGTCGATCTCGTCGGGATGGCGGCCCGATTTCCGGCGCAGCTTTCCGGGGGTCAACAGCAGCGTGTGGCGATCGCCCGCTCGCTGGTGCTCGAACCGCGCATCTTGATGTTCGACGAGCCGCTGTCCAACCTCGACTTCAAGCTGCGGATTCAGATGCGCGAGGAGTTGCGCGATCTGCAGCGCCGGCTTGGCAAGACCTCTATCTACGTTACGCACGACCAGACCGAGGCTTTGGCCTTGTCGGACCGCATTGCCGTCCTGTCGCACGGCCGGATCGAGCAGATCGGCACTCCGGCCGAAATATACGAGCGCCCGGCCAGCACTTTCGTCGCCGAGTTCATCGGCAGCTCCAACATGCTGCGTGGCCGGCTTGTCGAAAGGAGCGAGGCTGGCGCAATCGTCGCGACCGAGACCGGGTTGCGCCTGCTGCCGCTCCGAGCCCGGAGGGGCCGTCGAAGCCGCCGAAGTGTCGATCCTGCTGCGGCCCGAGCGGATCCATGTCGAACCGCCGGGTGGGAACGCCATACCGGGACAAAACCGGGTGTCTGCGCGCATCGCGGATGTAACCTATCTGGGCGAGGACCTTCACCTCAGTCTCGACCTTGCCGGCGGAGAGCGGCTGCGCGCCTCCGTCAAGAACGCCAACGCAGCTCAAGGCTGGGCGCCGGCGCAGAGTGTGGAGCTGATCATCGACGCCGCGGATCTGCGGCTGTTGAGCCGTTAGCGTTTCCCAGTGTACAGCGGCAGGGCGCGACCGATTTGGGTCTTTCTGACCGGTCCTTACGCACTGTTTCTGCTCGTGCTGCTGGTGGTGCCGTTTGCGAATATAGCCATGTACAGCCTGCACCCCTATTCGCCGACCAAGGTGTTTCTGCCCGAGCTGACCTTCGCCAACTATCGCAAGATTCTCGACCTTTATTACGTCCGGCTGTTCGGACGAACCTTGCGGCTGGGACTGATCACGACGGCCGTATGCATCGTTCTGGGTTATCCGCTCGCTTACTGCCTCGCCCGGGCCCGCGCGCGATGGCAGGCGATAGGGCTGTTCCTGCTGATCATGCCGTTGATGGTCAGCGCCGTGATCCGGGTCTTCGGCTGGATCGTCATTCTCGGACGCAAGGGACTGGTCAACCAAGCGCTCCTGGTGCTCGGGCTGGAGCCGGTCAGGCTGCTCTACAGCGAATCGGCGGTGGTCATCGGGCTCGTCAACATCTTCGTGCCGTTCATGGTGCTGCCGATCATGGCCTCGATCGAGCGTATCCCGCGCAGTCTCGAGGAGTCCGCGCAGAACCTTGGCGCAGACTGGTACCGGATGTTCCAAAGAGTGATCCTGCCATTGAGCCTGCCCGGGCTGATCTCCGGCTGCTTGCTCGTCTACAGCCTGTCGATCAGCGCCTTTGTCACGCCGGCGCTGATGGGCAACCCGCGCGAGCGTATGGCCGGTCAGCAGATCTATGACGAGGTGCTGGTCTCCTTCAATTGGCCGGGCGCTTCCAGCCTCTCGCTGACCCTGGTGCTGGTCACCGCGGCACTGATCTTCGGCGCGTTGTTCGCGACCCGGCATGCCGGCAGGGGAGAGGAGGCATCGTGAGCGGGCAATCGCCGCGGCTGCTGCTGCCGTTTGTCCTGGCCGCCTATCTCGGGCTGCTGGCGCCGCTCGTCGTCGTGATTGCGGTGTCCTTCGGTCCGAGCGCCGCCTTCGAATTCCCGCCGCATGGCGTAACCCTCCACTGGTTCGAGGCGTTCTTCGCCAGCCAGGCTTTTGTCACTGCCTTTTTCCGGGTGAGCCTGGTGGTCGGGCTGCTCGCGGCGGCACTGGCGACGGTGCTCGGAACCAGCGCCGCTTTGGGGCTGGTGCGCTTCCGGTTTTTCGGGCGTGAGGCGGTGGAAACCTTCTTTCTGGCGCCGCTGCTAGTGCCCGAAATTCTGCTGGGCGCGGCATTGTATCTGTTCTATGCGCGCCTAGCGGTCCAGGCGTCGATCTGGACCTTGCTATGCGGCCATCTGGTAATCTGCACACCCTACGTGATCCGCAGTGTCACCGCCGGCCTTGTGGGGCTCGACCCCCGCCTCGAAGAAGCGGCGATGAGCCTCGGCGCCAACCGGGTGCAGGCGTTCTTCAAGGTCACCTTGCCACTGTTGCGGTCGAGCCTGGTCTCGGGCGCGATCTTCGCCTTCATCATCTCGTTTTCGGACATCAACCTGGCGCTGTTCCTGTCCGGCCCGCAATCGACCAGCCTCCCGGTGCACATCTTCTCGCAGATCCAGTGGCAGGGAGATCCGACCATCGCCGCCGCGTCGTCGATGCAGATCGTCATTATCGGGCTGCTGATCCTGGTCGTGCAGCGAATCTTCCGTCTACGCCTCGTGGTGTGAGCCTCTCGCGCGCCATGTCGGGCGAGCCGATGCTGTTAAATCGATGCATTCCTCTTCGGCGTCTTTTGGACAGCTAATCCTCTCGACGTGAAGCAACTGGTTACACTCCGGAATGATGCTCTGGTCATTACCGGGAGAAGCCGACCGTCGACGGCGCGATCAGGTCAACCTCAGTAAGCGTCCGCTGTCTCTGGAACCGAACGCGAGCTTTCTTGGTGCAGAAGTAGGAAAAGCTATGGTGCTGCAGTGAAAGCCCGGTTCATAACGAACCTGAGCCGAACCCCCGCTCGACCAAGTTGAAGTTCGACATCTCGCTCAGCTTGTTCCGTGTACTCAGGCGGCAGCGAATATGTACCCTGGGTACCGGGTGGTGGTAGCAGGCCGTAAGCATCGCGTCGAGCGAGCTCGAAACCTTCCATGGCCCAATCCGCCGGTGTGCCGCTCGACCACTCCTGTCGTTGCGGCTCCGAGATCCGTCCGATCAAGATGGCCGCAACTTGGCGCGGGTCGGTTCCCAGCCTCTCCACAAACTCGACATCCCAGTAGTGATGAAGGTTGCTGGGGTGCGGTCCTTCGCTCGAAATAAGCTTCTTGTTCCCGCCGGCATCGTGGTCGTCGGCGGCGTGGAGCGGCTGATGCAAGTCGCCGACGAAGTGCAGTAGAAACTTCAGTGCCAGGAGCTGCTCGGAAGCACCGGTGGCCCGATCGCCGAGCTCGGCCGCGAATTGATTGATCTTGTCGACGACGCAGGCTTGCGGCGAACCTTTCGAAGCCGGGACACCAGGAGGAAGCGGCGGAAGGCCGAAACAGGCTGAGGCGAGATCCGGCTGCGTGAGTTCGATGTCCACAAAGTGCCACCGCCACGTCCCCTGGTAGCGGATCTTGGTCGTGTCGCGATCGCTGTCCCGATACTTGTCCGCCCATGTCGCCTCGCTAACGATATCGTGGCCTGTCAACGGGTCCGTGTCAGTAGCGAGCAGTGTCGCGACCTTGGAGCGGACAGCTGAGTCGAGATAGTGCTCGGCGATAAGGGCGATGACTTTGTGACCCTCGTCGCCCCAAGCGCTTGCCGGATGCGGGTCGGTCGGGAAGATCGCAAGCAGAAACGAGGCGACGAGAAGAGCCTTTGAGGGTCGCAAGCCCGTGTGATCCCTTGTTCAAACTCGCGGTCGCCAGCTTGACGAGACGCTCCACCGCAGCTTCGAGCAGGGGACGTACCCGGCCATCGTCGGCGACGACAGCGTGTGGGATTAGACCTTCGCGTCAGCCGAAACGCTAGGGCCTTTTCGCCATCTAGATTGTCAAATCTTGACCCCCGATGGGTCCGTGAACTTGTCGTCAGTAATATTTGCCGTATTCAAGACCCCGGCCGGCTCCAACAGAATCTCGGCTTCATCATCTGCGGCAGTGCGATGGTCGATGCCGCGCGGAACGACGACCATTTCGACCGGTCGACAATCCGATCTCGGAACTCGACGCGATACGGACGCGCCAGACCAGAAACATCTCCCAACATCGTCGTGATGGTTCCAAAGAAATGTCCCCGTCGGTTTGACGGGCTTGACCTGCGGGCCGTTTAGATTCGCCACGCCCGCATCACTTTATGTAACCATCAACAAACGTATTAAACTCCGCTTCGGAGTGACAGTTGCTCTGATCATCGCTGGAGGTCATCAGTCGACAATACGACCGCACCTCGGCAGATTTCGAACTCTCGGTCGGCCCCCACGCGAACTCTGCGTAAGTCCGACCTTCATACGCGTCGAGAAGAGATCTAATTTGGAAGCCGGCATTGCTGGTGCCTACACCAAATATTTCCAAGAATAAAACATTTGTTTAACACTGTATTGTAGTGGCTTTCGAAATTGGCTATCACATCATTACTGCTGCTCATATCTCCTTTCGGGCGCGTGATGTCTTTGCTGTAACCCCTTTCACGAAATACCGTCTCGGCTTGGCGGGCACATCCCTCTTCCGAATCACGGCTGGTCTCCGGGAGCGCAGGGGCGCCCGCGACATACGCCACGGCACCCAGTATAGCTATCGCGCCGCGCCAGCACCGCTTGATGCTCATCGACAGCTTTTCCTCCCCCATACCGACTGCAAACCGAAGGATTCCTGGCTGGCTGGTCATAGCGACGCAGATGACCAATAGCGTGGCGAAGCGGCACTCCTCGCTGCGGTCGGCACCAAGCACGGTCAGCGCCGAACCCATCGGCGGCGGCCATCGAAATCAGCGCCGTGCTCCACGCCGAGTCTGGATCGAGGCGCGAGCGCCCCTCAGCGCTGTTCTCAAGAGCTCAGTCCGCATTCGCGCGAACCGGCGAGGCGCCAGTCCAATCCTCCTCTTGCTGCAGTGCGAAGATCGAGGTGTAGCCGCCCGACCAATCCGGCGGGAGCAGGCAGGGCTGCGGATCATGATGTGCCCAGCGCGCCGGACTGCCGCGCACGATGCGACCCATATAGCGCGATTGCAACGGGTTATGGGTGTAGGGCATTGCGTCGGCCGAGGAATAGGTGGCCAGAAAGAGTGGTCTTCCTTCCGCCGACTCGTTCTCGCGCGAGCCGTGCACGGTGCGGCAGTTGTGGATTGTCAGCGAACCGGCCGGTCCCATCAGATAGTCGGCCTTTGACAGATCGAGCCGCTGCAGATCCGCGTCCGAGATGCAGCCGATCCATTGCCGCTTCTCATCATATTGATCGAACAGGTCGCCGTCGTGGCTCCCCGCGATCACCGCCAACGGCCCCTGTTGCCAGCCGCAGTCGTAAAGATATGTCCCGACCGTGAGCGGTGAGTAGTTGGTGTGTGGCCAGAATTGGATGTCCTGATGCCACTTCACTTCGGCGCCGCCCTCGGAAGCTTTGAAGTTCAGTTTCGAGTGATGGAACTTGACATCCGGGCCGACGAGGTCAGCGACGATGTCCAGGAGAAGCGGACAGGTCGTGTAGTCCCAGTAGGCCGGGTGGTGATCGCACGGGCTGGAAAGGCGGCGGAGTTTCGGCCTAATGGCGCTGTGACCAGCCTCGAGATCCCAGACAGCATTGGAGTTTGTCAGGTTGCGCGTCTCTTCGACCTTCTCGGCGGTCACATGCCGGAGCCGCTCGATGATGTCGAGCGGGATCATCCGCTCGAGCAGCAGATACCCGTTCTCGAAATAGAATTGTCGCTGGCGCTGGGTCAGCCTGGCGGGTTTGCAGGATAAGACTTGTTCGGGCGTCATTTGCTGAGCTCCTGTTGCCTCAACGAATCCCGATGTTTGCGGCCTTCCGATCAATAATATACCAGATTGACAGCTGTAGCGTGCGGGACTTAGGCCGAGTGCCAGATGGGGGCGGTGCCCGGCCGCCGGGGGAGCGTCTCAAATCGACCCTTTTCGGGCGTTCCGCTCACCGCATGATATCGAGACTCGGGCAACGCCCGGACTTTCCGGAATATCTAATTACGCGGCAGGTCACTGGCAAGTTGACAGTCACTGAGTGAGAAGTGCCACAGCCTTCGATGCTGTTCACCCAAACCGAACCTGTTACATTCACTTGTCATGCCCCGAACTAGTGGCCAGACGGCTCGTGCGCCGCGTCTTAAGCGGCACACCTGTCCACTAAAGGGAGCTCCCCCACGCGACACACGCGAGTACGAGGCGAAAGTCGATGAGGGTTTGGAAACGTGCGCTCGCGATCACAGCTCTGACGCTGTGCTGCTGTGCGCTAGCTGGAGCGGCAGCGCCGGCGGCCGAGGACAGCGCAGCAAAGCATTTACTGTGGAAAGTCACCGGGCCAAAAGCCGTTGTCTACCTGCTCGGCACGATCCACGCCGGCAAGGCCGATTTCTATCCGCTGCCGTCGATCATCGAGGACAGCTTTAACAAGGCTGACACGTTGATCGAGGAAATCGACCTCAGCCAGCCCGCCGAAGCCGCCCGCGCGGAGCGAGGGCTGATCGAGGAGGGCAGCTATCCAAACAACGACACGATTACCAATCATCTCAGTGAGGTCACCCGTTCTCGCCTTGCGGCGTATCTGAAAAAGGGCGGTCTTTCAGAGGAGGCCGTCGCGCACATGCGGCCGTGGGCGGTCGGCATGCTCGTCGTACAACTTGAAATGAAGCGCATGGGGTTCGACCCGTCATACGGGTTGGACCAACATTTCCTCGAAGAAGCGCGGCAATCGCATAAGCTGATCGGCACACTGGAGGATGCCGGGTCGCAGATCAAACTGTTGAGCTCGCTGTCCGAGGAGTTGCAGGACCGTCTGCTGTCGAGCAGCCTGGTCGACATGGAGAAATTCCCGGATGTCGTCGATCTGCTAACGCGAGCTTGGCAATCAGGCGACGCCGCCATGGTACAGGAGGTGGTTACCAGCGAGGTCCGCGACTATCCGCAACTCGCGCCGTTGATGACCAAGCTGCTCGACGACCGAAACACCGCCATGACGGCGAAGATCGAGCGCTTTCTGCAAACGCCCGAAAGCTATTTCGTCGCAGTCGGCGCCGGCCATCTGGTCGGCGACAATGGCATCCTGAGCCAGTTACGGCGCAAGAATTTCAAGCTGGAGCAGCTTTAGGTCGGAGCTCATGGAATAGGAACCTGCAGCCGGTCGCCTTCGAGGGGTGGCCAACTCGTTAATCGAAGCGAACTACCGGTCAGCCGACGCTTCCGGTCAGCGTTCGTTTGCATCGGAGACGCGAGCAGCGCCTATCGCCCGGGTCTCCGCGTTCGCCTGCAGCTCCGCGTCCGCCGCGACCGTGCCATTACGGCCGATCGCCGGGAATGCCTCTCTCAACCTTTCGTGTTCTGCCTCGCGCTGCTTATCGGCCGCTGTCAGCGGCTCCGGTCCGTAGACGTGATCGACAGCCCAGCACCTCACGAGCGTGACAGCGTAATCGGCGCGATCGAGGGCTTCCCAGAAGAGACGGGCGAGGCGACTGGTCAACTCCAACACCAATCTTCGCGGCGATCAAACCGGACCGAGACGGCAAGACGCGCGCGCCAATGAGCCGCATAAGCGGCGGCGATCGTCGGCGACGAGACTAGGTTCAAATCTTCGGAGTTCTGCGCGGCGCCCGTCGTCCAGTTGAAGGAGCCCATCAAGGTGACCGCGCCGTCGATCACCATCGTCTTCCCGTGGGCGATCCGTGGCTGATCATCGATCCAGATCGGCACCCCAACGGCCGCCAGCGCGCCAATCCCGCTCCTCCGCGTGCAAGGGGTATTTTGTCCGCAATCAGCCGAAAATCGACGCCCCGCTGCTTCGCCCTAATCAGCGCCTCGACGATGCCGGACCCGGTTGTGAGGCCGTAAGCACCGACCAGAATTTCATGCTCGGCGTTGTCGATGGCGCGGACCGCGAAGGCGGCACAGTCCTCCTCGGGCGCGAAGCACGTCGCGAGCCCCGCCCCAGTAGCTACGAAGGAGGCCGGCGTCGCAGGCGGTGATACGCCGATCACGAGCGAGAGCGCGATCCTAAACACGTATAAGAGGATTCAACGGGGTAGAGTCGGGATGTGGCGCGGTGGCGGTAGGCTGGGCATATCTGTTTCCGCCCCTTTCGTCTGGCGGTGCCTTAGTGGCTCAGCTGTA
>Ga0306925_10004904_pt1 | contig 12188 bp, 10 predicted proteins | sample flu12Cox44000176_FD_203755 | JGI IMG/M metagenome (GOLD analysis project Ga0306925, IMG submission 203755) | Lab enrichment of tropical soil microbial communities from Luquillo Experimental Forest, Puerto Rico - flux8day.12C.oxic.44.000.176 (v2)... | ecosystem: Environmental > Terrestrial >...
ATGGAAGGCTTCCGACATTCGACGGATTTTGGCTTATGTTTTCTTGAGCTAAGATCATATCAATAGCATTTGAAAGACCTTGTTGCGCTGAAAGGAATGTCTGCAAGTCAGTATTGGGATCAGGAATTGTGAATTTCCCATTTACATTAAACTGAGGGATTAAACGCATTAAGCCTTCTGGGCTGCACAATAATTCTGACTGCGCGGATAAAGTAGCTGCACTAGAAAGAGACGGAGCAGACACTGCGACGGCGAGGACGACAGTTCTAATAGAGAAAATAGACATAGCCGAGATTCTCCGAATGAACTCCGAACCGGCACGAATTTTTGCGTTTTTCCCGCGCCTTGGCAAGCCGAGCAGCGATCGCGAGCAGCATATGACCTGCCTTGATTCTTCGGACCGGTTTTAGATTCTTCGGACCGGTTTTGGCTGGAGATGGCGTCCCTCTGAACTGCTGGCGATCCTTGGACCACCCCTGCTGACATTTTTCCGGCCACTCTCGATCAGGGCGGGCCGACTGCCGCTGATCGTTCGACGAGCGCGATTCCGCCAGAAGATCGCTGCAGCGCGGGATTTCAGCCCCCACGATGTCCGCTTGGGGGCGTAACGCGGTGCAGCAAAAAAAGGAACGCTTATTCGATCACTTCGTCGGCGAGCGCCATAAATCTTTCCGGCAACTCGATACTGGTAGCCTTCGCGGTCTTGAGGTTGACGAGCAGCTTGTAAGCGTGTCGGCTCTTCAAACGGCAGATCCGCCGGCCGGGTGCCACTCAAGATACGTGCCTTTTTCGGAAACATGAAAGTCTTTAATCATGATGTCCTATTCCATCGCCTGCCGTACAAGATGGAACAATGTTGGGCGACCTCGCCGTCAATGTGACGACATGATGATCAAGCTTGGATTTCAGGGAGCTGGGAGCGATGGCTGTTGAGCTCTTCGTGAATGGAACGCTGATGCGGGGCTTGGCGCTGCATCACAATCTGGATGGCACCGAGTTCTTGGGAGTTTTTCGTACCGCCCCAGTCTATCGCCTCTACTCGATCAGCGATGTTCATCCCGGCATGTTTGAGGTCGAAACCGGCGGCGTTTCCGTCGCGGGCGAGATGTATCGCATGGGCGACGACATATGGGAGCGCGTCGAGGCAGGCGAGCCACCTCATCTTTACCGTGGTCCGGTCAGGCTCTCCGATGGCCGCACGGTGGACGGCATCCTGTTTCCTCGCTCGTTGGCCGAGGGCCGGCACAAGGACATTTCCAAGTTCGGCGACTGGCGCGCCTATTTGGCCAACCTGCGCAGCCGCGAAAGTACTAATGGCTAGCGAAAAAGAGGGCGGCCCCCCCAGCTAAGGACGTCTGATCGGGCGCCTATTTTTTAGGCGACTTGCCCGCTCTGCGACCGGCGGGTCGGCCATCCCGAAAATTCACAAAATCGTTCAGTGGCTTGGACGGATGCCAAATTGGCACGTCCTTTGCGCTGCGACCCGCTGTGGGATCCGCAGCCGGCGGAGGTTTTGATGAAACGACGTGATTTTCTGAAATCGGCATCCGCGCTCGCGGCGGGCGGTGTCGCCCCTGCCATCTGGTCCCCGGTAAAGGCGCAGTCGCGGCAAGAGACGCTGCTGATCGTGTCCGAGAGCGGGCCCAACAACATCGACATCCACGGCGTCGGCACCAACGTGCCGGGCTACGAGGTGTCCTGGAACTGCTACGACCGCCTGATCACCCACGAGATGAAGACGGTCAACGGCACGCCGTATTACGACCGCGATAAGTTCAAAGGCGAACTCGCCGACGACATGGACGTGGGCGACATGTCGGCAACCTTCAAGCTGAAGAAGAACGCCGCCTTCCAGGACGGCACAGCTGTCACCGCCAACGACGTCAAATGGTCGCTCGACCGCGCCGTCTCAGTCGGCGGCTTCCCGACCTTCCAGATGGGCGCGGGCTCGTTGACTAAGCCTGAGCAGTTCGTGGTGGTAGACGATCACACCTTCCGCGTCGATTTCGCCCGGAAGGATCGCCTCACCGTGCCCGACCTCGCCGTGATCGTGCCCTGCATCATCAACTCCGAACTGGTGAAGAAGCACGCCACCGAAAAGGACCCGTGGGGCCTGGAATACACCAAACAAAACACCGCAGGCTCGGGCGCCTATCGCGTGGTGAGCTGGTCCGCCGGCACCGAAGTTATCATGGAGCGCAACGACAACTGGAAGGGCGGGCCGCTGCCGAAGATCAAACGCATCATCTGGCGGATTGTGCCCTCGGCCGGCAACCGCCGCGCGCTGCTCGAGCGCGGCGACGCTGACATCTCCTATGATCTGCCGAATAAGGATCTCGTCGAGCTCAAGAACAACCCCAAGCTCAACATCATCTCGACGCCCTACTCCAACGGCATCCAGTACATGGGCATGAACGTCACCAAGCCGCCGTTCGACAATCTGAAGGTGCGCCAGGCGGTGGCCTACGCGATTCCCTACCAGAAGATCATGGATGCGGTGCTGTTCGGACTGTCGAAGCCGATGTTCGGTGCGCCGGCCGGCAAGCCCCTCGAAGTCGCTTGGCCGCAGCCGCACAGCTACAACACCGACATCGACAAGGCGAAGAAGTTGATGGCCGAAGCGGGCTATCCCGATGGCTTCGAGACCACATTGTCGTTCGATCTCGGCTTCGCCGGCGTCAACGAGCCGCTCTGCGTGCTTACCCAGGAGAGCCTTGCCCAGATCGGCATCAAATGCACCATCAACAAGATTCCGGGTGCCACCTGGCGCACAGAGCTCAACAAAAAGGTGCTGCCACTCTACACCAACGTGTTTTCGGGCTGGCTGGACTACCCCGAGTATTTCTTCATCTGGTGCTATCACGGCAAGAATTCGATCTTCAACACCATGAGTTACCAGTCGAAGACGCTCGACAGCTTCGTCGATGGTGCGGTGACCGCCGCCGCGAACGGCGACAAGGCAGCCTACGAAAAGGACGTCAAAGGCTTCGTCGAGACCGCCTTCGCGGATATGCCCCGCATTCCGATTTTCCAGCCCTACGTCAACGTCGCGATGCAGAAGAACGTCACCGGCTACCAGTATTGGTTCCACCGGCGGCTCGATTATCGGGCCTTTGAAAAGGGCTAGACCATCGCTTGAACGAGCTTGTGTGCGGCGCGCAGGCGTCCGCGGCCGCGAACCCTTCGGTTCGCGGCGCGGATGGCCGGACGGGAGAGGCCAATGCTTTCCGGTCCAGCCATGGCGCCCCAAAGCTTGAACACCGGCGGGCGGAAGGGTCGCTTTCATGCTGAGCTTGATGATCAAACGGCTGCTGGTTGCGGTGCCGAGCCTGATCGGCGTCGTCATCGTCACCTTCTTGCTCACTCGCGCCTTGCCGGGTGATCCGGCGGCCTATTTCGCCGGCCCCGCTGCGACCAAGGAGGCTATCGAGCAGATCCGGGTGAAGCTCGGGCTCGAGCAGCCGCTGATCGTGCAGTTCGGCCGGTATGTGCAGGATCTGGCCAAGGGCGATCTCGGCCATTCGCTGACCACCGGCCAACCGGTCGCGCAGGAAATCCGCACTCGGCTGCCGGCGTCGGCGGAACTCACGCTGCTCGGCCTCTTCGTGTCCATGCTGGTCGCGGTGCCGCTCGGCATCGCCGCGGCAACCCATCCGGGCTCCCTGACCGACCATGCCTGCCGGGTCGTCGCCACCGCGGGCGTGTCGTTGCCGGTTTTCTTCACCGGGCTGATCCTGGTCTATGTGTTCTATTACCTGCTTGGCTGGGCGCCGGCGCCGCTCGGCCGGCTCGACGTGTTCTTCAGCCCGCCGCCCCAGGTCACCGGCTTCTACCTGATCGACAGCCTGATTGCCGGCAATCTTGAGCTGTTCTGGGCGAGCCTAAAGCAGCTCTTCCTGCCAGCGCTGACGCTCGCGATCTTCTCGCTCGCGCCGATCGCGCGCATGACGCGGGCTTCGATGCTCGCCGTACTGGCCTCCGACTTCGTGCGCACCGCGCGAGCGAGCGGGCTTTCGTCCACCACCGTCATCGTCACTTACGCCTTTCGCAATGCCATGATCCCGGTCGTCACCACGCTCGGCATGGTGTTCTCTTTCCTGCTCGGCGCCAACGTGCTGGTGGAAAAGGTGTTCGCGTGGCCCGGCATCGGCTCCTTCGCCGTCGAGGCGCTGATCGCTTCCGACTTCGCGCCATTGCAGGGTTTCGTGCTGACCATGGCGGTCATGTATGTGGGCCTCAATCTCATGATCGACATTCTCTATGGCCTGATCGACCCACGCGTGAGGCTTGAGGCATGACCGACGTCACCGCACCGCGGCCGGAGAGCGGTCCTGCCGCCCTGATGCGCCACGGCCGCCATGTCATCGGCGAAAACAAGGTGACGGGCTTTGCCTTTGCGCTGTTCCTGCTGATCGGGCTTGCGGCGCTGTTTGGACCTCACATCGTTCCCCACGATCCGTTGGCGAGCGACACCGCTGCTGCACTGAAGCCGCCATCGGTGCGCCACTGGTTCGGCACCGACCAGATCGGCCGCGACGTTTTCAGCCGTGTCGTGGTGGCGACCCGGCTCGACCTCTTCATCGCGCTGGCTTCAGTCGCCCTGGTATTTCTGATGGGGGGCTTGGCGGGCGTCGCCGCAGGCTTCTTTGGCGGCTGGACCGACCGCATCGTCGGCCGCATTGCCGACACCATCATGGCATTTCCGCTGTTCGTGCTGGCGATGGGCATCGTTGCGGCGCTGGGCAACAGCGTACAGAACATCATCATCGCGACCGCGATCGTGAACTTCCCACTCTACGCCCGCGTCGCGCGCGCCGAGGCCAATGTCCGCCGCGAGGTGGGCTTCGTCCTGGCGGCACGGCTTTCCGGCAACAGCGAAGCCCGCATCGTCCTCGGCCAAGTGCTGCCCAACATCATGCCGATCATGATCGTGCAGATGTCGCTCACCATGGGCTACGCCATTCTGAATGCAGCGGGACTCTCCTTCATTGGGCTCGGCGTGCGTCCCCCGACCGCCGAATGGGGCATCATGGTGGCGGAAGGCGCAGCTTTCATGGTCTCCGGCGAATGGTGGATCGCGTTCTTTCCGGGGGCTGCCCTGATGATCGCGGTGTTCTGCTTCAACCTGCTCGGCGACGGCTTGCGCGAGATCGTCGACCCGCAGCGGCGGACTTGAATGCCATGACCGCGATCCCGCTGCTCGACGTCCACGACCTTACGGTCGAATTTGCCACCCGCCGCGGCGTCGTGCGCGCCGTGCAGCGGGTTAATCTTTCCATCGCACGGGGCGAAACCGTCGGCATCGTGGGCGAGTCCGGCTCCGGCAAGTCGGTCACCTCCTATGCCGTAATGCGGATCCTCGACCGCGCCGGGCGGATCGCCGAGGGCTCGGTGAGGTTCAGCAGCATCGACGTGCGGCAGGCCAGCGAAGACGAGATGCGCGAGCTGCGCGGCCGCGAAATGTCGATGATTTTCCAGAATCCGCGCGCGGCGCTGAACCCGATCCGCAAGGTCGGCCGCCAGATCGAGGACGTGCTGCTGGAGCACGTCAAGGCCACCCGGTCGGACGCCACCGAAAAGGCGATCGACTTGCTCGACCAGGTGCGGATCGCCCGGCCGCGTGAGCGCTATCATGCCTATCCGTTCGAACTATCCGGCGGCATGTGCCAACGCGTGGTGATTGCGCTTGCGCTCGCCTGCCAGCCCCAGCTGCTAATCGCCGACGAGCCGACCACGGGACTCGACGTGACGACGCAGAAGACCGTGATGGAGCTGATTGTCGGGCTGACGCACCAGCGGTCCATGTCTACGATCCTGATTACCCACGACTTGGGTCTCGCCGCGACCTATTGCGACCGCGTCGTGGTGATGGAGAAGGGTCACGTTGTCGAAACGGCGAGCGCACGGGCGATTTTCACGGCGCCGTCGCATCGCTACAGCCGCAAGCTGATGCGGGCGACGCCGCGGCCAGGCGTCTCGCTGCGCGAGCTTCTGCCGGAGGGCGAAACACCCACGCCAACCTCCGCGTCGGTGACCCCGCTGAACGCCATGGACCGAACGCCCCTCCTGGTGGTGGACAAGCTGATCAAGGAATATCCGCGCAAGGGTCTCGACGGGGTAGGCGCCATGCTCGGCAAGCTCGTGCGTCACGGCCCGGCCCCGGAGCCAGATGTGTTCCGTGCGGTGGACGGCATCAGCTTTTCCATCAATCGCGGCGAGAGCGTCGGCCTGGTCGGCGAGTCGGGTTGCGGCAAGTCCACCACCTCGACCATGGTGATGCGGCTGATTGACAAGACCTCGGGCTCCATCGTGTTCGACGGCGAAGATATCGGCGACATTCCAGCGAGAAGCTTTGCCCGGTTGCCGCTGCGCAAGCGCATCCAGATGGTGTTCCAGGATCCGACCGATAGCCTCAACCCGCGCTTCACTGCGGCGCGCGCGATCGCCGATCCTCTTCTTCGCCTCGGCGGCATCCCTGGCCGTGACGCCATTCGCGCCCGCTGCGAAGAGCTGGCACGCCAGGTTGACCTGCCGCTCGATCTGCTCGACCGCTTCCCGCACCAGCTCTCCGGCGGCCAGAAGGCCCGTGTCGGCATCGCCCGTGCGATTGCGCTCAAGCCCGATCTCGTCATCCTCGACGAGCCGACCGCAGCCCTCGACGTCTCGGTCCAGGCGGTGGTGCTCAACCTGCTCCAGGAGCTCAAGGACACCCTGGGCATGAGCTATCTCTTCGTTTCCCACGACCTCAACGTCGTGCGGCTTCTTTGTGGTCGCGTCATCGTCATGCAGGCGGGGCGGATCGTCGAGCACGGCCCGACCGAACGGGTGCTGTTCGCGCCCGAGGCGCAGTACACCCGCGACCTTTTGGCCGCGATCCCGCATCCGAAATTTGACGACGAACCCGCCCGCATGGTGGCGCACTCATGACGCGGCCGAAAATGGCGAGGGCCGCCCGCAGAGTTCGCAAGGCGGTGGCGAAGGCCAAGCCGGATCCGCTCGACGGCTTGATCACCGCGGGCGCCAAGGCGCTTGAGCTGTCAATCGACAAGATCTGGATACCTGCCGTGCGCACGCATCTCCGGGTCACGCTCGCGCACGGTGCGAAAGTTGCGGGCTTTACGTTGCCCGACGGCACCGAGCCCGCGCCGGTTTTCAAAGCTTGACGCTGCATGGATTGCGCCAGCGCGTCGGAAATTGCGCGCGCTGTCGCGGCCGGCGAGCAAAGCGCCGTGTCTGTCACTGATGCAGCGCTGGCCCGGATCGAGCGCCTCAATCCCAAGCTCAACGCCTTCACCGATGTGACCGCCGAGCGCGCCCAAGCCAAGGCCCGCGTGCTTGACCAGACACGGCAAGGCGGTAAGCCCTTGGGCCCGCTGGCCGGTGTGCCGTTTGCGGTAAAGAACCTGTTCGATATCGAGGGCCTGCCGACGCGCGCCGGCTCCAAAATCAACCGCCGCCATCCGAAGGCCGGGCGCGACGCCACCCTGATCGAGCGGCTGGAGGCCGCGGGCGCGGTTCTGGTCGGTGGCCTCAACATGGGTGAATACGCCTACGACTTCACTGGCGAGAACGTCCACGACGGGCCCTCGCGCAACCCGCACGATCTTTCGCGCATGACGGGTGGCTCGTCGGGCGGCTCCGGCGGCGCGGTGGCTGGCGGCCTTGTGCCGCTCGCGCTCGGCTCCGACACCAACGGCTCGATCCGCGTGCCGGCGTCGTTCTGCGGCATTTTTGGGCTGAAGCCGACCTATGGAAGACTGTCCCGGGCGCGCACCTTTCCGTTTGTCGCAAGCCTCGATCACCTTGGCCCGCTTGCCCGCAATGTGCGGGACCTGACGCTTTCCTATGACGCCATGCAGGGCCATGACCCGGACGACCCGGTTTGCGCCGACCGGCCTCATGAGCCGGCCGCCTCGCAACTTGGCAGGGGCACGCGCGGCCTGAGGATGGCTATGGCCGGCGGCTACTTCCGCAAAAACCTCTTCGGCGAGGCGCGGCAGGCGATGGAGCGCGTGGCGACGGCGCTTGGCGTCGACCGTGAGATCGAAATTCCGGAGGCGGAGCGCGCCCGTTCGGCGGCCTATGTGATTACCGCGACCGAGGGAGCGGCGCTGCACCTCGAGCGCCTGCGCCAACAGGCCAGGGATTTCGATCCGGCGGTGCGCGACCGGCTTATTGCCGGGGCCCTGGTGCCCGCGGCAATGATTACCCAAGCGCAGCAATTCCGCCGCTGGTATCGCGAACGCGTGCTGGAGTTGTTCCGGGAGGTCGATGTGATCCTGGCCCCCGCTACGCCGTGCGCGGCCCCGGCGATCGGTCAGCAGACCTTCGTACTCGATGGGGTCGAGACGCCGCTTCGCCCCAATATCGGCATCCACACCCAACCGATCTCGTTTATCGGCTTGCCGGTAGTGGCGGTGCCCGTGCCGCTCAAGCCCTTGCCCATTGCAGTGCAGATTATTGCCGCGCCTTGGCGGGAAGATGTTGTCCTTCGCGTGGCCGACACTTTGGAACAGTCCGGAGTCGCCGTCGCGCAACAGCCCGGTCTCTAAGCGTTCCTTATGGGCCTGCTGCATGCCGCGATTGGTGCCACATGATCGCGGCGCGAAATTTCAATCGGCTCAATATCTGGTTTGGGTTCTCAGACGCAGACGCAAATCATCACGGAGTTATGTCCGCTTTACCTGAAAACGGACATGGGCTATGTCCGTCCGCCTCGGAGTCAGTCACGCGCGCGGTTCATCCGAGCGATCATTGGACTCCCCCGAACTCGCCGGCACATCGGATCCCCATTTTGTTTCTGGTGATCGTGCTAGGCGCGCGCCATTCTTCGCATGGGAGAAACTCGTGAAGTATGCTTCGATAATCGTCTGCAGCATCGGTTTGATGCTTCCCGTTCTAGCGACCATCGAAAATGGCTCGCCAGCCCGCGCCGCCGAAGTGCCGGCGTACTTTAAGCCGATCGTCGGCACGGAGACGTCGAGCCCCGCCGAGATCGGAACGAAGAATGTACTGCAGCTCAACACCACGATGTTCGAGCTGTATGGCGACGCCGCAAGGATTTTCCAGAAGAATATCCTGGCGCAACACCCGGTGATCCTCGGACTATTCTCGGGCAAAGGCGGACGCTTCATCCTCTACCGGCCGAGCCAGCCGCCACTCGATGCCCCGCGAGTGCCGATTGACTATGAGCTGATGAAGTCGGTTGGTCACAGCACCATGGCGCTGGGCGAGATCGTTGCTCCATATGTCAACAGCCCAAATGACAAGAGCTGGCGTCCATCGATGGCGACGTATCGCATCCGCATGCAGGCGGCGCTAGACGGACTTGATGCCACGGCTTTGCGGGACGATTGGAAGCCGAACAGTCGCGCGATTCTACAGAACAACATTGCGTTCATGGACGAATGTCTGAAGAATGACGCGATTACACCGGAAAGAGTGGCGGAATTTGCCAAGAAACAAGCCCCTCTCGTGAAGAAGAATATCGCTTGGGCTGCGCAAACTCAGGTCAGCCATTGGATGAACGTGATCGCCGGCTGGAAACAGATGCTTGGTGCCGACTGGGATAAGACCTACGCAGCCAGCAACACGATCTACGTCGCGCGCCAGAACAACATCCTGTTTAGCGTGCTTGCGCAGTTCTTTGGGCCTGAAGCCATCAACGACCGGCTGATGCTGATCGAGACGATCTCGTTCACAACCACCCCGGACGAGATGCTGGAAGCGCTCACTCGCATCATCTCCGACCGGTGGGTAGGCGCTGCGTTCTTCGGCAATTACTATACGATGGATTTCGAGTTGATGGGCGGAGACGCACGTCAGGCGATTATCGACGAGGACGCCAAGCTGAAGATCACGCCAACGCTGCCCCCGCAGGTGCCATTCGGTTCGCACCAGTGGCCGACGTTGATCACCCCCGGACCGGGTGCAAAGACATTGTCCGATCTTCCCTGAGGCCCAAACTTCCGGTACTGGCGCTCATGTCCTCAGGTGAGCGCCGCTGCAGCGGCACTGGCACCGTGCGCTACACGTGGTAACGACAGTTTTGGTTCACACAACGCTATGTCCGCTTCGGCGCGTGCGGTGCAAGGCCGTGGCGTTCAAACCGACACGCACATGTTGAAATTGATCGGGCGATACCGGGCGTTACTCCCGCTCTTTCGGCTTGTCGGCGTCCCCTTGCATCGCCACCTTGTGGAGAGTGGAAAGCCTAATGCGTCACCGCAGTGATCGCCCGAAACTCGCGAATAGGTCTCATTTGACCTTAAGATTCACCGCAGATGTTTTCCCGCGGTTCTCTTCGATCTCATACTCGATTTGCTGCCCCTCGTTGAGCGTGCTCAGTCCAGCACGTTCGACTGCCGAGATGTGAACAAAGACATCTCTGCCTCCGCCTTGCGGCTGAATAAATCCATAGCCTTTGGTCGGATTGAACCACTTAACGCTGCCTGTCGCCATTTTCGATCTCCAGATTGACGATCCACAATATCAAGGTCGGTCGCGGCGCCCCCCCTGTCGGCCAAGGGCTGGATTGCAGGATATCGAACTGCGGGCGATCAGTCAGCGGGTATCGGAGGAAACTTCACAACCTGTTAGCCGCTGGCTAGGGCGGCCGATGTCTGAAGTAGGTCATAAGCAGACGTGATGCCATCCTTAAGCCATGTCCGCTTTGCCCCTGAAAGCGGACAATGCCTGTTCCTACTCCCCCACCCGCTCTTCGATGCTGATATAGTTGCCGCGAAAACCCTCGGTTCGACTGGATCGAGAAGATGCTCGATTGGATTGGTGATACTATCTTCGCGATAGTTACAGCAGTACCAGCTTTGTTCGTGGACCAAGACTCTCCGCGCTTCTTCCTCATGCGAGGGATGCTTGGCCTTATATTCGTTGTCTTCGTCGTATGGCTCATGGCGATGCGGCCATTTCGCCCTTTCCTTGTGCGCTGCATGAAAATGGTGTCGAATCTGTTCACGCGTAAAGCCTAAGCTGGCCCCTCCGCCGGCGTTTCGCCGATCGCTGACAACGCGACCCGGGCTTTTATTTCGCTGGATGGGCGAGCAACGTAGGCGGCACTCCCAGGCCAAGCGCCTTGGCAGTCTTGAGGTATACGCGATGATGCTGATCGGGAGTTAGCACCATGGACCGCGAAAACCAGCCAAGATCACTTCAATCACCTTGGTGGCTTGGGAAGGCGAAGCGTCACCGCGTCCTACTCAAATTCATCATCATTTGCGTCGTGGTCGCGCTATTGTTCTTGGGGATAGTTATTTTCGCCATGAACACGTGAGGGTCTCGGGCTGTGGAGCCTCGGTTCGTGCGCTCCATGAGAGCCGAGCAGCCGCAGCGTCCCGCAGGGGATGACCAATGCAACTTCACCGGTTGCTGTGCGTGCGCACCGCTGCACCGCGGAATTTCAGCCCGCCAATGTCTGCTTCGGGTCAATAGCGACCGAGGCCGGCGAAGCCGCACGCCCAGTAATGTCCGCTTCGCCCCGAGAGCGGACATAACGCGGTGCGGCAACAGCGAAGGGCGTTTGCGGGAGCGCAAGGTACGTCCTGATCTCCCCGCCATGGCTTCAAACGCGCAGCGCTGAATCGCTCTCGCGGCCGGTACGGCGCCGCGGTACAGTGGCGCAGGACGGATAGAGCCCCGGATAGAGCAGAAAACCGCACCGGGCGTCGCGTTCCGGCTGGGAACTCTATAGCAGGGGCCGCGTTACGGGCAGAAGACGGCGACAGAGAGCCAAGCGGTGAGGAGGGAAACGCGCAGCCTCGGCACGCTCACAACCCCGACTATGACGTAAAGCGCGATCAAACGGGGCGACAGGGAGGATGAGATGAAATTGCTTTCCGCGATCATGGCGGCTGCAAGCATCGTGGCCACACCTGCCTTCGCGGCAGAAGCCGACACGATCACCATCGGCTTTACCGCGTCGCGCACTGGTCCGCTCAACGTCGATTCAACCGGCCAGGAGCGGGGCTATGAGTTTTGGCGCGACGAGGTGAATGCCAAAGGCGGCATCAAGGTCGGCGACAAGCAGTACCAAGTGAAGTTCGTGAGCTACGACGACCAGTCCGTGGGCGGCCGCGTGCAGCAGCTCTACACGCGGCTCATCAACCAGGACCGCGCGCAATTCCTGTTCAGTCCGTATTCGTCGGGCTTGGTGGCGCCGGCGGCGATCATTT
>Ga0306925_10004905_pt1 | contig 12186 bp, 13 predicted proteins | sample flu12Cox44000176_FD_203755 | JGI IMG/M metagenome (GOLD analysis project Ga0306925, IMG submission 203755) | Lab enrichment of tropical soil microbial communities from Luquillo Experimental Forest, Puerto Rico - flux8day.12C.oxic.44.000.176 (v2)... | ecosystem: Environmental > Terrestrial >...
TGATTGGCCCTTTGCGAGCTTTCACTTGCTCGATGTTGTTCAAGTTTTTTGAAAACACGGAATCATCCGGCGCGATAAAGACCGAAGGCAGATCGGGACGGATCAGGGCAATCACGCCGTGCTTGAGCTCTGCGCTCGGATGACCCTCGGCAAAAAGATACGTGATCTCTTTCATCTTGAGCGCGCCTTCGAGAGCAATCGGGAAATTGAACTGCCGGCCGAAAAACAGAAAACCGTTCGCATCGGCGTATCTGCCAGCGATTTCGTTGATCTGATCGTTCAGCTCTAAAACTGTTTCAATCTGTTCGGGCAATGCCTGTAGCGCTTCGATTACGCGTGTCCCTTCCGCTGTCGCGAGATTTCGCATTCGCCCGAACAACAATCCGAGGAGCGTTAGGATAGTCAGTTGTGACGTAAACGACTTCGTCGCTGCCACGCCAATCTCGGGCCCCGCGTGCATGTAAACGCCGCCGTCGCTTTCACGCGCGATAGTGCTTGCGACGTTGTTGCAAATTCCGAGCGTGCGAAAACCTTTCCGTCGGCTTTCGCGTAACGCGCCCAGCGTGTCCGCAGTTTCACCGCTCTGGCTGATGGCGAAGACCAGCGTCTCAGCCGTCATCGGAGTGTTGCGATGGCGAAACTCGCTGGCGTAATCCACTTCGGTTGGGATGCTAGCCATTCGCTCAATCAAATATTCGCCGACTCTTGCGGCGTGCAGCGCAGTGCCGCATCCGGTGAGAACGATCCGTCCGACATCGCGCAGTTGCGGTGGTGCCATGTTCAGACCGCCCAGCTTTGCCGTGGATTCTTCGGGGTTAAGACGCCCGCGCATTGCGTCGCGGACCGTGTTTGGTTGCTCAAAGATTTCCTTGAGCATGTAATGGGGATAATCCCCTTTGCCGACGTCTTCGGCCGTGAAATCGACTTTGCTGACCGGATGCTCTGTGATGTCGCCGGCAAGCGAACTGATCTCGAATTTATCGGGTCCAGCCGCGACGACATCGAAATCATTTAGATAAACTGCGTCGCGTGTGTAAGCGACAATCGCGCTCACATCGCTGGCCAGAAAATTTTCACCATTGCCCACGCCCAGCACCAGTGGACTCCCACGGCGTGCGCCGATCATGAAATCAGGCACATCTGCGTGAACCAGAGCGATGCCGTACGTGCCGATTACTTGCCGAAGGGCAGCGCGAACAGCATCGAAAAGCCGGGGCTTTTTCCCGGGCGCGTCGACCGTGCTGGCGCACGAATCGTTGTAGAGTTTCCCGATCAGATGCGCGAGCACTTCCGTATCAGTGTCGGAGCGAAAGTTCGTATCGCCGCTGCGGATGAGCTCATTTTTGAGCGCCTGATAATTTTCGATCACGCCGTTGTGGACCAGTGCCAGCTTGCCGCTCGCGTCAAAATGTGGATGCGCGTTTTGGTCATTTACTTTGCCATGCGTCGCCCAGCGCGTATGGCTGATGCCTAACGAACCTGTTACCGGTTGTTTTTTGACCAATTTTGCGAGCGAGGCGATGCGTCCCGCGCATTTGCGTGTGTCGAGGTGTCCTGCATCGACAACGGTGAGCCCAGCGGAATCGTAGCCCCGATATTCGAGGCGGCGCAATCCGTCCAGCAAAATCGGCGTCGCGTGCGCACGTCCGACATAGCCAACAATTCCACACATGATTGTGGACTGTAGTTGCGGCCGTTCTCACCCGCAACATTGAGGACACACGCGCTCCGGACCTTCAAAAAACTTGCCGCAAAAGCGAAGATGCTGGGTTATTCATTATTTGCAATGCAAGCTCAGGCGCAGCGTGATTCGGTTCTGCAAGAGTCAACCGGAAAGACAGCTGTGGCGCTGCCGCCTGGCATATTGCAGCGAACGCTCGCCATCATTATGGGCGGCGGCGCGGGCACGCGTTTGTTTCCGTTGACTAAAGACCGTGCCAAGCCCGCTGTGCCGCTGGGTGGCAAATATCGGATCGTCGACATTTCGATTAGCAACTGCCTGAACTCCGGGTTGCGCTCGATCTATGTGCTCACGCAATTCAACAGCATGTCGCTGCATCGGCACATTCAGGCGAGTTACAAGTTCGATAATTTTTCGCGCAGCTTTGTGGACATTCTCGCTGCCCAACAAACGCCCGAGGGGTCGCAATGGTACCAGGGAACCGCCGACGCGGTGAGGCAAAACATGCGCTACTTCCTCGAGCGCCCGTACGACTATTACCTGATCTTAAGCGGTGATCAGCTTTACCGGATGGATTTTCGAGCACTGCTGCATCAGCACATCCGGCTCGGCGCAGACATCACGCTGGCTACGAAACCCGTGGCGTGCCATCAGGTGTTTGAGTTCGGCATCATGCAGAGCGGCGTCGATCGACGAATCACTGGGTTCATCGAGAAACCGTCGGATCAATCAGGCGTGCAGGAAATGAAGATGAGCCGGGAATTGCTTCGCGACATCGGTGCCAATGAAGACGACGAATTATTTCAGGCATCGATGGGCATTTATGTTTTCAATCGCGACGTGCTTATCAAATCGTTGGAGAGCGATCTGTTCGATTTCGGTAAGCACATTATTCCGACGTCGATCAAAGATCGGCAGGTCAGCGCGTTTATCTTCAAAGGTTATTGGGAAGACATCGGAACAATCCGTGCATTCTACGAGGCTAATCTCGATCTAACTGATATGGTCCCTGAATACAGTTTCTTTGATCCCGACTCTCCCATCTATACCCATCCGCGCTTTTTGCCGGGCAGTAAAATCAACGGCGCAACGCTGCGCCAGGCGATTATTTCCGATGGCTGCATCATCTCGGACGCGCACTTGGAGCGAAGCGTCATCGGCATACGCAGTGTTATTCAAAGCGGCGCTACCATTCGTAACAGCATCGTTATGGGCGCGGACTACTTTGAACTCGGCCTAACTGATTCCTCACGGCCGGCTATGGGCATAGGGAAAAATTGCGTGATCGATCGTGCAATCATCGACAAGAACGCGCGCATCGGCGATGGCGTCGTGATTACGCCGGAAGGCAAATCGCAGAACCTGGACGCAGAGAATTATTTCATTCGTGACGGCATCGTCGTGGTCCCCAAAAATGCGGTGATCCCCGTAGGTTTCTGGATCTGATATTGCTGCAGCAGCGGTATCCCGAGCGTCGAACCTGTTAGAGGAGAATATCGTAGGATTTTTTCTGACCACATAATCAGCCTGCGCTCCGATTGTGTGTCTTGAAGCAACGAGCAGGCTTCTCGTTGCATATGATCGCTCGTCTCAATCTCGATGATCGGCTCTCGATCTTGCGCATAGGCGATTCTTTCAGGAGTTGGAATTCGCTCGACGACCAGCGGGTCTGCGTTCTTTGCCGGAGAAAATTTATGGGACGGCAGGTGGACATTCGCCGTTTGCCCGGACGAAAATTCAAGCTGTGTTGTCCCACGTTAGGGTGCCTGTCCACACCGCATCAATGGCGTTATGCGGCGCTGCCGACTGCTTCTAATCTGACTAAAGAGCATTGGCGACGCGATGTGCCTAACAAACGGCAACGTCGCTTGCCTGAATCAATGCTGCGAATGCAGGCCTGTGGCGTATGATTGGGGTCACTCTGGATGAGCCTGCGGTGACATCAGCGCCGGATGAGGTGCTGATGAAACATATTTCCCGGCGACGTCATGACGCTCTTGCTGAGTTATATGGCCGCCACAGCAAAAGATTGCGAGCCACGATCGATGGCGTGGTTCATGAAGAAGCAGAAGCCGACGATGTGTTACAGGAAATTTTCATTCAGGTCTGGGATGAAGCAGGTCGTTATTCAGCCAAGGCTGGGAAACCACTCGGGTGGATGGTGACTATCGCGCGGCGCCGTGCCATCGACCGGCTGCGACGGCGTCAGGCCTATTTTCGTGCGCGAGAGCGCTATGAAAAACGAGTGGTCCAGGAATCGCAGACTCCTCGCCGCGACGCGGCAAAGGCACTTGTGTTAAACGATCTTCGCAAGTTTTTGAAAAAAAGCATCCGAGCCTTGCCGCGTTTGCAACGCGAAGCCGTTGAACTCGCTTTTTTCAATGGACTAAGCCACAGAGAAATTGCTGCTGCCACACGGGCCCCTCTTGGGACCGTGAAAACACGGCTGGAATTGGGTTTGCAAAAACTGACTCACGCACTCAGGCCATTGCGCCACAAAGTGTGAGTCAAAAAAAAGATCGCTCGCTGCGTTCGCTCGCGACATGATTGTCCTTCTCGCAGGTGCTATCGAAACAGAATGAGCAGCAAGACAATCAGTAGAACTACACCCAGCCCACTCGGGTAGTATCCCCACCCTGTGCTATAGGGCCACGCCGGCAGTGCGCCGATCACCAGCAGTAGCAGGATCAAAAGCAGAATAAGACGCATAGGTTGTTTATTTAATCTGGGGTGTGCGTTTCCGAGTCTTGTTCCCTGCACTGGCAATGCGCGCTCAAGGAATCGCGATATTGATGCCTACGGATTTGCCGAAGTGTTGACGTTAATATCGGTCTTCTCTTCTTTCGTCGTGGTGCTACTGCCTCCGGGCGGATTCACGACCGTCGTATTAGTCTCCTTTTTTTTGACGGTGGATTTACGATTGTGGTGTTACTTTCTTTCTTCTCCGCAGGCGGATTAACAGTTGTTGTTTTTTGTTCGCACCCCGCGGACAACTTGTAACTTCATAACAGAGACAATTCGTGTGTCAGACGGCGATCGGCCTTGATGTTTTTCAACTCATTGCCATCGAAACGAAATAAGAACGCGCCTTTGCTGCCCGCCGAGAGCGGAACAGAAAGGCGCTTTGGAGACGAACGAGGCTAAATGATTAATCTTCGTCCACGATTACACGATCGACCATCATGGTGTCGCCAGTCCCGGTGTAATGGACACGGACGGGAACACCCACTTTGATCTTCGTTCTCACGGTGTCTGCATCCAACACGCGGCCGCCTCGTGCCACGTAGGTGACAGTCTTACCGAAGCGATACCGGACTGGGCCGCTGGTTTCTCTAAGCACGATCGCGGTACCTGGAGTGTACTCTGTGATCGTTCCGTTGGCGTCAGTCGTGGTCGTCGTGGTGGTAGTCTCTGAGACTTGTGCCCACGCAAATGGCGCCATGCATGCCAACGCGATGCTCAATACTGCTTTTTTCATGTTTTCTCCCTTGTTTGTTCATTCGCGGCAGTAATAGCGTCCCAGGTCCCCTCTAGATTCGGGAGGTCAAGGAACCTGCCGCTACACCTGATTCGGATTCAGCTTTAGACGCGGACGTTCGTTCAACGTGTTTGTGCGGCTTGAATCCAGCCCTCACGCGGAGCACTCTTTGCTCTAAACGCGTGATATGAACCTTTGGATCGGTACGTCAGGATTCCAGTACGCCGAATGGAAAGGTAATTTTTATCCTGAGGATTTGCCTACGGCCAAAATGCTTTCGTTTTACGCCGAGCGATTCGCCACGACAGAAATCAATTACACATTCCACCGCATTCCCGCGCAGAAGACGATCGAAAACTGGAAAGCGCAAACACCGGAGAGATTTCGTTTTGCTTTGAAAGCGCCGCAGAAAATCACTCATTGGGCAAAATTGCGCGATTGCGCGAACACGCTCGAGTATTTCTGTAAAATCGTGACTGATCTCGGACAACGACTCGGGCCGGTGCTGTTTCAATTGCCGCCAACGCTCAAAAAAGATGCGGACGTGTTGAGCGCATTCTTGCGCGAGCTTCCTTCCATGCGTGCCGCGTTCGAATTCCGTCACGAATCGTGGTTCGACGACGAGATTTTCGATCTGCTGCGCTCGCGCAATATCGCACTTTGTGTTGCCGATACGGATGCAATTGCAACTCCGAAGAAGATTACCGCCGATTACGGTTATCTTCGACTTCGCCGCGAAGACTACACAGAAGAAGATGTGAAACGCTGGTCCGAATTTGTGCGGGAACAGAATACGAACTGGACTGACGCTTTCGTCTATTTCAAACACGAAGAGAGCGGCATTGGTCCGAAGCTCGCCAGGCAGATGATCGAATTGCTGGGCTAATCTTGAACGCCTAACGACCGATCAAGATGAAAATGCCCGCCACAAGCGCAAGTGCACCGGTGATAAAGCCGATGCCCAATCCAGTGAGCGTAACGATGCCGACAATGATGAGATAAATCGCGAGCAAAAGCATGCCGATGTTTTTGGTAATCATGGCACGAGTATTGGCAGTTGCGCCCGGGGTTGGCAATTCCTGAAGACCTTGACGTTACTGATATTCCTGCGCCAAGCTTTGAACCGTCAATCTCGGCGACTTTGGTGCAAATCGCAGGATCTGTATCTGCCGGCAACACGAACTACCACCGGCGTGTGCTGGGCTGCCGCGTGGGTCGCGCTGAGGGCTACGCGCTCGAGCCCGGTCAACGCGACCAGCGGCGCAGGAGCTCCTCACCGGACGGCGCCGGATCGACCGAGCCCGGCGTTCGCGAGAAACGCGGCGCGGCGCCGGCGTGATGGTAACCGTCGCGCTGCACGTACACGTCGCGCGCTTTGATATGCGGGTGCTTGAAGGATTCCTGCAAGGTCAGCACCGGAGCAAAACACGCGTCGGTGCCTTCGAGCAGCGCGCACCATTCGTCTCGCGTCTTTTCGGCAAAGACTGCAGCAAGCCGTTCGCTCGTCCATGACCAGGTCGCCGGGTCAAACTGATCGATCTTCAAACGCCCGTAACCGCCGATGCGGTCCAGGAGCTCGGCGTAGAACTTCGGCTCGATCGCCCCGATCGCGATCTCCTTGCCGTCGGCGCACAGATAGCAGCGGTAGCAGGGAGCCGCGCCGCCGAGGAAATTGCGGTCGCGCGCGAGCGAAACGGCGCCGCTCGGGACGAGCCCCGCGAAGAACGTCATCAGCGACGCCACGCCGTCGACGATCGACGCGTCGATGACCTGTCCCTTGCCCGACCGCTCGCGCTCCCACAGGGCGGCTGCGATTCCGAACGCGAGAAACATCGACCCGCCGCCGAAGTCGCCGACCAGGTTCAGCGGCGGTTGCGCGGGCTCTCCCATGCGGCCGATCGCCGCGAGCGCGCCGGTGATCGCGATGTAGTTGATGTCGTGTCCGGCGCTGTGCGCGAGCGGGCCGGTCTGACCCCACCCCGTCATCCGCGCATAGATGAGCCGCGGATTCCGCTGCAACATCGCGTCGGGGCCGAGCCCGAGGCGCTCCATCACGCCCGGCCGGCTGCCTTCGATCACGACGTCGACTCGCTCGGCGAGCTCGAGGCAGAGCGCGCGCCCCTCGTGCTCGCGGAGGTCGACGGTGATCGCGCTGAGCACGGAGTCGACGACCGGGTTCGGATAGCCGTTGCCGCCCGGGCGATCGATCCGGAGCACCTCCGCTCCGAGGTTCGCCAGCAGCATGGCGGCGTGCGGACCGGGACCGATCCCCGCGAACTCCATGACGCGTACACCCGACAGCGGCCCTGGACGGGCAACCTCAGGCTTCATGTTCTCCGGAACCCTGCTCATGCTTCCGATCCGCTCACTCCGCGCGGCCCAAAAAGGTCATGACTTTGCCTCGCGGCTGCCAAAATATTTCTGACGCCGATGTCAAAATCAAATAGCCTGACGAGGACATGGCGCACGACTCCGACGAGCGCGCCCCGTTCACGCCCGCGGAGCTCGAACGCGTCGCTGCCGAGCAGCACGTGCGCAAGCTCCTTCCGAAGCGCAGGTGATCGAGCGACGAATAGATCATGGTCGGCACGACCAGCATGCCGTTGATGCGGTACTCCTGGATCGTCTGCAGCACCTTCAGCGGATCGAAGCTCGGGTGGATCAGGATCGTTCCCTGCTTGAGCAAGGTCGGCAGCACCATCGCCGAGCCCGCGTGGCTGAGCGGACAGAAATGTCTTTCACATCGACGAACGCGTCGAAAAATTCCGCGCCACTAAGATTGGAAAGATGCACGACATTGCCTGTTACTTGTGCGATCTTGCCGCCCATTTTCTCTCCGGATCTCAAATGCAGTTCGACGCTCTTACCTGCGCTGCCCGCGAGAAGGCTGACGACTGTCGCGTTAGATTGCAGAGCGGCTTTTTCCTGAGCGAACACACTGCAAGACATGCCCGCGGCAACAATGGTTACGAGAAAAAGTAAAATACGTTTCATAATCGGTCGTTTTGCCCAACCAAGCTGCGTTTGACCAGCAAATAATGGCGGCACGGAGTGACCCACGATGCGACGTGTCTGCTTGATTTTGAATTGGCAGGCGCAGCGCCTGCCCTACAATTCCGCATGAGTTCGATCGCGGAAAATCTCGGTCGCGTGCGCGAGCAAATCGCGAGCGCGACTGCGAAATCGGGCCGATCGGCTGAGGATGTTGAGCTAGTCGCGATCACCAAGACGCATCCCGCCGACAAAGTGCGAGAGGCGATTGAAGCCGGGCAAACTCTGTTCGGTGAAAGCCGAGTGCAGGAAGCGCGCGCAAAAATTCCTGAGCTGCCGTCGAATCTGCGGTGGCATTTCGTGGGACACCTGCAAAAAAACAAGACCCGCCACGCGTTGCCGCTATTCGAAATGATTCACAGCGTTGATTCTCTTGCGTTGGCGCTAGACATTAACCGAATTGCGGAAGAAGAAGGATTCTATCCCCGGGTTTTGCTTGAGGTGAATGTGGCCGGTGAGGGTAGCAAATTCGGATTTGTAGCAGACCAATTACGCGAGCAATTGGAAGAGTTGCTGGCGCTGCGGCGCGTCTCAATCGAAGGGCTAATGTGCATTCCACCGCTGGCTGTGGAATCCGAAGACTCACGGAGATTTTTTGTGGAAGTTCGGAAATTGCGCGATTCGCTCGAGAAGGAATTCAGCATGAAGATGCCGCAGCTTTCGATGGGAATGACAAATGACTTTTTGATCGCAGTTGAAGAAGGCGCGACACTGGTGCGGGTCGGCACGGCGATTTTTGGTGAGCGAAGAGCAAGGAAGGGCGATCTGTAGATCGCCTGTGGAGCTAGAAAGCCGCCGTTCCTTGAAAGAAGAATCCGCAAAATGCGACTTGAGCCAAGCAACATCCAACAGATCGGAGATGAACTGGCCGTTGCCTGGAATGACGGCACCGAATCGTTTCTGAAACTTGAACTACTGCGTCAAGCGTGTCCGTGCGCGGTTTGCGGCGGCGAACCGGATGCGCTCGGTCAGGTTGTGCGCCCGCACGTGACTCACGCAAGCAAGAGCTTTGAGCTTGTCGGATTCGATCTGGTGGGCGGTTATGCTTTGCAGCCGCGCTGGGCTGATGGACACAGCACCGGGATTTATGGCTTTACTTATCTGCGCCGTTTGGGGCAGCGTTCTGACTGAAACTCAAGCCACAAACCGTAATTCGTCTGTGAGCCGGATACTGAAACTGGCGATCGTTGTCGTCTGCTTCTCACTATGTGGAGCGGGCACGTTCATCGTGCCTACGCCCCGAGACGATTCTAAACCGCATCAAGAGATGAAAACGACGCCAGTTAAGAATCACGAAATTGCGCGTCGCGTTTTTACCTGGGCGTAGGTGTAGAGGCGGCCGTGTCACTTCTAAATCTCCGATCTTCTGCCGACGAATTGTGCATATTGTGATGAAGAACAGAGGCGGAGCGTAAGTCTGGAAAATTTGTTCAAGTCTTGGCGGGCGGCCTTTGATCATTGAATTGACTTATCGCGGCCGACAGGGCCGCCTCTACACAGGAATTGTGACGCGCAACAGACTGGTGTCTCGCGTGAGTGGTTTCAGTTGCCGGTCCTCCAGATCGGCTGGGATAAGAAAGAATTCTCCTGGCGAAAGCTTGGTTTTCGCACAGCTGAGATTTCCAGTGAGGCAACAAACGATCGCGAATTGCCCGGAGGGGGCTGCTTCGCGAGTTTCATCAAGATTCCACTTCCGGATTTCGAATAAGCGATCGCTAATGAGCAAGTCGTCTTCCGATTGGATCAGCTGCGGCTGCACGTCTTCGAAATCGATGCATTGAATCGCCTGCTCAACGTGCAAATCCCGCTTCGTTCCGGTCGCGGGATCGGTGCGGTTCCAATCGAACGCTCGGTAAGTCGTATCGCTATTTTGTTGGATTTCGATCAGCAGATTGCCTGCGCCAATGGCGTGCACACGGCCGGCCGGGAGGAAAACGGCATCGCCTGCTCGAACGGCAATCCTATGAACGTGATCGATCACGGTTCCATTGCGTAACCTCTCCTCAAACCTGTTGCACGTGATTGGCTCACAAAATCCAAGGAAAAGTTCGGCTTCCGGATCCGCGGCAGCCACATACCAAAACTCGCTCTTTGGCTCGCCTCCCAGTCTGCTGGCAACATTTTCAGGTGGATGCACCTGCAGCGACAGCTTCTCCTGTGCATCGAGAATTTTGATAAGCAACGGAAAATGAGGACTGCTGGGAACTTCCCCGAAGATTTCCTGTCGGTGTTGGGTCCACAAATCGTGCAAAGTTTTTCCGCGTAGCTGCCCGGAGGCTACGACGCTCTGAGCTTCTGGACGATCGACGATTTCCCACGATTCACCTACACGCTTCTGCGGCGGAAGCTTTTTGTGAAATTCAGATTCGAGACGCCGCCCACCCCACATTCGCTCGATGAAAATCGGTTCGAAGGCGAGGGGAGCAGTGACTTCGTTCCACGCCATGATAGCGCAAAAGTCGAATGTCCAACCCGCCTCCGCAAGGGTGTCCAACGTCCAATTCTCAATTCAGAAGTGCGATGCCGAATCTCTTTCTGCCATTGGACGTTCAGTGTTGGATGTTGGATGTTCGGCGTTTCCGTGGTCATCTTTGATTTCAGACGTCTGACCTCTGGATGAAATCTTTCCTCAAATACTGGTTGCCGTTGCTGATTTGGCTTGGCGTGATCTTCGTCGGCTCGACGAGCGTCATGTCCGCCGAGCACACCTCGCGATACGTTGTTCCCTTCTTACTCTGGCTGAAACCAGGCATGTCGCCGAAGACAATTTGGATAATTCTCGTCGTCGCTCGCAAATGCGCGCACATTATCGAATATACGGTTCTAGCTCTTCTGCTATTGCGAGCACTTCGCAGCGCTCCAACGCTCCATAGAAAATCGTTGATGGTTTTTGGCGCCGTTCTCGCGTTTTGCGCACTATTTGCCGCAAGCGACGAATTTCACCAGACGTTCGTTAAATCGCGTACGCCCGCAGTTCGCGACGTGCTCTTAGATGTTGCGGGAGCACTGATTGGATTGTTGATTGGTGCGAGCTTCGTAAGCCAGCATCCTAAAGGATTCCGGGCAACCACGCACAATCAGGTCGTTGATGCGCAATTGTGACGCTGGCTCAGTAATAGCCGCTGTGGCGGTGTGTCTTACGATCTATTCGGTAACAGCGCCGACGCTGCGAGCCGCTCCCCAACAAACTACACGCGGCAGCAATCCAGACCGGGTTTCACGTGCGGCCGCTATCACAGCAAAGCCGGAGCACGTAACGCTCAGCGATGGAAGTGGCAGCACTGAGATTGAATGGGATACCGGAAACGGATCGATGGGTTTTGTCTTTGTGACTCAGGACGGCGAAAAACCGATTCTCTTTGCAAACGGTTCGCGAGGTAACCAAATCGCCTCATGGATCGGAATGCATAGCTATGTCTTCGAACTCTACGGCGACGAACAGCGGCAAACATTGCTCGCTAAAGTAACTGTTTCCGGATCTGCCAAGGCCACGTCTTCGCAACACATGCTGTCGTGGCAAGCTGTAGCCCGTTGGGCGCTGATCATCGGATTAGCGGGCGTTTTGTACTTTGCGGTTTATCTCAGTTCGACCGGACCAGTGCGAACGACATTTCCGACTGAGCCAACCACGTCGCCGCGGCCGCTTCACGTTGCACGAAACCTTTTCCTCGGCATCGCCGCGTTCATCTGCGTGGACGGTGCCATCTTCCATAGCGGATTGTACGTCTCGATCTTAGCTCCAAGTTCGTACGCGGGACGTGTGGCGAGAATTACGCAGGCCGAAAAAGAGCGCGCTCCATCAGGTCTAAAAGAGGTGCTGGTTCTCGGTGATTCACGCATAGCCGAGGGATTTTCCACCACACTGGCGAATGAGCTTGGTTCTCCCGCTGGGCTCAAGTTTGTTAGTTTCGCCGAACCCGCCGTGTCAGCTAACACATGGTATTACATGCTTCGGCAAGTGGATCCGACCGCGCGA
>Ga0306925_10004906_pt1 | contig 12185 bp, 8 predicted proteins | sample flu12Cox44000176_FD_203755 | JGI IMG/M metagenome (GOLD analysis project Ga0306925, IMG submission 203755) | Lab enrichment of tropical soil microbial communities from Luquillo Experimental Forest, Puerto Rico - flux8day.12C.oxic.44.000.176 (v2)... | ecosystem: Environmental > Terrestrial > Soil...
ACCGGGCGACGCCGATGTCATCGAGAAGGTACAGGCCGACCTCGAGGAAAACGGCGTCGCCGTCACCGAGGCGGAATTGCGCGCGGAACTCGCGCACGCCGCTGTCGAAGCCCGCCGGCAGCTGGCTGGATCCTAGACGAACTGGGAATGCCCGCGGCGACTCGCCTGTGATCTGACGCAACGAGACAAACGGAGGGTCGGTATGGACTGGCTTACCGATCCGGGACTCTGGGCGCGCCTTTTGACGCTGACCGCGCTCGAGATCGTGCTCGGTATTGACAACCTGGTGTTTATCGCAATCCTCGCCGGGCGGCTGCCGGCAGAACAACAGGACCGGGCAAGGCAGATCGGACTGGCACTGGCGCTGACCTCCCGACTTGGACTACTCGCCTCGATTGCCTGGATCATCAGCCTTGCCCAGCCTCTATTCGAGCTGTTCGGCCATCCCATCTCCTGGCGGGATATCGTTCTGATCGCGGGCGGCCTTTTCCTTCTCTACAAGGGAACGAGAGAGATCCATCACACCCTGGAAGGCGATGAGCCGGAGGGAGAGGAGGAGCACGCAAACCGGCGGACAAGCTTTGCCGGCGTGATCACGCAAATCATGCTGTTCGATATCGTGTTCTCGCTGGACAGCGTGATCACCGCAGTGGGCATGGCCAATACGTTATGGGTGATGGCGAGCGCCATCGTCGTTGCCGTGGTGATCATGCTGGTGGCCTCGGGGCTGCTGGCCGATTTTGTTCAACGTTACCCGACGATCAAGATGCTCGCCCTGAGCTTCCTGATGCTGATCGGCATGACGTTGATCGCCGACGGAGCCGGCTTCCATGTCCCGAAGGGGTACATCTACGCCGCTATCGGGTTCTCGGTCGGCGTCGAGGCCCTGAACCAACTCGCTGCGCGTCGGCGCCAGCCGCGGGGCGGCGTGGCTCGCCACGTTTCGCCTATCAAGCGCCGTGGGGGCTCCGCCAATATGCGAAACAGCAAGCTTGTCCGCTGAGGAACGCCAGTTTGCGTCGACGAGCGAGGACGTCGCCGTTCTCCAAATTCAGTTGTCTCTTGGACGTGAGAAGGCGACAAAATCGACCATCTTTCGGGTCGGCGGTGTCCGCCGGCCGGGACCTCGTGGTCAGCGGCACGATATCCGCTCCCAGTGATCCGCGAAGTGGTATCAGGTAGTTAGATTGGAGTTGATGATTATCCCCATGCGGATCAAGTCCGCCAGGCTTCCGGCTTGCAACTTCTCGACGATATCGGCGAGATGCAACTCGACCGCACGGAGGCTGATGCCGAGTCGGCGGACGATGACCTTGTTGGGCTCGCCCGTGGCCGCCAGCTCGAAGACCTCTCGTTCGCGCGGTGTCAGCGCGGCCACCCGTGCTTGCAACGTGGCGCGTTCGAGACGCTCTTCATACGCCCTATCATTCCAACGCAGCGCGCGCTCGATGCTTTCAATTAGGGCGTCCTCGCGCAACGGTTTCTCGATGAAGTCGAAGAGCCCATGGCGTCGAAAATATACGGCGGGGTGTACCACTCGAAAGTCGTGTTGTTTCCGTCGATCAGTTCGTAGAACGGAATTACCTTATTATTGGGCTGCGTCTCGACAATATTACGTGTTGCGGATGTCCAATACGTATGCCGGACTTCCCCTTGCCAGCCGCGTTGCCACCACACCACCGCCAACACGAAGCCTTCCGGGGCTTTCTCCGCGTTGTCCTCGGTTAGAAATTCGGCATCGGCCCATGGCAGATAGATGATCTCCCGCAGTCCATGCCCGGCCTCGCGCCATGCCCGATGACGCGCATATGTGCCGATCGCTATTTGTAGCTTGACCAGAAATGCCACGTTATCGGAGATCGTGAAGGCGCGAGACGCGATGTCCACGTAGGCGTCGCTGTACGGCGGGTTCGTGATGCACCAATTTACGGGACGGTCGAATTCCCAAGTGCGGAAATCGCGGCCTTCCCGGATCTCGCACCAATCACGGTTTTCGGTGTCAAGAGCATCATAAAAGGCACCGCGACCACGGCAGGGATCGACGCAAAAACCTTGCGGATTCAGATAATCGATGATCCGGCGGGCCAAAGCGGGCGACGTGTACACGATGTCACTGGCGGGTTGGCGGATCGGGCCATCGCCACCCTCATAGATAGCCCGCATGCCACCGCGGCCAGCAATCCACGCAGGGATATCGGCGGACGTAACGTCGGTTTCGACCCATTCGTCCAACACCGCCGCCCAGACCGACGCCAACCCCATCGAGTCGCCACCCTCGCCAAACCCTAATACGTGGCGACATATGGGTTGAAAGATGCTGCGCGCGGTCGGGCCGCGCTGCGGCTTCAAGGCGATGCCGTGGGCTTTGAAAAACTCTCGCCAATGGTGCCGATGCCGAACATGGAGTGCAGCGATCTCACTTATCGCATAGACGCACTGATCCCGCCCAAAACGGTTGAATTCCGCGGATCGCCGGACAAGTTCATCGTATCCGGCATCCTGAAACTCTTGATCGGCAAGAGCTTCCATCAGTGGACGCCAGGTGGATAGACTGCCACGTTCCGCCAATCAACATCAAAGGGATGGTCGGGGTGCACGTCAGGGGAATCGATGTCCTCAACGGCACACGCCACGGCTTCATACAGCGGGCAAATCTGATAGGCCAGCAACACAGCGACTTCGGCGGCGTGGCTGCGATCCCGCGCGATGACTCCAACGGCGATCTGGCTGTCCCATTCGCCCGGCGCGGCCATAGACATATCGAGGTCAACCATGAATTGCGCCGAGCCCTCGGCGATCAGTCCCAGCCACGGCAGGAATTGGGCGGATTCTTTCGGGAAGAGGTCCGGGGAATTCGCTCAGCCAGCCAACGTGGTCCGTGGGGAGAAATGAATAGCCGGACATCCATAACGAATAATTGACCGCGACGCGCTCGAAGGACATGACCGGCGACAGTATCGGCAGCGAAGGCGGCTATCGCTCACGACACCCGGTATTCGGCACACCAACTCGGGCATCTCTGCATCCGGCTTGAGATGCACCGAAACATACCGGTTAGCACCGCGTTGCTTTGCGGGGTGTAAGACGATGCCTGCGATCAGTCCGCTCAGCCGTATGCGTGAACCACGCCGTTCTTTTGGATCGTATGAGCCGAGCAATGCCTTCGCGGCTTTGAAACGGGCGAGAAAGTCCGTTCGTTCGTCTGGGGGCTACGGTTCAGTTGTTCGCGAGCTTCGGCAAGACTCTGTTTCAGCACGGCTTTTCGAAATTGCCCCCTAAAAAAGACGGACGACCTGCTGCATCGAGCACCTTCGCCGCGGCTCGAGGCTCCGAGCCACCGATTGCGCCGCATCGCACGGTGCTGGGTATCGCTTTGATGAAGAACGAAAATAGAGTTTTCCGACCCTGGCCATCGAGAACGCTTTGAGCGAACCGAGGAATGCTTCATCGAGGCCCGCTCACGCCCCGGAACTAGCCATTACATCAGCGCTCTGTACGACCACATGGAGAACGATCAACCGGCAGCGCTGCTATTCACCACATTCGCATCCCGGCCATTGACGGACGCCGAGCCCTGCCTCAAGCCCCACGCCGGCTTTGTCGCGCGGCTAGGGCATTCAACTGCGCGCATCGGACGTCCCCCACATCTCGTCACGCGACATGACTTATAACCCAATATCTGGACCAATAGGCCGACTTTTTCCGCATCCTGCTAGGGCATTCAACTGCGCGCTACGCATTAGCGGATGAGCAGCGCAACGCGCTCAACCACCTGCTCGCCGCAGAACACGGGGAAGTCATCACCGTTAACGGCCCGCCGGGGACAGGCAAGACAACGCTGCTTCTGTCAGGGGTCGCCTCGATCTGGGCGAAGGCCGCCCTCGACCGCGATCGTGCGCCAATTATCTTCGCCGCGTCCACCAATAACCAAGCAGTCACTAACATTATAGATGCGTTCGGAGGAGACTTCTCGGAGGGAGAAGGCCCGTTCGCCGGCCGCTGGTTGCCCGAATTGACAAGCTTCGCGAGCTACTTCCCGGCGCGAAGTCGTCGCAGCGTGCCCCACACCTATCTTACGCGAGAGTTCTTCGATCGCGTGGAGGATGCGAATTATCTCGATCGAGCGCGATCAGCCTTTCTCCGGGCGGCCGCCATCGCGTTCCCCGATCTGGAGGCTCTTCGTGTCGTGACCGTCGTGGAGAGGCTTCACGGCGAGCTCAGGGCGCAGGCGAATGCTCTGGGAGAGATCGAGTCGGCTTGGTCGGCCCTTGTCTCGACGCGCGAACGCGGCCACGCGGTCCTCGGAAATAATCCGGAGGCTGAGGCGGAACGGCGGCGCAGAGAGGCCGAAGCGGCAGAGAAAGCGAGCGGGCGCGCACAAGAGCTTGGCGTGGCATGGGATCAACATCTGGCCAGAGAGCCGCTGCTGCAGGTGCTCTTCGACTGGCTGCCGCCAGTCGCAAGGAAGCGCCTCGGCGGAGCGAAAGCGGCTCTTCGCTCCCATTGGCTAGGTCCCTTGCCCGACTGGAAGAGCATTGCTGACATTGAGTCGACCATAGCTGCGATTGTAGAAGATGCGCGAAGTAGCGCCGCAAAGTTCAGGGCTAGCCTGGCGGAGGCCGATGAGCTGCTGCGGGCCGCGCGGGCCGGCCTCGAACGCTGGTGCGCTGCGCTGCACTGTCTCAGAGTTGATCCCGGCGAGGCCGGCAGAATGACGCTGGTTGACAGCGATCCGCTCGCCGACCGCCTTCTACGATTCCGTATCTTCCTGACCGCCACGCATTACTGGGAGGGGCGTTGGCTGCTTGAGATGGCGGCCATCAAGGATTTGGCCGATCAGAAGCGGCGCAGGGGTCGCAGTGTTATGATCCCGCGCTGGCGGCGCCGCATGATGCTGACGCCTTGCGCCGTATCAACTTTTTATGTCTTGCCGGAGCTCATGTGCGCCCGCCGTCACGCCGGCGACGGGACCTTCGGCGACGACTATCTTTACGACACGATAGATCTGCTAATCGTCGACGAGGCGGGCCAGACCACGCCCCCGGTTGCAGGCGCAGCCTTTGCGCTGGCGCGGCGCGCCCTAGTCATTGGTGACACGGAGCAAATCGAGCCGATCTGGGACGTGCCCGGCCGGGTGGACGCAGGTAATTTGCGGGATGCCGGCTTACTGAGCGCCCAGGATGAACAGGCCGGCATCAATCCGTTCGCCGAGAGCGGACGTGCTGCCTCTTCCGGCAGCGTCATGCGCGTTGCGCAACATGTATCGCGCTATCATCAGGACCCGGATCTCGCGCGTGGCCTGATACTCTACGAGCATCGGCGGTGCTTCGACGAGATCATCAGCTACTGCAACGACCTCTGCTACCGCGGAAAGCTGAAGCCGCAGCGGGGGCGTAAGACCGACGCCACCGGTCCTGGCGCGGACGGACTGCCGGCCATGGGATTTCTGCAGGTCGACGGCCTATGCGAGCAATTGCCAGGCGGCAGCCGGCGCAACGTCGCCGAGGCTGAAACCATTGCCGCCTGGATCGCAGACCGAAAGGCCGCGCTGGAGCAAGGCTACCCGGAACGGAGGCTCTCCGAGATTCTGGGCATCGTCATGCCCTTCGTGGCCCAGCTTCGGACGATCCAAGGCGCGCTGAACTCAGTCGGCATCGATACCGAACAGGGAACAGGCGTGACGATCGGTAGTGTGCACGCTTTCCAGGGCGGACAGCGGCCGGTGATGATCTTCTCGCCGACCTATTCCAAACATGCCGATGGCAACTTCATTGACATGAGTACAAGCATGCTCAACGTCGCGGTGTCGCGCGCGATGAACAGCTTTCTTGTCTTCGGCGACTTAGATTGTTTTTCCACGGCAGCTCGGGGCAGTCCGCGTGGACAGCTCGGAGCCCGCTTGGCTAACGCCGCAGACGCTGAACTCACCTTTGTCCAGCCACCGCGTCGCGATCTGATGCGCCGCGCGCAGGTGGAATATCTCCGAGACGCCGCAGCGCACGACGCGTTCCTGTGCGACGTGCTGGCACGCAGTCGCCGGGAGGTTCAGGTAGTGACGCCCTGGCTAAGCCAGCGTGCGTTAGACGAGAGCGGCGTAGTTCCGGCGTTATCGGCCGCCGTCGCTCGCGGTATCGCACTGACCGTCTACACGGATCGTATGCTCAACGTCCAACGCGTCGCACACGATGAAAGTGCGTTCCATATTGCGCTCGAAACCCTTCGGGAAGTCGGTGCAGATCTGATCGAGGTGTGTGGCGTTCACAGCGAGATTCTCATGGCCGATGAAGATCTCTTTTGCGCCGGGTCGTTCAACTGGTTCAGTGCTGCACGGGGTGGTGCGTACGCGCGCCATGAGACGTCGCTGGCCTACCGCGGCCCGGCGGTGGCCAAGGAAATCGAAGCAATGAAGGCCAGCCTTCAGAGGCGTATGGCACGGTGAGAGCCACCGCTCGCGGCGGCTCGGAGGACATCGACCAGGTGGTGCGGAAACGTCATAGCGGTGGCGATGGTTGGTGCCATTCCATTTCATTTTAACTGATCTGACAACGCAGCCTATGCGTGTGGACGGACACGCCCGCCCTGCCTGCACCAGCACGGTGCGGCTCGGGTGATTGCGACGCGGCGTCGGCCGGGACCAGGGACTGACGGACAGTGGTGGGACGATCGGCGCCACCGTCCGGAACTGATGGTCAGTTCGGACGCCCGAGCTATGTACAGATCGTGGCGCGCGTGCTCCCGCGCTGGCTAAGATCCCCTAAACCGATCGCTACCTGGACAGACCAATCGGCGAGGCGTCGGAATGCCGCAGGGCGCCCGTGCGCTGACGCGATTCCGCGAGTGCCGACAGGAAGCGCTCGGCCCAGCGATCAACATCGTTTGTCACCAGGTGGGCGAGCATTTGCGCGTGCCTCTCTTTCCGCTCCTCAAGGGGCATTTCGAGGGCGGTTCCAATCGCCTCAGCCACGGCCTCGACTTCGTGCGGGTTGACAATCAGAGCGCCGTCGAGCTCGGCCGCGGCGCCCGCAAACCGGGAAAGCACAAGAACACCAGGATCGTCCGGATCCTGAGCGGCGACATACTCCTTGGCGACAAGGTTCATGCCATCGCGCAGCGGCGTCACCAGGCCGATATGAGCCGATCGGAAAAGCCCCGCCAACGAGGCCCGCGAATAAAAGCGGTTCACATAACGTATCGGCGTCCAGGCCGCCTCGCCGTGCCGCCCGTTGATCTGACCGACGATCGCACTGACCGTGCGATCTATGGCGGCATACTCCGGCACGTCGGCTCGGCTTTTCGGGGTGATCTGAAGGAACGTCACCCGGCCCAGCCACTTGGGCTGGGTGTCGAGAAAGTGACCGAATGCCCGGATGCGATCGGGGATGCCCTTCGAGTAGTCGAGACGATCGACCCCCAGAATGAGACGCCGGTCCCCGAGACTGTCGCGCACCCCCGTCGCCAAGCGCGATTTCACGGCATTGTGCGCGACCCGAGCATAGGCCGCAGTATCGATAGCGACGGGAAACGTGCGAACGTGCACATAACTGCCGCCGAATTCGACCGCTTCGCGGGTAGGTCCTGCGATGCCGTGCTGTATCTCGAAATAGCGGCGAAGATTGTCGGCGTCAGCCTCGGTCTGCAGCCCGACGAGGTCGTAGTGGGTAAGCGCACCGATCGTCTCTGCGTGCTGCGGCAAGACCATCAGGAGGTCGGGCGACGGGCAGGGGATATGGAGGAAAAAGCCAATCTGATTATCGTGCCCCAGCGAGCGGAGTTCCTTGGCCAGCGACAGCAGGTGATAGTCGTGGACCCAGATGACGTCGTCCGGCTGGATGAACGGACGCAACGCGTTGGCGAACAGCGCGTTGACTCTCAGATATCCGGTGAGCTCGACGGAGGTGAATTCGGCCAGATCGACTCGATAGTGCAGGATCGGCCACAGCACGCGATTAGCAAAGCCGTTGTAATATTCCTGGAAATCGACGCTCGAAAGATCGAGCGTAATGAACGTCCGCCGCTGCCGTCTGACGACCGTTGGCTGCGGGGCAGCGCCATCCTCGGCGACCCTCCCGCTCCAGCCGAACCAGATCCCCTCGCGCTGTTTGAGCGCGGCGTTGACGGCGACGGCGAACCCTCCCGCCTGGCGTGGCGCCTCGTTGCCAGGGACCGCAACTCGGTTCGAGACTATGATGAGACGCGGCACCACACGTCCTCCCATCTGACCGACAGCCGCATCGCCGAAATGATGATTCCTGCCATCGAGTAAGTTTTGGGGATTTTACCCCACAGCGCACCGGCTTCCGGATCAATGTCCTCGGACAATAGCCGGAGGCATTTCGGTGCGCGAGCAGATCGATGAACAGCGCCCGCGCCTGATCTCGTCGACCAATCGCCGCGAGTGCATCAATGTACCAGAAGTTGCATACGCGAAAGGCGGTCTCCGGGGCGCCGAAACCATCATAGTTAGCGCATGATCCTGTGCGGGATGAGGGCTTTTGGTCCCCCTATCGCGCGCGAGGGGCGGCCCGAAAAGCGAGGCGTGCTCATTTTTTTCCTTGGCGTCCTTCTCGACGCGCGATCGGCGCGGCCGGCTGGACTTCGGGCTTCGCGCTCCGGGATGGGCTCAGGGTACAAGCCCCCTTAGGGCTGAGCGGGCGCGGTGCTCTTCACAGGTACCACCCCCTGGGGCTAAGCGCGCGCGGCTGCTCTTGGCTTTGTATCCCCTCTTGCGCGCGCGTGCGCGGGTGCGCGCTCACGACGCGGTTCCATTCGGTGCGCTCCTCGGCTCTGGGGCGCTGCGGATAGCATCTTCTAGTACGCGGACGCGGTGAAGCTGGTTGTCGCGCCTTTTGACGCGCCCGGTTGCTTTCGGACGGGTCAAGCGTCGCTGACGTCGTCGGTCAGGACATCGACGGTGAGGGAATCCACTGGAGTAAGAGAGCCGCTGATCTCGGTCATTCGAACATTGCCTCTTCCCCGAATTCCTTGTAACCGCGACCTTATGCCAAGCGGCGGACGGGTGCTTTTGCGCAAAAAGGGATGTTAGGGCGCCCAGGTTCGCCGCGTCGTATTGGGATCCGCCAGAGAATGGACGCAGCGCGCGCGCTTCGCTATCGTTCTCGCAGCCGGCGTCAAACGAGAGCCCTTCGCGGGCACTTGTGCGGAACCACGTCGCCGGCCCTTTAACTGCGAGCTTAGCGAGCCTGAGGCGGGGAGGTTACGCATGCCGATGATGCAGACTCGACGCCGCTTTCTGTGCACCTTGTCGATGGCCGGCGGCGCCGGCCTGCTCCGTCCACCGCGGATGCTGGCCGCCGAAGAAACTCTCGAAACCACCACCATCCGGATGGCCAAGGGGCGTCCCTGCTCTACGGCGGAAGCCCTCGCCGCAGAGGAACTGCTGCGCGCCGAGGGCTTCAAGGAAATCGCCTACGTCGAGGTAGCGAAAAACGAGGTGCTACCGGCGACCGCCGATCGCGCAGTCGACTTCTCGATCAACTTTGCCGTCAATCACATCCAGGCGATCGATCGAGACGCGCCGATAACGTTCCTCGCCGGTGTCCATGGTGGCTGCTATGAGCTGTTCGCCCGCGACGGGCTTGGCAGCATTAGCGAGCTGAAAGGCAAGCAGGTCGGGTTGCAGTCGGGCTCACCCTCGCTGCTGAGGTTGATGGCGGCCCAGGTCGGGCTCGATCCGGAAAAAGATTTCCGATGGGTTGTCGACCCGAAGCTCAAGCCGCTCGACTTGTTCGCGGAGGGCAAGATCGACGCGTTTCTCGGATTCCCGCCCGAGCCTCAGGAACTGCGTGCCCGTCGTGCGGGTCATGTGATTCTGGATACGACAGTCGATCGCCCGTGGTCGCAGTACTTTTGTTGCATGGCGGCGGCCAACCGTGAGTACGTCCGGAGGAACCCGGTCGCTACCAAGCGCGCGCTGCGTGCGATACTGAGGGCCGCCGATCTCTGTATCACCGACCCGCCGGCTGTCGCACGGCGGCTTGTCGACGCCGGAGTGACACCGCGCTATGAGTACGCGCTGCAGACGGTCAGTGAAATCCATTACGATAAGTGGCAGGACTACAACGCCGAGGACACCGTCCGGTTTTATGCTTTGCGGCTGCATGAAGCGGGAATGATCAAATCGCTTCCCAATAAGCTGATCACTGACAACACCGACTGGCGTTTTTTGAACGACCTCAAGCGCGAGCTGAAGGCCTGAGCCGCCATAAGTTTGAGATAAAACAAGACAGCATCTGTCCGACGCGTCTCGGCAGGAACCTGAATGACCGGATTACATGACTCGCTCATCGTCATAGACGGCCTTGTGATCTCTAAGTGGAACCGCGCCGTCTTCGCCGACATGCGCAGCGGGGGATTAACCGCGGCGAACTGCACTTGCTCAATCTGGGAGGGGTTTGCCGAGACGATGCGAAACATCGCGCGATGGAAGTGCTGGTTTAACGAGAATACCGACCTGATCACGCCGGTGCGCACCACCGCCGACATCCGCCGCGCCAAAGCGGAAGGGAAGACCGGCATCATCCTCGGCTTTCAGAACACCTCGGCGTTCGAGGATGAAGTTGGCTATATCGCGCTGTTCAAGGACCTGGGGGTTGGGGTCGTGCAAATCACTTACAATACCCAGAACCTGGCGGGTACCGGCTGCTACGAGCGCCGCGATACCGGGTTAAGTGGCTTTGGGTACGAAGTGGTGGCCGAGATGAACCGCGTCGGCATTCTGTGCGATCTGAGCCATGTTGGCGGGGTGACCTCTCGCGATGTCATTCTCGCGTCGAAACGGCCGGTTGCCTACACGCACATTTTGCCGGCAGCGCTAAAGGAACATCCGCGCAACAAGTCCGATGAGGAGATCCGCTTTATTGTCGAACACGGCGGGTTTGTAGGCGTAACTATGTTTCCGCCTTTCCTAGCCAGAGGAAACAACTCGACGGTCGAGGATTACGTCGCTGCGATCGACCACGTGATCCACATTGCCGGGGAAGAGAATGTTGGGATCGGGACCGACTTCACCCAAGATCAAGATGATGCCTTTTTCGAGTATATTTGCCATGACAAGGGATATGGATGGCGGGTAACGGGACCGTTCGGCAATGTCGTCAATCCGGCGGGGATGCGCAGGCTCGGCGACTTTCCCAATTTGACCGCCGCTATGGAACGGGCTGGCTGGTCGGACACCAAAATCCGAAAGATTATGGGCGAGAATTGGTTGCGCGTGCTGGATGATGCTTGGCGTGAATAGACGGCTCATTGGGCCGAGCGGTACATGAGGGGGTGGCGCCGGCTGCGAGCATCGGATCAATTCCCCCTTCGGCTGAACGATCAAAATTCCCTGTTTTTTCCCAGCTAGCAGGGAATTTGGGGGCATGGAAGGTTTCAAGCATTAGACCGATCGGCGCTTCGCCCAGCCACATCCGGGCACGAGGGCTTGTCAGACGGCCTGCTGCTCCGTCCGCATACGATCGTGTCGATGCTGATAAATGGCCTAGCCGACATCGATAACGAAGTCTTTATGTTTCTGGATGATTATCACTTGGTGACTGATCCCGCCATACGCGGCGTAGTGTCGTTTCTGCTTAGTACGCCCCATCGCTTTTTGACCTGGTCCTCACAGCGCGCTTGGAGCCACCGCTATCGCTTGGCGGATTGCTTGCCAAGAACCAGTTGCTCGAGGTCGATGCCTCTGTCTTGCGCTTTGACTCGTCCTTCGCAAGGCCGATCTCGTCTCGTGGCGCTTGCCATCATCGGCCGCGCGCCGACGGCACGGTAAGAGATGTTTAGTCACCCCGACTACGACGGCCATGAGGTGCTGCTGTTCACGCAAGATGCGGCGAGCGGCCTGCGGGCGCTGATCGCGATCCACGATACCACGCTCGGCCCGGCCTTTGGTGGCTGCCGCATGTATCCGTACGCCAGCGAACAGCACGCGATGACCGACGTGCTGCGCCTCTCGCGCGGTATGACCTATAAGGCGGCGATCTGCGAGCTGCCCTATGGCGGCGGCAAGTCGGTGATGATTGCCGACCCACGCCGCGACAAGACACCGGCGCTGCTACACGCGATGGGTCGCATCGTCGAGGGCCTCGGCGGCCATTACATCGCCGCTGATGACGTGGGCACAACGCTCGCGGATTTGGTAATCATGCGGGAAGTGACACGCTACACCGCGG
>Ga0306925_10004915_pt1 | contig 12177 bp, 9 predicted proteins | sample flu12Cox44000176_FD_203755 | JGI IMG/M metagenome (GOLD analysis project Ga0306925, IMG submission 203755) | Lab enrichment of tropical soil microbial communities from Luquillo Experimental Forest, Puerto Rico - flux8day.12C.oxic.44.000.176 (v2)... | ecosystem: Environmental > Terrestrial > Soil...
TCTCGGCACGCTGCGGCTTCCCGAGAGCCCGCACAACCTCGCCTGGGGCGATGAGGACGCCCGCACGCTCTATATCACCGCACTGACCAGCATCTACCGGATCCGGCTCGCCATCCCCGGCGTCCGGCCCGACTAACGCTAAGGAGACCGTCATGAGCAAGGGACTCACACCAGGAGCAGCGCTGCCCGACTTCACCCTCCCCGACGAAACGGGAACGATGCGGCGGCTGTCGGAGCTCCAGGGCGACGACGCCATGATCTTGATGCTCGGCCGCGGTGAGCACTGCCCGCGAGAGCGGCAGCACCAGCGCGAGATGCTGGTGTTCCACCAGTGGTGCACCGTGGCCTTCACCCAGCTGGTGACGATCTTGCCCAATGACCTGCACGACACGTACAAGATGCGGATCTCCACCGGCGCCCACTGGCCCTACCTGGCCGACACCGATCTGGCGGTACAGCGGGCCTTCGAGATCGAGGAGTACACCGACCCGCACCACCACGCGACGGTCCCGCACACACTGGTGGTGGCTCCCGGCCTGATCGTGGACAAGGTGTACGTCGGGTACTGGTTCTGGGGCCGGCCCTCACCGTTCCAGCTCTGGGAGGACCTGCAGGACTTGCTGCGCCGCATCAAGAGCGATTTCGACCCGACCGGCGAGCAGGCCAGGGCCGCGTGGAACGCCTCCACGTCGGCCGGTGCCGTGGTGGCCGGCCATGCCTGACGTCTCGTTCACCAACCTGCTGCTGGTCGTCGCCGTCGCCGTCGCCGCCCCGCTGTGCGTGGGCTACCTGCCACGGCTGCGCGTCCCGGCGGTGGTGCTTGAGATCGTCGGCGGCATCATCATCGGGCCGTCCGTGCTCGGCTGGGCCCACGTCGATCTGCCGGTGTCGATCCTCGCCCTGTTCGGCCTGGCGTTCCTGCTCTTCCTCGCCGGGCTGGAGATCGACGTGCACCGCCTCAGGGGCCGCCTGCTCCGTTACGCCGTCCTCGGCTACCTCGCGTCGCTCATCCTGGGATACGGCGCGAGCGCCTCCTTCCAGGCGGCCGGCTGGATCTCGCAGCCGCTGCTGCTTGCTATCACGCTTGCGTCGACTGCGCTCGGCCTGATCGTGCCGGTCCTCAAGGACGCCCGCCAGCTCCACAGTGAGATCGGGCAGGTCGCGCTGGCGGCCGCGAGCGTCGCCGACTTCACGGCGATCGTCCTGCTGTCCTTGTTCTTCTCCTCCTCGGGCGGGAGCACCGTCTCGAAAGTCGTGGTGCTCGGCGCGTTCGCTGGACTCGTCGCCGTGACCGGCCTGGTCGTGTCCGGCGCCGCCCGGTCCATGCGGCTCGGCCAGGTGCTGGTCCGGCTCCAGGACACCACCGCGGAGATCAGGGTCCGTTTTGCGGTCCTGCTGCTGGTGGCGTTCACGGCCCTGGCCGCGCGGTTCGGCCTGGAAAGCATCCTCGGCGCGTTTCTGGCCGGGGCGATCGTCGGGCTGGTCGACCGCGACTCCTCCTCGCACCCGCGCTTCCGCACCAAGCTGGAGGCGATCGGCTACGGCTTCCTGGTGCCGGTGTTCTTCGTGAGCAGCGGGATCCGGCTCGACCTGACCGGCCTGCTGCACAGCCCGTCCGCGCTGGTACGGGTTCCGGTGTTCCTGGTGGCGCTGCTGGTGGTGCGCGGCCTGCCCGCGCTGCTCCGCTTGCGCGCGAATGGCCTCAAGCCAACGCTCGCCCTCGGGTTCCTCCAGGCCACATCGCTGCCGTTCATCGTGGCCGCCACGCAGATCGGCGTCATGCTGGGCAAGATCACCCCGCTGACGGCCGCCGCGCTGGTGTGCGCCGGGCTGCTGTCGGTGCTGATCTTCCCGCTCCTCGCGCTGGGGCTGCTGCGCAGCGGCGAGCCTGAACCCGCCGAGCAGGAAACCGTCACCGCGGCGGCCGACCCGGTGCCGGAACCGCACCTGATGTGAACGGCTACACCACCGCCACCGCGCTGGGGGGCGGCCACACGGCGGGCCCGGCTGTGCCCTCGCGACGGGCGGCCCCGGGGGAAAGCCGCTGGCCCACGGTCATCGCCGTGGTGGCCGCCAGCGGCCTGCAGATGGCCCTGCCCGGATGGCTGTCACTCGGCCCCCACTGGCTCCTGCCCGCGCTCGAACTGGGGCTCCTGTGCGCGCTGGTGGCCTCGAGCCCCGGCCGGCTCGAACGGCGGTCGGGCGCCCTGCGGGCCGGCGGCCTCGCGCTGGCCGGACTGCTGAGCCTGGCCAACGCCATTTCGGCGGCGCTGCTGGTCAACGAGCTGGTGCACGGGTCGAGAAAGGAGTCCGCGGGCGCGCTGTTGCTGGCTGGCGGGGCCATCTGGGCGGTTAACGTCCTCATCTTCGCGCTGTGGTACTGGGAGCTTGACCGGGGCGGGCCCGCCGGCCGGCGCCACGCCGTGCGGCAGTACCCGGACTTCCTGTTCCCGCAGATGCAGCAGCCCGATGTGGCCCCGCCCAGTTGGGCGCCCTTCTTCGCCGACTACCTCCACCTGTCCTTCACCAACGCCATCTCCTTCGCGGCCAGCGACGTTATCCCCCTGACGCGCTGGGCGAAGATGATGATGATGCTGCAGTCGGCCGTGTCGGTGGCGGCCGTCGCGCTGGTGGTCGCCAGGGCGGTGAGCATCTTCCACTGAGGTCCGGCCATCGCCCGCCCGGACCAACGTGATCCCCGCCACGATCACCGCCAGCTGATCGTGGGCCGGATCTGTCGGTTTTGGGGGGTCCCGGGCTAGAGTCGGGGAAATGCTGGGTCTGGTCAGCGCGGCCCGGCAGGGCGGCAAGATGCGACCGGTTCGTCACTGACGGCCGGCGCGGCGCCTTGGCGACGACAGGGCGGTGGGGGGTGACGGCTGACGCTTCTGAGGTCGTGATCGCGACCAAACTGTTCAGGCCGAATCCCCGCCATCAGACCGTGGAGCGGACGCGCCTGCACGACCTGCTGCGCCAGGGATGCACCCTCCCGCTGACCCTCGTCGTCGCGCCAGCGGGCTGGGGGAAAAGCACGCTGGTCGCTGACTGGCTCCGGCATGATCAGGTGGCCGCGGGCTGGGTGTCGCTTGACGGCGGCGATGACGACCCCAAGCGCTTCTGGCGGTATCTTCTGCTCGCCGCGGCTCAGGCCGCGCCCGGGGCGGGTGGAGCCGCCCTGCGGCGGCTGGACGCCGCAGGCTCCGACGTCCTGCGCGATGTTCTCCCCACGTTCGTCAACGAAATGACGTCCTCAGACGCCGCCCTGGCCCTCGTGCTGGACGACTATCACCTGGTCACCAGCGCACAGGTCCATGAGTCCGTCAGCACGCTGCTGGATCGCTGCCCACCCCAGCTGCACCTGGTGCTCATCACGCGGGCCGACCCCCCGCTGCCGCTGAGCCGGCTGAGGGTGCGCGGGGACCTCGCCGAACTGCGAGCCGAACACCTGAAGTTCAGCCTCGACGAAGCACGGGAATTCTTCGGCGGCCGGCTCGGGGCGCAGCTGTCCGAGCAGGACGTCAACCGGCTCGTGGCGCGCACCGAAGGATGGGCCGCGGGCCTGCAACTGGCGGCGCTACGCCTGAAGGACCGGGCCGACCCGTCGTCATTCATCGAGCGGTTCACCGGCGCAGACTGGCACATCGTCAACTATCTCGGCGAGGAGGTGCTGACCAGCCAACCCCACCGAGTGCGCGACTTTCTCCTGCTGACCTCGGTCCTCAACCGCCTGTGCGCACCGCTGTGCAACGCCCTCACCGGAGGGGACGACGCCGCCGAACTGATCAGTGAGGTCAATCGCGCCAACCTGTTCCTCATCCCCCTGGATGACGAGCGCCGCTGGTTCCGGTACCACCACCTCTTCGGTGGTCTCTTGCGGCATGAGCTGGCCCGCACAGCACCGGACAAGCCTGCCGAGCTGCATCGACGGGCGGCGCACTGGTATGCGGACAACGGCGATGCGGCCGAGGCGATCAGCCACGCGATCGCCGCCGGCGATGTCGCGCTCAGCAGACAGCTGGTGGCAACGCACTGGCGCCAGCACTTCAACGCCGGGCAGCTGGAAACGGTGCGCATGTGGCTCGACGCTCTGCCCGCCGGGCTCGTGGCCGCGGACGCGTCCCTTACGGCGGCGCGGGTGTGGGTGGCTCTCGACACGGGCCGGCTTGAAGAAGTCGGAGCGGCGCTGGACGCCGCCGAGGCCTCAGGCCCGCCCGATATCCACCTGATGGTGCTGCGTGCGCTGCACATGTACAAGACCGGGGACGTGGGAGGAGCTGCCCGCCGGCTCCAGGAGATCTCACCAAGCGCCGGCGACCCGTTCATCGCGACCGTCCACCGGCTCGTTCAGGGCATCTCCTCGATGTGGCTGGGAGACGCCGACCGCGCCCGGGCACTGCTCGCCGAGGCGGCCCGGCGCGCCGGAAGCGACGGTAACCGCCTCGCCTACATCTACGCCGAGGGCTGCCTGGCGCTGCTGGCCGTGAACCACAGCGACCTCGCGCTCGCGGGCTCGCTTGTGCTTGAAGCCGAGTCTGCGGTCGGCCAGACGCTCAGCGACTCGCACTTCGTGGCCATGTTCCCCGCCTTGGCCGGGGCGCGCCTCGCTGCTCAGCGGGGGGACTGGGCCAGGGCAGAGCGCGCCGCAGCAGCTGCGGTGGAACTGGGCCGCCGCGGCGCTGGCCGCGTGGAACTCGCCGCGGCGCTGCTCACCGCGTCGGCGGTCTTCAGGACCTCGCCGTCCGCCGTTGCCCCGCGCGATCCGGGCGTAATGCCCGTGGTGTGCCACGAGGACGGCAGCGATCCGGGTGCGCTGGTGGGCGAGGCGCGCGGCATTGTCCGCCACTGTCCCGACCCCGGGCCGGTCGTTGCCACCTGGCTGGCCGACGAGCAGCGCGCCGAGGCGGTGCGCACCCACCAGGAGGGATTGATCGAGCCGCTGACCGACAGGGAGCTCACGATCTTGCGGCTGCTGCCGGCGCCGACGCCGCAGCGTGAACTCGCCTCAGCGTTGTTCGTCACTCCCAACACCCTGAAGACTCACCTGCGCGCCATCTACCGCAAGCTCGGCGCGGAATCCCGGGGCGACGCGGTGATCCGGGCCCGTGAGCGCGGGCTCATTTAGCGCCGGCGGCACGCTCCAGCCCATTGTCCACCTTCTGGGAGAAGCCGGGAATCACGGCAGTTGCGATCAGCCCGGCGGCGAGCCATACGGCCACCAGGTAGGGGAAGAACTCATAGGGCGCGGGCGGCACCGGCACGACGTTGTGGTACAGCACGAAACCCGCGATGAGCACGCCGCCAACGGGAGCCACGACCTGCCAGGGCGATCTCCGGCCGAGATGCCAGGCCGCGGCCACGTTCGTCAGCACGTACATGACCAGCAGGGACAGGGTCCCGATGGTTGCCAGGTAGAAGAACACGTTGAGCGCCGAGGTTCCGGCCAGCCGGAAGGCGGTGAGCAGCGCCAGGCCGATGATCATTTCCAGCGCCAGCGCCCGCTGCGGCACACCGGTGGCCGCGGACACGCCGCCGAGGCGGCGGTAGGCCAGGCCGTCCCGCCCGAAGGCGAACATCATCCGGGCGGCGACGATCACCCCGCCCAGCCCGGCGCCGAGCGCGCTGAGCATCGCGCCGAGACTGAGCAGGGAGGCGAGAGTCGTCCCCACGTATCGTTGCGCAAGCTCAGCGAGCGGCGCCTGGGAATGCTGGAAGGCCGACACGCCAGCCGCGCTGGTGCCGAAGCCGAGCGTCTGGGCGACGATGCAGGCCACGTAGAAGACGGCACCGAATGCGACCGCGGTGATGATGGCGCGCGGGATCATCCGCGTCGGCACGAGGGACTCCTCGCCCAGCGAGCCCGCCGACTCGAAGCCCGCGAACGCGAGGAAACCCGCCACCGCGGCCAGCGCCAGGGTGGAAACACTCACCCCGGGCGGGAGCACGAAGACATCGCCGGACAGGGTCTGGCCGCCCGGGGCCGTGCCGGCCGCCAGGCGCCAGTAGATCACCCCCATGAGCACCAGAATGAGGCAGACGGATACCACCTCGAACGCGAGAAGGGACCGCGTCGTGGGCCGGACCCCGCGCGCCGCCAGCGCCCAGATCACCACCCACGCGGCGAGCGCGATCGGGTACCAGTCGGCATCCTTCGCCAGCCCTACGGTGCTCAGGAAGGCGCGCCCGAAGATGGCGACACCCATGATCGACACTGGCGGGAACACCAGGTAGGTGCCGAGCAGCGCCCATCCGGCCAGGAACCCCGGCCGCGGGCCGAGCGTGTTTCCGACGAAGGCGTAGACCGACCCGGCGTGGCTGAACTCGCCCGCGAGCCGGACAAACCCGTAGGCCACCAGCCCGACCCCCAGGGCGGCCACGACGAAGGCCAGCGGCGCCGCCCGGCCGAGCGCCTTGGCCGCCGCCACGCCGGTGACCGACATGGCCAGCGTGGGTGCCATCACCCCGATCGACACGGCCGCGGTCTCCAGGAAGCGAAGCTCACGGCGCAGCACCGGCCGGCTGGCCGGCTCTTCTGACAGCGGCTGGGCGCTGCTTGCTTGCCCTGTCATGGACGGCTCCCTTCGGGGAGAGGGCTTTCACCCCGCGAGCCAGCCGCCGTCGGCGACCAGCACGGACCCGGTGATGTACGAGGCCTCGGGGGAGCACAGCCACACGGCGGCGGCGGCGATCTCCTCCGGCTCGGCGATGCGGCCCAGCGGCACCCGGGTGAGCAGTTCGCCGCTGACCGCGGAGGTCATGCCGGTGCGGGTCACACCCGGGGCGATGGCGTTGACACGGACGCCGGTACCCCCCAGTTCGAGCGCCGCCGCCCGGGTCAGGCCGTGCACCGCGTGCTTGGCGGCGACATACGCGCTGTTGTCGGGCATCGCGGCGGCGCCGAGCATCGAGGAGGTGTTGACGATGGCGCCCGACCGCTGGGTCCGCATGTGCCGGATCTCGGCCCGCATGCACCGCCAGACTCCGGCGAGGTCCACCTGGAGGACGCGCATGAAGTCCTCCTCCTCGTATTCATCCAGCGGAACGTACGGCCCGGGCACGCCGGCGTTGTTATGCGCCGCGTCCAATCGGCCGAAGATTTCTACCGCCCGCCCGACGGCGTCGTTCACCTGCCGGAGGCTCGTCACGTCCGCCACCAGCACCTCGGCGCGCGGCCCCAGGGCCCGGGCGGCCTCGGCGGTGTCCGCGAGGCCACCGGCGTCGATGTCGAGGAGCGCGACCGAAGCACCGGCAGCGGCGAAGGCGATGGCGCTGGCCCGGCCGATGCCCGATGCCGCGCCCGTGATCAGCGCGGCACGCCGGGACAGATCAGCGGCCATGAGCCCCCCTCAACTGCTGCCCGTGCCCGTACCCCAGTGGGGCAGAGATCATCCACGGTAGTAGTCTGCGAGGGCCTCACGCAGGACGGCCCGGGCGCGATGCAGCAGGACCCGCTGATTCTGGGGCGAGATGTTCAAGGTGGCGCAGACTTCGTCGGCCGTCATCCCGCAGACATCGCGCATGGTGACCACCTTGCGCTGGCGTGGCGGGAGCCCGGCGAGAGCGCAGTCAAGCTGATGCAGCACTTCCCTGGAGACCGCCACGTTCTCCGGGATGGTGTCCCAGCGGGACGGGATGTCGATGGACGCCCACTTCCAGGGATGCTCGCCACCGGAGCGGGCCAGCTTGTCCTCTACCGCCGACCCCTCCCGCGAGTCCAGCGGCGACCAGGTGAGCGTCCTGGCCTCCCGGGCGCCGCAGGTCCTCGCACGGTTGACCAGAATCGAGAACGTCCACGTGCGCAGCGACGAGCGGCCTTCGAACCTCGCCAAGCCGCTCAGCATCCCGAGCCAGGCCTCCTGGACGACGTCCTCCGCGGACTGCGGGCTGTCGACGAACGACCTCGCGACGCGGAGCATGGCCGGCGACCACTCGTCCACCAGCCGGGCAATCGCTGACTCATCACCCGCCCGCACTTGAGTGACGAGGGCTTCTTCAGCGCAGGTGTTCTCATCGGCCTGCGCGGCTGTGTCGTAGCTGACCTGCGGCATCGTGGTCGCCTCCCCGAGATTCGGCTACCTGCAGCCTCATCCCGGATCCGGCGACACACCTCCCCCGTCACCCCATCTCACCCGGGTGAGAAGTCCGGCGGCGATCGCCCTGGCCGTGTTCTGTAACGCCTGGCCGCCCGGCGAGACGGAACAGGCACAACAGCGAGGAGGACACCATGAAGGGACTGCAGGGCAAGTGCGCTCTCGTCACCGGCGGCAGCTCGGGAATCGGCCAGGCGATCGCCATCCGCCTGGGTGAGGAGGGCGCCAACGTCGCGGTCAACTACGTGGGTCGGCCGGAAGGCGCGATCGCCACCAGGGAAGCGATCGAGCACGGGGTCGAGATCTGCATGAAGAAGATGTCAGAGGCCGGCGGGCGGCCGATCCTCGTCGGCGCCGACGTGTCCGACGAGCAGGCCGTGGACCAGATGTTCGACCGGGTGATGAGCGAGTACGGCCGGCTGGACATCCTGGTCAACAACGCCGGTATCCAGATAGCGCAGGACTCCCATGAGCTGTCCACCGCCGATTTCGACAAGGTCCTCGCGGTTAACCTGCGCGGCGCGTTCCTGTGCGCCCGCGCGGCGGTGCGCAATTTCCTGGCCGCGGAGCAGCCCGGCGTGATCATAAACGTGTCCAGCGTGCACCAGCTGATCCCGAAGCCGCGGTTTCTCGGCTATTCGGTGTCCAAGGGCGGCATGCAGAACCTCACCCGATCGCTGGCGCTCGAATATGCCGCGCGGGGGATACGGGTCAACAGCATCGGCCCGGGAGCGACCGTCACGCCGATCAACCGGTCGTGGATCGACGACCCCGTCAAGCGGCGCATGGTGGAAAGCCATATCCCGATGCGGCGGGCGGGCGATGCCGAGGAGATGGCCGCGGCGGCGGCGTTCCTGTGCTCCGATGAGGCGGCCTACATCACCGGGCAGACACTGTTTGTCGACGGTGGCCTCACTCTGTACCCCTCGTTCGAGACGACGTGGTCGTCCGAGTGACGATCCCGGCCATGACCGGGCAGTCCGTACGGCCGTAACACATTGACTGCTACCGAGACTCTTCCGGCAACATGGTCGTAAGCAGCGGCGCGAATCAAGGAGGTCGGCTGGTGACCGGCTCATATGACGTGGTGATAGTCGGCGCGGGCCCGGCTGGGGAACATGCGGCCGGCCGTCTGGCCGACGGTGGCCTCACGGTTGCCATCGTGGAGCGGGAGCTGGTGGGAGGGGAGTGCTCGTACTGGGGCTGCATCCCTTCCAAGACGCTCATCCGGCCCGGTGACGTGCTGGCCGCGGCGCGGCGCGCGCCGGGCGCCGCCCAGGCGGTCACCGGCCAGCTGGACACCGCGGCCGCCTTCGCGCAGCGCGATTACATGACCTCGAACTGGCACGACGACGGGCATCTGCCCTGGCTGGAGGGCAAAGGCATCGAACTTGTCCGCGGCACCGGCCGCCTGGCCGGGGAACGGGCCGTGGAGGTTGAGGCCGCCGATGGCACCATCCGGCAGCTCCGCGCCGCCCATGCGGTCGTGCTCGCCACCGGCACCGGCCCACTCATCCCCCCCATCCCGGGCTTGCGTGAGGCCGGACCGTGGGACAACCGGAGCATTACCAGCGCCAAGGAGCTCCCGCGGCGGCTGCTGGTGCTAGGCGGTGGCGCCGTCGGCGTGGAAATGGCGCAGGCGTTCAAGCGCCTGGGCTGTGCAGAGGTGGTGATCCTCGAGGGCGCGGGGCGGCTGCTCGCGCGGGAGGAGCCGTTCGCCGGCGAGGAGCTGCGGGCGGCGTTTGGGGCCGAGGGCATCACCGTGGTGACGGGCGCCCGGATGACGGCGGCCCGCCGCGTGGGCAGCGGCGGCCCGGTCGTGGCGACACTGGCGGACGGGCGTGAGTTCACCGGTGATGAGATCTTGGTGTCGGTGGGCCGCCGGCCGGCCACGGTCGGTCTTGGGCTGGAGTGCGTCGGGCTGGAGCCCGGGCGCCCGGTGCCGGTGGATGGGCAGCTGCGGGCGGCCGGTGTCGCGGGGGGGTGGCTGTATGCGATCGGTGACTGCAACGGGCTCGCGCCCTTTACCCACATGGGGAAGTATCACGGGCGCGTGGCCGCCGCGGCGATCCTGGGCCGGGAGGTGGCCGACGCCGCCTCGCACACCATCGTGCCGCGGGTGACGTTCACCGACCCGCAGGTGTGCGCGGTCGGGCGCACCGAGGCCGAGGCGCGGGCCGCTGGGCTGCGCGTCACGGTGGTCACCACCGCCACGGGCGAGGTTCCCGGCGCGTACACCCAGGGCAACGGCGTCGGCGGCACCAGCCAGCTGGTGATCGACGACGACCGCAGGACGGTGGCCGGCGCGACCTTCACCGGCCCGGGCCTGCAGGAGCTGCTGCACTCGGCCACGGTCGCGATCTGCGGCGGGGTGACGGTCGACCGCTTGTGGCACGCGGTGCCGTCGTTCCCGACCGTCAGCGAAGTCTGGCTCCACCTGCTCGAGGCCTACGGCCTGTAACTGGCCAAGAAGGGACACCCACGATGAATAGCTTGCCGATCGGCGATTACGCGCTGCTGTCGGACTGCCGGTCGGCGGCGCTGGTCAGCCGGGCCGGGTCGGTGGACTGGCTGTGTTTTCCCCGTTTCGACGGGCCGGCCGTGTTCGCCCGCATCCTCGACCCCGGCGCCGGGCACTTCGCGATCCGCCCGGCCGGTGACTTCGGGGCCGCCCGCGCCTATGTGGACCAGACCATGGCGCTGCAAACCACGTTCGTGACCGCGACGGGCACCGCGGTGCTGACCGACGCCATGGCGGTCGGCCGCAACGACCGCGGCCACGACCTGGGTGCCGGGTCGCCGGGTGTGCTGCTGCGCCGCCTGGCCTGTACCGGCGGCGAGGTGGAGGTCGAGGCGGCCTATGCCCCGCGTCCGGAGTACGGCCTGATCCACCCGATTCTCGAACCGGTCCCCGGCGGCCTGGCCGCCCGCGGGGGGGCCGACCGGCTGCTGCTGTCCGCACCGGCCGGCTTCACGGTCGAGGGGGCGACCGCGACCGGGCGCCTGCACCTGGTCGCCGGGCAGAGGGTCTGTTTCGCGCTGGCCCACGGGCGGATGGGGGAGCCGCCGCTGGCCGCCTGGGACGCCGGCGAGATCGCCGCCCGGCTGGAGGACACGATGGAAGGGTGGCGCTCCTGGTCGGCCATCCACCAGACCTACGAGGGCCCCTGGCGGGACCTGGTCCATCATTCCGGCCGGGTCCTGCAGGCGCTCACGTTCGCCCCGACCGGCGCCATCGTCGCCGCGCCCACCACGTCGCTGCCCGAGAGCGTCGGCGGCGAGCGCAACTGGGATTACCGCTACACCTGGGTGCGCGATTCGTGCCTGACCATGGAGGCGCTGTGGGTGGCGGCGTGCCCCGACGAGGCGAACAAGTTCTTCGCCTTCTTGGCCGACGCGGCGGCCTCGCAGCTGCGGCGCGGGATCGATCTGCAGATCATGTTCGGCATCGGGGGCGAGCGTGATCTGTCCGAGCGGGAGCTGCCGCACCTGGCCGGCTGGCGGAACAGCCATCCGGTGCGGGTCGGCAACGGCGCGTGGAACCAGCGCCAGATCGACGTGTACGGCGAGCTGCTCGGCGCCGCCCAGCGGCTGGTCCAGCAGCTCGGCGAGCCCGACCCGGTCACCCAGCAGTTCCTGATCGCCGCCGCCGACACCGCCGCCAGCCGGTGGCAGGAAAAGGACCAGGGCATCTGGGAGATCCGCGGTGAGCCCCGCGACTTCCTGTACTCCAAGCTGCAATGCTGGGCGGCCCTGCACCGCGCGATCGACATCGCCCCCCAGCTGGACGCCCAGCACAAGGTGGAACAATGGGCGGCCGCGCGCGACCAGATCCGCGCCGCCATCACCGAACAGGGATGGAGCGAGCAGGCGGGCGCCTTCACCCAGGCCTTCGGCAGCCAGGACCTGGACGCCTCCAACCTCATGCTGGCCATCACCGGCTTCCTGCCCGGCGATGACCCCCGCATGAAGGCCACCATCGACGCCACCGCCGCCCGGCTGACCGACGAGCGCGGCCTGGTCTACCGCTACCTCGCCCACGACGGCCTGGCCGGCGAGGAGGGAACCTTCCTGCTCTGCACGTTCTGGC
>Ga0306925_10004917_pt1 | contig 12174 bp, 7 predicted proteins | sample flu12Cox44000176_FD_203755 | JGI IMG/M metagenome (GOLD analysis project Ga0306925, IMG submission 203755) | Lab enrichment of tropical soil microbial communities from Luquillo Experimental Forest, Puerto Rico - flux8day.12C.oxic.44.000.176 (v2)... | ecosystem: Environmental > Terrestrial > Soil...
CTATGGCAATTTTGTCGATGGCGTTCTGGATTGTCTCGCCAAGGCCAAACTTGAACCGCGCGTCGCAACGTTTCTCAACCATGGCACCACGCTCGTCATCAATTCGCTGATTGAGCGCAAAGGCGCAAAGGCGGCTCTGGTGACAACGTCCGGCTTTCGCGACGTGTTGGAGATTGCGCGCGGCAACCGGCCCGATCCGTTCGATCTGCACTATCGGCGTGACGACCCACTCATTCCGCGGCCCTTGCGATTCGAAGTCCGGGAACGCATCAGCAGCACCGGCGAGATCATTGCGCCGCTGGAGGTCTCAGAGCTGGTGTCGCTCGCCGAAAAGCTCAAGGCATTGGGTATCGAATCGGTCGCGATCTTCTTCATGAATTCCTACGTCAATCCACAGCACGAAGAGAGCGCGGCGCAGGAATTGCGGCGCCTCCTGCCCGACGCCTATGTCACCTGTTCAACCGAGCTGACACGCGAATGGTATGAGTACGAGCGCACCTCGACTGTGGCGGCCAACGCCTACGTAGGCCCCCAGGTCAACACCTACGTCCGACGGCTGCAAAGCGACCTTGCAACAAAGGGCTTTCGCGGCTCGCTGTTCATGATGGGTTCGAACGGCGGCCTATTGTCCGTAGACCGGACCTGCCGCCAGCCGGTCAGCCTCGTTGAGTCTGGCCCGATTGGTGGATGCATCGGCGCGGCCGCATATGCGGAAGCGCTCGGCTGCAACAACGTCGTTGCCTTCGACATGGGTGGTACAACAGCGAAGTGCGCACTGGTCGAAAACGGGCGCTTCTCGGTCGATTCCATCTACTATGCTGGCGGCTACGTGAGGGGTTTTCCGATCAAATCGCCGGTGATCGACATCGTCGAAGTCGGCTCGGGCGGCGGCTCGATTTCGTGGCTCGATGCCCAGAACAGGCTTCACGTCGGTCCGAAAAGCGCTGGCTCGACCCCCGGTCCGGCCTGCTATGGTCAAGGTGGCCTCGAGCCGACCGTAACCGACGCCAATCTCTTGCTTGGCCGACTGAATGCCGAGCGCTTTCTTGGCGGTGAATTCCCACTCGATCGCGAGGCAGCTTGCAGAGCCGTACAGAGCATCGCTGAACCGCTCGGCTATCACGGACAGACCGGCGTGAGCGAGACTGCTGATGGCATTTTGGCGATCACAACCGTGATCATGGCGGGCGCCATAAAGAAAGTCTCGGTCGAGCACGGCCTCGATCCACGCGATTTCATCCTTTTTTGCTATGGCGGTGGCGGCCCGCTGCACGCCAGCGCGCTGGCGCGTGAGCTGTCAATACCGACGATCATCATCCCGCCCGAGCCCGGAAACTTCTCCGCCATCGGCATGCTGCTCGCCGACGCACGGATCGACGTGTCGAAGACTTTTCTCGGGCAGCTGAACGAAGCCACTGTTGCGGCTCTCAATGAGGGGTTCGCCGCAATGGAGCAGGAGGCGCGCAGCTCACTCGTGCGCGAGTTTGGCGTCACCGACGCGGACGTGTTGTTCGAGCGCCACGCCGAGATGCGCTACGTTGGGCAGCGCCACAACATCAAGGTTTTGACCACAAAGACCGAAACGCCCGCCGACATCCGTCACGATTTCGACCGCGACTATCAGCGCCGCTACGGCCACGCCGACCCCCGCACCAAGGTTGAGGTTCAGGCGCTGCATCTCTCAGCTTTCACGCGATTACGTCGACCCGATCTGCATCGGTTGCCGCGCGCCGCCACGGCGGGATGCCCGCCCGCCGAACGCCAAGTCTACTTCGGCGGTCATGGCTGGCTCAAAGCAGCGATCTACGATCGTGCCAGCCTGCCCATTGGCTTTGCGTCGGATGGTCCAGCCGTCGTCGAGGAATACGGATCGACCACTCTAGTGTGGCCGTGCGACAGCTTTGAGATCGGCGCTTTGCACGAAATTCGCATCCGCCGTCGCGACACTGCCGGAACATCATGATGCAGTTGGCTGCAGAAAAACTAGTTGAGGCTGTGGTCGATCCGACCACACTTGAAGTCATTCATTGCGGCCTAATCTCGATCACCAATCAGATCGACGCCAACATCAAGCGGACAGCATTCAGCCCGTATATTTACGAGTACAATGATTTCGCCGTTGGGCTGGTCGGCGCCGACGGCCAGCTGATTGCCCAGTGCACCGGCGGTATGCCGCCCTTCATCGCCGACTCCGTCGGTATGGCGGTGCGCGACGGCCTGAAGGTCTATGGCCGCGAACGGCTGCACCATGGTGACGTGGTGGTGTGCAATCATGCCGCTGTGCAAGGCCAACATCTCAACAACACGGTGATGTACACGCCGATTTATGCGGGGCCGGACCACAGCACCCTAATCGGATTCTTTGCCATCAACGTGCACTGGATCGAGATCGGCGGCGTGCAGACCAGATCGACCGACATTTTCATGGAGGGACTGCAACTTCGCTCGATCAAGCTGTGGGCGAGAGGTGAGCCCATCGAGGAAGTCTATCGCATTATCGAGAACAATTCGCGTATGCCGCAGCAGCTTATGGGCGATATCGCAGCCCAACTCGCCGGTTGTTTGCTCGGGCGCGATCTCACCGCCGCGCTCGCCGACCGCTACGGCGTTGCGACTTTCAACCGCGCCATCGACGTCATCCTCGAGCGCTCGGAAGCTGCGGCGCGCGCCTTCATCCGGGCAATGGCTGACGGCGTCTATACAACCGCGACCTGGCTCGACAACGACCGCTCCGGGTCGAATGCCCCAGTGCCGATTAACGTTAAGGTGATCGTCGCCGGCGACCAACTCACCGTCGACTATTCGGAGATGGCCGAGCAGGCCCATGGTCCGATCAATTCCGGTTATTTCGGTGGCGGGCAGACCATCGCCCGCGTCGCCTTCAAATACCTGATGGGACCTGAGGAGATGGCGAACGAAGGTACGTTCCGCCCGATCAGGCTCGTTCTGCCTCCTGGCAAGCTCATCAGCGCCGATCCGACCACGCCGATGTTCATGTACCCGACGCCGTTCCCGACGATCATCGATGCCATCATAAAGTCGTTGGAAAACGCTCTGCCGCAGCGGGTTCCCGGCGCACATTTTGGCACGCATTCGGGCGTGCGCTTTTTCGGCCGCCGCGCCGACGGCTCCTTCTTCGACACCCACGACAGCGGCCATGGCGGTTGGGGTGCGTGCGCGACGCACGATGGCGGCGGGCCATTCCGAACGATGGCGCACGGCGATACCCGTATCATTCCACTCGAACTGCAAGAGCAGTGGATGCCATTCCGCATCGAGGAGTTTACGCTCCGAGAGGATTCCGGGGGCGCCGGAAAATTTCGCGGCGGCCTCGGCTTTCGCAAGAAATACCGCATTCTCGCGCCCTGCCAGTTGGGCACCAATCTTGACCGCACGCTTTGTCCGCCGTGGGGCGTGCAGGGCGGCGAGCCGGCAAAGCCGGGCCGCTTTATCGTCGTGAAAGCTGCAACCGGCGAGGAATTTACGGCTGACAAGGAAAACGACTACAGCCTCGAGCCCGGCGACCTGGTGTGCGTCGAGACCGGCGGCGGCGGCGGTTATGGTCCGCCAAGCGAGCGCGCGCTCGATCTCATTCAGCGTGATCTCGACGCCAGCTACGTTACACGGACAGCCGCCGAACGCGATTACGGCGTCAAGATCGATGTCGACGGCAAGGCACGCAGATGAGTGCGCCGTTTTTGGAGAGAGTCATGAGACCAAGGAACATGATCTATCTCGTTGCTGCCCTGGTCTTGACCTGCACTACAGCGCGCGCCGACGTTCCAAATCCGACGCTGCAGGCCCTCGTCGCGGCTGCCGACAAAGAGGGCGCGTTGACGCTGAGCTGGAGTCCCTCGTCGTACGACGGCGCGCCGGGCGCCGCTCGTTTCCAGGCAGCCATGAACAAGATATTCGGCAGTCACGTGCGCATCAATTTCCTGCCGGGTGCCGACATGGCGCGGATTGGCAATCAGCTCGCGACCGAGCATGCCGCCGGTCAGACGGCCGGCGTCGATATCATGCTGGGCGCAGCGCCACACATGGCGGCATTGGTAAAGCTGAACGTATTGGCCGCTGTCGACTGGCCGCGCTATTTGCCCGACCGTGTCAATGCCGGCATGACCGAGCTCGACGGCAAGATCATCCGTGTCGCGACCGGGCTGACCGGCGTGACCTACAATTCAAATCTTGCGCCGACAAAGCCGGTGATATTGGACGATTTTCTCAAGCCACAGTGGAAGGGAAAGATCGCCTCGACGCCCTATGCGGCCGGGTTCGACGTGCTGTTGGCCGAGGACGTCTGGGGGCGGCAAAAAACGATCGACTATGTGCAAAGACTTTCTCGCCAAGTTGCCGGCCTTATTCGGTGCGGCGAAGGCGAGCGGATAGCGACCGGCGAATATCTCGCCCTGGTGATGGATTGCACCGGTCAGGATGCGTTGCAGTGGCAGGCCAAAGGCGCACCGCTGGCGCAGATGATGCCCCTCGATGCGGCACAGGAGCGCTACTACTATTTCGGGGTACCCACGAATGCCGCACATCCCAATGCGGCGAGGCTCTATGCTCTGTTCATGTTGAGCGCAGAAGGTCAGATTCTGTCCTACGATACCTGGAAAATCGATCTGCACACGCTGCCCGGCTCACAGATGGGCAAGATGGTCGATGATTTCGGCAAGATGAACGTCAAGTTCAAGGAAGTCACGACCGAATGGTATCTTCGACACCCGGAAATCGACGCCGGCAAGAGTGAATTGATCAAAATTATCACGACACGCTGACGTGGCTGCGCGTTTTTTTGTTCGATGATTGGAAATTCAGCGCATGCGACCGGACCGCAGCGCATGACCGGATTGTCGCGAGGGGGCGAGCACGACCGCGATTGGATGCCTGCGGGCATGCTTGCGATCGTCGTCGCAGCAACACTCGTCATTCTCGCGAATCTAGCCGCGGTTTTGTGGCTGAGTTTCATCGACAGCGCGCCCGGCAGTCCGAGGTCGATCTATACGGCCGGAAATTTCCGCCAAGTGTTTTCAGACGCCCGCACCTACGGCGCGCTGCTCAACACCGTGGGTTTTTCCGCGATTTCGCTAGCGGTTGCGCTGTCGTTCGGACTTCCCATCGCGTGGCTCGTCGAGCGCACCGATCTGCGCGGCAAATCGGTGCCATTCACTCTGATGGCGGTCGGACTGCTCGTCCCCGGGTTCGCTGCGGCTATGGGCTGGCTGTTCATGCTGCATCCGCGCATCGGCTTGCTCAACCAGCTCTTGATGCACCTGTTCGATCTGCCTGCGGCGCCCCTCAACATAATCGGCATCCCCGGCATGGGCTTTGTGCAAGGACTGAACCTTGCGCCGCTCGCCTTCATTATGACTGCCGCCGTGTTCCGCGCCATGGACCCGTCGCTCGAGGAGGCGGCGCTGATCCATGGCGGCGGCGCCTGGACGGTGCTGCGTCGCGTTACGTTGCCGCTGGCGTGGCCCGGCGTGTTCGCGGCCTCACTTTATATTTTTATGATTGGATTTACCGCATTCGACGTGCCGGCAATCATCGGCTGGGGCGACCGGTTGTTCACCTTCAGCACCTATCTGTACCTCCTGCTCAATCCGCAGGACGTGCTGCCGCGGTACGGGCTTGCCGCCGCGCTTGGCACGGTGGCAATGGCTATCGCTGCGCTGGCGAGCTGGCTTTACGCACGCATGCAGGTCCGGTCGCAGCGATTTGCCGTCGTAACCGGGCGGGCCTACCGGCCGAGATTGATCCGGCTTGGCCGGCGCCAGTTCCTCGCTTGGTTGTTCCTCGGAGTGTATTTCGGATTGAGCATGGTACTGCCGGTCGCGCTTCTACTCTGGGCATCGCTACTGCCCTACTTTCAGCTGCCTTCGCGGGTGGCGCTTCTTGCCGTATCGTTCGCCCAATACTTTAGCTTGCCGTGGGGCCTGGCGTTTGATGCGCTGAAGAACACCTTGCTGCTCGCGATCCTGGTCCCGAGCCTGACGCTTGTTGTGAGCTTGGCGTTCTCGTGGATCGTGCTGCGCTCGCGCATTCCCTTGCGCGCCGGTTTTGATTTCGTCGCGTTCTTGCCGCACGCGGTGCCGAGCATCGTGTTCGCGGTCGGTGCGCTCCTGATCACGCTCTATGGCTTGCAGGGCACCATTCCACTCTACGGCACCATCTGGCTCTTACTCGCTGTGTTCTCCATTGCACGCCTGAGTTACGGTACGCGCATGACCAACAGCGGACTGATCCAGCTGCACCACGAGCTCGAGGAATCGGCGCTCCTGAGCGGCGCTAGCCGCCTTTACGCCTTCCGTCGCATCGTGATTCCGCTGCTCGCACCGACGCTGCTTTATGCCTGGCTGTGGATCTCGCTCTTAGTTTTCCGCGAGTTAACGCTTGCCGTGATTCTCTCCACTGCCAACAATATTACACTGCCGATGGTGGTCTGGGCGTTGTGGCTTGGCGGCGGGCTCGGCCAATCATCGGCGCTGGCGATCGTCATGCTCGTGCTGATGACGCCGGTTATCGCGGTTTACTGGATCTTAGCCCGGCGCCGAGGGTTGTTGGCAAGCTGATCACGCACCGCGCTCCGACCGAATCGGCGCCGATGAGCGAGCGCGCATGGTAGTGGCGTCTTAGCTCTTGCCTCGCGCCAACTCTTTCCCGCCGATAAAGCCGCTTCTCGGAAATAACCTGGCTGGGCCCACACCTGTGACCAGCAGCGTTCGGACCCTGATGCGCAAATCTGAGCATTGTCGCCTTGAGACGCGCACGTCGCCTTTGGGTCAAAAGCGTCGCTTTGGGCGCTATGGCCGATGTCCGTTATGCCCCCGAAAGCAACCGTGCCGGCTCCGTGCCTTCAGACGGCGAAGTAGGCGGCTGCAAGTTGGACAGTCGCGCCCCTTAGCGCGGAGCGACGAGATCGTTGCGGATCACAGCACCGCCCTTCATAACGAACTTGACCCGCTCCATCTCGGTCACGTCGACCGTGGGGTTGCCCGAGACGGCAATGACATCCGCGAACTTGCCTTTCTCAAGCGAGCCGATCTCGTTCTCCATATCGTAATTGAGAAGCCGTGCGGCGGGCAGGAACGCGGTCTGCAGAGCTTTAACAGGGCCCATGCCCCATCTCGCGTAGTAAGCGAACTGGTTTGCCTGCCGACCATGCGGGATATGCTCCGAGGTCACGCCGCTGCCGAAGACGATCGGAATATTAGCGGCGACTGCGCGCCGCACAGCCTGTTCAAGCATCTTCAGGCGTGAGTTACGACCACCCGTCGCGTCGAGATCGCCCTTTTCGAGTGCGATCAGATCGTCGACGGTTGGAACATAGGGCAGCTTCTTATCGAGCAGAACTTTGACGCCGTCGTCATCAAGACCAAGCAGGTGATTGGGCGCGTCGACACCCGCGTTGATGCAGCTGTGCATGCCCTCACCCCCGTAGGCATGACACGCGACCTTAACGCCAAGCCGGTGCGCCTCATCGACGATTGCCTGCACCTCTTCAAACGACAGCGACGGGCTGTCCACAAGTGTCGCGTCCGGCCGCCACATGTGCAGGGTGCCGGCAAAGTCCTGCGTCGTGTAGATTTTAATGTAGTCGACGCCGTGAAGCTTCGCTTCGCGCACTGCGGCACGCGCGAGCAGCGGGCCGTTGACGTTTTTGTTCTCGGTATAGCCTCCGTAGGATCGCTCCGACGTGTCAGGATAGTAGTTGGTAGCACGTGGATTGATCGACTGGCCAACGACCTGCATTCGCGGGCCCTGCACATTCCCTGCGTTGATCGCGTCTCGCAGGTCAACCGTGTAGAACGTGCCGCGTGAATCCATATCGAGCACGGTCGTAAACCCGGTCGCGAGATCGATCTGCGCGTTGGCGAGCGCGCGCAGTGTGCGTTGGGCGAGCGTTGCACCGCCAGTATTCACGTGCACATGCGCGTCGATCATGCCGGGTAAAATGGTCGCTGTACTAAGGTCGATGACCATCGCGCCAGCCGGTATCTGAACTGCGGGACCGACCTCCGCTATCCGCTCGCCGCGAACGAGTACGACTTGATTATCGAGCAAGTTACCGCTGCGTGGGTCAAACAGATGACCGGCACGGATGGCGATGACCCGGTCGGACGGCGCGAGATAATGCCCAACGTCCTGCGCCTGTAGTGGAAGACTTCCGAACGCAGGAATGATTATGGCACCAAGAGCGACGACGAGCTTGCCTTGAAACTGCATTGAAGTCCCCCCTTGCTTGTGTTGCAGCTAACTTCGGCTAATTGGTCGCGGGGCTAGCCACTTGCGTGATGAACTCGCAACGCTTCATTCAATCACTCACGTGGCGAGGCCGTAGGACTGCTTATCTGACATCTCCAAGCCATTTCCCGCGAATTTTACCGAGCGTGCCGTCCATCTCGATCTGATCAATCCAGATGTTCAGGTAATTGAGAAGGGTTTGGTCTTCGCGGTGAAGTAAAATCGCGACATACACCGGATTAAAGACGTTTGCCGGGTCCATAACTGCGATACGCGCGTCCTGCCTCGCCATGTATAAGGCCGCGGTCGAATCGGCGACCTGCGCGTCGACGTTCCCATCGATTAGAGCGGCGGTCGCTGATGCGTTGGAGTCGAATCCAGTCGGAGTCGCTTGCTTAAACATGTTCTTGGCAAAAGTCTCATTTAGCCCGCCTCTGTTATAGGCAATCTTGATGCCGGGCTTATCAAGTTCGGAAACCGACTTAAAGCGGTCCTTGTCCATGTTGCGCACAGCCATCAGCTTGCCGTAACGCATATAGGGTTTGGAAAAGGTTGCGGTTCTTGCGCGATCAAACGTCCGACCCATGCCTGACATGGCGATATCGAACTTATCCGCTGCAAGGTCGCCAAGCATCGAACCAAATGTCATCTTCACATAATTGATCTTAACGCCGAGCGCAGGAGCGAGTGTCGCCAGAGCATCCATGTCGAAACCTTCGAGCTGACCTGATGACGCCCGCATGCTGAACACGGGTGTGTCCATCGTCGTACCGACCCTCAGTGTGCCGCTTTCGAGGATGTGTTGGAGTCGATCCGGCGTTGGACTCTGCGCTGCCAAGGGCGAGGCAAACATGATAACAAAAACAATGGCGAGGAAATGAGACCTCATGGCATTCCGTTCTCCTATCGCCAGAAACTATTTCGACCAGCGCGCCCCGCTGCACAGCAATTACACCAAGGATTTGCGACCAGAGGAATGGGTTTAGGAGTCGTTTTGCGCAGCAGTATTTGACCGGACCGAAGTGCAGCAACGGGTCATTTTCGACCATTTTAGTGAGTTGGCCCGCTGTACCCCCGAAAGCGACATGGCGTGGACCCTCGGCAATGTCCGGTTTGTGTCAAACCAGCTGATTGGCGTCTACAGCTCCTTGCCAATGACCCGGTCAAGCGAATACGGACCGCCGCCGCGGATTGCGATGACGAAGCATACTGCGCCGATCAACAGAACATACTCATACCCGCCACCACCGGCCGCGTAACCTTTGGGCAGATGCACGAACAGCAACGCTACCAACATCTCGATAGCGAATGCGGCTGCAAAAAATCGCGTGAACAGTCCAATGATCAAGCAGACGCCGCCGACCGTCTCGAGCGACATGACGACGTATGTCCAGATCAACCCAGGCTCAATCCCGTTCTTGGCAAAAACGTTCGCGGCGACAGCGGCGGCGCCGAGTTTGAACTTTGTCAAGACGTGCATCAAAAACATAATGCCGACGACAATACGCGCGAACGTTTCCGCGATTGGCAGCATCGTCTCGTAAAACCCGGCAAGTCCCGGATACACCAGTTTCGTTTCTCCCTGAGCCACGGCACGCTCCCTCTTGTTCCTTGTTGCACGCGGTCCATTCGTCAGCCGCCAAGCCGACAATGGCCTGCGTCCAGGGGATTACAGCAGGGAATTGGGCCTGGCGAAATAGAGGTTGGGATTCAAAGTGCGCAGCAGCAAATTTGAGCCACCGATGTCGGCTTTGGGTCAATCGCGTCGGATTGGGCATTTTGGCCGATGTCCGCCTTCCATCGATGGCGGCCGCAATGGCCGATGTCGGCGTAGGTCTGCGCCCCGCGCGCCGAACTCCGCTATAAGAGTACTAGCCGATCCGACCGACGATGATTTCCGCAATTTGGAAGGCGGTGGCGCAACGTGACACGGTTTTTACCTCTTGCGGCGATGCTGCTCGCGACAAGGCCATCCCCGGCAGTCGCGCAGGACATTCGCGGAATGGAAGTTTGCACGGCCGAGAAGCAGATGGAGCGTCGTACCAGTTGCCTGCAGGCCAATGTCGAGTTTCTTCAACAGGCCTTGAATAAGCTCGCCCGGGAGACCGAGGAGAAGATGACCGCCGCCGGTCGCGATCTTGCCGCCGCCCGCGCCGAGATTTCGGCGCTTAAATCAACGGTGGAGAAGCTGACCGGCGATTTGGCAAAAATAAAAGATAATGCTGCCGTCGAACGGAAGAAGTAGCGGCGGGGATTTGCTTTTAAGCAAACAGCGTGAGGTCGATCGCGTCGCCCATCTTGCCGTAACCGGCATCGCTCGGGTGCAGCCCGTCGCCGCAATCGTCCACGGCACGCATCTGGGTCGGGATTTCGGGATCGCGCAACGCGGCGTCGAAATCGGCGACGCCGTCGAACACGCCGTTCTGCCGGATCCAGGCATTGATTGCGACCCGGTGCTTCTCGCGCGTCGGGTTCCAGGCATTTGCCATATACGTCTCGTTGCCGAACGGCGTCAGCGTCGCGCCAATGATCTTGATGCCGGCGGCGCGGGCGCGCAGCGCCATCTGCTGTAGGCCAGCAATCACGGAGTCGCCGGTAACCTCCTCCTCGGGCTTCGCCCAGCGGTTACGCAGATCGTTGGTGCCGAGCATAACAATGACGTGCGTGACGCCCGGCTGCGCCAGCACGTCGCGGTCGAAGCGCCGGAGGCCGCTGTCGCCGCGGATGTCGTGCAGGACGCGGTTGCCGCCGAGCCCGTTGTTCATGACGCCGATTGGTCTGCCAGCGCGGGCCACGAGCCGCCGCGCCAATTGATCGGGCCAGCGGCAGAAGGCGTCGATGGTCGAGATGTTGCCGTCGGTCAGCGAGTCGCCGAGCGCGACGACGCCGAGGGCGTTGCTCGGGGCGACCACGTCGACGCCGCAAAGAAAGAACCATTGGTCAGCCAGATTCCCAACCGGCATCACCGTCTCGGTGGCGTAGCTGCCGGGTGGCGATATGTAATTGGTCTGCCTTGCATAGCGGCCCGTGATCGCGAAATTCGCAAGCACCTCGCCGGGCAGATGAAAACTGACCGCGACATCGGCGAGCGGCGGAACGGACAGATCGATTGCATCGCTGTACTGCACCGCCCCGGCTGCGATGACGGTCGAGTCGCGGCCGCCGAAGCTCAGCTTGCGGGCGGTGCCTGCGACGATCGTCGGGCCCTTGTCGCGCAGCGCGATCGTCGCCGCGCCGACGAGCAATGGACAATTGCCGTAGGCATTCGAGATCCGCACACGCAACCGCTCGCCGCCGATGCTAAGGCGCGGGTTCAGGCGGATCGTCTGGTTGTTGAAACCGACGACGCCTTCTGCCGGCGCCGGCGCAGCCGCCCAGGTTCCGACCCAACGTTTGTCGCTTGTCATCGCTACCCTCGCAATCTCTCACAGTTCCGGCCGCGGCGGCCTTCAGCATCTTGAGCATCTTGCCCACCTGCCCAAGCGCTCGCGACGTGCCATAATCACACATTAGCTGGCGCGTTGCTTGCGGTCCGGACCGACCGCGGCCTCAAGCGAAAACGCGACCCATAAGAGACATCGGGGGCGGAGTTGATCGCTTGCAGCGCGTTGCGCTGCGGGAATCGCCGTTCGATCGGCTTGGTGTCTCTTCGCTCACGGTCACGACGTGCTCGCACAGAAGCGGAGCCCGCTATGTCATTGAACGAATCGCACGGACGGCCCGTCGCCGAGGCGCGCGATCCCGTGCTTGTCGATCTCGCGCTGCAGGGCGGCGGCTCGCACGGCGCATTTACCTGGGGCGTGCTCGACCGGCTCATGGATGAGCCGTGGCTGCGCATCGACGGCATATCGGGCACGTCGGCCGGCGCGATGAACGCCGTCGTGCTGGCGGCAGGCTTTACCGCCAACGGCGCCGCCGGCGCCAAGGCCG
>Ga0306925_10004919_pt1 | contig 12173 bp, 10 predicted proteins | sample flu12Cox44000176_FD_203755 | JGI IMG/M metagenome (GOLD analysis project Ga0306925, IMG submission 203755) | Lab enrichment of tropical soil microbial communities from Luquillo Experimental Forest, Puerto Rico - flux8day.12C.oxic.44.000.176 (v2)... | ecosystem: Environmental > Terrestrial >...
GACCGGAACCGGCGCGCTCCGGCGCCGCGCGTTGCTCAAATCGTCGACTGCGGCATTAGCGTTGGCGGCGCTCGTGGGCCGGCGTACGCATGCCGCCGACACACCCTGGGCGGATCGGCCGGCCACCAAGGTCGACAGGCTCAATTTCGTCGTGTGGACTTACGGCGATATCTACACCAAGATCTCAAAGAAATTTGTCGACGACTGGGGAGCGCCAGTAGAGGCGACGATCTCCTCGTTCAACGACCACCCGACGAAGCTGATGACGATGTATGCGGGCGGTGAGACGGTCGATGTCTCGCAATCCTCGCCATTTTCGTTCCCGAATTTCATCACCCAGGGACTTGTCGAGCCGCTTGACGGCCTGCCGGGCGCCGACGAATACAAAAACGACTTCACCGAGTCGTCAAAGCAGGTTGCGATGGTCGACGGCAAGCTGATGGGGCTGCCGTATTTCTCCACCGTGTGGGTTTGGAACTACTACACTGACCTGATGGAGAAGGCTCAGTTCGAGCCGTTCAAGACCTACGACGAACTGCTCGAGCAGTGCCGCAAAGCCAAGAAGGACGGCCTCTGCGACTACCCGATCCAGTGGGTCGCGGGCGTCGGCCTCGAGCAGCTGCCCGGCACCTGGTACCAGTTGACGTGGAACCGCGGCGGCGTGTTCTTCGACAAGGCGGGCAACCACCAGCTCGGCCCGGGCTCGATCGCGCGCGAGACGCTCAAGTGGTGGATTCAGACATTCACCGAGCAGCTCGTCGATCCGGAATCGCTCAAGGTCCAGTTCACCACTTCGGCCAAGGCCTTCTGTGCCGGCAAGAATATCTACCGCGGGCCCAACCATCATTACGGGCTCAACATCATCAACGATCCGGCGCAGTCACCGATCGCCGGTAAGGTCAAGGTCATCGGCTCGCCGGGCGACGGCAAGACGATCGGCGCGACCAGTGTCTATTTCCTGTGCTCGGCGAACCGCGACAAGGAATGGGCCTGGAAGCTGCTGCAATATCTCGGGGGCCGCACCAAGGACGGCGCCTACACCCAGGCAAACAATTTGGCGCGCGACGCCATGCTCGGCTCGGGCTACGCGTCGGTGATGAAGAGCGCGGCGATCACCGAGGGCTGGAAGCCGTGGGGCGAGCCCGAGAAGATCCTCGAGATCTGGAACAAGGCGATCTATGTCGGCGAGATGTGCAACTCGATCTACAAGCCGTGGCACTTCCCGTGGAGCGACCGGATCAACATCGAGGTGCAGAAGGCCCTGACCGGGCAAATCACGGCCGACCAATGCTGCGACACGTTGATCGCGGCGATCAAGGAAGTGCAGAAAAGCTGAGCGCGCTCGAGGCCGATCACGAATCCGGCGGCGCGGTGCCGGCTGCACCGAAGCGGCGCGGCCGTGCCGAGCTTTCGCCGGGCAAGCTGGGTGTGGTTATGAATCTGCCGACCTTGGCGGTTCTGGCGCTCGTCCTGGCCTATCCAATCGGCTACGCCGCCTATCTGTCGTTCCACAAAGTCACTCCGGCGGAGTTGCGTCGTGGCGTGTTCCCTTCGGTCGGGCTCGGCAACTACCAGCGCATCCTGTCGGATCCGCTGTTCCTCCTGGCGCTGAAGAACACGCTGGTCTTCACCGCGGTCACGGTGGTGGTCGAGCTCGCGCTGGCGATTGCAATCGCGCTGTTGATTGGTCAGCGCCAAGTCTGGACCTCGCGCGTGACGAGGTTCTTGATCCTGTTGCCCTACGCCGTGCCGCCGATCGCCAACGGCCTGATCTGGTCGTTCATGTACAATTTCGATTTTGGCTTCCTCAACCGCCTGCTGTTCAGCGCAGGGCTGATTTCCAGACCGATCAACTGGATCGGCGATCCCAACACCGCGCTCTTCGCGCTCACGGTGCCGTACATCTGGCGCACCCTACCGTTCGCGGTGCTGCTCGTGCACGCAGCGCTTCAGGGCATCAACCTGGAGCTCTACGAAGCCGCGTCGGTTGACGGCGCAGGGGCCTTCAGGCGGTTCCGGCACATCACCCTCCCGCTGCTCGTACCGATCCTGGTCGTCATACTCGTGTTGCGTACATCGTTCGCCTTCGTGGTGTTCGAGGAGGTACTGGCGATCACGCAGGGCGGCCCGGGCGATGCCACCTGGGTCGCGGTCTGGTACAGCTACAAGCGCAGTTTTGCGCCGCCGTTCGACGTCGGCATCGGCGCCGCGTCGGCCTACATTCTGGCCCTGATCATCGGCGCGCTCGCGCTCGCCTATGTCACGATAATCTATCGGCGGATCGAGTAGGAGGGCGGATGCGTCAATCCCTGGTCACCCGCCTTGCGCTGCACGCCGCCAACCTGCTTGTGATTGCCTTCCTGCTGCTGCCGTTGGCGGCGGCGACGATTGGCGCGCTGCAGTCGGCGAAGAGCCTGCAAGCCTCGACCCGCACCGTGCTGCCACCCGAATGGACGCTCGACAATTTCCGCGTGATCCTGTCCGGCGGTGCCCAGAAGGGCGCGATTTTCGAGCAGGCGACCTACCTGCCCGACAACGTCAAGAAGATCCACTATGCGCTCACCAACAGCGTCCTCATCGCAACCACCGTCACCCTGCTCACTTTGGCGTTCGGCTCGCTATCGGCCTACACGGTGGCGCGGCTGCGGTTGCGCTGGGTAATGTGGCTGATGAACCTCAACGTGGTCGCGCGTTTTGTGCCCGTCATCGTGGTGATGATCCCACTCTACGCCACGTTTCGGCAGCTTGCTCTGCTCAACTCAATCTGGGGCGTCATTATCGCGCTAACCGGTTTCCTGCTGCCCTATGGCGTGGTGATCCTGGCGCCCTATTTCGCCGCCGTGCCGCGCGAGCTCGAGGAGGCGGCGCGCATCGACGGCTGCTCGCGCTTCGGCGCCTTCCTCCGCGTCACCTTGCCGCTGTCGACCCCGGCGTTGGCGTCGTATGGCGCGATCGTCTTCATCGTCGCCTGGAACGATCTGCTGATCCCGCTGATCCTCAACAACCGAGCGGAGTTTATGACCCTCCCAGTCGTAATCGCGAGCCTGGTCAGCGATCTTTTCGTCTTCCACAACCTCATGATGGCGATCTGCCTGATTGCGCTCGCGCCATCCGTGATCCTGGTGTTGCTGCTGCGACGTTTCGTGGTCGAAGGTCTCTCTGCGGGCGCAATGAAGGGCTGATCCGTTCCATTGCGTCGAAAAAGGAGGGGGACAAGCCGTTCTTTGTAGACCACGTGAGGGCTCCAGGCCCTGGAATTGATCATGATTTCGAAGCCATTCGCAATTTTCTCCGGACATAACACGATGCCAAAGGCTGACGAAATCATTGAGCGCAGCTATGACACCGTCATTGGCGGCTCGAGCATGGCGCGGGCGCCGTGCAAACTCCGCCCTATCAAAGCCTTCGGTGAACCGTCGTAGGCCGGGCTGCCGCGTGTTGGGACGCGCCCCCGCGCCCTTGACGCGCAGCAACTCGTCCATTACCCAGCGTTCTTCCGTCTCGTCAGACCGCGCGATAGCCTGTTCGACGGTGTCGAGACCCCGCTCGACCTCACCCGCCTCGCCGAGACAGGCTGTGAGTTTGCCGCCTAGTAGCACGAAGCGGGGTAGAAACCCCGCTCGCCCGCTGGTTCAAGCCCGCTGCGCAACGCCCGCGGCCCGGCGACCGGATCGCCGCGTCTGGCGGTCACCAAGCCAAGGAAGCACTGCGCCCGGACAATGGCTCAGCGATGGGAGCCGTCTTTGGCTGAAGGACGGGATCGTCGCCCGCGGTTGTTTACGAATGTACCCCCTCAGACCCGTCGGCTTGCACTCAAGGACCGCGGCGAGCTTCTCTCTCTCCCATGCGGCCTCGCCGGCCGCCAGGCGCAGGCGCGAGAGATACAGGGCGCGGTGCTCTGAGTTGCGATAAGGAACGGAGCCCGACATGATGCGGGGGTTCATAGCACGCAAGCGCTCCATAACTTTCTGCGCCTCGGTCAGCCGGCCCATATGCGCATAGCACGCCGCCAGAACCCGATAGGTCGGGAAAAAAGTCGGCAGCTCCTCCAATGACAAAACGAGCCTTTCCAAAGCCTCCTGGAATTGCTTGTTGAAGAAATGAGCGACGCCGATACCGCTCAAGGCTAGTCCGCGGCGGCCGCGAGGATCGAGGCTCAAGGAACTCACGAAATGTGGGATTGCGACCTCCGTGTGACCCGCGAAGACGTGAAGCCAACCAGAGGTATCCCAACCATGGGCGTAACTCGGGTTGAGCGCCAAGGCACGATCCACGAGCCGGAGCGCCGCATCGATGTCCTCGCCGAAATAGCCGAGCAGGAGGCCCGCATCAGTCAACACCACCGGGTCGTCGGCACCTGATTGAAGCGCCCGCCGGGCCAGTCGCACAGCATGCCGCTGGTTAACCGCGAGATCGTCGGTCCAATTGTTGAGGACGATCGCGAGGTGGCACATTCCCCCCAAGGCAAGCGCCGGAGCATAACCTGGATCACGCGCGATCGCTTGCTTGAGGAGGCCGAGCGCGCGCACCACGCGGTTCCTCTCAAAGGAATACCGTTCCTCTCTGGCCTGCAAATACAGATCATAGGCAGTCACATCGCCGGTCGGCCGGTGCGCGGAAAGGCGGGTCTCGGCCGCCTCCAATGTCGGCTCGATAACCCCGACGACGCTCTGCGCAACATTGTCCTGCAGATCGAACACGTCTTCGAGCGAACCGTCGAAGTGATCGGCCCAAAGATGCGTCCCGCTAAGCGCATCGATCAGCTGCGCCGTGATGCGCACCCGGTTTCTACCCTTTCGCACCGAGCCTTCGAGCACGTAGCGGACACCAAGCTCCCGGCCGACCTGCTTTACACCGACCGTTTTGCCCTTGTACGTAAAGCTCGAATTGCGCGCGATGACAAACAGCCAACGAATGCGCGACAACGCAGTAATGATCTCTTCGACCATCCCATCGGCGAAGTACTCCTGCTCCTGGTCGCCGCTGAAATTCTGAAACGGCAGCACTGCGATCGACGGCTTGTCTGGAAGAGGCAAGGCCGGGGCTGACGGGTTCGTGCCGACGGGGCCGACATCTCCCACTTGGTAAACCCGCACCGGTCGCGCAATGTTCTTGACGCTCTTCTCGCCCATGTCCTCGAAGATGTAATGGAGCCTGTCACGCACCTGGTCGCGAACAACTCGGCTAACACAAATGCCGCCGGGCTCGGCCAGGGTTTCGAGCCGTGCTGCCACGTTGACACCATCCCCGAAGATGTCATCGCTCTCGGCGATCACGTCGCCGAGATTGACGCCGATGCGGAACTCGATCCGTCCTGGGGCTGGAATGCCCGCGTTCCGCTCAGCCATATCTCGTTGCATCTCAACCGCGCATCGCACCGCATCGACAACGCTGGCAAACTCCGCCAGCAGTCCGTCACCCATGTTTTTGACCACGCGGCCCCGGTGCTCGGCGATCTTCGGATGCACCAGCTCGGTGAGGTGCGCCTTCAGCCGCTCGTATGTGCCTTCCTCATCCGTTCCCATGAGCCGCGAGTATCCCGCCACATCAGCGGCGAGGATAGCGGCTAAGCGACGGACGGGTGATATTTCTTGCGCTGCGCCCATTGCCGTGCTCGAGCCGGTTTTGAAACCGTTGTGGGATGATACGAGCGTGGCGCCGGCTGCTCGACTCGTTTGCGTCATGCAGCGGCGGATTTCCGCGGTAGAGGACGGTTCGGGGTAGCCATTCATCTTCATCGTTTCGCCCCTCTGTTTGGTTTATGGCCTGCAATTTGGCGCGGCATTGTGCGTTGGTCGCGTTATTGGTTGTGAAATTGTGCAAAGAACGCCTTTGCAGCTATTTGCGCGCGCACCGGGGTTGCGCGGCAGGACCCTCTGGTGGGTTGTTTGCTGTCAACCTCATCCAAGGCAGAACTTTTATATGAATTCAGACGCCATCACCCGCCGCGTCATGGCATGATCGAGGACACGAAAGCGCGGAAGTTGTCCGCAACCACAAACATGGACCCCTGAGGATAGGCTCTTCGACGACCGGGTCAGACTACGCCCGCGCGATCAGTTTCTCTTTTGAGACCGTCTCGGGGCGCGATTGATTAGCGTCAGCAAAATATCGAAGGCGCTGCTCCCGCAGCGCAGGGGTTTCCCGTCCTCGAACAGCATGCGCTGCGCGGGGATCAACCGGAACGATCCGGAAGCGAAGACCTCTTCATCTATCGGGGCATCGTCCTCAGATGCGTCCTGGTTTAATGCCGACGGTGGCGGAGTTCGCAAACCCTGCAACAGCAACGCGGCAGGCGTTCGGCCCGCGTGAGGCGGCACCTGCAAACAGGCGCAAAGACGCCTTTGCACAACTTAACGATCATTAACGCGACTGGTGCGGCGGACGGCGCCAAATTACCAACTATAAACCAAACGGAGGGGATCGCGATGACGACGAATAGCGATACCAAGTTCGCGCCGGACCATGTGACCGTCGCACACCACAGCCCAAGCCAGTCGAGCTGTGCAGCGCAAGAATCTGCGCTTGAATTCGGTCGTTTCCAAATGCTTACCGTAGCCAAATCGCGATTGTGCAAAGCGCTGGCTCTTGCGGTGGCGCTCGGGCTTGGCTCGTTTTCCAACACAGCCCATGCCGCGCTGGCCGGCGGCAGCGGTACCGTAAAAGGCTTATACGACACTCTTCTTGATACGATGAAGAACGGCAGAACGCTTGGCCAAAGCGGCCGTTTCGCGAAATTGGCGCCAGTCATTCGCAGCAGTTTCGACGTCGCTTCAATGGCGCGTTTGTCGGTGGGCTCCTCTTGGACCGGCCTGAGCGAGGCGCAGCGGCAAGAGGTAATTGAGAGTTACGGGCGTTACATCTCGGCGATCTATACCGACCGTTTCGACAGCTATGACGGACAGAAGCTCGAGGTGACCGGCGAGCAGCCTGGCCAGTTCGGGCTCATGGTGAAAAGCCGGATCATCAAGAGCAACGGTGAGCCGGTCGAGGTCGACTATGTGATGCGCCAAAATGGCGAGAGCTGGCTGATCGCGGACATTTATCTGGATAGTGCGATCAGCGAAGTAGCAACCCGCCGCTCGGAATTCGCCGCGATCCTCAAAACCCAGGGCATCGATGGGCTTATCGCAGCGCTCAACCGCAAGGCCGACATCCTGACTGGCACCACGGCGAAATCCTTCTGATGAACTAGCGATGCGGAGAGCATTATGTCGATCGCTGCTGCCCAGCCAACCCTCGAACTCCATACCCAGGAATTCGTCGACAGCTTGGCCGGCGCGCCGCCGATTTACACCTTGTCGCTGGTCGACGCGCGGTCGGTTCTGGCGCAGGCACAGTCCATCCCGGTCGGCAAGCCGAGTGCACAAACTGAGGACATCGCCTTGCCGGTCGGCCCTACTGGATCGGTGCCGATCCGGGTCATTCGCCCGGTTGGCGCAACCGCAGTCTTGCCGGTGGTGATGTATTTTCACGGCGGCGGCTGGGTATTGGGAGATCGGGACACCCACGACCGCCTGGTCCGAGAGATAGCTGTCGGCGCACAGGCTGCGGTCGTATTTGTCGATTATGCCCGTGCGCCGGAAGCCCGTTATCCGGTCGCAATCGAGCAGGCTTATGCCGCGACGCGCTACGTGGCCGATAACGCTGCTGAGTTGGGCATCGACCCATTGCGCCTTGCTGTTGCGGGCGACAGCGTCGGCGGGAACATGGCGGCGGCAGTTACCCTGATAGCCAAGCAACGCCGCGGCCCTAACATTGCCTTCCAGTTATTGTTTTACCCGGTCACCGACTCGGGCTTCGACACCCCCTCGTATAACCAGTTCGCGGACGGGCCATGGTTGACGAAACGCGCCATGGAATGGTTCTGGGACGCCTATCTGCCTGACCCCGCTGTCCGCAAGCAACCCACAGCGACCCCGCTCAACGCCTCACTTGACCAGCTCGCGAGCCTACCCGAGGCGCTCGTCATCGTCGATGAGAACGACGTCCTGCGTGACGAAGGCGAAGCCTATGCCCGCAAGCTGTCGGATGCGGGGGTGCGGGTCATCTCGGTCCGATATAATGGCACGATTCATGATTTTGTCATGCTGAATGCACTGGCCGACACACCGGCTACGCGCGGCGCCATTGCGCAAGCCGTCGGCGCCCTCAGACGAGCGCTCGGGTAAACGTCGATCGGGTCTGGGCGAGTTGAAAGAGAAATCCGGTCAACACCGAGTTGTTGAGAGTCCTGCAATAGGCCTTCCGGAGAACTACACGTCACACTGGATGGCAAACATCGACAACCACATAACTAGCCCTGAAAGGAAACACGGCGTGACTGCTGTGGAAAAGCTGCTTCACATCGACATCCCGGTGAAGCTGTCGAACGTGAAGATGGTGTTCAGTATCGGCGCTTTGGCGTTCGAAGGCGATCTCCCTGCTTCAATTTTCCACCTCCAGCTCGTCGAAAATGACATCGCCGATTGGGATGCCAAGTCGGAGGTCGTCGCCGTATTTCACACGAATGCCGGCCATGTGACGTTGCACGACATCGCCTATGACGCCGACCGGTACATCGCGACGGGCAATCCCTACAAAGACCTTATCGGTGGCCTCCAGAAACGCGGCGTCCAGATTGAGCTCTGCGGGGCGACCGCGAAAGCCCATAACTGGGGTAACGCAGATCTGCTTCCGGGGATCAAGGTAAATACGGATGCCATGGCGAGAACGACGCAGCTCGTTGAGCAGGGATTTGTGAAAATCACGGAGTAAGCCGAGGGGTCGCCGACAGGTTCAGTCATATACCTACGCGGCCACCCCGGCGGCCCGACTTAGATGACTCGAGCGGCGGCCCGAAATGCCGCCCGGCTTCCGAAGCTGAGGAGATCGCAAATGAAGATCCAAAAGACCGATACGGCCGTCGTGTTCATCGACCCGCAGAACGATGTATTGAGCGAGAAAGGAGCAAATTGGACGGCCGTTGGGGCGAGCGTCACCGAAAACCACACCGTCGATAACATGGAACGGGTCTTTAAGGCCGCGAAGACAAACGGGTATGAAGTGTTTATCTCACCGCATTATTTCTATCCGACCGACAGCAGCTGGAAGTTCAACGGACCGCTTGAGACCGAGGAATTCAGGACCCATAGTTTTGCCCGACGCGGACCGCTGACTCTGGAGGGGTTCGCAAACTCAGGCGCAGACTGGCTCGATCGCTTTAAGCCCTACATTGAAGATGGAAAGACGGTTGTCGTCAGCCCGCATAAAGTGTGGGGGCCTCAGACCAACGATTTAGTCCTGCAGCTGCGAAAACGGGGGATCAGCAAAATTATCCTTGGCGGCATGCTGGCGAACATATGTGTCGAATCCCATCTGCGCGAATTTCTCGAACAGGGCTTTGAAGTTGCGATCGTAAAAGACGCGACTGCCGGACCTCGCCATCCCGTATGGGGTGACGGCTATCAAGCGGCGATGATCAATTACCAATTTCTCGCACATGCCGTGCTGTCGACCGATGAAGCCGTTGCTCGCATGCGTTGACCGCTACGACAGGGTCTTTGCCATGACCGTCGACGGATTAATCGCCTGCGTTAGCAAATTTGGTCCGAAGGAAACGATGGACCGGCTCGCGGCCGCGGTAACAAGCCGGGGGATTTCTATCATGGCGCGTACCGACCACGCCGCCGCAGCGGCCGCGGTGGGTATCGAGTTGCGGCCGACCGAAGTTCTGATCTTCGGGAACGCGCGGGCGGGCAAGCCGTTAATGCAGGCTGTACAGACCGTCGGCATTGATCTCCCGCTGAAGGCGCTGGTTTGGCAGGACGATGGTGGGAGGACCTGGCTTGCCTACAACGATCCGCGGTGGCTCGCCCAGCGTCACGGCGTCGATGTCGGGTCGGATCGGACCCTTCACGCTATGGCCGATGCCCTTGCCACGGTTGCGAGGGAGGCAACTGACGCATTCGCAGAGGCACGGTAGTACCAAGATTTAACCATACCCCGACGTACACCACCAAAGGAAGTGCCCCACGCGGAAGGGAGGAGTTTATGAAGATCTTGATGGTTCTGACCTCGCACGACAAGCTCGGCAATACTGGCCGTAAGACCGGCTTCTGGCTGGAGGAACTGGCGGCGCCGTACTATGTGTTCAAAGATTCTGGCGCCCAGATCACGCTCGCATCGCCCAAAGGCGGGCGCCCGCCGCTCGATCCCAAGAGCAACGAGCCGACCTTCCAAACCGATATCACCCGCCGGTTCGAGAATGATGCCGACGCCAACGCCGAGCTCGACAGGACAGTGCGCCTCGATAGCGTTAAGCAGGAAGACTACGATACCGTCTTTTATCCAGGTGGTCATGGGCCGATGTGGGATCTCGCCGAAGACGAGAACTCGATCAAGCTGATCGAATCCTTCCTGGCAGCCGGCAAGACCTTCGCGTTAGTCTGCCACTCTCCCGGCGCGCTGCGTCATGTTAAGACCCCGGACGGCAAGCCGCTCGTAGCAGGGAAGACCGTAACCGGCTTCACCAATGGCGAGGAAGAAGAGGTAGGGTTGACAAAGGTGGTACCCTTCCTTGTCGAGGACGAACTGATGAGCCTCGGTGCCACCTTTTCCAAGGTCAAGAACTGGGGCGTTCACGCGGTCGCCGACGGCCAGCTGATCACCGGTCAGAATCCGGCCTCGTCGGGCCCGACTGCCAAGCTTCTGATCGATACGCTGAACAAGAAGGCCAAGTAGCTCAAACAACTGCAATCCAACTCGCGTAGCAACCAAAGGAGGATCAAATGCAGTCGTCTGTACTTAGCACCGGTGGCGGCAAGGCATTAATTAATCCGGCCGACACTGTTATATTGTTGCTGGACCACCAGACAGGTCTTTTTCAGACAGTAAAAGACATAGGCGTGATGGAACTGCGGGCCAATACGACGGCCTTGGCGAAATTGGGAGCGTTGCTGAAATTGCCGGTCATCTTGACCGCTTCGGTCCCGGACGGACCAAACGGGCCGCTGATGACTGAACATCAAGAGGCAGCCCCGCACGCGCAGTACGTACCGCGTCATGGCGAGGTCAACGCCTGGGACAATGAAGCTTTTGTCAAGGCCGTTCGCGACACCGACAAGAAGACGCTGATCATGGCGGGGGTGTGGACTAGCGTTTGCGTCATGTTTCCGGCATTGGATGCCACAGCGGCAGGCTACAAGGTCTACGCCGTGATGGATGCGTCGGGCGACCCGAGCGAAATGGTGTCGAGAACGACACTCGCCCGCTTCGTCCAAGGTGGCGTCGTGCCGACGACGGCGAATGCCGTGATCTGCGAAATCCATCGCACCTGGAACCGTCCCGAAGCCGCAGAACTTGCCCAGCTGTACACGATGGTCGCGCCGAACTACCGGGCGGTTATGGAGAGCTATCAAAGGGCACAACAGGCGGCAAAGACGGCGAGGTGACATAGAGCCGGCGCCTGCGCCGGTTGTCCGGAGGTAACGCGCCGAGGCCGGCCTGTGCCCTTTGCACTTGGCGGCCTCGAGCGTCTGGCCGTCCGGGATCTATACAGTATGGAGGCTTCCGTGACTGCAAACCCTGAACTCATCCTTCATCGCGGCCTCTTCACGACGCTGGACCGCGCCAATCCGACCGCCACCGCCGTCGCGATCGCAGACGGCAAGTTCTCCGCAGTCGGCCGCGACAATGACGTGATGATGCTCGCCGGCCCACAGACCAAGATTATCGACCTCAAGGGCCGGCGCGTGCTGCCGGGGCTGATCGACAATCACCTGCACATCATTCGTGGCGGGCTCAACTTCAACATGGAGCTGCGCTGGGACGGGGTGCGCTCGGTTGCCGATGCGATGGCGATGTTGAAGCGGCAGGTGGCAGTAACACCGCCGCCGCAATGGGTGCGGGTGGTCGGCGGCTTCACCGAACACCAGTTCGCCGAGAAGCGGCTGCCTACTATCGAAGAGCTTAACGAGGTTGCGCCTAATACGCCGGTCTTCCTGCTGCACCTCTACGATCGTGCGCTGCTCAATGGGGCGGCACTGCGAGCGGTCGGTTACACCAAAGACACGCCGGATCCGCCGGCCGGCGAGATCGTCCGCGACAGCAGAGGCAATCCGACCGGCTTGCTGTTGGCGAAGCCCAACGCCGGCATCCTCTACGCGACGCTGGCCAAGGGACCGAAGCTGCCG